>Ga0315336_1004418_pt1 | contig 16724 bp, 14 predicted proteins | sample ASW5metaG_FD_204512 | JGI IMG/M metagenome (GOLD analysis project Ga0315336, IMG submission 204512) | Ammonia-oxidizing marine archaeal communities from Monterey Bay, California, United States - ASW #5 | ecosystem: Environmental > Aquatic > Marine > Intertidal zone | place: USA: California...
ATCCTACGGGGATAAATCTTGAAGCCTGATGCGTTGATCATGTCCTTGAGGCGGTCGATGATGAAGGTGAATCCATCGTCGTCCATATGGCCCACGTCACCGGTGCGGAAGAACTTGCCCGTGAACGTGTCCTTGGTCTCTTCAGGCTTGTTCCAGTAGCCCGTCATCACTTGCGGGCCCGCGATGCAGATTTCGCCATCTTCTCCGATTGCAAGCTCCTTTGTGGACTCGTCGATGGCGCGAATCGAAATGAGGGTCTGCGGCACCGGAATCCCGATTGACCCCTCCTTGGCGGGCCCCTCGACGGGGTTGCAGGTGGCAACCGGCGAGGTTTCACTCAGGCCGTAACCCTCCACCAACGAGCACTTTGAGACTGCTTCGAAGCTGCGCTTCACCTCGATAGGCAGTGGCGCGCCCCCGGAAATGCAGAATTTCAGGGAAGCCAAGTCATCGGCCTTGAGCTTGGGATAGTTCAGCATGGCATTGTAAAGAGTGGGTACGCCGGGAAGCACGGTAACTCTCTGGCTCTTTATGAGCTTTAGGGCGTCCGCGAGCTCGAATCGCGGCATCAAAATCATCTCGGCACCCATGGCTATGCTGAAGTTCAAAACCGTGGTCATGGCGAAGACGTGGAAGAAGGGCAGGATCCCCATCACCCGCTCGATGCCGACATCGAGAACCGACGACCAATCTCGGATTTGTTGGACGTTGATGGTGAGATTGGCATGGGTCAGCATCGCGCCCTTGGGTATGCCGGTGGTGCCGCCGGTATATTGCAGCACGGCGACATCGGTGAGCGGCTTGATCTGGGTTTTCTTGTAGCTCCCGTCATTTGCGATGAGATCGCGCTCGAACACGACGCGGTCCGCATCGGGCGAAGCCGCCGGATTGGACAATTCCTTGGACTTCAAGGTCCTGAATAGGAACGATTTGATAGTCGGCAGCAGGCTTGCAAACGGGGCAACGATCGCTTTTTCGAGAACGCCCTTCGCCAGTAGGGCTTCGGTTTTGTCGAACAGCATCTTGAGGTCGAGCGTCACCAGGATCTTGGTCTGGCTATCTTTGACCTGGCCCTCCAGTTCCTCGACCGTATAGAGAGGATTGTAGTTCACCACCGTGCCGCCCGCCTTCAGAATGGCGAAAAAGAACGCCACATAGGTCGGCGTGTTGGGGAGCAGCAGGCCGACATGGACGCCCTTCTTGACGCCAAGCTGCTGCAGGCCGCAGGCCAGCTTGTCGGACAGCGCGCCAATTTCGGCATAGGTCAAGGACTTGCCGAGAAAATAGGTGCATTTTCGCCCGCTGAATTGGGCAACAGCTTCGTCCAGCATATCTCCGAGCGATTGGGGCGTTAGCTCGCGATCCCACGCGACGGACTTTGGGTAGACCTTGAGCCACGGATAGTCGGGTTTGTTGCGATTTGAAGATGAGGAGCGCTGGGCTGCGCCGCGCTTGGATTTGACTGACGCCATGGAAAACGAATTCCCTATCCTTTACAGACCAACCCACCGCAACCGGATCACGGCGGGCCATGTCTCAAAAAAACGCCGTGTTATGCCTATTATTGCCACGTTGCGATGTTTGGAACCCTGGTCATGTTACGATGTTTGCGAACTATAGCATGACTGTGGAATCGGTGGTGTTTGACCGCACAGATGCCCGGTTTAAGGGCTCTGCGGTCACTACGCGCGACCCCCCCTTGACCGTGGATGGGAGGCACTCTAAACGAATTTTAACTGGACAAATCGGGTAGGATTGGGTGATTGACGCGAGACCCTAGACTTCCTGCCATTTTAAGACTATTTGAACGCTCGGCTTGCTCTTGGAGTTTGCCTGCTCTAGCAGAGTTTGATGAGCGAACGGGATCTCCGCGCAGTCGGGGACAGGGAGAGCAATATGGACGAAGTGGCGACAAAGATCATTGAGATCCTGAAGAAAAACATGAAGGAGCCCTCCGACAATATCGGTTTGGAGACTCCCCTCAGCGATCTCGACATCGAATCCCTTGATCTTGCTGTCATCGTGTTTGATATCGAAGATACATTCGGTATCGAAATCCCTTATAATGCCAACGAAGAGGTCGAGGACTTCGCCACCGTCGGTTCGGTGGTTGATAAGGTCAATTCCATCATTTCGGAGACTAAGGCATCGGGTGCGGCGGCCTAGCATTGTGACTTAGTCCCGGAAGCGGGGCCCTGTTGAAGCTTCCCAAACCAGCCTTTCCAGATTCATGACAAACACAAATGGTCGCAGACGCGTCGTTGTGACCGGCCAAGGTGTTGTCACGCCGGTCGGAACGGACGTTCCACAATTCTGGTCCGCCCTCAAAAAGGGCACATGCGGGATCGGCGAGATCAAGGGGTTTTCGACCGAAGACCTCTACATCACCATTGCGGGCGAAGTGGCCGACTTCAATCCCAGGGATCGGCTGACAAGCAAGCAGCTTTTGCTGGCCGACCGCTATTCCCAGTTTGCCGGTTGTGCGGCACAGGAGGCGGTTCGGCAATCGGGCCTCGAAGTGCCGCTCGAGGGTGACAAAAGCTACCGGGCCGCTTCGATCATCGGCTCGGGCATCGGTGGCCTGACTACGTTGGAGCTTTCATATCGCGCGCTCTTTAAGGAGAACAAGCGCGCGACCCATCCGCTCACGCTTCTGAAATCCATCGGCAGCTCGGCTGCCGCCCATGTCAGCATCGAATATGGCATCAAGGGGCCGTGCTTTGGCGTAGTGAGCGCATGCTCGACCGCTACCCATTCGGTCGGTTTGGTTTATCGGATGATTCGCGAAGGCCTGATCGATTTGGGTCTGGGCGGCGCGGCGGAGGCATCGCTTGCCTGGGGCTCGACACGGGCCTGGCAGGCCATGCGAGTTCTTAGTCCCGATGGCCTCTGGCCATTCTCAAAAAACCGTAACGGTACAGTCTTGGCCGAAGGCGGTGGCGTGCTGCTGTTGGAGGAACTTGAGCACGCCAAGGAACGTGGTGCGCCGATCCTCGCTGAGTTGATCGGGTACGGGATGACCGCGGATGCCGCCGACATGGTCAATCCTTCGATCGACGGTGCATCAACAGCGATGCAAATGGCGCTGGACGATGCCGGGATTTCGGCAAGCGACATCGACTATCTGAACGCCCATGGCACAGCCACCGCGGTCAACGACATCAACGAAACGCGGGCAATCAAGCGGGTGTTCGGAAAATCCGCCAACGATGTCTCGATCTCATCGACAAAATCGATGCACGGCCATTGCCTTGGCGGCGGCGGCAGCATTGAGGCGACGGCGGCAATCATGGCGCTGAACGACAATTTCGTGCCGCCCACCATCGGGCTCTCGGAGCCCGACCCGGAATGCGATCTGGACTACACGCCGAATGCGGGCAAGAAACGTGACGTCAGCTATTCGATGTCGAACTCATTTGCCTTTGGCGGCTTGAATGCAGTCCTGGTCTTCGGCCCCGATCCTACCTGATCCCTAGGCGTCCATGAGCTTCTTAGAGCTCGTCTCGATATCCCGCCGCTGATCGAGCGCGGCGTCTTCCAAGCCTATCTTGTAGTGCAGCACGACTGCCCAGATAGCGGTCATGATTGCAGCAAATGCCCAGGCGCCAAAGGCCAAGGGCAGAAGTGCTGTCTCGATCAGCGTGATCACATAGTTTGGATGGCGCAGATATTTATAGGGACCGCGCCGGACCAGCGGGTCTCCCGGCAAGGTAATGATCCGGTGGGTCCAGTACGGGCCAAGGCTGGCGATAATCCAATACCGGACGCCCTGCAGGATCAAATAGGCGGCGATCAGCGGCCAATAGGTCGGCGCGTCCGGGGGAATGATGAAGAACAGGCCTGCGATCCAGCCCAGATGGGTGACCGCCACGACTGGATAATAGGACCGGCCGGATTCCTTTGCGCCCCTGTCCAGCAGCCGCTTGGTGTTATGCGCCGAATAGAGCTCCTCCAGACCGCGCTGCAGCAGGATCAGGAGGGCGGCTAACTGCGGTACACCGAACATGGATTGTGCAGCCTGCCCTTATAGGTCCAACAGGCTGAATGAAATCGAGAAGCCCGGACCGAAGGCGGCCATGAGATGCCTTCCGGATGCACCGGTTGCAAGGGTGCGGGCCAGAACGAAGAGCACAGTGGGCGAGGACATATTGCCGAAGTCACGCAATACGTCCCAGGAATGCCGGAGTTCGTCTCCGTCGATCTGCAGCGCGCTCTCGACCGCTTCCAATACCTTTCGGCCGCCTGGATGCAACACCAAGCCGGCCAGGTCGTCGAATTCGTATCCGTTCTTCGTCAGAAATGTCTGCGCTGCGTCCCTTATGTTGTCCTGCGTGAAGGATGGGATCGTTGTGCTGATGATGACGCCGAATCCATCTTCCTCGATGGACCAGCCCATCATGTCTTCGCTCTCAAACCACAAATGCTCGCCAACCGCGGAAATGCGCGGATGACGGCGCGTTCCATTACCGTTTGGACGTGGGCCTGCGCTGCGTAACACGACAGCCGCGGCGCCATCGCCAAACAGCGCCGTCGATATGAACATCGCCTTCCTTGTGTCCGCGAGCCGGTAATTGAGGCTGCAAAGTTCAACCGAGAGCAGCAGCACATGACCGCCCTCGAAGGACTGCGCGAGGCGGGCGCTGCGCGCCAATCCCGATACACCGCCGGCGCAACCCAGTCCAAAGATCGGCAGGCGCTCGATATCGTTTCGCAGGCCCATGCGGTTGGCTAGCTTGGCATCAAGGCTCGGTACACAGAGACCTGTGGTCGAAACCGTCACGATTGCATCGATGTCGGTTATCTGAATGCCGGCCTCATCGATGGCTTTGCGGGCTGCCTGTTCGAGAAGGTCAAGCGCCTCGCGCTCAAAACAGTCGCTTCTTTCCCTCCAGCCGCGTGGTTCCAGGTACCATTCGAGCGGCATGCAGGAATAGCGGGTGGCAATGCCGGTGTTGGCATAGACCGGTTCCAGGTGCGCGAGATGGGGGAAGACCTGCTTGGCCCGCTCCAGCATGGCCCCTTGTGCCAATCGGTTAGACGGTACTGCCGTCGCGACCGAGAGTATCTCGACGTCGAGATTCGGCCTGACCGTCGCCGAGGCCTCATGGTTTGGCAGACGTTGCAGCATCGAGCGAACCCGCCTAGAAGCAAGGAGCCTATATCTGTCCCCCGCCATGCCGTCATGGCTGGCGGGAATGATGTTAGCCGGAGATTCGTCCGCAAATTGTGTCATGCGGTCCGGTCGGCTGACCAGTCACAATGATGGGAGGCGTTCGTGAGGCAAATCGTCATCTCTATCGGTGAGCTTTCCTTGCGCGCTGAGCTGCTGGAGACCGCCACCGCCGATGCGATTTGGCACACGCTGCCCATTAGCTCTGAAGCCCAGATTTGGGGCGAGGAGGTCTATTTCATGACTTCCGTCATCGCGGATTTGGAGAACGATGCCCGCGAAGTGGTGAAACCTGGAGAGCTCGCCTTTTGGCCTGATGGCAACGCCATCGCCATTGGGTTCGGCCGGACGCCGATCTCACAGGGGGATGAGACACGGCTCGCCAGCCCTTGCAATATTTGGGCGCATGCGATCGACGATGTGCGCAAGCTGGCGGCTGTGGCGGAGGGTGACGCCCTGAAAGTTAGCCGCCTGCAGACCTGACAGAGCGCCCGGTTAGATCAATCCGAGCTGACGCAGGCTGGAATGGCCTTGCTTGGCGATGATCACATGGTCATGCACCACAATGTCGAGTTTCCCTGCCGCCTCGATCACCTGCTTGGTCATCTCAATGTCGGCGCGCGAGGGCGTGGGATCGCCCGAGGGATGGTTGTGAATCAGAATGATCGCGGTCGCCGATAGCTCCAACGCCCGCTTTACAACCTCGCGGACATAGACCGGGGTGTGGTCGACGGTGCCCTCTTGCTGGACTTCATCGGCGATGATCCGGTTGCGCTTGTCGAGAAACAGAATGCGCAGCTGTTCCTTGACGGCATAGCCCATCACCGCGTGGCAGTAATCGAGAACGGCGGACCAGGACTGCAACACCGGCCGTTCCATCGCGTCTTGCTTCACCAAGGCGAGGGCGGCGGCGCGCACCAGCTTCAATTCGCCGATTACCGAGTCGCCGACGCCGACGATCTCGCGCAATCGCTCCTCCGGTGCATTGATCACCTCGGCAAAGGATCCGAATTTAGAGAGCAGGGACTTGGCCAGGGGTTTGGTGTCGCGGCGGGGCAGCGCGCGAAACAGGATCAGCTCCAGCACCTCGTAGTCGGCAAGCGCTTCGGCGCCGGCTTCGCGGAAGCGGCGGCGTAGGCGCTCGCGATGGCCGTGAAAATGCGGCTTACCGGCGTCGCTCAAACTCATGCGCGGAAATCACCCTAGCTATAGGGCGGGCGATGCAGCCCCTTGGGCGAAAGCGTGAAGATCTCGCAACCGGACTCCGTCACAGCCACCGTGTGCTCGAACTGCGCGGAAAGCGAACGGTCACGCGTCACCGCGGTCCAACCGTCCGACAGGATCTTCACATGCTGCTTGCCCAGATTAATCATCGGCTCAATGGTAAAGAACATGCCGCTCTCCAGCCTGAGCCCCTGTCCCTGCTCGCCGTAATGCAGAATGTTCGGCCGGTCGTGAAAAACCTGGCCCAGCCCGTGTCCGCAGAAGTCGCGTACCACGCTGCACCGTTCGGCCTCTGTAAAGGTTTGGATGGCCGACCCGATGTCTCCCGTGGTGCCGCCGGGCTTGACGGCCGCGATGCCCCGCATCAGGGCCTCATGGGTGACCTCGATCAGCCGCTCGGCGGCCCGCGAAATTCTTCCGATCGGATACATCCGGCTGGTATCGCCATGCCAACTGTCGACGATAAGCGTAACGTCGATGTTAAGAATGTCGCCGTCCTTCAGAACGCGCGGACCTGGAATGCCGTGGCAAACCACATGGTTGAGGGACGTGCAGATTGACTTTGGAAATCCCCGGTAATTCAGGGGCGCGGGGATCGCATCGTTGTCGCGGGCGAACTCGTAGGCGATGTCGTCCAACTCGGCCGTGGTTACGCCGGGTTCCGCGTGAGCGGCCAGCATGTCGAGGGCCTCGGCCGCCAGTCGACCGGCCTTGCGCATGCCCTCAAAGGCCTCGGACCCGTGGATTTTTATCTTGCCGTCGCGCCGGACAGCTTGAGCCAGTTCCAGATTGAGCATCATTGCCCTAACGGTTCAGACAGAATTCCAGTTGGATCAAACACTTTAGGCAAATCGTCTGACCCTTCAATACCATCTCGGCTGCGGTTAGCCCAAGAATTGTTGGCGGTTTTGTTGTCAGTCCTCGATCGGAATCCGGCGATGAACGACGATCTCTTGGTCGCTCAAGGCGCAGGCATAGCAAAGGGCCTCGACGCCCACCGCGCGTGCCTCATCGAAGGCTTGGCCGTATTCGGGATCTATGTCACGCGCCACCGCAAAGCGCTCGGCGTCCTCTCGCTGCACCACATAGAGCAGCATCGCGCGGTTGCCCTCGCGGACCATGGCCGAGAGCTCGCGCAAATGCTTGGCGCCGCGGGCCGTAACGGCATCCGGAAACTCCGCGCGACCATGTTCACGCATTAGTCCCACATTTTTTATCTCTACATAACAGGGCTTTACGCCGTTGCCTTCGAGCAATATATCGACTCGGCTATTGCCACCGTAACGGACTTCGCGCCGAAGCTCGGGATAGCCCGCAAGCTCTTCGATGACGCCGCCTTGAATAGCGTCGGCCGCTAGCTTGTTGGGCAGTCCGGTGTTCACGCCGACGATCACCGGGCCCTTACCAAGGTCGACTTCGACCAATTCCCAGGAGTATTTGAGCTTTCGCTTCGGGTTGTCGCTCAACGAAACCCAGACCCGATTTCCAGGCTCTGTCAGCCCCATCATGGTGCCTGGCTGGGCGCAATGCGCGGTGACCGTCTCGCCGCTCTCGAGCTCGATATCGGCGAGGAACCGCTTGTACCGGAGAAGGAGTTTGCCGCGCTGTAGGGGTGAGGTGAATCGCATTTCTTAAGGCGACCATAAAGGCGTGGCGGTGCCCCCACAAGCCGCTAGACTGGGCCGGACAAGGGATGGTCCATGGTGAAATCCGGTGACTCGAAGAAGCGCGAAACGGTCACGGCCGGGCTTATCATTATTGGTGACGAGATCCTGTCGGGCCGAACCAAGGATGAGAATATCGGCTATGTCGCCGACTATCTGACCGAGATCGGAATCCAGCTGCGGGAAGTCCGCATTATCGGCGACGACGAGAGCCATATCGTCGAGGCCGTCAATGCCATGCGCGGATCCTATACCTATGTGTTCACCACCGGCGGCATCGGCCCCACCCATGACGACATAACCGCTGATTCGGTTGCCAAGGCCTTCGGAGTGGGTATCGATATCGATGAGCGTGCAGTGGCCCAAATGCGCGAGCGGTACTCGGCCGACAAGCTTACGCCGGCGAGATTGCGGATGGCGCGGATACCTCACGGCGCGGACCTGGTCTCCAACTCCGTTTCGCTGACACCAGGTTTCATGATCGAAAACGTAATCGTGATGGCGGGCGTGCCGCGCATCATGCAGGTGATGCTGGATGCTGTGACGCCGCAGTTAAGGACGGGCGCCAAGATGCTGACCCGCACGATCCGCGTGGAAGCGCCAGAGGGCGATGTGGCCACTGGGCTCGGCCGCGTGCAGGCGGAGTTCGCTGATGTGGCCATGGGGAGCTACCCGTATTTCGAGAAGGGCAGGCTTGGCACCAATTTGGTGCTCCGCTCAACCGATGAAGACCTGCTCGGACGCGCCTTCGATGCGACGCTGCAGATGCTCGAATCGGAAGGCATTTCCGACTTTCAGCCGGTCGAGGGGTAGGGATGGGGCGGCCTGCCTGCAAGAAATTGGGCGCAAGCCATGCCTGAGGCCGTCGTCCACCCTTGCCATACGCCGGGGCTCGCTCTCTGGGATCAGGTCGGCTGCTATTGCGAGCGCGCGCTCGATCCGACCTTCTGGGCAGAACCGCTGAACGCGGTTTCCAATCTGGCCTTCATGCTGGCGGCGGTGATGACCTATGCCGATTATCGGGCGACTTCGCCTCAGCGCGGCGATCCGGTGATCGTTTTTTTAATCATCTGGATGATGGTGATCGGGGCGGGCAGCTTTCTATTTCATACCTACGCCACAAGCTGGGCGCGAATAGCCGATGTGGTTCCCATCGGCGTTTTCGTCTTCGCCTTCGTGCTGATGGCTTATCGCTGGCTGATCGGCTTGAGCTGGCTGCTGTCTCTGGTTGTCGCTGTGGCCGTAACCGTAGCGACCTTCGCGATGCCGCCCTGGTTCAACGGGTCAGCGCTCTACGGGCCCGCACTGCTGATGCTCGCCGTGACGTGCGTATGGCTATGGCTGCGCGGAAACAGCGCCGCTAAATGGCTTTTGAGCGCGACCGTCGTATTCACCGTCTCGCTCACGCTGCGCACGATCGACCGCACCGATCTGGTGTGCGGGGTCCACCAAATCGGAACCCATTGGGCCTGGCATACTCTGAACGCCGTCGTGCTCTACCTGCTGCTGCGCGCGCTGATAGACAACCCGCCGGCCGTCGCCAGTTCAGCCCGTCAGACCTAGTGCCTGCCTCAGCTGGCTTGGGGCGGAAAATTCTTCATCAGGAAAGCTTCGACGGCCGCCCAGTACTCGTCCGCGGCTTTCGATCGTCCTTTGATCAGGGCAGAAGATCCATGAATGCCGGCGCCGTTTGGCACAAAACCGGTCTTGGTCGTGCCGTCGGGAATAGCTTTGATGATGCCGGCCCATTGCTGTTGCTCGGTCTTGGCGGACGTGATGAAGGTCGGAATCGTAATATTGGCGGCGCTCGACACCACACCCGGTTTTCCGCCGAAATATTCGCCCGGCGAAAAGGCGAGAACGCCGTCGATCAACTTTGGCTCCGTGCCGGCGATGACGATGGCCAGTGCGGCTGAGTAGGACGATCCCCAGAGCACGACCTTTTTCGCACCCAGCGTGTCGCGGGCATAGGTCGCGGCCGCCTTCAGGTCAGGCAGCGCGTCCGTATAGGCGGTGGCTTTACCCGCATCCTTGGCGCGCTTCGCCGTCTTATTCTTCACGCCGTCGAAATGATTGCCCGAGCGCTGATCGACCGCCAGCACCGTGTAGCCGAGCTTCGCGAGCCGCGGCGCGATTTTCTTGTACTCGCCGCGGCTGCTGCCCGCCTGATGGAACAGAACGATCGCGGTGGTTCCGCCGGTAGCAGGCTTGGTCACTTCGCCCGTGACCTCGAGCCCGTCGCTGGCCTTGAACTGAACGGTCTCGGCAAGTGCGGGCGCGAACGGTGCCAGGGCAACGAACAGCAGGGCGATGCAAAAGGTGCGAAATAGGCTCACGGGAAGGGCTCCTTATGAGTTCGATGCGCGCGAGGCATCACGCGGAAGCAAGCTGGAACTAGGGGGCATATTTTGCCCGCTCCATCAAGCCGGATTCGGCATTTTTTGCCGCCGGCATGGTCCCAGGCTGGCTTTAGACGGGTGACCAAAAGTCTCAGGTAAGGTGAGCAAGGCTTTCTTGCGATGGCCGGTCGCACAGCACATAATTTCTACGGGAGGTGGGCAACCATGGCAAAAAACGGCAAGACGAAGTGCGGACCGGGGTACGCGTCGCCCAAAGAGGCGATGAAGGCGCCGCCCGAAAAACTGCTCTACACGGTCGCCCTCTATACCGGCACGGGCATTCAAGAGCCGGACTATCTTGCGACCATCGACGCTGATCCAAAGAGCCCAACCTATGCCCAAGTGATCCATCGCCTGGAAATGCCGGGCATTGGCGACGAGCTCCACCATATCGGTTGGAACGCCTGCAGCTCATGCCATCACGATCCCACCAAGGAGCGGCGCTACTTGATCGTGCCCGGCGTCCGGAGCAGCAATCTGCACATCGTGGATTGCCTGACCGATCCGCGCGCGCCGCGCATCCACAAGGTGATCGAGGGTGCCGAAATCAAGGAAAAGACCGATCTTTCCGCGCCCCATACGGTGCATTGCCTGGGCTCCGACATCATCATTTCCATGCTGGGCGACGCCAAGGGCGAGGCGCCCGGCGGATTTCTCCACGTCAACGAAGATTTTGAGATCGTCGGTCGTTGGGAAAACGATATCGAGGGCATGAACTTCAACTACGATTTTTGGTATCAGCCCCGCCACAACGTGATGGTTTCTAGCGAGTGGGCGGCGCCCAACACGTTCATGCCGGGCTTCGACTTGGAGGATGTCGGAAAGCGCAAATATGGCCGCACGATCCATTTCTGGGATTTCGAGGCCAAAAAAATCGTCGATTCGGTGTGGCTGGGCGAGGAGGGCGTGATCCCGCTCGAAGTCCGCTTCCATCACAATCCGGATTCGACCCACGGCTTTGTCGGCGCAACCATGTCGTCCAACATCATGCATTGGTACAAGAATGGCGAGGATTGGAAGGTCGAGAAGGTCATCGACGTGCAGACCGAGATGATCGACGACTGGCCGATTCCGGTGCCGGGTCTGATCACCGATATCCTGATCTCCATGGATGACCGGTTCCTGTATTTCTCGAACTGGCTACATGGCGACCTTCGCCAATACGACATTTCCGATCCCTCCAATCCGAAACTGACCGGGCAAGTTTGGCTTGGCGGGCTTCTCGGCAAAAGCCAGGAAATCGATGGCCGCAGCAGAACCGGCGGCCCGCAAATGATCCAACTCTCCCTGGACGGCAAGCGCCTTTACGTCACCGACTCGCTGTTTTCCACCTGGGACAACCAGTTCTATCCAGAGATGAAGGATAAGGGCGGGCGGATGGTGATGATCGACTGCGACACCGAGAAGGGCGGCATGTCGCTGAATGAGAGCTTCTTCGTCGATTTCTCGAAAGAGCCCAAGGGTCCCGCCAGGTGTCACGAGATGCGCTATCCAGGCGGCGATTGCACCTCCGATATCTGGCTCTAGCGTGGCGGCAAAGGGCACAAATGGTCGGTTCACGGTCACGCTGCGCAACCGGGATAACCACAGAATCGAAGTCTATGACGATGAGAATATTCTGGACGCGGCCGAAGAGCAGGACGAGGTGCTGCCCTATGGTTGCCGCTATGGCGGCTGCGTAACTTGCGCGGCAAAGCTCATTGTAGGTGAGGTCGATCAGAGCGAGGGTGTTGCCTTGAAGCCGGATCAGATTGCCGATGGTTATGTGCTGCTATGCGTCGCTCGTCCTCAAAGCGACTGCACTATTGATGTCGGCGTCGAGAGCCACGACACGCTTTATCGAAATCCCTTCAAGAACCCACGGAACACGCCGGAGTCTGCAACGGCATCTAAGGAGTAGAACACTTTGGCCAAACCACAAAAGAAGAATGCCGGGACCATACCCATGGATCACGATAATTATTCGGACGAATATCTGCAGCAGATCCTTGAGGAAGTGAAGGTGATTGCGGTGGTTGGGGCCAGCTCCGATGCGTCGCGGCCGAGCAACGCCACCTTCAAGGCGTTGCGCGACGTGGGCTACGAGATGATACCGATAAATCCCGACGAATCGCTCTCCGAGCTGTTGGGGCAGCGCACTTACAAGTCGCTGGCCCAAGTCGGCAAGCCGATCGACATGGTTCAGGTCTTCCGCGCCTCCGATGCAGCGGCTGAGATCGCTCAGGAAGCTATCGACGTGGGCGCCAAGGTGTTGTGGATGCAGCTTGGCGTGCGCGACGATGAGGCCGCGAAGATGGCCGAAGAGGCGGGGCTCAAGGTGGTCATGGACCGCTGTCCGAAAATCGAGCTGTTCCGGCCATACTGGAAGGAAAAACTGAACCCGGGCTTTTAGGTCCCGTGGGCGCCGAGCGAGCTAAAGCGGCCGCCCTATGAGCACCCGCTGGTTCCCCCGCAAGTGTCGCACTTTAGACAGGTGCCATTGCGCACCAGCGTGAAGTTGCCGCACTCCTCGCAAGCCTCACCCTCATAGCCCTTGACCCGTGCTTCGATGACCAATTGGGTCTCGCTCGTGGCCACCGCCACGCCTGAGGTCTCACCGCTCACAGCGCCATCGGCGAGGGCTGCAACCGCATCGGTGATCTCGCGCACGCCCGCCAAGTCCGTGGGTGAGGTGAGCTCGCTGACGGCGGGGCGAGGGGAGAGCTCCTCGCCCGCCGCCGCCGCGCCAAGGCTGTGAGGTTCGAGTTCGGTGTCGAGCACCAGGGAGGATCGACTGGGTAGCGCGCTCGATGTACTTGCCTCGGCCTCCGCCTCGGACGCTAAGCCTTGGACGATCATAATCTTGTTCTTGAGCCGACCCCGCGTGAACCCACGGCTAACGAGCTGGCTGGCGCCATTGGACGCCTCCGACTTGCCCTGATCCACGCCGGAGCCCATCGCGGTGCTGCCGATCTCTGCCGGATCCACATGGGCCATGTCGTGCCTGTCGAGATAGGAAACCGCGAGCTCCCGGAAGATGTAGTCAAGGATCGAAGTCGCGTTCTTGATGGTCTCGTTGCCCTGAACAAGACCAGCGGGCTCGAAGCGGGTAAAGGTGAAGGCATCGACAAATTCCTCGAGCGGCACACCATATTGCAGGCCCACCGACACGGAGATCGCGAAGTTGTTCATCAGCGACCGGAAGGCCGCGCCCTCCTTGTGCATGTCAATGAAGATTTCGCCCAGCCGGCCATCCTCATATTCGCCGGTATGCAGATAGACCTTGTGGCCGCCGACGATCGCCTTCTGCGTATAACTCTTGCGCCGATGCGGAAGCCGTTCGCGGTCGGCGCGCTCGCGGGCCACCCGCTCGATAACCCGTTCGGTGAGGCGCTCGGAAAGGGCCGCCGCGCGGAGCTGCGCGGGCTTGTCCGCTGCGAGCAATTCCGCCACTTCGTCCTGCTCCTCGACTTCGTCAGCCAATAATTGTCCCTGCAGGGGTTGCGACAGCTTGGAGCCATCGCGGTAGAGGGCATTGGCCTTCAGCGCGAGCCTCCAGGAGAGCTGATAGGCATCTTTGCAGTCTTCGACGCTGGCCCCGCCCGGCATGTTGATGGTCTTGGAGATGGCGCCGGTTATGAATGGCTGGGCCGCTGCCATCATGTGGATATGGCTATCGACCGAGAGGAACCGCTCGCCCATGCGCCCGCATGGTGTGGCGCAATCGAACACCGGCAAATGCTCCTCATCGAGGCCGGGCGCACGCTCCAGAGTCATGGCGCCGCAGCAATAGGCGTTGGCCTCTTCGATTTCGCTGCGCCGGAAGCCGATCTCGGCCAGCAAATCGAAATCGCCCTCGTCGAGCCGTTCGGCTTCGATGCCCAGCGTCTCGGTGCAGAACTCTTCGCCGAGCGTCCACTTGTTGAATACGAAGGAGATATCGAAGGCTTGGGCGAGGTCATTTTCGACGCGTTCGAGCAGCTCGTCCGTAAAGCCCTTCTCGGTGAGCGTGTCGTGATTGATATGGGGTGCGCCGATCAGCGTGCCTTGGCCGACGGCGTATTCGATGATCGCCGTCCTGTCGTCCTCGTCATAGCCCAGGGTTCTCAGGGCTTCTGGCACCATCCGGTTGATGATCTTGAAGTAGCCGCCGCCCGCAAGCTTCTTGAACTTGACCAACGCAAAGTCGGGCTCGATGCCGGTGGTGTCGCAGTCCATCACCAGGCCGATCGTGCCGGTGGGGGCGATCACGCTGACTTGCGCGTTGCGGAAACCGTGCCGCTCGCCTAATTGCAGCGCCCGGTCCCAGGCATGCGCCGCCCGCGCCACCAGCCGGTGATCCTCGATACTGGCGCGGTCCAGCGGCACCGGCGGCGTCGAGAGGTCTTCGTAACCCTCCGCCTGACCGAGTGCTGCACGGCGATGATTGCGAATCACGCGCAGCATCTCTCGCCGATTCTCGGAAAAGCCCGGAAAGGCGCCGAGTTCGCCCGACATTTCGGCTGACGTCGCGTAGGCGATGCCGGTCATTAGGGCGCTGATCGCGCCGCACAGCGCGCGGCCCTGGTCCGAATCGTAGGGGATTCCAGAGGCCATCAGCAGCCCACCGATATTGGCGTAGCCCAGGCCAAGGGTGCGGAAGTCATAGGAGAGCTGCGCAATTTGGCGGGATGGGAACTGGGCCATCATCACCGAGATTTCGAGCACGATGGTCCAAAGGCGCACGGCATGCTCGAAGCGCTCCACGTCGAAGTTGGCGCCGTCGCGGAACGTCATCAGATTGAGGGAGGCCAGATTGCAAGCCGTGTCGTCGAGGAACATGTATTCCGAGCACGGATTCGAGGCCCGGATCTCGCCCGAGTTCGGGCAGGTGTGCCAGTCATTGATGGTGGTGTGATACTGGATTCCCGGGTCGGCGCATGACCAGGCCGCATAGCCAATCTGGTCCCACAATTCGCGGGCCCTGACAGACTTTGCGACCTGGTCGTCGGTGCGCCGGACGAGCACCCACTCGTCGTCCTTCTCGACCGCGATCAAGAAGGCGTCCGTAACGCGTACGGAATTATTGGAGTTCTGCCCCGAAACGGTTCGATAGGCCTCTGAGTCCCAATCGGTGTCATAGGTCTCGAAGGCAATAGAACTGATGCCTTGGCGGGCGAACTGAATGACGCGCTGGATGTAGTTGTCCGGAACGTTGAGCTTGCGGGCGGCACGGATTTCGCGCGCAAGCGCCGGATTCTTCTGGGGATCGAAGCACTCGTCGCCGTCGGCCTCGCAGTTGAGGCAGGCCTTGATGATGGCGTTGAGGCGCTCAGCGCAAATCTTGGAGCCGGTCACCAGGGCGGCTACCTTTTGCTCTTCGCGGAGCTTCCAGTTGATGAATTCCTCGATATCCGGGTGGTCGATGTCGACCACCACCATCTTGGCCGCGCGGCGCGTGGTGCCACCGGACTTGATCGCGCCCGCCGCACGGTCACCGATCTTCAAGAAGCTCATCAGGCCCGACGACTTGCCGCCGCCGGAGAGGGACTCTTTCTCGCTTCGAAGCTTGGAAAAATTGGAGCCTGTGCCCGAGCCGTATTTGAAAAGCCGCGCCTCACGGATCCAGAGATCCATGATGCCGTTCTCGTTCACCAGATCGTCTTCGATCGATTGGATGAAGCAGGCATGGGGCTGGGGATGCTCATAGGCCGACTCCGAGCGCACCAACTTGCCGGTCTCGTGGTCGACATAGAAGTGACCTTGGGCGGGCCCATCGATGCCATAGGCCCAATGCAGGCCGGTGTTGAACCATTGCGGCGAATTGGGAGCGGCCATTTGCTGGGCCAGCATGTAGCGATGCTCGTCATAGAAAGCGCGGGCATCCGCCTCGCCTGTGAAGTAGCCGCCTTTCCAGCCCCAATAGGTCCAGGTGCCGGCTAACCGGTCGAACACCTGGCGGGCGTCGGTTTCGCTCGTGTAGCGCTGGTCTTCCGCGAGCGCGCTCAGCTCCGCCTCGTCGGCAACCGATCGCCACAGCCAGGAGGGAACCGTGGGTTCTTCGATTTTTCGTAAGCAGGCCGGCACGCCGGCTTTACGGAAATATTTCTGGGCCAATATATCGGCTGCGACCTGGCTCCAATGGGCTGGAACCTCAAGCTCTTCGAGGTGGAACACGAGCGATCCATCAGGATTGCGGATTTCGCTGGCTGTTTGCCGGAATTCGATCGACGCGTAGGGGGATTGGCCTTCTTCTGTGAACCGCCTCTCAATTCGCATGTTCTCCCGCCCTTCCTTGATGCTTCCCGA
>Ga0315336_1004419_pt1 | contig 16722 bp, 15 predicted proteins | sample ASW5metaG_FD_204512 | JGI IMG/M metagenome (GOLD analysis project Ga0315336, IMG submission 204512) | Ammonia-oxidizing marine archaeal communities from Monterey Bay, California, United States - ASW #5 | ecosystem: Environmental > Aquatic > Marine > Intertidal zone | place: USA: California...
GGAGACGAAAAGAAGCCGATGGAGGTAACCTCACGCTCGGTTACCAAAGCCATGGCGGGGGCGGGCACTCAGGATGCTACCTTTAGCATCTTTACTTTTGATGACGGCAGTATTTGGAGCATGGATTGTAGCTGGGGTATGCCAGCCAATTGGCCTGCTTCGACCTATTCTTTAACGGTAGGAATTATTGGAACCGAAGGCGCCATTACCATCGACGACACCCACGCCGACTTCATTATGGCATCCGAGAAGCCATTGCCTTCACACCGGGGAGACGAGCGCTACGTGCACCTTCTCGGAAGTTACCCTGCCGGAGATATGTCCGACGGAAAGTTCTGGGGCCCCATGCGGGAGGAAACAAATGCTTGGTTGGCGCATCTTTACACCAATGTGAAAACTCCCCATGCAACTGGTGCAGAAGGCCACCGGAACCTGATGCTCACTATGGCTTGCGATCTGTCGGCAAAACGAAAGAAGCCTGTTTTTCTCCCAATTGAGCCAGAAGTGCTTCATGAAGAGTTGTCGTCTTAGGGAGATGGGACTTTCTTGTATTTCAGTGTATGGAGAATTCCTGTTCAGGAAGATAAGAAATTTTAAAGGCGAATAGGCCAATAGATGAACTTCAGAAAAACTTGAAATGAAGCCAGACTGGCAAGAGGAAATAGTTGAAGTATTCTGACATTTTTCTGTGGTCTGATTAAATAAAATTAAACAGCTGCATAAAGATAAAATAGGCTAGTCGGCTCCGATTTGAAAATGGGTCTTTTGTCCTCTAATCTCGGTACATCCCAATGGATTTTCGAATTCTGGACGGTGCTCCCCGCCGCCGCGAAAGGAGGCATCCACCAACATCCACTTCGTGAGAAAGGAGTGTTCCATGGCTAAATTGTTGAGTGTAAAAAATCTCCCGACCGAATTAAAATATGAGCCGGGTTTCGAGCTTAAATTTGGAATTACTGATGAGACAACTGGTATTGAGACTGCCACGCTTGCCAAGACCCATTTCCCGCCAGGAAGCAAAAGAAAGCGCCATTACCATACTGAAGGAGATCTTATCTGGTACTGTATATTGGGGAAAGCAGTCTGGTACATCGGGGAGGAGCAGGAAGAGTTCGTGACCGAGGCAGGAGACTTTATGTACATCCCCCGGGACGAGATACACTGCACTGCCGTTCCTAGCGAAACTGAGCCTGTCGAAGGGGTCGGTGGCTACGGAGGGTGCGCGAACCCGTATAAGAGTGGGAAAACATTTGTGGAATGAGTCTGGGATTTTTCTCTTCTTCTGAATATTCTGCGAGGGGGTAGCGATTTCTAACTTTCGTGCCCCTCCGACGGTGAGGATGCAAACCGTGGCATAATACAAATGGTGTGCCGAAAATCTATTTGAAAATAATACATGTGCTTTGTCTCCATACAGTGTTGTTCATGAAGGTGGTGAAATCGATGCACCCGTGATTAGTAGATATGACTATACCTTGTCTTAAGTCAGTCAGAATACCGAAGGGGGTCGTGGTGTCGGAGGTTTAGCCCTGTATCTGTAGGAGGAAATTTCCAAAGAAATGTTACCTATAGTCCTCTACGGTGGGTCAATGCATATCATGATTTTGATCTCTCAAGCTTGTGCCAGAGGAGATTTAGTGGGTCTTGATGTCACCGTTGTCGGGTAGTTGTTGAATACATTTGTCCACCAAGCCCGGCAGATGAATAAAGCTGGAGGTCCTTGCAGCACAGTATTCTTTGTATCTAGATGAAGCGAACTAATTACGGATAGATTTAGATAGTTAGACATGCAAAGGACTTGAAGTGGACGATCTTGCGGCTTTTGGCCTGTAGAGAAAGAAGGAAATAAATGTTCCAGCGAGAAGGAAAAGGAGGACAATGGAAAAAGGAATAAAATAGCTTCCCGTGAGATCGAACGCAAATCCTGCCAGCGGTGGGCCTACTATTCCTCCTCCCGCATAGCATATTGTCAACAGACCCATCACGGTCCCGAAAGTTTGTTCCCCGAAACTGTCGGCTGCCATGGATGAGTGTAAGGTGCTCATCCCTCCTGTTCCAAGGCCGTAAAAAATGCTGAACAGAAAGCCTGGCAGAGGAGGGTGACTAAGATGTCTGATCGAGAGCAAAACAACGACGCACAAGACGCCAAGGCTGAATGAAAAAGCTTGGGCGTTAGGTCTTCCAACCTTGTCGCTAATCCATCCGATGAGGACGCTCCCAGTCACATGCAGTAGTCCGGCCAAACCGATGACCATTGCTCCGGCGGCGGTGCTGTAACCTGCATCTACGAGGTAGAGTTGGAGGTGGCTCAGGATGGTATTTGTCTGGAAGCCAATAACAAATCCAAGAAACGCGAGCACCCAAAAATTTCTGTCATTTTTAATCTTCCCAAAAACTTGTTTGATGCCTCTTCTTTTTTTGGTGCTTGCCATTTGAAGTACATTTGCATCTGTCTTTGGCTGAGGGATGCCATCTATATTTTGCCCGATGATTTCAGGGTGGTCTCGAAAAAAGATAAAATTTATCGGTGCCAAAATTCCTAGCACGAATAAGCCGTAGACAAGGTAGGTAATGCGCCAGCCGAATTGTGCGATCAATCGTTCGATTGTGGGGGAAAGGAGAAGACTTCCAATGCCAATTCCAGAGAGGGCGATGCCTGTTGCGATACCTCTCTTTTTGCTAAACCATCTGGGCAGAATTGCGCTGTGGGTCGCAAATCCGCTCAGCGCTGTGCCGAGACCAATGAACATCCCGAGAAACAGGTATACATGCCAGAGAGAAGATATAAAAAATCCGCCGACTAAACCAATTCCTACCAAAACCGATCCCCAGGGTACAACAGCCCGAGGACCAAATTTGTCCAACAGAGAGCCCGAAAAGGGACTGAGCAGGGCGTAGAGGCCCATCATCAGAGCGAATACACCTCCAAGGGCGCCTCGCGTCCACCCAAATTCCGTGATGAGTGGCACCTGGAATATGGCAAAAGAGAAACGAGCAGTGAGATGAAACGCTATTGTAAGGAAAGACAGTCCGACGATGATCCAGCCATAGAAGATTCGGGGGCCGGACTTCCGAATCATTTCATCAATATGAATCATTGTGAGAAAAATTCCTTAAAAATTTTATAAAGTAAAATAACGAATTATTCTATTGTAACCGATATTCATTTGACTGAAATAAAATTAGCCAGTTTCGGCGATTCTATTTGGATCCGATAAAAATTATTCTGACCCATTACCGGGCACCCGCTAAAGGATGCGTTAATTGGATACATCTAAAACTCATACTTCATAATGACCCAAGGGCTAATTTGGGAATAGATACGCTATCGATTGCAAGGAACAAAAAAAACATTCGATTTTTATTCCCCTCCCGATATTTAGGGAATTTGGTGCATGTGTGCTAACCTTTATCCATCAATAAGACAAGGATCTTCCTCGGGTAATGGGGAACCAAGTGCTTCCATCGGGGACGGAAGACTAGAGGTAGGGGAGGTAAGTAATGAATCAGCCAGGGTTTGAAGTGGTAAATTTGGTCAAGCCGGGCGAAGGAAACGAAGAAGTCGAAAAAGTCTATGAAGAAATCTGCCGAATGAAAGATCCTCGCTGGCTGGGTCCTTTGTTTGGTTTTTTTGCCAATGTTCCAGGTCTTCTGAAGGCGTGGTGGGAACTACAGAAACAGCTCGAAGTAGTAAAAGGCCATGTGCCGCGCGATTTAACCAACCGCATCGCCATGGTGTGTGCTGTGGCATCGGACTGCCCTCGCTGTGTGAACTTCCACAAAACTGACCTGATCAACCGTATGGAGATGGACCCCGAAGATGTGGAGAAACTTCACGACTTTGAGAATGCCGATCTCCCTGGAACAGATAAAATTGTCTTCCGAGTGGCCAGGAAGCTGACTCTTAACGAACAGATGTCAGATGCAGAGTTCCGGGACTTGCGCGATGCGGGCTATGACGACGCAGCCATTGTAGAAATTGTCTCGGTAGCCATTCTGGAGGCAGGCTTCGCACGCCACGCAAGCGTTTTCGCCCGTTTCGAAGATGGAATAAACTGGCCTGCCCAGCACACCCCATCGGCTAAATATCGCAGTGTCATCGACCACTAGGGGAGGGGAAGTTGCATGCTGGGTCTTACGGGCGCCTTCGGCCCCTACGACCGAACTGAGGCCCTTCGCACGGGCAGTGTGCGCCCGGAGGGGATAGATCTCACGTGCCTTACTCTTTCCCCCCCCGAAATCTTCTACCGCATGTGCCGCTACCAGGAATTTGAGATTTCAGAGATGTCTCTGGGCTCGCACTGTTTCTTCCTAGGACAGGGGGAGAGTCCTTTTGTCGGTATTCCCGCATTTCTCAGCCGAGTGTTCCGGCATTCAATGGTGTACATTAACTGCGAGTCTAGGATTGAGCGGCCTGAAGATCTAAGCGGCAAACGCATCGCCATCCGCGAATGGGGGCAAACGGCCTTCGTGTGGATCATAGGGATCCTGGCAGAAGAGCACGGACTCGACATCCTCTCGGTAGACTGGGTACAAGAAAGCGAGCCTCGCGTTCCTCTGCACTACCCCGCGGGGATGCGGATTCGGACCATGCAAAAGGGCGAGACGCTCTCTGGCATGCTCGATTCAGGTTTGGTGGATGCCGCTCTGATTCACCAGATACCAGCGTGCTACCGGAAAGGGTCGACCCGGGTGCGGCGGTTGTTCGAAGATTTTAAGATGTCCGAGATCGACTATTACCAACGCACAGGAGTGTATCCCATTATGCATTGTGCGGTGGTGCGAACTGATGTTCATCGGCGGGCGCCATGGGCTCTTCGCAGCCTCTACCAAGCTCTGTGCGAGGCCAAAGCCCTTGCCATAGAGAATATCCAAGACTGCGGCGCTCTCTCGGCCAGCGTGCCCTTGCTACCCGCGGTGATTGAGGAAACGCGGACAATCTTCGGAGAGGATTTTTGGCCCTACGGAATGGAGGTCAACCGAAAGACGGTGGAGAAACTCGTTCTCTATGCGAATCAGCAGGGGCTCACTCCGCGCTTACTGGAAGTGGAGGAGTTATTCGGTGAGAGCGTGTGTGACGACAGTTTTTTGTCCTGATTTTCAAGGAGAAGACGTATGGCGATTCTCAAGGCACGGCCCCAGGACGTGGAAATTGATCTAGCTCGAACTGTTGTCATGGTGGTGGACATGCAGAACGCTTACGCTAAGAAGGGCGGAATGCTTGACTTGGGGACAGGAATTGACGAATCGCGTACGAACCCGGTGATTGCAGCTAACCAGCGTCTGCTCCCCGCTGTTCGTGCCGCAGGAGTGAAGGTGTGTTACCTCCAATTTGGATATAAGTCCGATCTCAGCGACGCCGGGGGGCCGCAGTCACCCAACATCCGAAAACAGATGGCTGTCAAGATGATCAAGGAACGCCCACAGGACCGGGATAAGCTCATCGTCGAGGGCACTTGGGGCTGGGAGATAATCGATGAGCTTAAGCCTGAGGCAGGCGATTTCATCGTGAAGAAGGCCCGCTACAGTGGATTCGCTGGCACGACGCTGGAAAACCAACTCAATGGCCTCGACATCCGCCACATCCTCTTCACCGGGGTGGCGACAAATGTCTGTGTGGAGAGCACGGCTCGCGAGGCTTATTTTCGCGAATTCTGGCCTATCCTTATTGAGGATGCGATGGATCACACTGGGCCGGATTTTACCCGTCAAGCTACACTTTATAATTTCGAGTCGAAATTCGGCTGGGTGACTCAGACGGATGATGTGGAGGCTATGCTAGAACACAACCAGGCTTAGGGGGAAGTGCTCCTCTCCAAGACACCCCCTTAATTTGCATTGGTATGCCTTACGGATATCCAAGGGGAGAATCGTAGATCATTGAATTTGGCTTTCGTGATACAAGAGCCAAATCAAATATATGGTTTAAACCTTTCGGATGAAGGGGTTTGGTGCCGAAATGGAGTTTCGGGGCGTATTTCCATACCTAGTCTCGCCGCTAGACGAACGGGGTGAGGTGAAGGCGAAGGTCCTCTCTATCCTTGTGGACCATTTGATACAGCAAGGTGTTCATGGTCTTACGCCGCTGGGCAGTACGGGCGAGTTTGCCTACCTCACCTGGGAGCAGCGGCGGCGAATTGTGGAGGTAACTGTTGAGGCGGCGGACGGGCGTGTCCCGGTCGTGGCGGGGGTGGCTGCTACAGCCACGGCCGAGGCTGTCCGCCAGGCTAAAGCGTTCGATTCCATGGGAGTGGACGGTATCCTCGCTATCTTGGAGATTTACTTTCCCGTTCCCCAGGCTGGGGTAGAGGAATATTTCACACAAATTGCTCAAGCTGTAGACTTACCTGTTGTCCTCTACACAAACCCAAACTTCCAGCGGGGGGATCTCACCCTTGAGATGGTGAGTCGCCTCGCTGAGATACCGAATATACGCTACTTCAAGGACGCCTCAGGGAACACGGGCAGACTCCTCAGTCTTCTCAACCGCTTGGGCGGGCGCCTGGGAGTCTTCAGTGCATCGGCGCACATTCCACTCTGTGTGATGATGATCGGAGGTGTGGGGTGGATGGCGGGACCGGCCTGCCTCGTCCCAGCTCAAAGCGTGCGGCTCTATGAGTTGGCTGTGGCGAACCGCTGGGAGGAAGCGATGTTCCATCAGAAGGACCTCTGGCGAATAAACCAGGCTTTTGCTCGCTACAATCTCGCTGCTTGTGTCAAGGCGGGACTCGATCTTCAGGGCTTCGAAGTGGGAGAGCCGCTTCCGCCCCAGGCGCCGCTTGCGCCTCAAGAAAAGGAAGAGGTCAAGAAAATTCTTGTAGATTTGGGGGCCCTCTAAGAGGTATTTAGGGTAACCTCCTGAGCTGCCAGTATTTTCTAGAGTTCGAGAGCTTTGGGCAGGCCGATGAACTTTTTATAAAATATCACTTGGCTTTGAGAAGAACGCTTACTGAACGAGTTTTATTTTTCTGCGAGTACTAACATAATCAAAATACAGTAAATTATTTGGCCATAGTTTAACATTTGCATAATTTACATTATCTGTATGATTGCAAGTTAAAATATAAGCAATTAGTTTGCGATATAGGCAAAGGAAATAGCCACCTATTCCCTCCATAAAAATGAGGTTGGCAATATGTGCCACGCATATGAGGTGAGCTATTATCCGATTTCATGGCCCAAAACATAAGAGAAAAAAGAGGCAAAGGGAAGAATTCATGAGACTATATTACTAGACAGAGATGACAAATAGGTCCATCTCTAAAATTGGAAGATCTGCCTCCATAACCTTTATAAATGGAAGGTTTTTGGAGAAGGCGAACTATTTTTCTTCTTCGCAAGGGGAACGAATTCCTAGTCGAAGACAATTTGCATATGGGCTGGGTGCCTTAGTTTATTTTAATGTTATCCGGGTGAATTATAATTAACAGATTGTTCGGAAGTGTAATGGAAAATTTAACGGACATATATTTTAGTGACTCCCATTGACAGTAGAAAAAAAATTCTCTTTCGATACATGTAAATTCCAGGAATTTCAAGAGGCAAAATCATTGGGAAGTTTATTTACAAAAAGGAGAAGGGTCATGAAAAATGGGTGGTTAATTAGTTCTGTTTTAGCAGGGTTATTTTTATGCGCGACCAGCGCAATAGCTGCACCGAAAGGAAAAATCACTATTGGGTTTGCTGGAAGCGTTAAGACTTATGATCCTCATCGAATTACTGGGTTCCCGTTGAGCAGCCATTACCCTCTTGTATTTGATAATTTGGTATTCCGCACTGCGGACGGAAAGATAGTTCCTAAGCTAGCGAAGTCTTACCGGCAGGTCAATTCAATCCTTTGGGAATTTAAGCTTCAGGAAGGTGTCAAGTTTTCAAATGGCGAGGATATGGATGCGCATGCGGTAAAATTTAGCTTGGAGCGCATTGTCAATCCTAAAATAAAAAGCCGTCAGATTAGCTATTTTAGGAATATTCAGAGAGTTGAGGTAATAGATAAATATACAGCACGGGTTCATCTTAAAAAAAGGGATATGTTTTTTCTTCCGCCGCTCAGTCAGTACGGACAAATTGTTCCTCCTGAATATTATGGAAGTAAGAGTAAAAAACACCTTGCAAAAAAACCGATTGGCAGTGGCCCCTATAGGCTCAAGAAATGGAAAGGTAAGTATGAGTTTCATTATGAGGCCCATCCAAATTACTGGGATAAAAGATATCTTCCGAAGATAAAGAAGGTCATTATCAATATTATTCCGGAGCCGACTACGCGTATGGCTGCTCTGGTGGCTGGAGATATTGATTTAGCTGACTCTATCTCTCCACAGCTAATCCCCATGGCAAAATCGAATCCGAATATTGAGGTGATAGCCGAACCGTCATCACGTACATGCTACTTGTATCCAATCATTAAGCCGGGGTCTCCTTGGAAAAATTTGAAGGTACGACAGGCGGTCAATTATGCACTTGATAAAGATGCATTGGTCAAAACGGTTTTGGAGGGCTATGGCCGGGTCATTCCGACTAATGTGGGACCTGACAGCTACGGCTACAATCCTGCGCTTAAGCCTTACCCCTATGATCCTATGAAAGCTAAAAGGCTTTTGGCGGAGGCAGGATATTCGAACGGTATTTCGACTGAAATTTGGATGCCTTTGGGAAGATATCTGAAAGGTAAAGCAGTTGCAGAAGCGATGGTCTCAATGTTGTCGAAGGTGGGAATCAAGGCAAAGCTGAAGGTTGCTGAATGGGGGGTGGTGAAAAAAAGAATGCGTGCTCGCTGGAAGCCCAAAGTGAAATCTTTCCTGCGAATGGGCTGTAGGATGGATTCGAATCTGCATTCCGAACATATGTACGCGGGAACAATTCATAGCCGCTCCACCTGGGGTGGGTTCCGCGAAAAATGGATGGATAAAATTATTGACGATGCTCGTTCTACGGCAGATGATGCGGAGCGACTCAAAAAGTATCAGGATGTCAACAGGGTTATTCATGAAAAGGCGATAATGGGTTTTCTATATCAACAGCATCAAATTATCGCAAAAAATAAGAGAGTAATTTATAGGCCCCGATCAAATGGCTTTGTGCTGGCATTTGAATTGGGTTTGAAATAACAATTAAATTTAGAATGCGCGCTCATTCCATGACCGGATGGCTCTTGATTTCATCCGGTCATGGAAGGCCGCAAGGCGAAAGATAAAACTGATTCGAAAAAAGCTGTGGGAGTGAGAATGACAGGTTTTATCATTCGGCGTGCATTTCAGGCTCTTATCTTGATCAAATGCGTCCTCGTTTTCGTTTTTCTTCTTCTTCATATTAGTGGCGATCCTATCTCTGTGATGCTTCCTGAAGATGCATCTCAGGAAGATGAAATCCTTTTGCGTAAGCAATATGGTTTTGACAAGCCATTACTGACTCAGTACGGGATATTCTTCGGGAAAGTCTTACAAGGAAGTTTTGGTGATTCTTTCGAGACAGGGGAACCAGCTCTAGGCTTGGTTCTCAGTCATATGCCGGCAACCATCGAACTTGCCGGCACAGCATTTATTGTATCAATAATAGTTGGCCTTCCCCTTGGTTGTTTGGCAGCTCTTAGGGAAAATTCCTTCCTTGATCGAACTTGCATGATAGGGGCAGTTTTAGGACAGGCTTTGCCTGGGTTCTGGCTGGGCCTAATCTTAATACTAATTTTTGCGGTCAATCTTCGCCTTTTGCCTTCATTTGGCTACGGCAGCTGGTCCCATTTGGTTATGCCTGGTATTGCCGCGTCGGTATTTCACACAGCTAGACTTGCGCGTTTAATGCGCTCTGAAATGCTTGAGGTATTGCGTTCGGACTACATAATTACCGCTAGGTCAAAAGGTCTAATCGAAAGTTTGGTTTTATTTCGACATGCAATGAAAAACGCATCAATTCCAATCGTAACTGTTCTGGGATTGGATCTAGCTTTGACTCTAGGGGGTACGGTTATTATCGAAACGGTGTTTGCATGGCCCGGAGTTGGGAGGTTAACTGTCGAAGCCATCAATACTCGTGATTTTCCCATTGTTCAAGCTGCAGTTTTTGTGCTGGCATCCGTTTTTGTTTTAATTAATACGATTGTGGACATACTCTATACATATCTTGATCCGCGGATTAAATACGAATGAAAAAAGGCCAAGAAGATTTAGAATATTTGATAATATCCAAGCCACGATGGGAAGATGACCTTCCTCCCGAAAGAAATTGGCTCGTGAGGCTCAGAGGCTCTCTTTGGCAACAAAAGTCGGCTCTATTTGGGGTGCTCATTTTGCTTTTTGTTTTGCTGCTTGCTCTTCTGGCTCCTATTGTTGCTCCATTTGATCCAGACGCGCAATTATTTTCTAGAGCTATGAAGCCACCACTCACAGTATTTGAAGGAAAAATATTAGTAATGGGAACCGATCATCTGGGACGGGACCTATTTAGTCGAATTATTTATGGGTCTCAGGTTTCCATCATTGTGGGATTTTTTTCGGTTTTCATCTCTGGAGGCATTGGCCTCACGATCGGCTTAGTCTCAGGCTATTTTGGGGGAAAGATTGATTATTTTTTGATGAGGGTGGCGGATTTTGTTCTTTCATTTCCATTTATTTTAATGGCTCTTGCACTAATCTCTATTCTTGGTTCTAGCCTTTTTCTTATAATTTTTGCCATTTCTACGCGGCTATGGGTTATCTATGCCCGTGTTGTGCGTGGGAACGTTCTGTCTTTAAAAGAGACAGAATTTGTTGTTGCAGCCAAAGCCATGGGCGGAAGTCCGTTCAGGGTTATTTTTCAGCACTTAATGCCCAATGTACTTCCGGCGGTCATCATCATTGCATCCTTATATCTGGGCCGAATGATAATTATCGAGGCGGGGCTGAGTTTTTTAGGGCTAGGAGTGCCTCCGCCTACACCGACTTGGGGTGGACTTTTGGCCGAGGGTCGATCCTATATATACGTATCATGGTGGATTGTTATATTCCCCGGTCTTGCTATTACGTTTACAGTTTTGGGTACGAACTTGGTCGGAGATTGGTTGCGGGATGTTTTGGATCCGCGCTTAAGGACACGGTAAAGGAAATAATCCCTGATTTTAATAATTTCGCGGAGACTGAATTAAAATTTACCCTAACGAGGGTATGCAGGTAGGTATTTGTCATGTAGCTTGTATCGATCCGCTATGCTCATAGCTAAATTTTTTGGAGAGGAGTGGCCATGATGACTGAATCCACAGAAGTTAGGTCCAATATCAAACTCGATAATCTTATCGAGGGAGCAATTGATGTTCATATCCATTCTGGCCCAGACAGCGTGGAGCGATGGGGGGATACCATTGACATTGCACGCCTGGCCGTAGAAATGGGTATGCGCGGGGTAGTATTCAAGGATCATTTCCGCCCAACCACGCATAAGGCTATCTTGACAAAAAAGGTTGTTCCTGACCTTGAAATATTTAGCCTCCACGCTTGCAATCATCCATGTGGCGGATTGAGCTACCGCTGCGTAATGATGTCGATAGGAGAGGGCGTCAAGGTTATTCAGATGCCTACGCTCGACTCAGAGCACCAGCATAGTAAGCCTAAAAAAGGTCATCTTTTTACTCATTTTAAATTCGGAACAGAGGTCGAGCCCATTGGTCTTTATAATCCAGGAACTAAAGAGTTTACGGACGATCTTCAAAAAATTCTTGAGGCCGTAATAAAGTACGATTTGGTTCTTTCTAACGGTCATCTTTCTCCAGAGGAAACCATCGACCTGTTCCGGAAAGCAATTGCGATGGGGATTAAGCCTGAACGCTGCATGGTGGAGCATCCGAACGGGAACCCCGCCTTTACGATGGCCCATATGAAGGCCATCGGGGACATGGGCGCTTTCCATAATATTTCATATAACGCCTGCAATCCCTTGTTTGCTGGCCGGCATCCAAAAGAAGGGGCTGACATCGTGAAAGGAGTCGGGGCCGAAAGCTGCACTGTAATAACTGACGGCGGGCAGCACACAAGTCCCGGACCAGCCGAAGGGATGCGTGTATTCTGTAATATGCTAATGCACTTGGGTGTCGAGAGGAAAGATATTGATCTGATGATCAAAACCAATCCGGCTAAAATTCTTGGATTAAAAGATTGAAATACGTTTTCTTTTTTTAATTTTGAAATGAAATTTGTAGGAGGGTGCCCTTCATTTCTATCGAAGATGTGAGATTGAAATATAAAGAATGTGTAGGCGCTTCAATCGTTTTATTAGACTCCGTAATACATTGACCCGTTTTTAGGTGATAGATTGAAAATTCTTCGCTTTGATAATGATAAAATTGGTATTTTAAAGAATGGGGATAAAGTCGTAGATGTAAGCAATTTAGTAAGCCAGCGTGAATTAAAGGGTGCACAAAGAACGATCGAAGAGATTATTATCAATTTTGATGATATCTCCAAGGATATCGATGGAATTGTCGACCGAGAGGAAGGTATTCCGTTGGCCAATGTGCAACTTCTTGTCCCGATTCCAAGGCCAAGCAAATGTCTAGGAGCCTTTCTGAATTATCTTGACATGGGTAGGACACGGGACAAGCTTCCTTTGGAATTTTTTTACATGGATCCCGCACTTCTCGGCCCGGGCGGAACGATCGAATTGGTGGAAATACCCGAGATCACGGAATTCCAGCCTGAAGCGGAGCTAGCTTTTGTTATTGGCAAGACGGCAAGGTATGTGCCGATAGATAAAGCTATGGAATACGTTTTTGGGTATACGCCCTTCTTCGATATTTCTGTTCGTGGAATTACACGCTACACCCGATTTCTCACAAAGGGTCAAGCCAGTCACGGTCCCTGCGGCCCTTGGATCACAACTAAAGAGGATATATATGATCCGCACAAGGTTAATGTGAAGAGTTGGGTGAACGGAGAAATCGCACAAAATTACAATACTGAATTCATGGCTCATAAAATTCCGGAACAGGTTGCATGGCTCAGTCAATTTGTTCAGCTCGATCCTGGCGACGTCATAGCAACTGGAACTTACCATGAAGGAAGAAAGCCAATTAAAGACGGAGATTTTCTGGAGATAGAAATCGAAGGGATTGGAAAAGGGGGGTTTTATGCAAAGGGTTTTTCCCCCACGCGAGAATTGTCTTCATCGTCTCCTCCCGGAGGGCCGAGGCCTTCTCCTGGTCCCGCCGATATGGAAAAAATAACTTGGGTTTAGCCGAAGAAAATAACTGCTGAAAATGGATGACTCGAGCTTGAGTATGAAAAGAGGAGAAAAAAGGTAATGAAGCTTGTTCGATTTTTTTGGAGGCAAAAGATCCATTGGGGGATTCTAGAGGATGACAAAATATTCGAGATTATAGGAAATGTATATAAAGAATTTCATAAAAGTGATTCGTTTTGTGGTCTTGGCGACGTGAAACTTCTAGCACCTGCGGAGCCTTCAATTATGGTTTGCATCGGCGTGAATTATCGAAAAGCGACTGGTGCAACGGGAGAGATTGTCACGGAAGATAGAGAAGTGCCTCGATGTTTTTTTAAACCCATCAACACTTTGCTGAACCCATTCGAAGGTGTGCGCTATCCAGCGGCATCGGATGACCCACATGCTGAGGTCGAATTATGTGCAGTAATCAAGCGCCGTGCTAAAAATATACCGAAGGAAAAAATAACTGAATATATCCTTGGGTTCACCTGCGGCAATGAACTTGGCGCGCTCGATTTTGTTCGGCAAGACAAAAACGTTACCAGAGCACGGGGATTTGACACCTCGGGCCCTCTAGGCCCTTGTCTTGTCACAGACATTGACCCTGCCAATCTAAAGCTCATTGGCCGCGTTAATGGTGAGGTGAGGCAAGAGGGGACGACAGCCGACATGATTTTTGATATGGGTGAATTGATTGAACACATTACCTCATTTATGACCTTGCAGCCGGGTGATGTGGTCTGGTCGGGGACTCCACCCACCCGAATTCCCGTGAAGGTAGGGGATATTCTCGAGGCAGAAATAGAAAAAATCGGAATCCTTCGAAATGAAATATTGCCTCCCCAATAGGACAAATCTGAAATTATAATTGTAAAAACTCATATCAAAAAGGATGACAATGAATTTGGAAAAATAATTATTTCTTAACATGTCTTTCATTTTTCTCTTCAAGATCTTCTCTTTGTTTTGGGATTCTTCCTTTGAAAAAAATCTGGAAGGCTCTTTCTCGAACTAAATCGATGATTTTTGGGCCAGATGCCAAAGACCTCTTGATGAAAAAATTATCCACAGATTCATTAGAGAGCTATTTATATTCTAGTGATAGGGTGCCAAGTATTTCTGTAGTTAATCATTTTAAGGAGTGCGAATTATGGATAATCATTTCGCCTGACAGAATACTCCCTGAGAAGTTGTGCCGGCGGAATTTTGTAGTATGGTAATATTTATTCTTTTTATGGTTGTGCATGATTCCATTGCAGGCGGATAGCTATTTATGCGTGGTGGGATGTCATTTCATATAAAAGACCAATATTTTTGGAAATATTGATCGGATGTTATTTTCATCGCTTCCGAATTTTTAATTTCACAGAAAAATAGACCGGGAGAAAACAATGGAAGTCGGATTCATTGGTTTGGGACGGATGGGCCACCAAATTTGTGGGCATATTCTCGACGCGGGGCACTCCGTCACTGCTTATGATATACGACCCGAGGCAGTTGCTGATTTGAAAAAAAGAGGGGTCATTCCAGGGAGGAGCCCTAAATACGTGGCAAGTTGCGCTGAAGTTGTAATTACATCTTTGCCTCATCCTGAGATATCACGCGAGGTTATTGAAGGAAAAGAAGGTCTTCTGCAAGGTATCAATGAAAATGCGCTAATTGCCGAGACCAGCACAGTTTCTCCCTCATTGGTCCAAGAATTGGCACCATTAGTTCAAGAAAAGGGAGGTGAATTGCTCGATGCTGCTGTCAGTGGGGGTGTCAAAGGGGCAGCCGCTGGAACATTAACCCTAATGGTTGGCGGGAGTCCACAGGGCTTTGAACGGCTCACGGGTTTGCTTGATACGTTTGGGAAGAATATTTTTCATTGTGGCGAGGTGGGGATGGGGATGCTCTTTAAATTGGTGAACAATATGCTGTCTCATGTTAACCTCGCCGCAATTGCTGAAGCCATGGCCCTTGGCGTGGCGGCAGGTGCCGACCCCGACCTTTTGTGCGACGTCATTGCGGTTAGTTCAGGCCGAAGCCGCCAAATCGATGACAGGTTACGCAAACACATCTTGCCTGGGGATTTCACCCCCGGCATGACGACTGACCTCGCTACCAAAGACTCCGACCTGTGTCTCGAACTTGCCCGCAGGCTACGTGTCCCCACATTTATAGCGAGTGCTGCACATCACGTCTACGAAATGGCCATACAAAAGGGCTACGGCCCAGAAGAGTATGCATCCCTTATTAAGCTCTGGGAGGAATGGCTCGAGATAGAAGTGCGGACGAAAAATATTCCTTTAGGAACTCAATAATGCCATCGGCATACGTGTTATATGAGGGGTTCGACGAAGAAAAAGAAGTATTAATGTTATATCTTTCCTCGACGGCCTAGGCGTGGCCTATACAGCTTACTCATGGTGCTAGGCCAAACAGCAGAGACTTTGCTTCAAAACTATAGTCTCTGATAATAAAGACTCAACTTATCTGACAGGCGAGAAACTACACAGTAAAGGAGGAAAGGAATTGTCTCGGACTCCTATGATATCCCATGAAGACGCAACAGGTGAGGTCGAACGGCTCTATAAGCACGCTGACATTCTGCTTAGCCGCACCCCTAACTCCTGGCGGGTGATGGCCCATCAGCCGTTCGTTACCAAGTTCATGCTCCCGTTAACTTCCACGTTGCTGCGACAAGGGATGGGCTCTGTGCTAGACACGAAGACCAAAGAGCTAGCTATTATTAAAACGAGCCAGATAAACGATTGCTCCTACTGACTCGCGCACAACGAGCCGGTCGGGCGTTCGGTGGGTATTACAGATGAACAACAGAAAATGATTCGCTCGGGAGAGTATCTGAATTCTCTTGAATTTTCCGAACGGGAAAGGGCCGTTATCCTCTGGGCTGAGCACGTGGCGCACGGAACGGCGAAAACCCGCGATGACATATACAAGCGAGTCAGTGAATACTTTTCAGATGCCGAACTTGTCGAACTGACCATGACGATTTGCTATTTCGACATGCGAAACAAGTTCAACGATGCGATGAAAGTGCCAATTGAGGAAAGAGAGTATATAGAGCGTTCTATAGAACGCCAGAAGGATCCAGCCCAGCTGAAAGCTTATTTGGAAGCCATCCTTGCTGAATGGCCTGAAGAATTCCCCCACGAGAAGACAGGCCAATAACCCCTAATAGCGATAGATTTCTAGCGCCGATCACTCCAGAAGTAGGATTTTTCTCCAGGTTTCGTACTTTCCAATCATTCGATCTAGCGGAAAATCAAATATCCCCAATATGCTTGCAGGATCATACATATAGGCCAGCAAGAATTTGAATCCACCAATTTACACCAAACCGAAAAGTCTTAATTAAGTTCATTCTCTGTGCTCAATAAGGTTATCCTGTCTAGTGTGCCCAAACGGTAGAACATGTGGCTGTAACAAAGAAAACAATTCTCTCCTTTGTTTTTGTGGCGGCTTATCACCGCTGCATTTTCCCTGTCATCAATTGCTATTGTATCACTATCAAAAATTAGTTTGGTATCCATG
>Ga0315336_1004420_pt1 | contig 16721 bp, 12 predicted proteins | sample ASW5metaG_FD_204512 | JGI IMG/M metagenome (GOLD analysis project Ga0315336, IMG submission 204512) | Ammonia-oxidizing marine archaeal communities from Monterey Bay, California, United States - ASW #5 | ecosystem: Environmental > Aquatic > Marine > Intertidal zone | place: USA: California...
CGTCTGGTCGCAGGCGATGGCCATCGCCATCAAGTCGGCGAGGATCTGTGCCTTTGCGGCGATCTGCGGGCGCCCGTCGATGTCGGCATAGTCACCGGTGAGCGCCGGCGGTTGTTCGCAGGCATCCAGCTGGGGCGGATCCTCCTGGAGGCGGGCCAGTCGAAGTTCGAGTTCGCGCACGCCGGTGAGGTGCTGGTCCAGACGGGTGCGGTCGTAAGACGAGAGCTTCTTGTCGAGCTCGGCCATGTCGCCCATGACGGCGTCGAGCACGCTGCGGCGGTAACCAAGACTGGGAGGCACCGTGCCATCTCCAGCGCCGACGAAGTTGGCTCCGAAGATGCGCTCGTAGAAGGCGTACGGGTCGTTCTCGCAGGGGTTGGTGCTGAACGGAGCGTTGTGGGACAGCGAATAGGTACTTCCGACGCCGATCTCCAGGGATCGGTAGATGGTGTCGTTGCCGATTTCCTGCGCGATGGCCTGGTCGATGCTGGGACCGACCATCGTCCAGTTGTCGTTGTCGAGGCCGCCCTGGGTGGGTCCGCCACCCAGGAACCCCGCCGATCCGGAGAAGTGTGGGATGACGTTGGGAACGTTGACCGTCATACCGCTGATACAGGTCAGGTAGGACTCGAGTCCGGCCAGCGGAGCGAGCTGGGGCGACAGGGGGAATCCGGGACCTTCGGCGGTCGGATTCCAGAAGTGGGGCAGGTTTCCGTTCCCCCACAGGAACATGCCAAACCGTTGCGGGAAGAGGCCATCGGCGGCATAGGCCGGGTGGACCAGGGTCTCGAGCCAGGGCAGACCCACAGCCACCGCCGATCCGCCAAGGATGCCGCGAAGCATGCGTCGGCGCGTGATGCCCTTGCTCTGGAATCTACTCATCGAATGCCCCCACGGTCCGGAATCCGGGACTGAGCACGGTCTCGAGCATCATGTCTTGGTACGAATAGCCGCCGATCGCGAACGTGCTACCCAGCCATTCGACGACCGGCTCCTGGTCGATGCCGATGATCTGGCCGGTGGCGTAGCTGTACAGGTGTCGGGTCATACATTTGGCGAAATCCGGACTGTCTGCAATGACTTGTCCCAGCTCCCAGGCATTGGAAAACGAATCTTGATCGACCGCTCCGCTGGCGTCGATGGTGGCTCCGTTCTCGTCGTCCCGCCAACGGCCGACGCCGTCGAAGTTCTCGAGGCCCAGACCGACGCCGTCCAGCGGCACGTGGCAGCTCGCGCAGACCGGATCTTCCTGATGGCTCAGCAGCCGCAGCCGCAGGGTCGGGGACTCGGCGTCCGCCTCGGGTATGGACGTGTCCACATCGGCTGGAGGGGGCGGGATCGACTTGCAGAGCAGAGTGGTGAGCACGAAGGCACCGCGGCGCGTTGCCGACGATGATCCGGAGTGCGCGTGCAGGGAGAGCACGCTGGCCTGACCGAGGATGCCGCGCCGGCCGCCGTCGGCGTCGAGATAGATCTCGCCGAAGCCCTCTGCCACCGGGGCGGGAACGCCGTAGAGGGCTGCGAGGCCGCGGTCTACGAACGTCCGCTGGCTGGTCATCCAGAGCCTGAAGTCGCGATCCTCGTCGATGATCAGCGCCTCGAGTCCGAGCAGGGTCTCCTCGCGGGCGTTGGGTCCGAGATCGGCGCTCGCATGGGTAAAGACCAGCGGGTCCTTGCTCATGGTGTCGAGGCCGTAGAGCTCGAGTACATCGGTGAACACCGCCCGCACCCCATCGCGAAAGCGGTCGTCCTTCATCATGCGCTTGGCGTTCTTGCGTAGACCCTCGTCGTTGGTCAGGTCTCCGGCGGCCGCCGCGTCGAGGAGCTCATCGTCTGGGATGGTGTTCCAGAGCAAGAAGGACAGGCGGGTTGCGACTTCCCAACCGTTCAGGTCTCGCTGGCTGGCACTCTCCTCGCCGTTTTCCAATCGGTAGATGAAGTGCGGCGACTGCAACATCGCCGCGATGCCGTATTGGAGACCGAGGTCGAAGTCGCCGGAGTCACTCTCCACGAGCTCGATGACGATACGCAGCCGGTCGATCTCGTCGTCGGTCAGCGGTCGTCGGTAGGCCCGTCGGCCAAATGAGGTGAGGAAGTCGTCCACACAGGAGGCATCGAAGGTGGCGCAGCCGACGGTTTCGGTTCGCCAGGCGTCGTCGGCCAGGGCCTGCTCGGCGATCAGGTACGCGGCGTCCTCGTAGCGCTCGGTTCCCCACGGCGAAACGCTGGTCACTCCGGCCCCGATGTTGAGCAGGCCATCGATGTTCGTGTCGGGTTCGATGCTGGTGGGAAGCACCAGTCCATCTCCGAACAGTGCGGTGACCGCTGACATGAACTGACTCGTGGTCAGGCGTCGCAGGACGGGCGCCTCGGCGGTTGTATCTGGCGCCGGTCCGATGTTCTTGCGCTTTAAATCGCCATCTTTGCCGCACGACATCGCCGCGAGCAGGGACATGCAAATGACTGAACGGCGATTCATTCTGGGCGGTGTAACACGTTCTAGTTTGTTTGGAGAACGGCCGGCACGCAGGGTTGACGGCCTCGATTGCATACACGTTCGTTGTGACCAATCACGGCAATGCTACCTCGGGTGGCGACGAGGCGGGACAACATGCGACCCTCGTGTGGTTTGCGAACGGAAATGGGGGGGCACGGTACAGGGCATGCGACTTCTCCTCCTGTGTTTGCTGCCGTTGACCGTCCAGAGCTGTGCCTTCGCTCCCGCGGCGGCCCCGCTCGACGAAACGCGCCAACCGACGTTCGACGCCAATCCCGAGATCGGTGGACTCCAGGTCGTTCTCAGTGAGGGCACCCCTTCCGAGGACGCCGGGGATGCCCCGCCAGTTGCCGTGGGCAAGCGCATTTCCAAGAAGCAGACGGCGGCGCTGCTGGCGCGTCTCCCCGACCTCGATGAGTCCCACGGCGATCGGCAGGTGTTTGCGCTCCGCGACCGCTCCCTTCCAGCGCCGCGAACGGGAGAGACCGTCGACACGGCTTTCCCTCCGGAACCAGAGGCCTTCCCGGAAATTGTGGGGTCGGGTGACCTCTCGGTCGTCCGCTTCTCTCCGGAGGGTTCGGTTCCCATCGCTCCGAAGCTCTCCGTTTCTTTCGACCAGCCGATGGTGGTCCTCAGCTCCCAGGACGAGGCCGCCGAGACGACTCCGGTCACCCTCCAGCCGGAGCCTCCAGGGCAATGGCGGTGGATTGGGACAAAGACGGTGCTCTTCGAGCCGGATGTCCGATTTCCGATGTCCACGAACTACCGGGTGGAGGTCCCGAAGGGCACGCAGTCGACGACAGGGGGCGGCCTGAAGGAGGCGAAGTCCTGGACATTCGACACACCGTTGGTCGAGCTGACAAACCGCTGGCCCGGGTCGGGTCCCACCGACCTCGATCCCAACGTGTTCATGCATTTCAATCAACGGGTCGACGAAGACGTGGTCTGGCAGAACCTTCGTCTCACGGGTGGTTCGGGCGCGGTTGAGATCGTTCGGCTCACTGAGGGGGAGATCGCGGCGGATCCGCATATGAAATCGTCCATAGACGGGTCGGAACCTGGGCGTTGGATGGCGTTTCGGCCGGTGTCCCCCCTCGCAAAGGGGACCAACTACGTCGTGAGTATCTCCCCGGGAGCGCTGTCGGCGGAGGGCCCCAAGGAGACAGTCCAACCGCTCAGGTTCACCTTCCGAACCTATGATCCGCTGCGGGTGAAGAATCAGACCTGCCCGATCTCCAGACGAGCTTGCACGCCATCAGGCAGGTGGTGGGTACAGTTCAACAACCCTCTCGATCCCCAACACTTCGACACGAGCGCCCTCCGCATCGAACCGGAGCTCGACGAGCCCCTCCAGATCTCGGCGAGTGGCTCGGTGATCAGCTTCGACGGATACAAGCCGGGCAGCCGCGTGTACACCGTGACCCTTCCCGCCGGCCTGACGGACGTCCACGGACAGGAGCTGGGCGAGGAAACGGAGGTCGCGTTCCATGTGGGCACGGGTCAGCCGTCCTTGCATGGAATCGGCCCGCCGATGATCGTGCTCGACCCGAACGCTCCACCATCGATGTCCGTGTACAGCGTAAACCACCAGAAGCTGAGGCTGCGTGTATACCGCGTCAAACCGGCAGACTGGTCGACTCTGTCGGACTGGTGGAACGACCATCAGCAGGATTGGCACCATCGAGCACATCTTCCCGGAGAGCGCATTGAGGACACGGTGCTGAATGTCGGTGGCGACGTGGACGCAATGGTGGAGACGGCCGTCAAGCTCAAGCCGTATCTAGACGGCCGCTATGGTCAGCTATTGGTCTGGGTCACGCCGACCAAGCCTCCAAAAGAACCCTGGCAACGCCAGGAAGTCATCCATTGGATTCAACGAACCGACATTGGACTGACAGCATTTCACGACCGCGGTCACCTCGAGGTCTGGGCAAATGAGCTCTCCGATGGGGCGGTGGCCGACGACGTGCAGCTGTCCTTCGCGGAGCATGCGGCCGAATCGATGGTCAGTGCAAACGGAACGGCGTCGCTCGACCTGAAGGCCTCCAGTTCGGACCTCCTCCTCGCCCGGCGCGGTGACGACCTCGCTCTGCTGCCCCACAAGAACGCGTTCTGGCACCGTGGAAGCTGGAGCCCGATTGCTGAAGACCGGTCGACGCGATGGTTCGTGTTCGACGACCGGGGCATGTACAAACCCGGCGAGACGGTGACCGTGAAGGGCTGGCTGCGCACGCTCGATGGCGGCCCAGAAGGCGATGTCGTCCTGTCCGACCGCAAGAAGATCAAGTGGGAGCTCATCGGTACGCGAGGAAACAAGCTCGTCTCCGGCCAGTTGACGACATCCCGGCTCGACGGCTTCGATCTCTCGTTCACGATTCCCGATACCGCCAACCTGGGTACGGCCACGCTGCGGCTCAGTGGCCCTACTTTGCATTCCCATCCAGTCTTGATTCAGGAGTTTCGCCGGCCGGAGTTCGAGGTTGCTGTGACCGTCGATTCCGGTCATCACATCCTCGGTGACCACGTTCACGCGTCCGTCGACGCCAAGTACTACGCCGGCGGTGGGCTGCCGTTCACCGAGACGACCTGGACCAGCCATGCCGAGGTTGGCAATTACGTGCCGCCCAATCGCTCCGACTACCAGTTTGGACGCTGGTCGCCGTGGTGGGGTGGTTGGCGAGCGTGGAATCAGCCGGAGGCGGAAGCGGTCGCTCCGGATGGGCTGCTGGAGGGGCGCACCGACTCCCGGGGGACCCACGACATCGACATCCACCTGCAGTCCCTGCGTCCGGCGCGCCCGATGACGCTCACGGTCCAGGCAGCAGTCGTAGACGTCAATCGCCAACAATGGGCGGCGGACAGCAGCTTCGTAGTACATCCCTCCGCGCTCTATGTCGGCCTGAGAACGGAGAAGTCGTTTGTAGAACGGGGCGGTCGGTTCGACATCGACGCCATCGTCTCCGACATCGACGGACAGCTGGTTGCAGGTCAGGGCGTCGACATGACCCTCAATCGGCTCGATTGGGGCCCCGATGCCGCCGGCCGCTGGCGCCTGGAGTCCACGGAAGCCGGATCCTGTGTTCTGACCTCGAAGGAAGATCCGGGACGCTGTACCTTCGAGCCCAGCGATCCCGGAGCGTACGAGCTCATCGCGCGGATCGAGGACGGCATGGGTCGGCCCAACGAGACCACGCTCCGGCTCTGGGTCGCTGGAGGCGAGCTGCCAGCGCGTCGGGACGTCGCGCTCGACGAAGTCCAATTGGTGCCCTCCGCGCGGGAGTTCTTCGACGGAGACGTGGCCGAGATCTTTGTGCGAGCGCCGTTCACGCCCGCCGAGGGAATGCTGACCTACCGCCGATCCGGGATCCTGCACAAGGAGCGGTTTCGCATGGAGGGCGCCACGACGACGGTCAGGGTGCCCATCCTCGATTCTCACGTTCCGAATCTGCACATCCAGGTCGACCTGGTCGGTGAGAACGATGAGAAACCCGCCTATGCGACGGGGACCATCAACCTCCCGGTTCCCCCTGGGCGACGGACCCTCTCCGTGACCGCGACTCCCGCCTTGTCCGTGATGGAACCTGGCGGCTCCACGGAGATCGAGGTGCTCGTGCGCGATGCCAGCGGCGAGCCGGCGGCCAACAGCGAGGTCGCGTTGGTCGTCGTCGACGAGTCCATCCTGGCGCTCACCGGCTACCAACTTCCCGATCCGGTCGCGCTCTTCTATACGACTCGCAAGCCTTATGTTTTCGACTACCACCTGCGCTCACAAGTCGTGCTCGCCCGGTCGAAGGGACAGGGGAAACTGAACCTTCCCGCTGGGACCTACCTGCTGGATGGCGCCAACATCACCGACCCGGTCACCGGCAGCTTCACGACGCGGGGCACGGTACTCACCAAGGAGTTTCTGAAGCGGATTCCGGCCGGTCGCTCCTACCAGTCCGCCGTGGGCCTGGCGCCGGGCGTAACAGGCGGGGGCAACCCCAATGTCGCTGGCGGCGCCTCCAACGAGAACGCGCCAGATCGACCGATGGCGAACACAGCTATCGCCCTCCGAACGGACTTTTCGGCGCTCGCGTTGTTCGAGGGCGATCTGAGGACCGATGCCCGGGGACGGGTGTCGATACCCATCACCCTGCCAGACTCGCTCACGCGGTATCGGGTGATGGCGGTCGCGGCCCATGGCGAGAACCACTTCGGCAAGGGTGAGAGTGCGATCACGGCCCGCAATCCGGTGATGGTGCGCCCGTCTCCGCCTCGGTTCATGAACTTCGGGGACCGCGCCGAGCTGCCCGTGGTCATCCAGAACCAGACCGACAAGAAGCAGTCCGTGGATGTGGCGATGCGCGCGACGAACGCTCTTCTCCTCGATGAAATGCCACGGGACCCGCTTGCTATCGAGGTCGCTGGCCATGAAGAGGCGGGCCAGCGCATCTCGGTCCCGCCAAACGACCGCGTCGAGGTTCGGTTCCCGGTCGCCGCCGATATGGCGGGCACGGCGCGGTTCCAGGTCGCTGTCGCCGCCGGTGACTTCGCGGACGCCATCGAGATCGATTTCCCGGTCTGGACACCCGCAACCACCGAGGCTTTTGCCACCTACGGCGAGGTAGATGACGGCGCCATCGTGCAGCCGGTCGCCGCGCCCGACGATGTCTGGACCCAGTTCGGGGGCCTCGAGGTCACCACGTCCTCGACCGAGCTCCAGGCGTTGACCGACGCGGTGATCTACCTCTACAACTACCCGTTCTTCTGCAGCGAGCAGCTGGCTTCTCGCATTCTCGCCATCGCCGCGCTTCGGGATGTGCTCGACGCCTTCGACGCCGCTGGACTGCCTGGCAAGAAGGAGCTGGAAGTCCATGTGGATCGCGATCTGGCACAGCTTCGCGGACGGCAGAACGCCGATGGCGGCTTTGGCTTCTGGAAGCGGGGAGATCCGTCGTGGCCGTACCTGTCCATTCATGTGGCCCACGCTCTGGCCCGTGCCGAGGGCGATGGATTCAACCTCGACTTGAACATGAGGAGCCGCAGCGTCGCCTACCTGCGGAACATCGACAGCCACGTGCGCCCGATCCGCTCGATCCGTCAGCGGCGCACGCTCCTCGCGTATGCCCTGTACACGCGGCTGCTGCTCAACGATCGCGATGGCCCCCGCGCGAGAAAGTTGTTCGCGGAGGCGGGCCTCGACGGGTTGTCCCTCGAGGCCCAGGGCTGGCTCATGCACGTGCTCGCCGCCGATGGGGCCGACGAGATGGTGTCGAAGATCGAGCGTCACTGGATGAACAAGGTCAGCGAGACCGCCGCGGCAGCGAACTTCGTCACTCACTACAGCGATGACGCCGCTCATGTGCTCCTGCATAGCGACCGGCGCGTGGACGGTGTCCTCCTCGAGGCCCTGGTGAAGGTCAAGCCAGAAAACGAGCTGATCCCGAAGGTCGTCCGGGGATTGCTCGCGCATCGAAAGCGCGGTCGGTGGGGCAATACACAGGAGAACGCCTTTGTGTTGTTGGCCATGGACGCCTATTTCAACGAATTCGAGGGCACGACGCCGGATTTCGTCTCTCGCGTCTGGCTCGGAGACGAGTACATCGGCGACCACACCTTCGAGGGCCGCACCACGGAGCGCGCGCGCACCCACGTGCCCATGGGCTACCTCACCGACCCCGGAGGCCCTCGGGACCTGATCTTGCAGAAAGACGGTGCCGGGCGCATGTACTACCGCATCGGCATGCAGTACGCGCCGCGAGATCTACAGGTCGAGGCCGCTGATCGCGGGTTCGCGGTGGAGCGGAGCTACGAGGCCGTCGACGACGCGTCGGACGTGCGTTTCGAGGACGGTGTCTGGTACGTGAAGGCGGGGGCAAAAGTGCGGATCCGGGTGACGATGGTCGCCACGGGCCGCCGATATCACGTGGCGCTTGTCGATCCGCTCCCAGCTGGATTCGAGACCATGAACCCAGCGCTCAAGGTGACAGGCGCCATCCCCCAGGACCCGAAGGCGAATCCAAACCGCTATTGGTGGTGGACGCGCACCTGGTACGAGCACGAGAACCTCCGCGACGAGCGGGTGGAGGCCTTCGCGAGCCTGCTGTGGGCGGGTGTGCACGAGTACACCTATGTGGCGCGCGCGACGACCCCTGGGCAGTTCGTCGTGCCGCCGCCAAAGGCCGAGGAGATGTACAACCCCGAGACCTTCGGACGCGGCGCCTCTACGCGAGTGGTCATCCACTAGCGTATCCATGCCGAGTACGAAGGTCGTTGGACCGAACCGGCTTTGGCGGTGATGGAGGGGTGGGAGGCCGGATGTTGTGGGTCGCAGTGGTGCTGATGGGTTGCCAGGGTCAGGCGGACGTGGTCTCGATCTGTGAGACGACGGACGAGGAGACGAGAGACACCGGCGAATTCGGTGTCTGCCACCCCTGTGAGTCGGACAGCGACTGTGTCTTCACCGGCAACGCGTGTACCGAGACCGTCTTTTGCGCGAACCGGGACGACAGCATCGCCGTGATCGAGATCGGCTGCTCCAAGGCGTTGGAGTACAAGTGGCCCGACGACGAAGACTGCCTATGCGTAGACAGCGAGTGCCGCTACTGATCGGGCTGCACCGACCCCGACAGGATCCGCTGAGTAGGCACAATTCGAGACGACTACGTCGGAAAATGTGATCTTTTCTCGAATGAAAGGAATGCCCGAGCGTCACTCTTCGCAGTGAACGAAAACGCTAACGGGGGTTCCCAAATGACGCGCACCAAACTGGCTATCTGTCTCGGTCTTTCCACTCTCGCCGTCGCCGGTTGTGACCAGGTCTTCGAGGAGCTCCTGGCCGCGTTCGCCGACCTGAACATCCTCGGCGTCATGCCTGCAGATGGCTACTCCGACCCGAACTCGGCGGACTACGGTCGCGTCAAGATGGCACTCGGCGGAGAGGGTGAGGATGGCGAGGGTATCGCCCCTCCCGGCGATGACATCGAGATCGAGCCCGACGATGGTTCCGATGTCGAAGAGGGCGATTGGGAAGTCGTTCCGGGCTATTTCGAGGGCAGCTTCGTGCTCCTCATGGACGGCAGCGGCTCGGTCGAGGCTACGGACCAGTGCGACATGTGCCCAACCGATCCGAACCGACTCCGCGTCGAGGCCGCCAAGGCCCTGGCCCTTGAGCTCGGCGCCTGCAGCGACAACATGTGGCGCATGTCACTCATGGAGTTCGGTGGTGAATCCACCGCCGCCGGCATGAGCAGCACCGACACGCTGGCCGACTGGACCACCGATGCGCAGGCCGTCGCTGACGCCGCCGACGGACTTGGATCCTACCTGGGTACGCCCCTTTGGAATTCGACTTTCGAGGTCATCAGCGCCTTGACCGAAGATGTTGGCGACGCCTACTACGAGCCGGGCGACGAGCCGACCGATCCGGTACGCGAGCTGCCGGACGAGATCGGCGTCGGCCTGGTGGTGATCTCCGATGGCGAGGACACCGAGAGCACCCGTGGCCTGGAAGAGGTGATCGACAAGGCGCTCGAGGCCGGGATTCCGGTTCACACCATCGGCTTCGGCCCCGCGTCGGACTCCGTGGACGAGTACAGCAACAGCAACGCCGTCGCCGACCTGCGTACACTCGCTGATGCCACTGGCGGCTACTACGGATTCGTCGAGACCGTCGATGACCTGCCCGAGCTCACCCGGGCCATCGCCGGCGCAATGTGCGGTGGACACACCGAGCTCTACGCCACCTTCACGGAGCCCGCCGCCTCGGGTGAGCGCGTCACCGGCCAGGTGCGCCTGGCGGGGACCCCGCTGTCCGTTCCCTTCGCATTCCGCGCGCCGTAGGAGCCGCGCGCAGTACGCACTTGCGAGACTTTTGGGGGGCTTCGGCCCCCTTTTTTTTGTTTGGATGGCGGCGATTGGGGCGATAATGGCGCGGAGCTTAATGACAGCTGAGCCGGCATACCCCTGGGGCACCTCGAAATGATGAACTTGAAAACTGCTTTTGTCGCCGCGATTGGCGTCCTCCTTCTCGTCCCCGGCGCAAATGCTTTCGCGCAGGATTGGGAGTTCGTGTACGAAAAGGACGCGGTCAAGGTCTCGAAGAAAGAGGTCGCCGACTCCAACCTCGTCTCGTTCAAGGGAGACACGACCTACAAGCAGCCGGTCAACATGGTGCTCGGCGTGCTGCTCGACAACGATCACCGCATCGAGTGGGTCGACCGTCTGGCCAACAATTACGTCCTCGAGTCCAAGGACGAGTTTGACTACGTGCTCTACCAGGCCTTCGAGCTGCCCGCGATCTTCAGCGATCGCGACTACGTCTACCACGGCGTCGCAACCTTCGATGAATCCAATGGCGCGGTGACTCTGACCATGCAGTCTGTCGAACACGACAAGGCTCCGGAGACCGTCGGGGTGCGCGCAGAGCTCATCAACAGCCGCTACATCCTCACTCCGCAGGAGAATGGCGACACGCGTGTCGAGGTCGAGATCCTCACGGACCCGAAGGGCATGATGCCCGCTTGGTTCGTGAACCTGATCACCAAGTCGTGGCCCGTCGAGACACTGAACGGCATCCGCGCCCAGTTCGACACCGACCATGTCAAACCCCACGCGCTCCCCGGTGAGGCCGCGCGCCTCGCTGCCGCCGCCGCCGAAGAAGAGGCCGCCGCCGCCGCCAAGGCTGCAGAAGAGGCCGCCGCTGCAGAGGGCGCCGAGGGCGAAGAGGGTGCCGAGGGCGAAGAGGGTGCCGACGGCGAGGACACCGGTGGTGAGCCGACGGCCGAAAAGACCGAAGAGAAGACCGAGGGCGACGGCGGAGAGTGACCGGACCGCGACCGGTTGAGTGACGTTGAACAGAATCCGTTTGCGTCGCCGGACGATGAGGTGGTGGACGCAGATGTCGCCGTCTTCTCCCCGGTGGCGGTGAGCGCGCACGCGCTGTTCTTGACGCCGTTCTTTGGAGCGGCCGTCGCCGGGTTGAACTGGATCGCCGTGGGCCGCCCCGAGCGCGCGGCGAGGACCGTGGGCATCGGGGCCGTCGTCACCGTGTTTGCAGCAATCGCGGCATTGAAATTCGTCCCGGCGTATTTCGGGCTGGCATTGCTCTTCGCGGTGATCCTGTACCTGGATCAGAGCATGCTGCGAAAACATTGGCCCGAGCTGCCGACCGCGGGCGTGTTGTCGAACCTGATGCTCGCGGCGTGTTTCTTCGCGGCTCTCTCCGGTGCGGTGGTGATCGTGTGGCTGATTCTGATCCTCCTCTGAACGCCCGGCGATTCCGCCTCTGGAGCGGTGCATTTCTGCGGGTCTACCTGGGGCTCAGCGTCGCCCTGTGGCTCATGCAGGACCTGGTGCTCTTTCCGGGGATGTACCGAAGTGCGACGAACGAGAAGATGCTCGTTGGCTGGAATCGCGTCCTGGTGCCCGGCCCCGGTCCCGATGTCCGCGTGCTCCACACCGATCCCGCTTTCGATCGCGTTGTCGTCATGGCCCACGGCAACGGAGATTTCGCCAGCGACATGATCCTGTACGGGCAGGTTCTCCAGGAGGAGGGATGGGACTTCGCGGTCTTTGAGTACCGCCGCTACGACGACGCGCCTGGCTGGCCGGGAGAGGAAAACTTTGCGGCGGATCTGCGCGCTGTTCTCGAGTGGTTGCCCAGCCAGGGTTGGTCGATGGACCGAACGGTCGTGCACGGGAGAAGCATCGGCGGCGGCGTCGCCGTCGCCGGAGCCCACGACGCCGATGTTGCCGGGTTCGTGCTCGAGTCGACCTTCGACAGTGTCGCCGATGTCGCCCGGCGCAGACTCCCCACAGCCCTGCTGCCTGTCCGTTTGTTGCTCGCCCACGACTTCGACAACTTCAGACTGGCGGAACGAGACGTGCCCGTTTTCCAGGTCCACGATCGGGCCGATACCATCATTCCGATCGGGCGGGCCCATGCCCTGCGGGACGCGCTCCAGAACGTGACCTTCATGGAGAGCGAGGGGCACGGCCACGGGACTCCGCTGGTGTTTGTGGTCCCGGAGATGCGGGAGGCCTGGTTGGCCTGGCTCGACGACGTCGCCCCGGCCTCGGAGTAGCCTAAATCCCGGCGGCCTCACGGAGCAGCTGAAACAACTGCTTTCGCGCCTTTACCCCTTTGTCACCAGCTTTCGCGGCCACCCGGGCCTGCTGCCGGATCTGTTGGCGGTCTCCCTCGGGGTGCTCCTCCAGGAAGGTGCTGATCGCCGCGTCACCCTCGGCGAGGATGCGATCTCGCCACCGCTCCAGCGCTGCGAATGCGACACCCTCTGATTCGGCGTCCAGGGCCGCGCGGATGGGCTCGGGTTCGACCGCCCGCAGCAGCTTGGAGATGTACATCATCTGTCGCCGCTTGGCGCCGTGACGGGTGATGGTCTGGGCCTGCCTGATCGCTTCGAGGGTGTGGCTCGAGAGCGGAATACGCTCCAGATCATCGGACCGCTGCGCCACCAACTCGGCCGCCAGTTCGTCGGCCCAGTTGGACGCGTTCCGACGCTCGGAACGGGACTTGCGGGGGGTGAAGGTCCGATCGATCTGACCGTCCTCGACCTCGAATCCGTCTTTGTTGTGAGCCATCGTCGCCACCTATACCTTCCACCGCGTAAAGCCCACCTTCGCGGTGCGCGCTGGGTCGTGCAGATGTGAAGATCAAAATACACGACTCATAGAGAATTCTTGTCTGAACGGTGCCATTCTTGGCACGTCTCCTGCAAACCGTACAGTCAGGAGGTCAATATGTTCACTTGGCTCTACAATCTGTTCGTTCCCCAGGATCTATCGTTCGAGATCGGCTCCGAGAAGTGGCCAGAGATCCCACCGGAGACCAAGGTGCGGGTCGACAACGACGAAGTGGGCACCATCTCCGGATTTCGGGCCGGCAATGATGGCAAGACGCGCGCTCGCGTGCTCTTCGTCGACCCGGTCCACAAGACCTGGATCGAGGAGGTCTCGTTGCCGCGCCTGTCGCTCGCCGTGGGTTAGATCTCCCATGTGAAGCGACCCGTCATCGGCATCACCTGTGAACCGGACATCGTGCCGCCGTTCTACGAGGACACCGTTCGCCGCGCCGGCGGAGAGCCGCTCCAGATCGCGCCTGGCACCGGGGTCGAGATCCTCGACGCCATCGACGGTTTGATCATCTCTGGCGGGACGGATGTCGACATCGACCTCTACGGTGGCTCGCCGCATCCCGAGCAGCAAGAGCGCAAGCCCATTCGGGACCAGATGGAGATCGATCTCCTGAAGCGGGCCATCGAGAGGGACTTTCCGACCTTCTGTATTTGCCGTGGCTCACAGGTCCTCAACGTCGTTCGGGGCGGGACCCTCCATCAGCACGTCCCGGATGTGTACGGAGAAACGGTCGTTCACCGCGATGTTGGAAACCCCTGTTTTCATCCGGTGACCATGGAGGCCGACAGCCTGGTCTCGAGGATCATCGGGCGGAATCAGACACGCGTACACTCGATCCACCACCAGGCGATCGCCGATCTGGGGGCCGACCTGGTTGTCACGGCGCGCTCACCGGATGGCGTCATCGAGGCCGTGGAACTCCCCGGGCACAGCTGGCTCCTCGCCGTACAGTGGCATCCGGAGCGATCGGCCGCCTCAGATCCGGATCAACAGGTCCTGTTCGACACACTCGTCAGGCGATGTCGATGACGACGGCGGCGCCGTTGTCGTGACTGGCGACTCCGCCGAGGACCAGGGCCTTGGCGGCGTCGTTGGGCGGCTTGTTCTCGTCCAGAATCCGGGTCATCTCGGCCGGTTGGAGCTCGGCATGCACGCCATCCGTTGTCAGGACCAGGCGATCGCCGGGTTGCAGCGCGACCTGTTTGCGTTCGATCTCCAGCCCCGGGGCGACTCCGAGAGAGCGAAGCAGGATGTTTCGGTGCGGATGGTCGACCGCCTCCTCCAGTGAAATTTTGCCCTCCTGAAGCATCTTTTCGATAAGGGAGTGGTCTCGCGTGAGTGGGCGGAGGCCCCCCCGTACCAACCAGGCGCGGCAGTCTCCTACCCAGCCGATGTGAGCGACTCCGTGGAGAATCCAAGCCGCGACGACTGCGGCACCCGCCCCTGCGAACTGATCGTGTTTTGCCTTCAGGACGTGAAACTCTCGCTCCGCGCGATCCAGGACGGCCGCGATGGGATCTGCACAGGGCATGACACCCATTGCCGCGCGCAGAGCGAGGCGAACGCCCAGCTCTCCCGCCTGGAAGCCACCCAGGCCGTCCGCGCAGATCCACAGCTCCCCGGCCAGGTGTCGATGGCGTGCCCAGGTGTCCTCGTTGAGCACGCGGGTATCGCCCGCGTCGGTGAACGCGCCCCAGTGGGCCGAGGCGTCGCAGTGCATGTCGATCTGCCACTCCAGCAGATCTGAATCGGAGAGGTGTGGAAGTCGGACCAGGGGCGGATCCAGGAGCACGAAGTCGCCATCGTTGCGGACCGCGATGTGGCCGAGCGCCGAATGGGCGAGTCCCAGGTGTTCCGATGCGAGCCGTTCTCCGACCGATCTCAATAGATCGCGGATTCGGGGTGCGAAGTCAGCTGGCCAGGGCGCCGGTCGACCGGACAGAACCTGCCCGATGTCCCTGAAGATCTTGGTGTCGAGGTCGTCGTCGTCGTAGTCCGAGACCGTGTCGTCGCAGGTGAGGATCCCGGGGATATACCGCAGCTGTCGGGGGATCTCGTTCATGCGTTTCAACGCGACGACCGGCTGCCAGGTCTGCTGATCCATCGCCCAGGCGATGGTGGCGCCGTCCGTGTGACCGATGATCTGGAACACATTGTATCGACCGGCGATAAGGGAGTCGGTGTCCATTTTCATCCTGTACCTCTGCATGGCTGTCGCGGCCGCCGGGGACGCCGAGCTGACCCGAATCGCGTTCGGCTCCTGCGCCGACCAGAACGAACCTCAACCCATCTGGGATGCGGTGCTGGCCGCCGATCCCGAGCTCTTCGTGTTCCTCGGGGACAACGTGTATGGCGACACGGAGAACATGGACGAGCTCCGAGCGGCCTATGCGCTTCTCGACGCCCAGCCCGGCTACGCGAAACTCAAGGCGACGGTTCCGATCATCGCCATCTGGGACGACCACGACTACGGCGTCAACGACGGTGGCTGGGACTACCCACAAAAGGCCGCGTCGAAGAGGATCTTCCTGGATTTCTTCGGAGAGCCGGCCGACTCGCCTCGGCGGAAGCACGCCGGGGTCTACACGGCGTACATCTACGGCCCCAATGGGCGGCGCGTTCAGGTGATTCTGCCGGACTTAAGGTACTTCCGGTCCACCCTGGAGACGCAGACGCGGTCGCTGCGTATGAAGGCGACACACGTCGGCCCCTACCTGCCGAGCGACGGTGGCACCTATCTCGGCTCGGCCCAATGGGATTGGCTCGATGGCGTGTTGTTGGAGCCCGCCGACCTGCGCATTCTCGCTTCTAGCAGTCAGGTCCTGCCAGAAGGGGGCGCCTGGGAGTCGTGGGCGAACTTCCCCGCGGAGAAGAACCGATTACTCGACTCACTGGGTAGGGCCGGCGGCACCATTATCGTGAGTGGCGATATGCACTGGGCAGAGCTATCCAGGTTCGAGGCTGCCTATCCGCTGATAGAGCTCACGACGAGCGGTCTCACCAAGGTCTGGAAGGGCGTCGGCCCGAACACCCACCGGGTGGGCGCTCCCTACCTTGGGGCAAACTTCGGATTGATCACCATCAACTGGGAAGAACAGACGGTGCGCATGGAGGTCCGGGACGTGCACGGCAAGGCTCGGATCGACACCTCCGTCGCCATGGGTGATCTGCGTGCCCATCCTGTGGAAGAATGAGTAGTCTCGCGGGTTACCTTTCCGGTGCAGTCGAGGAGGCGAGCAATGCGATTGTGGTTGGTGTTGATCGGAGTTGTGTTTTCGGGTTCGGCGTTGGCCCAGGATGATCCTGTCGAAGACAAGGATGGCGTCGAGAAGAGTGAACCCGACGCGACCGCCGAACCGGATGGCACGGACGGCGATGGAACGACCGAGACGGTCAACGAGAACCCGTCTCAGGCTCGACCAAAGGTGGCTCCGAAGGAGATGACCCCCGAGCGCAAGGCCAAGGCCGAGTATTGGGAGCAGCGCCGCATCAAAGAGGCCAAAGAATGGCACGGGAACGTGAAGAGGCTCACCGATGAGTGGCTTGCGACCTCTGGTCTGGAAAACGAGGTCTCGACCGCGGTCCG
>Ga0315336_1004421_pt1 | contig 16719 bp, 14 predicted proteins | sample ASW5metaG_FD_204512 | JGI IMG/M metagenome (GOLD analysis project Ga0315336, IMG submission 204512) | Ammonia-oxidizing marine archaeal communities from Monterey Bay, California, United States - ASW #5 | ecosystem: Environmental > Aquatic > Marine > Intertidal zone | place: USA: California...
TGTCGTACTCAAACAAAAAAATGGGGGTTTGGACCCGGTAGTAATGCCCCTCGCCCGGCTCGAAGCCACCTGCCCAGGCAAAAAACATACCTTTCCCATCGCTAATCGGAGTTCGCTCTCGAATCTGGCAAACAATCGGTTCTCGGTACTTCTGAACAAAGTGGTCCACCAACTCAAGCAGCATGGCTTGCTGTCTTTGATTCAGATTTTCAAACGGGATACCTTGGGGAGGGTGAAACTGGCCAGCGGGAACTCGAACCTCTGCTCCCGTAATGACGTCGGGGGGCGCCTGCTCGGCAATGACGGCCAGTTTTCGTTGTTCCGAGTCAAGAGACTGCACCAGTTTGCGACCCAGGCCCTGTTCCTTGGCCAGGGTATCGAGCCCCTTGAAAGGGCCGCTCGGCACAATCGCCGGGTTGCTGCCGAAGAACGAAGGAGTCACACAAAACCGTTGCCCGTCTACCAATGTGACGTTGACCGAAAGGTGGTGCCCTTCAAAACTCCACGCCCAGGTCTCGTCGGTTGAGGGCTCTCCGTAAATCGCTACGTGGTACATTCCCGAGTCGCGCATCGGGTTTTCCTGTTCGAGGTCATAGAGGATCGACTCCAACGCAATCACGGTCATCGCCTGGAGATATCCACGATGACTGAGCGCGGTATTGAGCAAACCATGGGCGAGTGCGCGCTGCTCGCTCGACATTTTTTTGACTTCCAACCCACGGCGACCACCGTACTGATCCATCATCGAACTCGGAAAGAAATGCCAGCCTTTGCGGCGCTGGGTGTCGAAATCGATCGCAACCGGTTCGCGATCTTCTGGTGAAAGTGACTTGAGAAACCGATTGGCTGCGGTTGCCATCTCGGTAGGGACGTCGTGGCCCCTGGCCGTCGCTGATCCTAAGGACGCCCAAAGAAGCAGGGCTGCTAACGGGGCAAAACGGTGGTTGTTGAATCTGAGTAATGTGCTCCACATAACCTATTTTCTCTCCTCATCGATTTCATAGGAATTGCTTCTCGTAGGTTGCCTCCCAGGCAGGCGAATCGATGCACTCCCACACGTGGTCGACACCAATGAAAGACTAACCTCCGCTGGAAATTGTGTGCTCGCGGCCTTGGCGGGCCCCAAAAACCATCGGCTCTTCCGACCCTAACCCCAATACCATTCAGTAGTTACAAACCCCCCACACGGTGCCTCTGATGCGGGCTCGACAACGACCTCCGTTTGAAGATGTTTTGGAGGTCTGCTGGGCGTCTTGACCGTGCCTTCCGAATCGAGTGTACTCATATTTCCAACCAAACGTTTGTTTTCGTTCCCCATACCATTTGCATGTAGGAGGTGTCCCGATGTCGCGGAAAAACTTAGCTCTTGGTTTCATCATCTTGGTGGGTTTGGCGGTCGCAGCGATTGAGGTGCGAAATGTTTACGCACATTGTGGTAAGTGTATCACAGATGCAAAGTATTTCGCCGGTTCCTTGGACAAAAGTAAAATGACGCTGGCTGCAGCTTCCACCTTAGCCGAAGCGAACACGAAGGGAACCGCTGTTCACGCCACGGTGATGCGTCTGGACGACGGCGTAAATGTTGAGGTTCACTGCCTGGCTGATGGAGAACTTGTTGCTGTTGTGATTGATGGCCAAACCGGTAAAGTCCTTGGTAAAAAACCTGTCAGCAATCTGGCGGGACATGCGTCGCTGTAAAGGGGGCGCCCCAAAAAGGAGCATTTCGTGGCAGCCGAGTTGTCCGGTCTTGCAGGACCGGTGCGAGGTGGCCAAAGTCTTGCTTGACTGCCAGCGGTGCGATTGTAGCTAGTGGTCCCAATCGCAGGGCACGGGTATCGTGCGCCTATGCCGAGGCCTGCCAAAGACACGGCAAACAAGATCGGTCCACTTCGCCGGTATTCTGCGGGCCAGCCCGTCGTCGTACAGGTAGCAATGGTCGATTGTCCCAGGTTGACCGTTCGCCGCCGGCGGGCCCAGATCGCTCGGCGGTTCCAAACCGCGTGCCGTGGCTAGCTAGAGGCACCGCCACCGGGCGCCATCTTCCAGGATTCGTTTTGGCACGCAGGGCCCGCTTTTGCACGAAATCGTAAAAATGGTGCCGTTGGAAAATGCCGCGAAGTAGGTCATCATCAATTTTGAACATTGCTCCCGAGGGCCACGTAACTGCGGACGCTCGCGGCCCCCAGATTGCCCATCTCCAGCGTTTTACCAGTTGTGGGCATACCTCCATGAAGATTTTTTCCCTGCGCTACCCCAAAGGGGGGTATCTGGATCGGGCTGACCAACTTGGGGCCCTAGCCTCCCAACGTTGGATTGGATAAAGTTTGGCGCTGCTAGTGAGTTTGGGCAAAGTGAACTACGATACGGTACGCAAAGCCAAACCCTCTTTAGTACCGCTGCTGAAGGAACTGGCTTGGTCGGAGAACACGGCGCACATAGCGAGCCAGGCGAATGCAACACCGCAAATTGGGCATGGATCCCGCCGCAACGGCAACGCTCGATGGCACTACAGATCTCGGCCGTCGCGAGATGTATGCACAGATCAAGGCCTTGTGCAAACCGAACAATACCTCGATTTGGTGGGTACTGCTCGGCGAGTATGCCTTCCTGGCAGTGATAATCATCGGTTGCACATCGTTCTATCGTTACGTGCAAACAAACGGTTATTCACTCGGCTGGGCTCTGGCCGTTTACGGGATGAGTGTTGTCCTGATTGGCGGGTGGGTACAGAACCGACTGTCCTGCCTGGTCCATGAAGCAAGCCACTACTCGATTTGCAAGAACAGGCTCCTCAACGACGTTGTTGCCAATCTCCTGATTACCTTTCCATTCTTTGGCGTGATCAGCAATTACCGCATTGGGCATTGGGGCCATCACCGCCATGTCAACAATCCGGAAAAAGATCCTGACTTGCACCGTTTGATGAGTCACCACCCGCGGAATTTTCCGGTTCCGAAGTGGCGTTTCTGGTGGGAATACGTTGTACTGCAAACGCTTCCGCACAAAGTGTACAGTTACCTGAAAGGTCGTGCCTTGTATGTTGCACGGCGAATGAATGATTCGAAGGCTCCCGACCAGGACGCCCTGGGTAGCACGACCGTCACCGTGATGCGGTTCTGCTATTACGCGGTGTTGATTACGGTCCTGGCTCTCACAGATTGGTGGGCGGGATACGCTCTCTTCTGGCTTATCCCCATGATCACATTTTATCCAGTGGCACTCTTCCTCAGGGAGATCGCCCATCACGGAAACTACCCTGACAACGGCGACTTTACCAACAGCCGCGTGTACGAAGGGTACTGGCTGGAACGGGAAATTTTCTTTCCGTTCAGCGAGCGAAACCACATCCTTCATCACATGTTCCCGACCATTCCCTGGCACAAAATGGTCCAAGCCCATCAACTGATGATAAAATACCCACCCTACCGCGAGAATGTTGTGATCTGCGACGGGTTTTTCTTCAAGGCCACCAACAACCAGCAAAACCCCACTGTCCTGGATGTACTGGCGGCACCGTCTCGCTATTATTTGCGCGGGGAGTCTACCGGTACGGACCAAGGTGATATCCGTCGGTCGACTTCAGACCAGGTTGGTGCCATTGCCGTTGCTTGCAATCGTTTGGCTGGCGAATCATAGCAACACGACCAGGACCTGTTGCCCTGGGCTGCGGGCCAGCGCCCGTTGAATTGTGGTGTTGGTGCAGCAGGCGAATCACAAGCTGCGTAATTTGCGAATTTTCGTCAATAGCTTAATGGACAGCAACCGCTCAACGACGATCAACCTCGATCAATTCCTGAAGCTCATCGGAATTACTAATACCGGTGGGCAAGCGAAGCAACTCATTCAGAATGGTAGCGTGCGGGTCAACGGCGAAGTCGAGCTGCGCAGAGGGCGAAAATTAACCGCGGCCGACCAGGTAGAAGTTCAGGGAGAATCGTTCCCGGTTGAGATCGATCCCACGGAACCCTAAAAACACTTAACCGACCTGTCGCGCAACAGTACGCGGCAAACAAGCCAACGCACCCCGAACCTCGCGACTCACCGCTGTACTGACAGGTCGTTGCCACTTGGTGGTTAACAATCCACCACCAGGCCCCAACCCCCTACCCGGATGAATCGATGCGACTTTTTGCGGGAACTCCGTTCGACCAACCACCCAGCTGTGGTCAATGCGGAGAGCTTGAGGAAGACTGCACCTGCCCATCCACACCGACCGAGGTGCAACCAATTCCCCCCGCCTTGCAAACCGCACATCTCTCCCTTGAAAGGCGCAAAAAAGGAAAATCGGTGACGGTGATCCGGGGACTGCAGGCCGATGGCAACGACCTGCCCCGGCTCGTCACCGAATTGAAATCGCGGTGTGGTGCTGGCGGTACGGTTAAGGGCGACGTCATCGAAATCCAGGGAAACCACCTCGAGCGCGTTGACGAGCACTTGCGACTGGTCGGCTATCGCTTGAAGCGTTAACGGTTGAAAACGGCCGCTACTGGAAGTCAAAAAACTGGGCGGAACGGTCTTTATTCCAATCACCAAACCGTTGCCCGAGCCAATTGCAACGGATGCTCCTAGGACCCGGTCTGCTCGGGATGACGAAAATTGAATCGTCGACTTTGCCCAAAGAATTCGAGAGGGTTTTCGTAAACAATCTTGCGGATCAAGCCTTCGGCATGACCACGACGTCGCATTTCGAGAATGAAGTCGGGCACCGCCGTTGGTTTCGAAGGTCCCCAGTCCCCAGCTGAATTCACCAACAGGCGGTCGGCGCCAACCATCTCGACGATGTCGGCTGCCCGCTCGGGAGTACATTTACTGACTGGGTAAAGTGTCATGCCGGCCCAAAAACCGGCTTCCAGCACGTGCCGAACCGTGTGCTCCTCGACATGATCGACCAGGACCCGGTTACGAGGGATCCGGCGATCGTCGATTAGCATGTCGAGGATCATTCGTGTTCCTTGGTATTTATCTTCCAGGTGCGGCGTATGGATGAGAATTTGCTCCTCCGTTTTCATAGCCAGATCAAGATGCTCCAAAAAAACAGTCACTTCATTGGGGGTGTTTTTATTGAGACCAATTTCACCGATCCCCAGCACGCCAGGACGATCGAGAAACTCCGGAATCATTGCAATCACCTCGCGCGAGAGGGAAACGTTCTCAGCCTCTTTGGCGTTAATACAAAGCCAGGTGTAGTGCTGTATCCCGTAAGCAGCGGCTCGCTTGGGCTCAAAGGAGGTTAGCTGCTCGAAATAGTCCCGAAAGCCATCCACACTTCCTCGATCGTACCCAGCCCAAAACGCCGGCTCGCTAAGCCCTACACAGCCCATCTTCGCAAGGTTTTCGTAATCGTCGGTGGTCCGGGAAACCATGTGAATGTGGGGATCAAGATAGTACATAAGCGTTGTGCGGCGTGAGTTCGATAAGTTTGATGGAACCGATCACGGTCAACCAGACAACCTTGAGCGGGCAAGGCCTCGTTCCTACAGTGCTATCGAGAAAAACGGACCGACCGCCGGCGACCCAGCCGACTCGGTTTACTTTTTATCGAGCCGAAATTCACTCCTCCAATCCTCGTGATACTTACGACTGAAAATGAGCTGTACCTCCTCGGCACGGTCCGACTCGGAGCTGAGCAGAACTTTCAACCCCGCACGAAGCTGTGCCATCCGAGGTTCGTCGTTGCCAATCGAACCGGCCCGCCCAACCCGATCGAGGGCCGCTGCAATTTCCAGGATTCTGGCCCGCACCGGAAGAAACTCCCGTTCAAATACCTGCCCGACGCAATGCTTGGAACTCATAGTGGGATCCTCGTTCACCCCGACTGGGGGGCCAAACTGGCCGCGATGCTGCGTACCAATATCAAACGCACCCTAGTTTCGCTTCTACGATGATGCTTCGCAAGGTATCACAAATACCGGTGTTTGTTGCAAGGGGCTTGCCGGGTCGGTGTTTTGCGAGTCCTGCGCGGAGGTCATGACAGGACCGGTGACCGAGCGGGGCCTGCTGCCAATGCACCTGGTTTGGCACAGCGGGGCGGTGAGCGCCCGAGGAAGACAAGAAACCAGCAAGCAACCACCACAGCAGCAAGTAACCACAAACAACCAGACAGGCTACTTTCAAAGCCCGCCCCAAGGCACCCACCTAGTACGGCACCTTCCCCGGGAGGCGATAGGGGGTCCTTCGTGGTCGAAAACGATTGGAGCTCGGCGAAATTTCGAACTGGTCTGGAGAAGCGACAAAATCATCGGACCGAGCCCCAACTCCCAATTTCACAGTCCGTACATCTGGCGTGTACCCCATTCGATTGAGAAACTCGACAAGCGTAATCTTCTCAACCCCCTTGTCGTCAGCCTCCTTGGCCATCCGGCCCCAACCCTCTCGGAAAGCCCCTTTCAGGGAATCTTCGGGAAACTCCCCGAGCACAAGATAGCGCGTATCGACAGTCATGTCACCCTTCAGCGCCCCATCCTTGTCAAGGTAGGAATCGACCTCGCCGCCGTTGAATTCGATCAGTTCAATCGCTTTGTCAACGTCGTTGGTGCCGTCGTCATCGATGTCGATGAATCCGGTGAGTGCAAACCGGAGATTTTTTCCTCGGTGCCAAACCTGGCTGTAGACATGATCGCCCGAGAGGACGGGATCGATCAAGTTATCACTGGTGATGCGTGCTTCGGCAATGTGATCACCAAGAATCCGGGTTACTTCAATGGTGCCTTTTTTTTCTGCCTTTGCCGGATCGCTGAGCGTCGCATCGTAAACGCTAAAGGTGACCTGGGGACGAAGTGCATCGGCGGCACCGAGATTGATCCAAATCGTTCCATTTTGATTAACCCATGACACGAGACCATCAGGAACTTCAAAACTCTCGGCCCCTTTTGCCCGTTCCTCCAGCAGTTTTTTCTTAGCTCTTTCGCTGTTGGCCAGTCGGCTGGTCAGCTCTTCAATTTTCGTATCGAGTTGTTTCTTTTCCTTCTGGTAGTACTGCTTCTGTTCATTCATGCTGACCGTCAGCTCTTGCTTGGTGGTCTCCAGCTTGCTGCGATCTTCGGCGAACGATTTGCGCTGGGTCGCAGCGTCGGCCTCTGCCTTTTTCATTTGAGCTTGGTATTGTTGGACTTGTTGCTCTTTTTCGTTTTCGACGGCGAGCAGGCGCTCTTTGAGCTGGCGCAACTGCTCTTTCGCATCAGCCTCGCGCAACGCAATCTTTTTGTTTTCCTCGTAGATAATTCCCAAGATATCGCGGTAATTGTGGCGGCTCTCATCGAACGTGCTGCCATACTTGTCCATATCTTCGTCGTAGGTTTCTTTGACGACGTCATAGTTGTCGTGTTCACCCAGACCGATGTACCGACGATACGATTCGTTTTCCTGCTGATTGGTACGAACTGCTTCCGTTTCATTTTGGAGTTTTTGCTGCAGGTCTGCGATTTGCTTGTGGGCATCGCCGGAGCTTTTGAACATCAAGTAACCCCATGCCAGCCCAATTACCGCAATACACACAAACACGATCAATGCAATGACAAGCGTCTGGTCTTGCCTAGCAGCCATAAATCACCTCTTACTGTTTTCCGTGGCAATGGAGTCGACGACCAACCAACGGCCCAGGACCCAATTCGATTGCCAGGTTGCCGGCTATTGCAGCCTAGTTACCGGTTCAGTAAATCTGCGCGTTTACCCCAACCTACCAAGCTTGTCGGTTCTCAGGTGAAAAACGCCCTGAACTACAGGCCGATCCTGGCGGTCGATTCCGGCAGTTCCGAGTTCGTCGCGACAAAACGGAGGACGCCCTGGACGACGTACGACCGGCCCGCAAAAATTGACCTAAGTGCAGCATAATTAGGGGATTACTGGCTGTCAACGAACTCGTTACGATAGGGACAACCGGTTGATTTGTCCCCTCACGCCCAGCCTTAACTGCTATGAGCGGTACTGTCGCTACTTCCGCCCCCCAGTCGATTCGCGACTGGACGGTCTACGTCGTCGACGCCCATTCGCTGATTTTTCAAGTCTTTCACGCCCTGCCTGATATGGCCAGTCCCCGTGGTGAACCGGTTGCGGCCGTCTATGGCTTCGCGCGTGACATACTCTACCTGATTGAGAATAAGCAGCCTGACGCCCTGATTTGTGCGTTTGACCTTCCGGGACTGACATTCCGCCACCAAATCTATGATGATTACAAGGCAAATCGAGGGGAAATGCCCCAAGATCTTGTCGTGCAGATTCCCAAAATCCAGCACCTCCTGGAGGCGTTGGCGGTGCCGATCCTTTCGGCCCCCGGATACGAGGCCGATGACGTCCTCGCTACGCTGGCGCGGATTTGTAATGACTCACACGCCAACTGTTTCCTGGTCACTAGTGACAAGGACTGCCGGCAACTCATTACCGATCGCGTCTCGATTTACAACATTCGCAAAAACACCACGTTTGACGCGGAGCAGCTTGCAGAAGACTGGGGCATTCGCCCCGACCAGGTGGTCGACTTTCAGGCCCTCGTCGGCGATAAGGTTGACAACGTCCCGGGAGTTCCGCTGATCGGACCGAAGATCGCCCAGGAACTCCTGGCAACCTACGACTCGCTCGAAAACGTGCTCAGTCACGCCGCCGAGGTCAAAGGCAAGAAAAGAAGTCAAAATCTCCAAGAAGGGCGGGACCAAGCTTTGTTGTCCCGCCAACTGGTCAAGCTGGACGATCAAGTCCCCATCAACCTTGACTGGGAAGCGAGCCAAATTGGCGGTTTCGACCCGCAGTTGCTGATGCAACTGAGTATAGACTTGGGATTTCGAACCCTTAGCGAGCGATTTTCCCAACTCGGGGAAACTGGCCTGTCGATCCCCGCAGCTGAATGGAAAACCGATTATCGTATTGTCGATACGCCGGCTAAATTTGACAGCTTTCTCGCCCAGCTTTCGCAACAAGAGCTTGTTTCACTCGATACAGAAACGACCGATATCAACCCGCGGCGTGCGGAAATCGTTGGTTACTCCTTCGCCTGGAAACCTGGCGAGGCCTATTACCTGCCGGTTCGGGGTCCTGCGGGCGATCCACAGCTGGATCCCGATGACACGCTCGCTCGACTGCGACCCGTGCTGGAAGGTCAAGCCGTTGGAAAAATCGGGCAGAACCTTAAATATGACATGGTTGTCCTCCGTTCGGCCGGGGTCGAGTTGGCAGGAATTACCTTTGATTCGATGGTGGCCAGCTATTTGCTTGACGCAGGGCAACGGAATCACAACCTGGATGAACTCGCCAAACGATATTTAAACCACAACACCACGAAAATCGACACGTTAATCGGCAGCGGTAAAGAGCAAAAACGCATGGACGACGTCGCGATTGCTGAAGTCGGTCCCTATGCGGCCGAAGATGCCGACGTACCGCTGCAACTCCAACCGCTGCTGGTGGCGCGACTCGCAGAAAAAAGTCTTGACGCCTTGAACCGGGACCTGGAGATTCCCCTGATCGAGGTGCTTGTGGAACTGGAGTACAACGGCATTCGTGTCGACAAAGACCGCCTTGCCGAATTGAGCACAAGGTACGGTCAACGCATTAAAGAACTGACGGTCGAGATCGAAGAACTGGCCGGGCACCCGCTCAACATCGCGTCTCCCAAGCAGTTGGCAAACGTGCTTTTTAACGAGATGAACTTGCCCGTGATCAGGAAGACAAAAACGGGGCCGAGCACCGACGCCGGCGTTTTGGAGGAACTCAGAAACCTCCACCCACTGCCAGCGAAGATCATTGAACATCGCCAGTATTCGAAGCTGAAAAACACCTATGTCGATGCCCTGCCTGAATTGATCCATCCGGTCACCGGGCGGGTTCACGCCTCGTTCAATCAAGTGGTAACGGCGACCGGGCGGCTCAGCTCCAGCGACCCAAATCTGCAGAATATTCCGGTCCGTACTGAAGAAGGCCGCGAGATCCGTTCGGCGTTCACCGCTGGCGAAGCGGGCTGGAAGCTACTGGCCGCCGATTACTCGCAAATCGAACTTCGTGTCCTGGCGCATTGTTCCGAAGATGAAGAGCTTTGCAATGCTTTTGCCAACGACGAGGACATCCATACCCTTGTGGCCAGCCAGGTTTTCGAGGTTCCGCTTGAAGAAGTTACCTCGGCGATGCGGCGAAATGCCAAAGCGGTCAACTTTGGTGTCATTTACGGCCAAACCCCGTTCGGACTGGCCAAAACACTGGGCATCACTCAGGCAGACGCGACTGAATTCATCGACAGCTATTTTGAAAAGTATCGAGGCGTGGAGGATTTTATCAACCAAACGCTTGCCGACTGCCAGAGATTGGGTTACGTCAGCACTATTTCAGGACGCCGCCGTTCGATTGAGGGAGTTCGCCAGCCGCCTGAACAAGCGAATTTCCTGGAATCGGCGGCCCACCGACAGCTCAACATGCCAGAACGGACCGCTATCAATACCGTGATCCAAGGTTCGGCTGCCGATCTCATTAAAATGGCAATGGTCAACCTGCATCGAAGACTTCGCGAAGAATCGTACGAAGTTCGCATGTTACTCCAAATTCATGATGAATTGATCTTCGAAGCCGCCCCTCACATCCTCGCCCCGCTGGCTGAACTGATCGAGGCGGAAATGACCCAGGTCATGCCGCTGAAGGTACCCTTGAAAGTCGATATCAAAGCGGGCGACAACTGGGCCGATTGCGAACCGTGGGGCACATGACACCAATGATCACGATTGGCTTGTTAGGGGGGATCGCCAGCGGAAAATCTCTGGTCGCTTCCATGTTGGGCCGGCTCGGTGCAGGTGTACTCGACGCAGACCAAACCGGGCACGACATCCTGGCAAACGACCGAGCGGTTGCCCACCAACTTGCCGAACATTGGGGACCTCGCGTCCTGAGTTCCACAGGCGGAATCGACCGAGTTGTGCTGGGGGAGATCGTCTTTGGTGACGACCCCGTGGCCGTAGCCAACCGCAGAACCCTCGAGGCGATCCTCCACCCCGCCATCCGTCTACGACTTGAACAACAAGCGTCTGCCCTGGCGAAATCTTCGTGCCAGGTGGTTGTCCTTGATGCCCCGCTGTTGGTCGAAGCCGGCTGGGACTCACTTTGCGACCTTTTGCTGTTCGTAGATACACCTGTTGAAAAACGCCGCCAGTTCGCAATTCAGCGGGGATGGGAAGGCGAGGAAATAACCCGTCGTGAGAAGGCCCAACTCGATCTGACCGCTAAACGAGACCTGGCCACAGCTTGTCTTTCCAATCGGGGCGACGCAAAGTCCTTGGCACACGAGGTTGAACAGTTTTGGGAAGATGTTGTGGTTCCGAAACTGGTTTCCTGAACAATCGCTGGGCGAACCAACCCAGGCAAAAGCGCCACCAGGCGTGGCGAAAGCGGAAAGTTGTAAAAGATTCCTCTTTACTTCCCTCGCCGAGCAACTTTTCACTTTCACAAATCCGCTTCTTTCTGGCATAATGTGCGAGGGTGATGGTACTTGGCTCCCTTGCTCGTTGTCCAAACACCATTGCCTCACCCTCCCGCCGACGCCGTCCGTACTTCGGGCCGTCCCCGCCTTCTCTTCCAGGAGCATGAAACATCATGGCAGATCCCGGTAACCGCGATACGACGCGGCGGAGCCGGTCTCATCCGCTACACCGCCGTCGACGCCAGTCGGAAGAAAACGGTCAGGATATTGACCGGAAGTTGCTTGCAGAACTTGAACGCGAAGAACCTCTTTCGCTCGCCGAAGAACTCGACAAGGCCGCCGAACGTGTCCGCCGGGTTGGTGCCGCCGTTGCGCGTGCCGATGCGCGTGACAGCAACGCACACATTGCCGCACTGCAGCAGATGGCAATGTCGGAATTAATCGAAGTTGCCGAACGTGAAAACGTTCACGATGTGAGTGGCCTGAAGAAGCAGGAAATCATTTTCAAGATTCTCAAGGAGCGCGTGAAATTCCAAGGAATGATGATCGGCGAGGGTACCTTGGAAATTTTACCTGACGGATTCGGGTTCCTTCGCAGTCCCGACTACCACTACCTGTCATGTCCTGATGACATCTACGTATCGCCAAGTCAAATCCGGCGGTTCAACCTGCGGAATGGTAATTCCGTCTCCGGAACGATTCGGCCTCCCAAGGAAAACGAGCGCTATTTCGCCCTCCTGCGGATCGAATCCATCAACGCCCAAGACCCCAACCTGCTCTCCAAGAAAGTCTCCTTCGACAACCTGACTCCCCTGCATCCAGATGAACGAATCGTGATGGAAACCACCCCCGAGGAACTCGCGATGCGGGTGGTGGACATGATTGTACCTCTGGGCTTTGGCCAGCGAGGCTTGATTGTAAGCCCGCCGCGTGCTGGCAAAACTATTCTGCTGCAAAAACTGGCGCAGAGTGTTTTGGCAAACTACCCTGATGCGTACGTCATCATGCTGCTAATTGATGAGCGACCTGAAGAGGTCACCGACATGGAACGTCAAGTCAAGGCCCCAAACTGCGAGGTGATCAGCTCTACGTTTGACGAATCTTCACAGCGTCACGTCCAGGTGTCGGAAATGGTGCTTGAAAAAGCCAAGCGGATGGTCGAGTATGGCCGCGACGTGATGATTTTTCTGGATTCGATTACACGGCTGGCAAGAGCCTGGAACGCCGAATGCCCCCACTCAGGCAAGATTCTCTCCGGAGGTCTTGATGCCAACGCGATGCAACGGCCCAAGCGGTTCTTCGGGTCGGCTCGCAAAGTCGAAGAAGGCGGCTCACTGACCATTGTCGCCACGGCACTCACCGATACCGGAAGCCGCATGGATGAAGTCATATTTGAAGAATTCAAAGGAACCGGAAATCAGGAGATTGTTCTCGACCGCCGACTCGTTGACCGCCGCGTATGGCCGGCGATCGATATTGATCACAGCGGAACGCGGCGCGAAGAAATGCTGATGGATCCCGAGGAACACCGACGGATCTGCCTGTTGCGGCGTGCACTGAGTGAACTCAATTCACCCGACGCGATGCAAATGCTGACCGAGCAACTCGCCAAAACCAAAACGAACGCCGAGTTCTTGATGAGCTTAAAGGAAGAGTGATCCCCACGGTACCGCAGATCCGGTTCGTCACGTGCTGCCTGCCCCGGCTAGCGTGGTTGCGGCCAGGAACTCACGCGCTACCGGTCGATGCAGTCGCCGCCCCCCAACACCTGGCAATGCACATCGCTACCCATTTCCTCAACCCCCACCAATGCCAAACGTCGTTCCCATCGCTGATCTCTCCCCCACAGACCGCTTTGCGATCGTTGTTGCTCGCTGGAATGAGTCGATTACTTCAAAGCTTCTCGACGGGGCAATCGAAACCTTGCTTGCCAAAGGAGTTGCAGAATCGGCGATCGATGTCGCATGGGTACCCGGCTCTTGGGAATTGCCGGTTATTGCTGAACAGTTTGCCCAATCGCTGCGATACCAGGCAGTTCTCGCCTTGGGTGCCGTGATCCGTGGCGAAACCACCCACGACCAACACATCAATCGCGCCGTCAGCGAAAGCCTGGCCGATATTGCCGTCCGCACCGGCGTCCCCGTGTTGTTCGGATTGCTCACCTGTGAAACAATGGAACAAGCCATACACCGTTCCGGTGGTAACGTTGGAAATAAGGGAACTGAATGTGCCGAAGCAGCCATTCAAATGGCAGGCCTTCTCAAAAACCTTACCATGAACAAGTAATCGTCGTCCCCTGCCAGCCCTCTGAATCGCGTCTTATGTCACGACGAAACCGAGCCCGCGAAGTCGCCCTGCAGATCCTCTTCGAGGACGATGTTAATCCCCGCAAGTCGGTTACGGACTTTCAGCAATTCGTGGCGAGTCGCCTCAAATCACCAGAACTGGAAAAATTTGCGATCTCCCTCATCCAGGGAGTTCGTCGCAATCAGGCCGAGCTCGACACCCTGCTCGAAAAGACTGCCGATAACTGGAGCTTGCCACGGATGGCAACCACGGACCGAAATGTCCTCCGCCTTGGTGCCTTCGAGATCCTTTTCACCGAAACACCTGACCGCGTTGCTATTAACGAAGCCGTGGAACTTGCCAAGAGGTTCGGAAGCGGGAATTCCGCACCATTCGTCAATGGTATCTTGGATAAGTTTCTTCACCGTGAAGACGATAACCAACCATCCTCCTGATCCGGACCCACTGGCTCAACCCACCGCAAGCAGATGACCTCCTGTCAACAACATCGATACCTGGTTGACCAGGCAACGTCCTCCCGACCATTGTGCCACTCCACACCGGAAACAACGTCCCCCCCCCTAGCTACCTCTTCACTCACACCTGACTCTCTTTAACTATGGGATTCTTCGACAAACTCAAGCAGGGGCTTTCCAAGACCGGCCAACTTTTCCAAACCGATGTCCGGGACCTCTTCAAACAAGAAGGACGACTCATCGACGATCAATTCCTCGATGAAATGCGGGCAATCCTTTTCAAGACGGATATGGGTTACGAAGCGACTGAACAAATCATCGAAGAAGTCGCCACAAAATTCCGTGGTCGTGTCGTAACGCTCGACGACATCGTCGACACCTGGAAGCAAAAACTTGGGGAGCTCATGGCGCAGGATGACGCGCCGATCATTTTTGCGCCCGATGGCCCGACCATCATCATGGTTTGCGGCGTAAACGGCACGGGTAAAACCACCACGATCGCAAAACTTGCCCACCAATTCCGCTCTGATGGCAAGAGCGTACTGCTGGGAGCCGGCGATACATTTCGCGCTGCGGCAGTCGAACAACTCGCCATTTGGAGCGAGCGACTGGGGGTTACGATTGTTACTGGAGACGCTGGCTGCCACCCCGCAACGGTTGCCTACCGCGCCGTCGAACAATCGATCCAATCCGGCATCGACGTCTGCATCGTCGATACAGCAGGCCGACTGCAGACACAGAAAAACCTGATGGCCGAACTCACAAAAATCCAAGACTCGATTCGCAAGCAGATACCTGCTGCTCCACACGAGATACTCCTGGTCCTCGATGCAACAACAGGCCAAAACGGAATTAGTCAGGCCAGCAAATTTACCGAAGCCGTCGATTGCACAGGGATCGTCCTTGCCAAACTCGATGGAACAGCGAAAGGAGGCGTCGTTGTCGCCATTCGCCAACAAGTTGGCTTGCCTGTGAAATTCATCGGCGTTGGCGAGCAACCGGAAGATATCGCACCGTTCCGTCCCGAACCATTCGTGGAAGCACTCTTCGCCGACGTCGTGACTACCCCCAGCCCCGGCTAACGAGTCGTCGTTGGATCTCGATTCGCCAACGCTACCAGCTGCCGTTCCACCCTCAGTTCGACGGTCATTCTCTACTGACCAACACGGCTTACCTAATCGGAATTTCCCCACCCTCATCGGTCGTAATCCCACCTGTTTCCACAGGCCTTCTCACGTAAAACCGGTCCCCAAATCGATAAGCGCACTGCGGGATCTTTAACCGCGCATGGAGCGCACGGACGGCCAATCATGACTGCCCAACGCCAGGAGGGCGTCACATGCAGTATCCAACCAGTTTCCTTTCCCTGTCGCTGGGGCTCTGTCTTTGTGCCGTGCTCACCTCCCGGGCCCACCACGCCTGGGGCCAAACCCCAGCCAACTACCTGGCAACCTATGAATTCAACGCCTACTATGCCGACCAGGTCGAAGCCTCACCCAGTGACCGTGATGTATCCCCACACCAACTCACCGAAGCCGACGACGCAACGGCTGGCGATCGCAAGCCCGCCCGCCAGACCCCAAACTCCAGGCTCCCCTGGAAGCGGTACCGCTTGACTAATGGTCGCAATTCGTGCTGCCGTGACTTCGGCTGGTTTGCCAACTTCCAGTTGAATTTCCTGAGCACCAACCTGACGTCAAAGGTCGACACGGCCACGTCGTCTGACCAACTGGAACTCTCGCCAAGGATCGTGGCTGGCTACCTGAATTGCAATCAATACGGCGCACGGGTTCGGTATCAGCACTATGACTGGCACACAAACAGCACAACCACCCCCTCACCCTCTCGAGTACAATTTGAACTCGATTCCTTGGACCTGGAAGTCACAAAGCGACTGCTCGGTTGTCACACCGATTTGGATCTGGCGGTAGGCGTTCGACTCGCCAAAGTTCAAGAGGCCGGTTTCGAAGCCGAGAGTGACGCCAATTTGATTGGTGGAACGCTTGCCGCCGATGCCCGAACGCAACTTTGCTGTAAAACGTGTTGGAGCTGGTCGTGGGTTTACGGAGGCAGGTTGTCGCTGCTGGACGGGCACTGGAACGGTACCGCACACCAGGGAAACGGTAACGTTTTTGTGAGCGAAGTCTATACCGGCATTGAATACCGCTATTGCCGGTATCAGCGCGACCTTTTCGCCCGTTTTCTGTTCGAGGCTCAAAACTGGCACAGCGACGCCTTTCTCCTGGGCGACAACGTGACCCTGATGGGCCCTGGCGTCCAACTTGGCGTCGGATTCTAGCCCTCAGACCAACCGTAAACACGCTGGTCATCCCCCTGCCGGGCGAGTCTTCACACCGCTTACGCCTCCCCGGCCACGCAGGCCTCAGTCCTGGGCGGGCAAAACACTGCACAAAACACGCGCTCACACTGCCTGCTTGCTGTGCAAGCAGCGGGAAACCTCGCGGGTAGCTAACCCTTGTTTCTTCAGAAATATCGTCATAACCGGTGTTGCAATATGAACTTACAGTTTTACGACCTCCATTTTTTCGTTCCACTCACCCAACCGGC
>Ga0315336_1004422_pt1 | contig 16714 bp, 15 predicted proteins | sample ASW5metaG_FD_204512 | JGI IMG/M metagenome (GOLD analysis project Ga0315336, IMG submission 204512) | Ammonia-oxidizing marine archaeal communities from Monterey Bay, California, United States - ASW #5 | ecosystem: Environmental > Aquatic > Marine > Intertidal zone | place: USA: California...
TATATGGCTGTTTTTGACCCAAAGTAAAGATATCCATTATGAAACTGGAGTGCCGTTCCAGGAATAGTCGTTGCAAACCTTTCGGTGACATCAGCAATCCCATCGTTATTGGTATCCTGCATGGCAACAATGCCCATATTGCTACCTCTACCCATTCGAACAGTTAATGCTAAATACACCGTCCCATCATCTCTAACAGCCATATGGCGGGCATAGCCATCAATGTCGGCAAAAACCGTTGCCTTGAATCCTGCAGGAACAGCAATATCAGTAACAGGATCTCTGTCGATACTTCCATTATCTAGGAAGTAAGGGCCCTGTATTTCTCCGGCCATCACATTAGAGAAGCTCAACATAAAGACTGTCATCACTAAAATAAATCCTGTCATGTTTTTTGTCTCATTTTTTTCTCAAAGTATTGCTACTGAAACAATCAATGAATGATTGCTACGTGCACTTAAACTAATCCTCCGCCTGGAGCGAACATGCGTACTCATTTACCTCCGCATCGGGATACCATACCCAGTATTTCTTAAAAGTCATTGGTTCAATAAGATTCTCTGGATCGCTGAATGTCATACTGTAATCTAGGCGCTCTCCCAGCTCACTTACCGTAAAATGCTCCACCGATAGCCCCGCCGTACTCGCTGGAATACCTTGGCCATCGAAGTGCCCCCAGCCCATATGGGTGGTGGTTACAACTAGCGTACGTTCATTTTCCCAGTGCCCTATAGAGTGCCCAAGGAGCGAATCGGGCTGCCCTTCCGCTGACACATCAGACTTCATATGAATAGTGCGTACCGTGTCGTATTCTTCATTGTGCCAATAAATATTCTCGTCATCTTGGGTAAACACAAAAGGATACGGTGCTTCCATAATTAATGGCATGCCCTTTTTCATGCAATTCTGCAACGGGTTGTCTCGTTCCCATACAAATGCATCCACGGCTCGCAGGGCCGCCTCTGTGAGGTTAGCCCTACCGGAAGGTGTTCGACCAACATCCCTTGGGATCAGCATTGGAATGTTATCGGGAGTACTCCAAGTGCGGAATATACCGAGCTCCGGTGCTGATGTATCGCCGGCCCCGAGGCGCCGGCTTGCTGACATTTCAATGGTTTGATCGGTCCACCTAGGCCGAACAGTTCCTCCTAACAAGACCTCCTCACCATCATCAGTCAGCACATTGTAAATGTAGAGTCCCCGCCCAACACGAGCAGGATTGCCCGCGACCCGTATGGCATCCCCCACCTCAATGAAGTCTGGGTCAATCTGCCAACGCCGCATATTGCTCAATGACGTCGTTGACATACTCCAGTCCTGTGTAATTTCATTTTCTCCAATCACGCGCATCGAAACTTGAACGTGAGGATTTCTCCACAAAAGATTCGTCACCACACCTTCAACTTCAATGGTCTTTGTGGGGTCATAGCGTCCAGCAATCGCATGGTGGGCAACACTCACAACAGGGATAACCAAAAGACCTATAAATAATATTCTTCGAATGATCGACATAACGACCCCTAATCTTATGTTGCTCTCACAGTTAATAACCGATGCAAAAGCAATTTTTTAAATAACCCAACTAATCACCCAACGCAAAAAGCCATAGGTCGTCACCCCGTTGAGACCGAGCAAACAAGCTACCACCAGCATATGCAACCACGTACTGAGTTCCCAGATGCTCAAACACGGTAACGGTGTTATTCATGCCTGCTTCCATTTGGAACTCCCACAACTTTGATCCATCATCACTATCAAGGGCAGTTAAACGTCCATCATTCCGCCCAACAAAAAGTAACCCGCCAGCTGTCACAACTGTTCCGCTGTAGCACTGGTCAAGCCAAGCCTGTCTCCACCTAAGCCGATTCGTGGTGACATCAAGAGCTGCAAGAATACCGGCCCTGGGAGTGGGCCCCCGAACAAAAACTCCACCAACATACCGCTCGCCAAGCTCAGGCAGTTCGTCAACCCCGCCTGTAAATAGGTGTGTTGTGTCCGTCGCACAGACGTAAAGTGTTTGGCTAATAGGATCATAGGAGCTAGGGGGCCAGTTTGCGCCGCCGGTGGCCGCAGGCTTTCCCAACTGCATTTCCGTCCAGAATGGCGTGAAAATCCTGCCCTGATTGACCAGTTTGTACCCCTCTGGTGCTATTTCAATGTGCTGAGGTACAAGTGCGTCCCCAACCGGATATGGCTGTGTGGGGGCTGTTGCCTGCCTGAGATCCTGTGGCACGGGACGCTCTTCAATTCCAATCAAAGGCTCACCTGTCTCTCGGTCTAGGATATAAGCCCATCCGGTCTTGCTGACCTCAACAATACCCTTGCGTTCCACACCATCGTAATTTGCATCAAACAGGACCACCGGATTAGGTGAATCATAATCCCAAATATCATGATGTACCTGCTGATAGTGCCATCGGTATTCTCCTGTCTCTACATCTACTGCCACAATTGAAACTGCGAACAGATTATCGCCAGGACGACCGCCGCCATAGAAATCTGGCCCAGCATTTCCAGTAGAGAAATAGACCAGTCCGAGCTCCGGATCTATCGCGGGTGTTTGCCACACCGTAGCACCACCATGCTCCCACGCAGTGCCAGTTTGTGGCCAGCTCTCATACCCCACTTCTCCTGGTCCGGGGATTGTATAGAACGTCCAGATCAAAGATCCATTATCAGAGTCATAGGCTTTTACCCGGCCTCTCACTCCATATTCAGCGCCCGCAAAACCGGTTATCACCATCCCGTCGTAATAAAGGGGTGCGCTCGTTATCGTAAAGCCTTCCTGCCATCTTTCGGCCTGAGTTGACCAGAGAATCTCGCCCGTCTTTTCATCAAGTGCAAGAAGTTTGCCATCAAGCTGTCCGACAAAAACCTTACCCTCGCCAAGCCCGACTCCCCGACTTGTCCACCCGCAACAGATTGTTGATATTGTCCGCTCGAGGTTTGCTTCATACTTCCAAAGTTGCTCACCCGTCTCAACATCAATGGCAAATACGTCGTTTGCTCCAGTAATAACAAAGATTACACCCTCATGGACCAAAGGTTGTGCTTCAGCTGAATACTGCGCTCCCACACCCGATCCATCAAGATTGATGTGCCACAAGGGCTCAATCTCATCTACGTTATCTTGGTTGATCTGCGTCAGTGGGGAGTAGCGTTGATTATAAAGATCACCCCCATTAGTTAACCAACCCGTAGTCGGCGGCTTGATCAGCATCTCCCCAGAGAATTCCTCTGTCGAAACACTCTGCGCATAAAGAGCGCCGCAAAGCACCCATGAAGGAATTGTCATTAACAAAAAGTCTCTATACATATTTATTGCCCTGCATATGAATGGCAGCATAAGCCACTAACTCAGATTCTATCGATTTTGTTGGTAAACAGCCTGTATTATTTGGGCTAAAATTGCCACTGCAATCTCGGCGGGGCTTCTCCCTCCCAGCGGCAAACCTACAGGGCCAGCGATACGCGCGAGGGCCCTCTCATCAAACCCTAGAGCCGCTAGCCGTTGGATTCTTTTTGTATGATTTTTTTGACTACCCAACGCCCCAATGTAGAAAGCCCCCGATTCAAGCGCAGACTGCAAGGCCGGTTCGTCGATCTTTGCATCGTGACTCAAGGTAACCACTGCAGTCCTTGAGTCCAACTGCAGAGTCTTCATCACCTCATGTGGCCAGTCATTTAAGATATTGATACCCGGGAACCGCTCTGATGATGCAAATGCCTTCCTGGGATCAATGAGCTGGACCTCATAGCCGGCAATCATTGCCATTGGAATCAATTTTTGAGCGATATGTACGGCCCCAATAATCAAAAGGCGTCGCGGCCCTGCTAGAGTCTGTATTAGATAGGTCTCTCCCGAAAACTCTACCGCTTGAGATCCATCATTGTTGAGCGCATTTTTAGCGTGCTCTAGTAACCCGCTTGATGTGCTTGGTACATCTCCAAAAACTTGATTTCCATCGATGAGAAATCTTGCCCCGCCCTTAAGTCCCCGCACGAGAACGCTGGAACGCTTCGCATCGCGGGCCTTTATGACTTGCTCAAGTAAATCTCTTTTCATTGTATCGGTTCGATCAGCACCATAATGTGACCGCCGCATGCCAGTCCCACCTCCCATGCCTCATCATCCGTAACGCCAAATTTCACCGTGCACTCCTTACCGCTCTGGATTACTTCCTTGGCGGCTTGGATCACGGCCCCCTCAACACATCCACCGGAAACAGAGCCTTCAAAAAGGCCATCAGAAGAAATCAAAAGGTTGCTGCCGACAGGCCTAGGAGAAGACCCCCAGGTTTTTACCACTGTTGCAAGGGCAATCTCCCTTCCGCTATCCAGCCACTCCAGGGCAAGACCCAAAAGATCTCTAGGGTCGCTGCCCTCCCACCTAGCACCTTCCTCTATATTTTTTATGTTCTCTGAATTTTTCATGATCCTATTTTTTTGGGCGCGGCTCCTTGTCTTGGGACTCCAGCGCCTCTCGTGCCACAGATTTCGCCCAACGTACAAAATGCCACAGCTGATCGGTTAATCGGGTTGAGTTCGCCTGCTCAAACGCTTGGTCCCTGATACGCTCCAAGGCTCTATGCAAATGAGCTAATTGTGCTTCCAGCCGCTCAATTTCATTCGCTGCTTCTTCCTTGGTCACATTCTCGTCGTCCTGACTAACCGGAGTTTTATTCCTCAGACGAATTATTAATTTATTGCTCATTTAAAAACCCAGTCTTCTAAAAAAATCAGAAACTCAACCAGTTATATAAAAAAAACGCAACAACACACTGAAACACTAACAAAACAAATAAACCAACCCAGCGTTCTGCAGAACCTTTTTTCATAGAACGGGACCAAATTTAATATACAGCAGCTCTAAAAAATGTTTCTTAATGCATTTATCCAAACTTTGATTCCTTTTTTTATAGTCTTATTCTGGTCCGAGAGAACAATTGTAAGGCCGGATCTCTTCCCCGGGCACCCATTTCCAGTGAGTAGGGATGGTAGTTACAGGTTCCGTGAACGTTTCAGAATCAAAAATTGTTGCTTCCCAATCGAGGGTACCCTGATCTTCCCCAAGACTAAAACGCTCTACAATCTCTGCTTGCATGCTTTGGGGTATGCCACCCCTGATTGAATAGGGGTAATCAATTCTTGTGGTCGTAACTATTAACGTATTGCTATCCCAGCTCCCAACGGAATACCCAAGGGGACTTAGCAAGCCATCTTCCTTAGGTACCCGAGGGGTCATGTAAATTATTCGGGTTAGATCCCATTCCTCTAAATGAATAAGAATAATATCCTCGTCTTCCTGCTCAAATGCTATCGGGTGGGGAGTGGACATTGCCCCTGGCATACCAGGTGCCTGACAGCTCAGGACAGGGTCATCTATTTCTGGATCCCAGTTACGTTTTTTCTCCTCAGCCGAGGCCGTGAGAGGCAAAACAGCAGTGGAATCAGACCCGCTGCCATTAATGGTTATTACCGGAGTCCATACCCTAAAAATTCCTGAGACACTACCCTCAGGTAATTGGGATTGACTTTGGCTAACCAATAAAGAATGCCGCGCACGGTTACCAACAAATCTCTGTGGTGACCACCTAGGCATCAAATTTGGTTGCAGTATTAATTCCAATCCATTGGGCAACAGCAGATTAGTTCCCTGAAAATAATATTCCCGACGACTGGACACTTGACCGGCTACTTTCACGTGATCACCAATATTTAAAAGATCACCCGTAACGCCTAGCCTATTTAACAGATTAGCAGCACCCCAAGCCTTAATGTCCCAAGTCTCTTGCTGGCCAGCATCATCTAACACCTCCAATATTATTCTGGGGTGTGGATTTCTCCAGTGGACACTTAAGACACTTCCCTCAATTATCCTAACCTCACCCGAAAACTCTGCGCGAGAGTGATGACTTATTGAGTCAGTTGAAAAAATCGCGCCACAAAAAAACATGAAAAAACAGCTAATTTTGGTTTGTAATTCCATATTTCTCTCACAGGGAAAATTGAGGTCTCTTTTGTACATTTTACCTTTATATTGTAAAAGAGAAATCGTACCAGATATATTGTTATGAACTTACTAATCAATTTTTAACTTGAGATTAGAGTTACCTTTATCTCCTCAGCATGGCTGGTAAAATCCAGTAACAGCAAGGAAATGGGATCTGCTATGAGTACGAAAAATTACTCACTTATTGAGTTGTGTAATCGTTTTGGCGTTCGGATGTATCGATACAGATTTGTACTATGGGTTCTCGCGGGAGCAGCTGTCTCGCTCGTCATTTTTTCGGTATTTTTTTCCCAAGAGGATGTTTATACGCTTGGTTCTATTTCTCTTCTCCTTTGGACTCTACTAATTATAGTCTTCTCTCAAGTTTTTTCTTGGCAGCCACCCACTACAGATCCAGCTGATCCTTTCTTATATAGACTTGTAGTAAAAGTAAAGAGAGGGCTCTTCTGGTTAATGCTAGTCATTCTAGTTGGGCTCTTCATATTCGTTTTTTTTGTTTCCACAAGAGCAGTGAGTATTTTATTGTGAATAATACACATAGGTAGAAAATAACTACGCTCTATGACGACCACTCCTAGAGAATAGGGTCTGCCTGCTGCACTCTACGAAAGCAGACTCCACCAAGATTTGAGTGCATGATAAACTCAAAGGCCACCAGATATAACGCCAAGGGGCCCAGTTAGGTTTTATGATAATGATTAGGCAGACACTTCTAGCGGGACTGGTTTTATTTTCCTCTGTCACGGTAACGATTGCGCAGGACCGAGGGGCAATAGATTTACCGAACGGCTCTGGAAAAGAGCTAGTACAGAGTGCTTGTGGCGTAGCGTGCCATCAAGCTGACCTGATTACTGGGGCCACCGGATATACCAACGAACGCTGGAAGCACCTTATAGGAAAAATGATTAACCTACCAGAACCGGTTAGTTCTACCGTTGCCCATTATCTAGCTACAAACTTTCCGCAAAACGATGAGCGAAAGCCTACTTTAATTTCCGGGAATACCGAAGTGGTCTTCCAGGAATGGACTGTCCCTACGCTCGGTCAAAGGCCACGAGATCCACTCCAAACACCGGATGGAATGATTTGGTGGGCAGGTATGTTTGGCAGTCTTATTGGGCAGCTCAATCCGACTACGGGAGAAATGCGGGAGTTCAAGCTTGACCCTGCAGCACGACCGCATAGCATTGTTTCAGATCAGGCTGGTAATATCTGGTACACGGGGAACGGAAATGGAACGGTCGGCATGCTTGACCCGGAGACAGGTGATATTACTGTTTATCCCATGCCAGACCCAGCAGCGAGGGACCCTCATACCCCCGTTTTTACAAGAAACGGTGACCTATGGTTCACGGTCCAGAATTCCAATATTCTCGGCCGCCTTGTTCCAGATACAGGTGATATCAGGCTGAAATCAATGCCCACTGAGCGTGCGCGGCCGTACGGAATCAAGATAGATTCCAAGGGAATGATCTGGATCGCCTACCGGGGGGCCAACAAGATTGCGATGGTAGATCCGGACTCCTGGGAAATTACTGAATACGAAACGCCTGACCCAGACCCAACCATGCCCAGATCTGCCCACATTCGCCGTATTGCGCTCACAAGCGACGATATGGTTTGGTATGTAGATTCTGGGCGTGGATACATTGGTCGTCTGAACCCAAAAATTGGTGAATTCAAAGAATGGCCATCTCCAAGTGGCCCGAAGTCTCATCCCTATGCCATTGAAATAATTAATGATATCGTTTGGTATAATGAATCCGGCCAAAGACCGGACGCATTAGTCAGATTCGACCCCAAAACAGAAACATTCCAGAGTTGGGCAATACCTTCTGGTGTTGGAATTATCCGCCACATGAGGGTTACCCCTGACAGGAACCTCGTTATTCACCAAAGCAGCACAAATACCGTGGGGCTCGTAACTATACCGAGTCCCGAAACTTAAATAGACCGCCTAAATGTGCCGGGCAGGCCGATTGACCTACCGAGGCATCAGCTTGCTCGCTGATCCAAAAAAAACTTGGCTCTCTGCTGGATCAATGATCCTATGATCGCGATAGTGATGTTAACTACAAGGCCGATAAGGCCTGGATGCATCCCCCAGACTTTCCCGGAAACAACAAAATCGAATGGACCAAACGCAAGACACAAAGAAACCATTAAGCCAGCTATAAGTCCAATGAAGACTGGCCCTTTTTTCAAGAAAGACATGTGCACGCTAAGCATAAAGGCAGGAACCAACTGAACCAGAAGGTCCATCTTTCGATCCATCAGGCTAATCAGTGAAGCGTGATTTTTGAGCAGAATGGCAATCACAATTAAGGCCGATACCAATGCCCAAGAGCAGAATTTACCAATTTTAGTAAGCTCTGAATTACTCGCTTCTGGCTGAATATAGATGCTGTAAATGTCTTTGGTAAACATCGAGGATATTGACATCATTGCTGAATCTGCTGTCGACATTAAGGCTGCAAGTACAGCGCTGAATATCACGACTACTACAGCGTAACCAAGTAATGATCCCTCTTGTATGACCCGCAGGAGACGGGAAAGCACCTGATCAGTTTCAGCCCCCTCGAGACCGGGAATATAAGCCAAGGCATAAATGCCCGCTATAACGGCAATCAAAGCCGTTACAAATGGCATGAATGCCATGGCTGCTAGGCTCTTATTTAAAATTGACCCTGATCTAGCAGCATAGGCCCGCTGAATCGCTTGTGGATACAAGGCCCCGCCCATGCCGAATACCAGTATGTAACTAAACCACTCCCGCATGAGCCCTGGCGACGGGCGCTCAACCTTAAAAGCATCCGCTGAAGAAGCAATTTTTTCTGTAGCAGCTACCAGCGGTCCGAACTGATTCCACAGCAACCCCAATAACACCAGAAATCCAATCATCAAGACGCAACCCTGGATCGCGTCGGTCCAGGCAATAGCACGCATCCCGCCAAGCGTGCCGTATATCAACATGATAAGGGCTAGAACCAGAACCCCTGTATTGTAGGCGGTATCACCAAGTGGCCCGGCTAAACCCTGGAGGGCCCGCCCCATAGCCATCAGTTGTGCCAAAAGATAATTGCTTAATGCAATAATCATAACGACAGATGTAAGCAGGGAAATTCCTTTTGAGGCGAACCGATCCTCTAGGAAATCAGCAGGTGTTACATACCCTCTTTTGCTGGCTAACAGATGAATCTGGGGGGCATAAGCAAGATAAAACACAATAATCGCAATCATGTAGTGCACGCATACAAGCCAAGAAAAGCCGAGTCGATAGGTAGCACCGCTATTTCCGAAAACGGAATTTCCGCTGTACTGGGTTGCGTAGAGGGTAAGAAGCAGGACAAAAAAACCAAAACCGCGCCCCGCCAAATAAAAATCTTGCAGTGTATCTTCTTTACGAGCGTTAAAACCCAACCAACCAAGTAGTAACAGGGAACACAGATAAACTGAAATAAAAAACCAGGCGCCAACACCAAAGGGCAAAAGCTCGGTCATGGATCCAACTCATCTTGTGGCTGGCTCAGATACACCCATGCAGTAAAAACCGAAGCCAAAAAAGAAACTCCCGTACTCACCAATGCCCATAACGGAAAACCCAATACATATCTTGTGTCTACCTCTGGCCAGTACCAAGGTATAACGGCTGCCAAAAAAATAACATACACCCCGGCTATCCAAAAACGGGGTTTAGATGTCGGTTGTTCGTTTTGATTACTCATGTTGCACAACAAGCAAATTTTTTTGCCATAGAACTCATGAAGGAAAATTTTGGTGCTTAGCTTTTCAACTCTTCAGCTTGAGTTCGAAGTACGTATTTTTGAACTTTTCCGGTAGAAGTTTTCGGTAGATCCGTAAACACGACCGTCTTTGGGCACTTAAAGTGGGCAAGGTTTTCCCGGCAGAACTCGATCAGCTCACTATCGGTTGCAAAACTGCCCGACTTAAGGGTCACAAAGGCGCAAGGTGTCTCCCCCCACTTTTTATCCGGCCGCGCTACTACTGCAGCCTCCAATACTGCGGGATGCCGGTAAAGTACTCCCTCTAACTCGATCGATGAAATATTCTCCCCCCCAGAGATAATAATATCTTTTGAGCGATCCCGGATCTCTATGTAGCCGTCTGGATGAGTAACTCCTAGGTCTCCGGTGTGAAAAATACCTCCCTGAAAGGCCTTTTCCGTTGCTTCAGGATTCTTGAGGTACCCCTTCATGACAACGTTACCCCGAAACATAAGCTCTCCCATAGTCTTGCCATCACGAGGAACCGGCTCTAAAGTCTCCGGATCCGCCACGAAAAAATCCTCTTGGACCTGATACTTAACACCCTGTCTGGCTTTGAGGTTGGCGCGTTTTTCCGGGGAATGATCGTTCCACTCCGGATGCCAATCACATATGGCGATAGGACCATAAACCTCGGTCAAACCGTAGGTATGTGAAACCTCGAATCCAAGCTTATCCATTCCCTGAAGAACAGCTGCTGGCGGTGCAGCCCCCGCTGTCATCATTTGTATTCTCCGGGATGAAGAAAATACCTCAGCTTCAGGCGAATTCAACAGCATGTTCATGACAACTGGGGCCCCACAGAGATGGGTAACCTCATGATCCTCAATTGCACGAAAGATCTGCTTCGGCTCAACTGATCTCAAACAAATATGCGTTCCTGCCATTGCGGTAACTGACCAAGGAAAGCACCAACCATTGCAATGAAACATCGGTAGAGTCCAGAGATAAACCGGGTGGTGGGGCATTGCCCATGCAAGAATATTGCCTATAGCGTTCATATAGGCCCCACGATGATGATAAACCACCCCCTTTGGGTTCCCCGTGGTCCCAGAGGTGTAATTAAGGGAAATTGCATCCCATTCATCGGCAGGCAGCTCCCAGGGAAACCCGGGATCCGCTTCACTTAACATCTGCTCATAGGTTACCTCTCCCAGCAGATCACCCGACTTCGAAAGGGGATCATCGATATCTACAATTAATGGCTTGCTATCAAGTTCCGAAAGAGCCTGAGATACCACTGATGAAAATTCCCGGTCGGTAATCAGTACCTTTGCTTCGGCATGAGAGAGAATGAATGCAATGGTTTTGGCATCCAAGCGAATATTCAACGCATTGAGTACTGCACCGCAAAGTGGCACACCAAAATGAGCCTCCAGAAGTGCCGGAACATTGGGCGCCATAACGGCTACGGTATCCCCACACTGAACCCCCCGATCTTTTAAGGCACTCGCCAATCTACGGCATCTTTCGTAGGTCTCCCTCCAGGTCCGGCGCTCTTCCCCATGGATTACTGCTACATGATCAGGAAATACCTCTGCCGTTCTTCTGGCCAGACTAAGGGGAGAGAGCGGCACATGGTTAGCTCTTTTTTTATCTAACTGTTTTTTATATTTTTGTAAATCGGCCATGGAATTTGGCCGGCTTTTTAGCACACCAAGCCACCCAGCCCCTTGTCTAGTCGGTTAAGGGTCCTGTCATACCTGACACTCAAAAGGCTCGACCGTAATCTCAGGATACCAAACCCAAAATTTACTCAGAGTAACTGGCTCCATAAAAGTTTCGGGGTCCGTTACGGTCAAGGTGTAGTCCAACCGAGCGCCATTGTTGTTCAGTGTAAACCTCTCGATAATTTCAGGATTCTCACTCAAGGGGATCCCGACGACATCAAAGTGACCCCAATTAGCATGCCTAGTGGTAACAATTAATGAACCTTCTTCCCAGCGACCCGTGGAATAACCTAACTTGCTCCCTGGCTGACCATCAGCTGTAGCACTAGGCGCCATATGGATAGTCCGAAAGGTATCAAATTCCTCCAAATGAAGAATGATATTTTGACCTTGGAGAAAAAATCTCATGGGATACGGCTGCTCCATAATGGTAGGCATTCCCTTGGATACACAGTTCAGGATTGGACTATCCGCAACAGGATCAAAAACCTCCACTGCACTGCGGGCAGCTGCAGTTAACGGATAAAGACCGAAGTCGAAGCTTGGATTAACGTCTTCCGGAAAAAGTAATCCCTGATCCAAGGGGCTGCTCCATACACGAAAAATTCCCAACTGCAGAGCAGACCCATCGCCATCACCGGAAGGGCCATCTTCGCCAAGGACCTCGTCGGCCCAACGCGGTGCCCCGCGACCCTCCAAAACTATTTCCTCTCCGTTAGCCAGCAAGATATTCTCAACATAAAGGCTCTTCGGATCCGACCTTGCTGGGTTACCGGCGACACGAATAGTGTCTCCCAGGTGCACTAACTGGCCTTCGAGGCCGCGACGACGGAAATTCGTCAGGGATGTTGCCTCAACACTCCAGACCTCTTCTATACCCTGTGCACCTTCCACTGAAAGTTCAAGACGTACGTGCGGATTTCTCCAGATGAGACTCGTGACCTCCCCTTCAGCCTCGACAACCTCAGCAATATCAAAAATAACAGCAACACTATGGTGAGCCAAAACTGAGAAGGGAATAGCTAAAAACGCTAAATAAAATACTAATTTCATCATGTATTTTCTCTCTTTATATCAATATATTTTATTCCAAAAATGTAATTAAAAAGTACCTACCACGAGAACCCCCAAGGCCGATCGGTCATCAAAATATCAACCTAAAAACTGTATTGGACTGTCAGGTTAATGTTTCTTCCCGGTTCGGGCAATCTATCCTTCAAATAGGAAGTATGACTCCTGATCTCCTCATCGCCTAGGTTTCTAGCCAATAAGGAAAATGTAAATCCTTCTAGATGACTCGGTATCCAGCTAACCTCAAAGTCAACTTGGCTATAGGCTTCAGTGGGCAACTCATTGACCCCAACATCATTCTGTTTACTGCCGTGTCTGAGCCGACAGAGCCACATCCAGCCCTCCGAAATACCTTCCAGAGAATATTGATAGGTTGATGGAGGAATTCTTGGGATATTTTTACCGGAATCCAATTCAGCGCGAATATGAGAAAAACTGAATTGATGATTAATATCAAATATTCCTATTTGGCCGCCGAAATATTCTAATTCGACCTCCAAACCTTTGATAGTTGCATCCTGTTGTTTGTATTGAATTACTGGGAAGCCTTCCTTTTTTCCTCCCGTAAAATCCCCATAAACGAAATCATTGAATTGGTTTAAGTACATTGAGTAGTGAAGATGCCAATTTTCACTGCCATACCTGAAATATAGCTCTGATGCAATTGCGGTCTCCCGGTCTAATAAAGCCCCGGTGCTGTTGAAACTGCCCATCTCATAAACTTGCGGCCCAATATGCGGTCCATTTGCATAAAGCTCTGCCGCTGAGGGAGTTCTCTCATTCCACGCCACTGACAATCCAAATAAAGCTCCGTCCATGGGCTTATAGCCACCGCCCATTGAAAGACTTGAAGCTGTATCACTATAGGATGCTAGATTTCCTTCAGGATCGAGAGACACTCTGTCTATTCGTGCAGCCCCTTCTAACAGCACCTGATTGTTTTCATAATTTTGCACAACAAAGAAAGCTGTTTTATTAGTTTTGGTACTCGGCAAATACTTTTCTGCGCCCTGGATAGAAAAATCCTCGTCATAGTGAGAAAATCCGAACAAACCAACGTGATCACCCATGAGTGAATACGTCAACTCAGCCCTTAAACTGAAGCCAGCATTCTCAAATTCAGTACCGACCTTTTTATCCTCTAATTCTTTATGGTGATAATCAGTAAAAGCACTTGAAAATAGAAGATTTTCAAAATTTCCACTAAGACTTTTATTAACCTCAAAGCCAACTCGGTTCCTTTTCATATCTAACTGAACAGCTTCCGTACCTTCATGCCCTTCTTCATGGTGCTCATGCGCGGGAACACCAAACAAAGACTCATTTGTATTGAAAAAGAAAGTTGTTTTCAGTCCACCCCCAAGAAATGTTGAATGAAGGTTAAGACCCCTTTCGTCTACATCAGTCCCTTTAGCTTTACCAGAAACACGAGCATGTTCTTCTTCTTCAGCTTCCTTTTCTTCTTCAGCCTCATGGAAAGCGTTGCTTTCTTCAAAGCCTGAAATTTTGTAATCCCCGGCTTTTCGACTGTGCCCAGAGAACCCGAAAAACCAATCACCGCTACGGCGTAAGGTATGAAAATGAAATGCATCCTCCTTCGCTACAGAACTATATCCATAAAGTAGATCACCGCCACTTTCAGATTCTGAAGTAAGCAACTTGTGTTCAGATAGCATATTTACCACACCACTGGTGGCATAAGGGCCAAAACGCAGAGTGGAAGGCCCCTTAAGAACCTCCAGCTTTGCAATTGCTAGGGCATTCTGAGCATGCGGGTGATCCGGGCCAGTAGCTGCAACATCACCACCGCCTAGATCGTTTTCTAAAACCTGGACACGATAATCCCCTAATCCTCTAATGACGGGACGACCCACTGCTCTACCAAAACTCGCCGATGAAACACCAGGAAGATTTTCCAATATCTGCCCAATATTGGAATTAATATTCCTATCTAACCCCTCATGCTCAACGATATCAGTGCTCGATATAATTTCATCGATGGACTTTCCGCCTACCGTACTGACAATAACTTCCTCTGTAACATTCCCTTGTGCCAGAGTCACACCAGAAACCATTACAACTAACAATATGATTAAAACTCTCATAACAGATAACACCCCTTAAAAAAGAAACAACAAAAATGTTTTTTAAGGGTGTCCTGGGGGCGATCTATTCCGGGGAAATCTTAGGTCAGCGTTGACTCTCATTTGGTGGAGCCACAAAAATTCGTCGGTCAATCGAGCTAGAGAAAAGAGGCGTGACTCAGGCATATCCATGAAGTCGGATGAATATACCTGGCAGGTCAAACATTCTGAATCTAATAAAAGATTATGAGATTCCGAATCTAAAAGCTCATGGGCTAAGCCGGCTATGCTGACCACAAGTGCCAAACACAGAGGAACCCACCTTGTCTGAACTGACTTCATCTCACTAATTATACCAAGCTATTATTTCAATAAAATGAATAGATCAGGTTTTTACTGCATAAAAAAGTCTAAACTTACTACACAAACATTGTATTACAGGAGCCACTGATGAAAACACTAGTGCTTGCTTTGATCCTACTTCCTTCGTTCACTCTCTTGGCACAAGATAGTGAAAAAAAATTCGACAAATGGCCCGACGATGTATGCAGTCTTATCATGCAAGGTGTGGGTGGCTACCTAACTGTGTCTGACTCTACAAGAAAAGCGGGAGACGAAGAGAGCGCCCAAAAGCTGGTTCAGGTTGCGGCTAACTACGCTACCATTTATGACGTAGTCTGCAAGGATTGACCCGAATCGAAAACCAACCCCAGAATAGACTGGGATGAAAGCAACCTTGTCATACTTTCAGCGTAACATCCGAATAACCGAAAGCAAAAGTATTGGCTATTCGAGTAGCTGCCCTCTGAACTAAAGTTCTTCTGGATAACCAAGGAAGGTTCCGCACCAATAATCTTGCAAGGATATTTTGCTGAAACAAGACTTTAGGCGGGGCCTGCTGAAGTTTTTGGATGCGTCTAACTTCCCTCATCCTTTCATGCTGAATCCTTTTGAACGCCTCGTCTATGGATTCTTCGTCGGCCCGATTATTCTTGATGGAGGGTATAAGTTCATTAGCAACCACTATGGAATCACGCAACGCCAAATTGATGCCCTGCGCTGCTACAGGAGACATGGTGTGGCTAGCATCGCCAATCATCAAAACACCCCGGTGATGCCAGGTTTGCAAACAACTGCAGGCAACATCCAAAACAAAGTAATCAGAAATTTTTTCATAATTTTTTTCTAAATAATCTGCGAAATGATCTGGCAAGCTGCTTATGAGATTCTGAAACAATGCTTCTTTTCCCTGACGCTTAATAGCACCAAAATGGCCTTTTTTTATCAACCATCCTATTTGCAATTGATTGTCGTAGACCGGAAACGAAAGGACTGCGTTACCTGGAGAAAGGGTAGCTAATCCAACACCATTCTTTATAAACTCTGGACAAGGAACCTTAAACCAAACTACATCGATAATTTGCTCATATACGTGGCACTTGGGATTAATTAATTTTCTGAGCATTGATGCGCGCCCATCCGCGCCAATTATAATGTCCCCTTCGATTTCCCGAATTTCACTACCTTGGGCTACCTTGATGCCACGCACTCTTCCGTCCTTCTCTACTAGCCCAACACAACGCCACCCCCTGAAAAAACTGAAATCCGATTTTCTTTCGCATTTACCAATTATCATCTCTAGCAAGGCAGGCTGTGAAATCCAGTTCGTCCCTGGGTTCTGGCGGAAAAGATCCGGCTCAAGATGAAAAAGAAATTTACCCTTTTGGTATATTTCCATGCCCTTAATCTTGACCTGGGGCAACTCCTTTACTTGATTCTCTAAACCCATCTGGCAAAGCGCCTCAAAACCACTTGGCATCAATCCTTCGCCGCGAAATTCTCTTGAAAAATCTCTCTGTCTCTCTACCAAAGTAGCCGGAATCCCTCTCTCTGATAAAAGGTAGGCTAAACTACTACCGGCAGGACCGGCTCCTACGATAATAATTTTTTTCAAAACAGAACCGCCTGTATTGTCGAATCCCCTGATCGGGCGGTTGGATCAAAATGGGCTGTCACTGCGTTAATTGATGCGTCCAGATCAGAGCGCATCGTTCGACTTCCGATACCTGTAGGTTTCCCCATTAACGATAA
>Ga0315336_1004423_pt1 | contig 16710 bp, 11 predicted proteins | sample ASW5metaG_FD_204512 | JGI IMG/M metagenome (GOLD analysis project Ga0315336, IMG submission 204512) | Ammonia-oxidizing marine archaeal communities from Monterey Bay, California, United States - ASW #5 | ecosystem: Environmental > Aquatic > Marine > Intertidal zone | place: USA: California...
GCAGTGAGTATTGAACACCCGATCCAGCTCAGCCCGATTACAGATATCCACCGGCTCAAAAACATAGCGGTCGCTGTCGCTGACCTCCAGCAGACTTTCCAGATTGCCGGCATAGGTGAGCTTGTCCACGTTCACGACGCTGTCGTCCGTGTTCTCGATGATATGGCGGATAACGGCGGACCCGATAAAGCCAGCGCCGCCGGTAATCAAAATCACCATGAAACGCTCTCCCTGGGAAGCGTACTAACAACAGCAATCATCACTCATCACCCTAGAACAATTTTTTTAAATCGCGCAGATCCAGTTGCACTTAAAGCATAAATAAATAGCGAGCACAGAGAGAGCGTTAGAAATGAAGTAAACAATACATAGAAAGGCTGCCAAGCATACAGCGCCCCAACAAAAGGCATACTTCGTATAAATTCCAAAGCAAGCAAATGAACCAGATATATTCCAAATGAATTACAACCCAACCGGGATAACCACTTCCAACAAAAGGGTGAACGAGCACTTCCAACGCACCTGAATACAAAAATCAAAACTGAAAGTGAGAAGAAAAAACTAGATGCCTTAAGCTGAGTGGCAGAAAATCTATCATGGCCAGAATATGACCAAATAGATGCTTCCAGAATTGATAGTCCAAGGGCTATGACAATTAGTAAATATAGAGCTTTGACGGAGATCTTATTCATAACTAGCCTATCCCGATACAGCCCAAACAAAAGACCCAGGTGGTAAAATGGATACCAGACAAAAAAAGGATGGTTGCATGAATCAAGACCACTCCAACAATAGCCAGCCCCTTCCAGACATCCCAATAAACATTTCTATTAGTTACCATTGCCTCTAGACTCACGATTGACCAAACCGAAACCCATTAACAGTGATCGGTAGAAAAATTTCAGAAAGGCTTTAAGATCGGGACGAGATTGCGTTCTTGCAGACAACATAGCCAATGCGGCAGGATATGATTGATTAATTAAACCCACCGCTTCTTTGAGTTCGTCATTATATTCAAGCAACTCTCCTGAACTTTCGATACAGTAACCACCCCAGGACAACTGCTCACGATACAAATCGAGAACATTGCTAATCTCCTTCAATCCAAGCCTGGAAAACATGTCAATAGCAAGCGCGGCTGCTCGAAAAGTATCAACATAAGAGCGTGTATTGAAGCCAGTTGATGTGACACCTTCTGGATTGAGAACATATTCGTGAAGCATTTCCTGGCAGAGGTACACGGACTGCGCTCGATAGAAACATCGAATGTTCATTAGAAGATCTTCATTGATGGTTTGACGCCACGGGAAGTGCATATCTTGACAGACTTCTATAATGTCACGTCTATATAATTTATTACAAAGACTACCTGTCCCAAACTCAAAACTGCAGAACCGTTCGAAGATACCTGTCTCAATTTTCATGCTCTGCTTAAATCGATATTTGGGTGCGATAATCTTCCGCACTGGTGTTACCCTATAAGACCCACAAACAACAATGTCCACATTTTCAGAAACAGCTTTATTGTACAGAGACTCATACATTGATGACTGGGCAAAGTCATCCGAGTCCAAAAAGCCAACCCATGGAGACTTCACATTTTTCAACCCGGCAATTCTCGCCTCGTGAACACCCATGTTCTCCGGCAAGTGCACGGCTTTTATTTTTTCATTTTCATTGGCAAGCCGATCAATAACATTTCTAGTCCCATCACTGGATCCATCATTGACGATAACGATTTCAATCTCTTTCAATGACTGCCCAAGCAGGGAGGCAATACTAGCATCAAGATACACGCCCGCATTATATACAGGCACAATTATCGAGACTTTAGGCTTCATTTCCACAATTTAATCATCAACCAAATTCTTGTTAAGGAAATCTCGCCCAACCTTGGCAAGAGCCTCGCGCCTTTCATTTACCGCAGACCAGTTTATCTCGCTTTGAATCAGAGCTCTGCTAACCTGACTTTCATCCTCGATCAAGCGCTCTTCCAGCCCAAACTGGGCCAGCAATGACTCAAATCTGGCCATACCTCTTTTGCGGTTGCCAATAACGAGAAATGGCTTATTGAAAATAATACAAAAAACCGTACCGTGAAATGAGTCAGTCACAACAAACAAGGCATCGCGAAAACTTTTTATCCATGAATCAACGCCAGGGTAGTTACATTTGTAACGGTCTCTGGCGTTCACCTGAGAAATAGAAAGGGACGGTTTTATCGTAAAAGTTTTTACATTAAGATTACTGGCCACCTTATCAGAAACTGTCTGCTTGCTCTGCTCTGGATCAAGCACATATGACAAAACCGAAGCTGGGCAACCCTGATCCCGACCAGCTGAAACTAGCCTTTCATAGTCTTCTCGTTCAAGAAGAAGCGTTGGGTCCACAACCCATGAAGCGCCTATCCCGAGGTGGCTCTCACACAATGCCACAGCAGACTCTTCACGAACAGAAACCGCATCAAATTTACTGATAAGGTTTTTGCACTGCCGGGACGTATTATCATCATACTCCCAGTTACTTACTCCAAAGGACGCAGCGTAAGCAATTCTCTTTGGAGAGAAACCCAGATCATCAACAAAATCCAGATAATAATTCAAAATACTCGGAGAGTAACGAGGCCGCCAAACCTGATCACTCCCTACAATGAAAGCATCTACCTTTTTTCCACTAAAATAATTCCGCAACTCACGTTCATTTCTGATGGGCTGAGACATATCAATATACTGATCTCGAAAAGCAGCCAGCGAGCTCATTACTGAATCATGCTTTTTCTCTGTAGGGATGGATTTTATTCTGCCCAGACAAAGTTTCACCAGATTACGCAGATAGGCTTTTAATGAAAGGAGCTTATCTACATTAGCCTTGCGATCCAGAGTCTCAACCTCCACCCCCATTCGTTTCAAATAAGTTTGGAGCGCATACGCCTGCAAGATCCCACCATAGTTTCGTCCTAAAGGCTGAGTCAAAATTGCAACTTTCATTTTTAAAATGACCGATTCTCACAATATTAAAGTTGAAGCTTTACCTAGTGCCACACCAGTACTTTTTCCAGTTTATATTTCTCTGACGTTGCCACTACAAACTCATCTTTTAAATTCCCAACTGCAATCATCATAATCAAACGCTCATTACTAGACATCCCACCCTCCTTGAGCACTTGTTTCTCCTTGTGATAGGGCATGCAGGTATTTAGTGGACATGCACCCAGGCCTGCTGAATGAATCGCCAGCATCAGATTCATGGAAACCAGGCCTCCATCTACAAACAATTGATTATGCTCATGCCGGGTAAATGCCTTAATGTTTCCAGTCACAACGAGAAGCTTGTCTATGCATTGTGAGAACCCGGCATTTCCATTCTGGTAGGAAAGCAATCTATTAATTTTTCCTTTACCCTCGTAGCAGTGCACAAACCATCCTTGACGGTTACAAACTGATGGCGTTTTCAGGCTTGCTGCAACAACAGATTTCAGAAAATCAGGATCAACAGGCTGGTCATCAAAATCCCTAACACTATGACGAAATGATATAAATCTATCAAAATCATCGAGAGAGTATCCCTCCCATTGAGATCTTTTAAGCGGTTTAACCCCGCCCCTTTCTCCCTTACTCGCTCCTGCGATAAAGTCATCGATCTGCTTGATTAATCCAGGTTCAAACATTTCCTCCTTTCTTTCGTTAAAACGACGATATTCCTTAATGACATCACGAACCATACCCGACACATCATCTCCCCCAAGGGACTCATACAGAACAGCAAGGCTAATGATTTTCCTGATTTTAGGTTGTCCAAAAGCATATCTTGGCTCAGGCAACGCCATGCCCTTTTCAACAATATGCGCATGCTTAACCAGCTGGTATTTTAACCTGACTAGGTCTTGGTTCTCTTTTGCATCATTAAATGAATACTTGAAATGAACACCATAGCTTCTTACCGCAGAAAGCCACTCTTCAAAGGCCGGCTTGAATTTTCTCCAAAGCCACCTTAAAGCTCTTATAAAAAATGATTGTCGCATTACCTTCTACCCGCAGCCCCAATTTTTAACTTCAAAACCGAGCGTATACTAGATACTAAATCTATCAACTCCACCCTCGTGGCCTTGATCAACAAGCAGCACCCCAAATAAACCAGAATGCAAACCGGTGTAAAAAACAGTAGGTTTGGCAGAGCATCTCCAAAATCTATCCATTCTTTCATTGGCAACATCACCCCCACCGTTGCAACAACGCACAGCAAGGAGGTAATAACAGGCTTGGTCATCTCGAGCATTGATAAGGGAAGAAATTTACTTGAATACCAAAAGAACACAGGAAGCCGCACCAGCAGACCCGAAAGAGCAAAAGCCAATACAATTCCTTCCCCCCCCCAGACTCCGCCCACTAAGAGAGAAGAAACGGTGAGGAAAAAACTGTGGATTTTTGAGTTCATCATTGCCTTGGTCTCTCCTTTCGCGACTAAAGCCACTGCCAGCAATCCTGTCAAAGGCTGTATAAAGGAGTAAATGGCTAAAAATCTGAATATTATGACTGCCTCTCCCCAAGCAGGACCAAGAAAAAGCAAAACAATCCATTCTGCGAAAAGGGCCATCGTCACCGTAATTAGCGTTGAAAGTATCGCCACCTTACTCATCAAGGAACAGATAGACTTTTTCAATTTTTCAGGGTCATTAGCAATCCTTGCTACTGTCGGCTGAAGTACACTGATAATGGGAGGGAGCAATTGATTTGATGGAACGGAGGTTAAAGCATTCGACCTGTTAAACAGTCCTAACCATTGAGGCCCGGCAATGTAACCAATAAAGAATGGAGGAGCATTATTTGTGAAGTATCCTATAAAATTTGCAGCGGTAACGTCTTTTCCAAACGACAACATAGGCCGAACTCCCGACCCACGATGCATCCAACCAGGAACCCACCGAACATTAAACCAGCGCAAAACTGAAGCAGTTGAGGCTTGCGCAATTGGCCCAATAACCAATGCCCAATACTTCATGTCAGAAATCGCAGCAACAATACACGCCACTAAACCAACTGCCATAGAGACTATTTCTATAGCTGATATCGCTTTAAATCGCATTTCTCGAACCAACAAAGCTTTATGCTGGACTGAGAAACCGGAAATAATGAATACGAAGCTCATCACAGCCATAATTTCCGAAACGCGAGTCTCGCCATACAGCATGGCAACGACAGGAGAAATCACCACACAGAATAGGCACAACATCGTGCCCAGCAGGCCGTTAACCCAAAAAAGATTAGAAACTTGCCCATGCGTAACAATATCTTGCTGGACTGTAGCAGCAGAAAGCCCGCCATCTGTCAGCTGCATCGCCAATCCAGTGAAAACAGTTACCATTGCGACCAACCCGAAATCGGATGGAGCAAGCAATCTGGCCAGAATTGCAATGGAAGCCAGCTGAATTACTAACTTCACCCCCTGAGCCAACAAGCTAATACCAATACTTCTGATAGCTCGGTCTCTCACTCCTGATTTCAGGTGCTCAATTGAAAATATTCTTTCTTGCCTGCTAGTTGGCATGCTTTAAATTTCTACTGAGGCAGTTCATTTCCCATCCTCAAAAAGTCACTCTAACACGTCTCCGAATATACCTTTTTAATCAGAGGCCGGCATCACTTTTTATAAAACCAGGTTATTAATTATTTCACTAACTGGCTGGCATTAGCATTTTTTTGTAACAAGGCATGGCTTTGCCGATGCCGTCATAGATACGAAAAGCTGGCTCATAGTTCAGCCATTCAATGGCCTTGCTGATATCTGCCTGGGAGCGCCGCACGTCCCCTGCCCGGAAGTCTCTATAGCGCGGCACGGCGCTGTATCCTACACCACACTGGCCAAGGCTCGTCTTGCTGGCAACAAAATCATTACTTCCAAGTTAATCTCATGCTTGCAGCGTTTTTACATACCAGGGCATGGCCTTGCCGATGCCGTCATAGATGCGGAATTGGGGCTCATAACCGAGCTGGTCTTGTGCCTTTCTGATGTCGGCCTGTGAGTGACGCACGTCACCGGCACGGAAGTCCCGGTAGCTTGGGGACGCTTCGTAGGTGACGTTGCTGTCTTTCAGGGCGGTTTTCAGGGCATCGAACAGGGTGTTCAGGGTGGTTCTATCGCCTAAGGCAACGTTGTACACCTGATTCCTGGCTTCCGCTTCTGAGGTAGCAGCCAGGATGTTGATCTGCGCCACGTTTTCGATGAAGCAGAAGTCACGGCTGGTTTCGCCATCACCGTTAATGAACACTTCATCGCCCTTGATCATGGCGGCGGTCCATTTGGGGATCACAGCGGCGTAGGCGCCGTTGGGGTCTTGTCGTTTGCCGAACACGTTGAAGTAGCGCAGGCCGATGGTGTTGAAATCGTAGGTGCGGGCGAAGACGTCGGCGTAGAGTTCGTTGACGTATTTGGTGACGGCATAGGGTGACAGAGGCTTGCCGATGCGGTCTTCGATCTTGGGCAGGCCCGGGTGGTCGCCGTAGGTGGAGCTGGAGGCGGCGTAGGTGAAGCTTTGTACCCCTTCGTCTTTGGCGGCCACCAGCATGTTCAGGAAGCCGTCGATATTGGCCTGGTTGGTGGTGATGGGGTCGTTGATGGAACGGGGGACGGAGCCCAGGGCCGCCTGGTGGAGGACGTAGTTCACGCCGGTGACGGCTTTTTTGCAGTCTTCCAGGTTGCGGATGTCGCCTTCGATGAAGGTGAACTTTGCCCATTGATCGGCGGTGACGATTTGTTCGACTTCGTCCAGGTTGTGCTGGTGGCCGGTGGCGAAGTTGTCCAGGCCGATGACGGTTTGGTCCAGCTGCAGGAGGGTTTCCAGCAGGTTGGAGCCGATGAAGCCTGCTACGCCGGTGATAAGCCAGGTTTTGGCGCTGGCTTTTAGGTCTTGCTGTATTTGTTCGTAGCGGGTTGTCATGGTGGTTCCGTTCGTTCCGTGTTGTTCGTTTACAAGCCTTTAGCTGTGAGCTATGAGCCGTGAGCTACAAGCCTCAAGCTGCAAGCTTCAAGGAAAGGCAAAAACCGGGCTTCACCCTGTTTTTCCTGGCCCTTCGGGCCTCCGCCTTCGGCGGTTCGCTCAACGAGTTGAGCTCCTACAGGGGCTGTGCTGCTTGCCTTTTGTAGGAGCGGTGGTTCCACCGCGATGTGTTGCGGCGGTGGCCCTTTCGCGGTCGAACGACCGCTCCTACGGTGAAGCTTCGCCTGCAGGCAGGCTCCTACGGGAGCGGCCCAAAAGGGTTTTGTCTTTTCCTCATAGCTCATAGCTCAAAGCTCACAGCTGCCTTTACAACCTTAGGTCTACTTCCTCCTTCGGGAGGGTGTATTTCAGGTCGTAGAGGATGTGTTCGGGTTTGCCGTAACCTCGGATGTCCTGGGCGCCCATGGCTTTGAACTGGTTGTGACCAACGGCCAGGAGGATGGCGTCGTAGGCGCCCTGCTCCGGTTTTTCTACCGGGGTGATGCCGTATTCGTGTTCGGACTCCGCGGGGTTGATCCAGGGGTCGTGCACATCCACCTGGATGTTGTATTCCTGCAGTTCTTTCACCACATCGACTACGCGGGTGTTACGCAGGTCCGGGCAGTTTTCCTTGAAGGTGAGGCCCATGACCAGTACCCGGGCGCCATTCACCTGGATGCTGCGGGCCAGCATGGCCTTGACCAGTTCGCTGGCCACATGGCGGCCCATACCATCGTTGATGCGGCGCCCGGAGAGGATGATTTCCGGGTGGTAGCCGATGGCCTGGGCCTTGTGAGTGAGGTAGTACGGGTCGACCCCGATGCAGTGCCCGCCCACCAGGCCGGGACGGAACGGCAGGAAGTTCCATTTGGTGCCGGCAGCTTGCAGCACTTCTTCGGTGTCGATGCCCATGCGGCTGAAGATCATGGACAGTTCGTTGATCAGGGCGATGTTCAGGTCACGCTGGGTATTTTCGATCACCTTGGCGGCTTCCGCCACGCGAATGCTGGAGGCCTTGTGGGTGCCGGCGGTGATGACGGAACGGTAGAGGCTGTCCACGGTTTCAGCGATGTCCGGGGTGGAGCCGGAAGTCACCTTGGTAATGGTGGTAACGCGGTGTTCCTTGTCGCCCGGGTTGATGCGTTCCGGGCTGTAGCCGGCGAAGAAATCCTTGTTGAAGGAAAGGCCGGAGACTTTTTCCAGCACCGGGACGCAGTCTTCTTCGGTGGCACCGGGGTAGACGGTGGATTCGTAGATGACGATGTCACCCTTTTTCAGGGTCTTGCCGATGGTTTCGGAGGCCTTGATCAATGGCGTCAGGTCCGGGCGCTTATGGTCATCGATGGGGGTGGGCACGGTGACGATATAGACGTTGCAATCATTCAATGTGGAAGGGTCGGCACTGAAGGTCAGCTGGGTGGCGCTGGCCAGTTCGGCGTCGTCCACCTCCAGAGTGGCATCGTGGCCGTTGTTGAGGGCATCGATACGGGGCTGGTTGATGTCGAAGCCTACCACCGGGCGGTGTTTGCCGAATTCAACCGCCAGTGGGAGGCCGACGTAGCCCAGGCCAATGACGGCCAGTTTGATTTGTTCCAGTTCCATTTGGTCTCTCTTTACAGAATCTCTTTACCGGGTTTGCGTGCCGGTTTCTGTAGGAGCGGTGGTTCCACCGCGATTTCCCTTTGGCTTTCTGTCATTTCGCGGTCGAACGACCGCTCCTACATTACATTCTTCGCTTGCAAGCAAGCTCCCACATAGACGCTATGGGGGAGGTTTTCCCTTAGGCGTTCCGTTGCGGGCGAGCCCGGTGGGGATCGCCTGCAGGCAGGCTCCTACAGCGGTTGATCGCGCCGCGAGCGACGCTCCTACGGTAAATCTTCGCTTGCAAGCAAGCTCCCACAGGGTGGGATTAATTCTTTAGGGCTAGGTTCATATTTTACTGCTTTACCCATTTGGGTACGTCCCCCATTTGGGGTATTCCTCTGCCTGTGTCACTGTTTCTTTGTCTCTTTTTGTCGGTGTTCCGCTTGAGAAACGTAAGGAGCCCAGCTGCAAGCTACAAGCTGCAGGGGAAGTCAAAGGCGGGCTCCCGCCTTGGGCTGCGCCCTGTTTGTTCTGGCCCCTCGGGCCCCGCCTTCGGCGGTTCGCGTCTCAAGCGACGCGCCTACGGTTTTGCCTTTCCTTGTAGCTTGTAGCTTGAACCTCGCAGCTGCTTTTCCCTCAATCGTTGCTTTTGCCGTATTCGTAAGCGTAGTAGCCGTACTCATTGGTGGCGCGGCGTTCCATGCAGTTGAGGATGGCGCCTTTGATTTCCACCTTGTTCTGGGCGAAGCGGGTGAGCGCAGCGTCCACTTCTTTCACCGAGTTCATCCCGAAACGTGTCACCAGCAGGCTGCTGCCGGCCACCTGGCCAACGATGGCGGCATCTGTTACCGCCAGCACCGGCGGGGTGTCCACAAGGATCAGATCGTAATCTTCGCTGAGGCTGTTCATGAGTGCCTTGAAGCGCTCGTGCATCAGCAGTTCGGACGGGTTCGGCGGGGCCTTGCCGCGGGCAATAAAATCCAGATTATCAATGCTGGATGACTGAATGATGTCTTCCTTGCTGCTTTGGCCAGACAAATAGGCGGACAGCCCTGTTTTGTTGTCGGACTGGAAGTAACGATGCAGGTGGCCCTTGCGCATATCCGCGTCGATCACCAGTACGCGCTGGCCGGTTTGCGCCAACACTGCACCCAAGTTGGCAGATATAAAGGATTTACCCACTTCCGGGCTGGGACTAGTAATCATCAGGATCTTGTTGTCCGCATCCATCATGGCGAAATGCAGGCTGGTGCGCAGGCTGCGCAGGGCTTCAATGGCCAGATCAGTAGGGTCATCCTGGGCCAACAACGGAATGGGGGTGGCTGGTTCCTTGAGCCTGCGGCTGCGGCGTTGCTTGAGCTCTGTTGTCTGGTTTGCCTTAACCTGCTTTTCAGACAGAGGAATGGAGGCATAAACCGAAACGCCCTGCTCTTCCAGTTTTTCAGGGGACTCGATGCCTTTTTTCAAGAGCGCCTGTAGCAGCAGAATACCCGCAGAGCCGATGGCGCCGAGGAAACCGGCAATCAGAGCAATAACCGCTTTTTTCGGCTTGATGGGCGCCGGCTGCACCAAGGCCTTGTCGATAATGCGCACACTGCCCACAGTACCTGCCTTGAGGATGCGCAGCTCCTGCAACTTGTTAAGCAAACCCACATAGATTTGTTGGGTCACCTGTACATCACGGGTCAGGCGCAGGATTTCCTGCTGGGTTTCCGGGAGCGCCTTGATCTGCTTGTCCAGATTTTGCTTTTGCTCGATCAGGGAAGCCTTTTGCCGGAGCAGACTCTGGTAGGCCGGGTGCTCTCGGGTAAAGCGGGTCGCCAGCTCGCCTTCCTTACCTTTGAGTTCGGTGATCCGCGATTCAATGGCTACACTCCGCTCAAGGACAGAGCGTGTCTCCATGGAAAGATCTACAGATTCACTCTGCAGCCTGTAAGCATTGAGCTTTTCTTCGAATTCGGTGAGCTTTTCCTTGATCTTGGGGAGCTGCTCGCCCAAAAACTCCAGGCTGTTCTCTGCTTCCGCGGTTCTTCGCTCAACGTTCTGCAGCAGAAAGGCCTGACTGATGGCATCCAGCGTTGCCTTGATACGCTCCTTGTTCGGGCCGGTCATTTCCAAGCTAAGCATGCCGGAATCCCCACCAACCTGATTGATCGCCAAAGCCGACCTTAAACCGTTCACCGATTGCACTTCATTGAGTTTGATCAGACTCAGGGGCTCCCTACCATACTGCCATTCATTCAGTTCGAGCTCGATGCTGCCATCTTCGCTTTTCAGAAGCTCTCCAGCAGGTGCTGTCGCAACGAGAACATCCCCCAGATACAGGGCCGGATTGCCGTTTTCCTCGCGGAGTGTAAATCGCTGGCCCAGCAAGCGCTCAGGCACCGTAAAACGAGCCACGCTGACGTAGGTTTCACTGTCGCGATAACCCGCAAACAGTGGTTTTGGCACAAACGCCGGGACAGGGTCCGGCGCGGTGAAGCGGCCGATGTAGGCAGTTCGGTGAGGTGCTACCCGAATATTCATTCGCAGATCTTCAATGACCTCACCTAGCACCATTCGAGACAACAGAATCTGGATTTCTGCGCCAACCGAAGCTTCCTGACCAAAGGCTTTGTTCAGTTCAGACAAGCCGGGCACTCCGCTGCTTTTCTTTTCCAGTTGCAGCAGGGTGTCGCCTTTATAGATTGGCGTGGCAAACATGCCGTACAGCGAGCCGAGCGCAAACGCCAGCAGTGCTGTGAGGATGATCAGCCATTTATTGTCCAGCAGGATGCCGAACAGGTAGCCGAAATCGATGTCGTCGTCACCGTTGCTGGCTTGCTGCCGTTGAGTCATGGTGCTGTTGTCTGCCATTGGTTATCCGTTGTTTATGTACCGTAGGAGCCTGCCTGCAGGCGATCCTGGTCAAGCTGCTAGCTTCGAGCTGTGAGCTTCGAGCTTCGAGCTGTTAGAAAAAGCAAATGCAGGGCTATCGCCTTGTTCGCCATGCAGTGTTTGCTTTGCTCACCCCTTCGGGGCATTCGCCTCTCAAGCGAGGCTCCTACATTTAAAGGCTTTGCTTCTCTCTGGTCTTGCTAAAACATCGCCTGCAGGCAGGCTCCTACGGGGGCAACCCCATGTAGGAGTTCCGCTTGAGGGACGAAAGTTTGATACCTTTTGCCCTCCCAAACCCGACCCTTCGGACCCCGCCTTCGGCGGTTCGCTTGCAAGCAAGCTCCTACAGTTTGTGTTTTTTTGCTTTACAGTTTTTCTGCCCAGGCCTGTGTAGCCTCTTCCATCATTGGGTAGATCCTTTCGAAAGCGTCTCTGCCACGCTTGTAGGGATCGGGTATGTCGTGCTTTCCATTCCAATTGGTGAGCAGAAAGGCTTTGCCACTGGCTTCGGGATAACGTTGACTCAACCGGTCTTTCTGACGGCTTTCCATTACCAGTATCAAATCGTTGTCACGGCACATTTCACTGGTCAATTTTCTTGCAGTATGCGGGCCACAATGCAATCCATGCTGCTGTGCCACATCTCTTGCTGTCGGCTCCATGTCATGACCTTCCAGACCCACCAGACCTGCCGATGACACTGTCATGTTTGGCTTTTCCCGCTTCAGCATTGCCTCCACCGTGGGACTGCGGCAGATATTGCCATCGCAAACAACAAGTACTCGATCAAACATGGGCATTATTCGCTCAGTGTTTCCTCGGCCCTGGCACCCAGGAGCAGAGTCGTCATGGATGGCAACAACAAACGAAGAACCCTGTTCCATTTAACCAGTGGCGCAGCGGTCACATAGACGATATCTCGCTCCTGAAGCTCAAAGCTGTCTGCAAGTATCAATGCGGCAGCATCTTTGGCGTTGAGCTGGTAGACATCGATGCCATGGCCCTCCCCTTCAAGAGCTTTGCGAAAGACAAAAACCCCTGAGGCATTAGACTCCTGCTGATTTAAACCTCCCTTCTCGGCCAGAGCTTCCGCAAGAGTGAGGCCATTTCGTCCCATTTGAAGGCTTGCGGGTTGCCGTACCTCACCCAGTACGAATACTTTGGCGTCTGTGACTGGGTTAACATTGATCACGTCATTGGGCTGCAGCAAGATATTCTGGGCAGTATTACCGAATTGATATATATCTCTCAGAGAGAGACGATAGTCATTGCCATTTCGGGTCAGCACAACGCTGCTCCAGTCTGCCTCAGAGGTTAGCCCACCGGCCTCACCAATGGCATCAATGAGCCGAGTTGGCACGTTAGTAACCGGGTAAAGGCCTGGTGTTTTAACTTCCCCGGTTATATAAATTTTTTTATTTCTGAAGGCGGCGACCGACACATCTACTTGAGGGTCTTCAATATATTTGGAGAGCCGATTAGTCACCATATCCCGGACTTCGGTCACTCTGAGCCCAGCCACTTTTATGATGCCCACGTAGGGATAGAAAATGGTACCGTCATTGTGAACCCAGTTGCCGGATTCTGCGGAGCTACGTTCGCCTCCAGCTGGAATGGTTAGTTCAGGATGATCCCAAACGATAATCTGCAAAACATCGCCAGGCCCAACGGTATAATCGTAATCTTTATCAGACAGATCCAGTTCTTTGGGAACTGGCTTTTCCTCAGGAGCAGTTGTCTTTTGATCCAGGATGGCCGTGCCTATGGCATGCACCTTTACCACATCAGGCAAAGGCTTTCCTTGCGCCATCTCGGTTTCATCAATAAACCAGCCCGGGGTCGGTGAGTGGTATGCGCCGGGGACTACGGTGCATCCTGCTAACAGGGCAATAGCGAAAAGCGCCAAAGCTTTACCCACAAAAATCATTTTTCCCTTCATAGTTTATCCAATTACCACTCGAATTTTCTTGTCCACTGAAAACCAACAGTCCATCTTTCTTTTTTCTCAAGTGTTGTTACAACGGCCTTATCGGAGGCAGAAAACAACCAATCAAGCCGCCCACCCAACACAGGGTGTTGAATCCTCAGTTCAGCGAGCGAGATCTTCTTTTCTTCGACTGACTGCAAGGTAGCTGCACCGCCTTTGGCGATGACAGCACGTATCAAGCCGCCCTGGTTCAGTGTGGCGCGGGACAGATTCAGCCCGATGGTGACATCGTTGCGGAAATATTGCTGTAAGCCGATTGTCACTGCGCGGGCATCGCCTTCCCAGGTCGTGGCCATGTTTCGGCCATAATGGCGGAACCCGGAACGGTAAGTGCCGTGCTCATAAGCGGTATTAAGCCGACGGTCGCTGATCCAGCTACCGGCTACGGTTTCCGTGGCTTCCAGAAAAAAGCGCTGGGAGCCCTGACCGAAGTCAGTGACCATATCCAGGCCGGCCAGGGAGGAAAACTTGGAGGGCAGGCCGCCAGCTTCGTCTTCACCCATGAACTGGCCGTAAAGGCCAACAGGCACATCGCCGGGAGTGAGGGACAGGCGGAAGTCGAAACCGGCAATCTGGTTACTGGGGTCCCGGCCTTCTTTCAGGCCGGAAGTCTGGCCGTTATCGCGGCCGATAACGGCATTCAAGAAGGCATCCAGATCCTGCGGCCGCCCTTCCCCGCCCCACTGGGCCAGGCGGGTCATGCCGATTTGGAGGGAATCCAGAGGGTTGAAGACGAAGCGCGCCCCCAAAAGGAGTGCTTGAGGCACGGCGCGGTCATTTTCCAGCTGGCCGGCGATGACCTGCAGATCCCAAGGGCCGATCCAGCCTAGCCAGCGGCTTTCCGGTGCCAGCGGCATGTGCCGGGACATCCACAGGCCCGGTACCGGGCGGGCGTTGTTGGAGAGGGCCAGGGAGCTCTGCCAGCCCGGGCCCCACCAGCGGTCGATGGCGCCGACGCCAAGCTGCCAGTTGCCAACGATGCCGGCCAAGTAGGTGTCATCAAAGCGCAGGCGGGTATCGTCCCGCTCACCATCCACGTAGCCAATTGCCAGGTTTGCCGCCCAGTGCTCGCCCATGCTGTAGAGGGCGATCTGGCTGGTGGCTTCATCTTCTACCTGGGAGGAGAAACTGGTGTAGAGCGGCTCTTGAGTCGCGCCGCCGAGGGTCAATTGCGCGCCGGAAGAGGCCTTGCGGGTCTGCTCAAGGGCTTTTTGCAAATAAGCGGAGTGCTGGTTTTTACATTGGCTGACCTGGTCTGGGGATTGTCCCGCCAAGGCCACACGGTAACCTTTCATGAGCGCGGCCCAGCTGATTGGCCAGGTCAGGGTGATACCTTTGAGGCACCCCTGGCTTTGCAGGGCTTCAATGTGGTGGCGCGCCGTCAGGTCGCCGGCCTGAACCCAGGGGGTTGCCGCGTGAGAAGAGGCACTCAGGCCAATTACCAGGGCTCCGAGCCACTGAATTGGGGAGGAAGATAACCGCACTAGGACGTCCTATCCTTCTGGTGATGTACAACAAGTCGCGCATTATGCGTGCTAAATCTTGTCAGCTATATGACAAAGTGCGGCATTTTACAGTTTGTTTACCGTAATGCTAAGTGTTTACAACGCTGATTGAAAAGAGTTCAGGCGGACGGCTGAGCCGAGCCCGTGAATAGTAGCGTAGAGGGCTTTCGTCGAGTAGGTCGCTTGTCTGACAAAGCGGGGAGCTTGTGCCTGAGCGACTCGGCAGGTTTACCAAACCGTTGGAGCCTTGCTTGCAGGGCGAAGGGCTGGAAGCCGGCGCCGTGCCTGGCCCAAGGCTTTCGCTTTGCGAGCAAAGCTCCAACGGATTTTGGGGTTGGGCGGTCGCGGTTATTTTGACTCAGAGCGCATCGAGGGCTTCCCGGATGGGGGTTGGGCCGGCGATGACGTCGAACTCCCGGTTTTCCAGCTCGGATCGAGCAGTTTCAGAAAGCACGTTCGCCACATCTTCGCGAGATATACCACCAAAGTCTTTCAATTTCTCTGCAATCTCCACTTTTTCCAGGGGCGGCTCCTCGGTGAGCCGGCCCGGGCGGACGATGGTGTAGTTGAGCCCGCTGGCGCGCAGGTGGTCGTCGGCCTTGCCCTTGGCGGCGAAGTAATGACGCATTCTTTCCGGGCCGGACTCCGGGTCGTCGGCGCGCATGGAGCTGACCATGATAAAGCGCCCTACTCCTTGCGCTTTGGCCTGGTTGATCAGGCTGATGGCACCGTTCTGATCCACGTCGATGGTTTTCTCGGGGCCGGTGTGGGGGCCGGAGCCGGCGGTGAAGATGACTACATCCTGGCCTTCCAGGGCCTGGCGGCAATCCCCTTCCAGATCCGCTTCTACCACTTCATGGGCGCCCAGTATCTCCAGATCGGCTTTCTGGCGCAGATCGCGGACCATGGCGCGCACCTGAATGTTATCCGCCACCAGATGAGGGATCAGGCGACGACCGATTTTGCCGTTGGCGCCGGCGATCAGGACTTTCATGGGGGCTCCTTGCTTGTCATGGCTGGTAGTTCAGTGATGGAGGGTTGGCGGTGGATTTCAAGGGGGTGGGGATAACGGAGCCGTTGGAACAACCGGATCCCAGCAACGCATGAAAAGCAGCCCGAAGGGCAAGCGGTGCGCTCCGTTGCCCGCCAATTCGCTTTGCGAGCAAAGCTCCAACGAGTGAGGGGCTTCAGGACTGGCGTTGGAGCCTTGCTCGCAAGGCGAAGGGGGCAAATCACCTCGGCCGGCTATTCATCCCACTGCTGGGGCACCTCCTGCAGCTCATCCAGGTTGTAACCCCGGTTGCGAGCGATGTTCTTGAGTTTGCTGTAGGTGGCGTCGCTGATATGTGGCTGGCGGGCCATGATCCAGAGGTAATCGCGTTTTTCACGGCCGATGATGGTGGTCTGGTAATCCTCGTCCACATACAGCACCCGAAAATCCGCCTTGAAGGGCCAGATAAAACGCATGCCCCAGATGGCCGGGTCCACGTCGCTGACGAAACCGGTGGGGGTCATCCGCTTGAACTCCCCATCGAAACCGCCTTTGCGGAAGGTGAAAGTGGTGGCGATCTTGTTGGGCCCGATGCGTTTGTAGTTCTCCATGGCATTGTAGGCGCCCTTTTCCGGCAAGGTGGGGATGTTGGCGATCACATACCAGTCGCCCATGAAACGATCCAGGTTCAGATTGTCTGCGATCTGGATGGGGTCTTGCGGGTGGGTTTGGCAGGCTTGCAGCATGATCAGACTCACAATGATGAGGATGCGGCGCATTGGGATTCTCCTTT
>Ga0315336_1004424_pt1 | contig 16703 bp, 11 predicted proteins | sample ASW5metaG_FD_204512 | JGI IMG/M metagenome (GOLD analysis project Ga0315336, IMG submission 204512) | Ammonia-oxidizing marine archaeal communities from Monterey Bay, California, United States - ASW #5 | ecosystem: Environmental > Aquatic > Marine > Intertidal zone | place: USA: California...
CTCGATGCCCTTCCTCGACAAGCTGAAGCGGCTGCACGAGGAGCTCGAGGCCCTGGATCCGGAGATCACAACCCAGGGAGAGCGCCGGGCAGATCGGGAGGCCAGCCGTCGTCCGGACGCACCCGAGGGCGCCGAACAGCCGGTGGACGAAGCGCCTGCGGAAGATCCATTCGGGGACTTCGGCGACTTCGGCGACGACGACGGCTGGGGCGACGAAGAGGGCGGCAGCATCATCGAGGAGGTCACCAGCCTCCTCAATGCCCGACAAACGCTCTTCGAGGGCGGGGCGATCCGCGTCCGCGGCCTGATGGACGACTTCCCCGAAGAGAGGGATCTCCCGGCGCTGAAGAAGCGAGTGCTCGCCGATCCGGTCCTGGTGGGCACCGTCGTTGGACGCGAGGGTCGACATGCACTCATCAGCGTGCGCACCGACTTCGTCTCCCAGGACGACTCCTCGTTGATCGCCACCCAGATCTCCGAGTTGGCCCACAGCTACGCCGACGACGACTTCAGGATCCTGTTGAGCGGCATGCCGATCATCAACGCCACGGTCACCGACAAGATCCTCAGCGACATGCCGAAGCTCGTCGGACTGGCCGTCTTGTGCATGGCCCTGGTGCTCATCTACATGTTCCGGCACCCACTGGCGGTCGCCGGCTCGTTGATCGTCGTGATTCTTTCGACGGTCTGGACCATCGGCAGCATGGCCTTTCTCGGCTTCCCGGTCACGGTGCTCACCAACATCATTCCGGTGTTCCTGATGTGCGTGGGCATGGGCGACTCGGTGCATATCCAGTCCGTCTTCCACGACAATCGGCGCAAGGGCATGCCGTCGGACGAGGCCATCGTCAACGCCGTCGCCAGCACCGGTGTGCCGGTGGTCTTCACCACCATCACCACCATGGCGGGCCTGCTCTCCTTCAACCTGGCGTCGACCCGCGCCATCGGCGAGATGGGCTCCTTCGCCGCCGTCGGCGTGTTCGTCGCCCTCGTGCACTCCGTGGTGATCCTGCCGGTCGTGCTCTCCTTCATCGGTCCGGCCAAGAACGAGGAGAAGGGCAAGCGAAAGCGCGATCTGACGGATTCCTTCCTGGAGGGTCTCACCGCGTTGTCGGCGGGCAAGCCCTGGTTCACCATCGCCGGCGCGGTCGTGGGTGTGGGCATCGCGTTCGTCGGCATGTCCCAGCTGGAGGTCAACCACAACCCGCTGATCTGGCTCGGAGAGGACCACCCCACCACCCGCGGCGTGCTCACCATGGACGAGCACATCGGGGGCACCGCGACCGTGCACGTACTCCTCGAAACCGAGGGAGAGTACGGACTCAAAGACCTGGAACTGCTCCGTCGACTGGAGAAGCTCGAGGCCTACATCCTGAATTACGCGCACCCCGACTCCGGCGAGGAACAGGTCACCGACGTCATCAGCGTGCTCGACATCGTCCGGGAGACCAATCGCGCTTTGCACGACGGAGACCAGGCCTTCTACGCCCTGCCTGAGACTCAGCGAGCGGTGTCCGACACCCTGTTGCTCTTCGAGAACGCGGGGCCCGACGAGCTCCGCAAGATCGCCACCGGAGACCTGAAGAAGTCCCACCTCACCATCCGCATGCGGTGGATCGATGCCTCCAGCTACGCGCCCTTCCAGACCTACCTCGACAAAGGCGTCGACGAGATCATCGGAGACGCTGCGCAAGTGCGCTGCACCGGAACGGCCTACGAGCTCCTGAGTGTCGTCGGAATGCTGATCATCGACATGATCCGAAGCTTCTCAGGGGCCACCATCACCATCCTGATCATGATGTTGATCCTGCTCCGCAGCTTCAAGCTCGGGGTGATCTCGATGGCCCCCAACCTGCTTCCGATCGCCCTGATCCTCGGCTTCATGGGATTCGTCGGCTTCGCCATCGACCTGACGAATCTGCTCATTGGCTCCATCGTGCTCGGCATCGCCGTCGACGACACCATCCACTATCTGCACCAGTTCCGACAGGCGCAGAAGGTCCCCGGAACGCCGACCGATGACGCCATCTCCTACGCCCTGGACCACGCCGGGCGGGCGATGGTCTCCACCTCGATCATCCTCGCCATGGGATTCACGGTCTACCTGGCCTCCTCCATGGTCAACATCCAACGCTTCGGCATTCTCATCGCGCTGACCTGCGTGAGTGCACTCGTCATCGACATCGTGCTGGTGCCGGCGCTGCTGCGGGTCGTCTACCGAGGCAAAGAGCAGGCCTGATGTAGGATGCCGCCATGGCCTTCGAACACGAAAAGGGGCAGGCGGCGCGGCTGCTCGAGGTCGTCGAAGACGGCACGCTCTCCGTCATCGACATCCGACCCCTCTACGCCGACGCCGACCCGGCGCTGGTCTATCTGATCTTCGGCTGGCTGCGCGCCCGCTACCACGGCGGCCACTCGGCGGCCGAAGGCGTGCTCGGGCGAATCGTCGGCGTGTGCGCCAGCCCAGCGGTCGCCCGCAATGTGAAAGCTGGCGAGAAGGACTTCATCGTCGAGTGGTTCGAGGAGACCTACGACTACCGCGAGCTCGACCGCGACGAATTCATCTCCCTCGTCGTGGAGAAACTAGAGAGCTAAGGGGGGGTCAGGACGTTAGGTGTTAGATCATGCCACGTACACCTCGACTCGACTTTCCCGGCGCCCGCCACCACGCCATGAACCGCGCGCTCCGTCGCGATGACCTCTTCCTACGCGACGAGGACTGCGTTCTCTTCCTCGACGTGCTCAGCGAGGTTCCCCGCCGGTTTGGCGCCCGCATCCACGGTTACGCGCTGATGCCGAACCACTACCACCTCCTGCTGGAGGTCCCGCGGGGGAACCTGTCGGCGGTCATGCGGCACATCGGGCTCGTCTTCACCCAGGCCTACAACCGCGCCCACGGACTCGACGGCCCCCTGTTCCGCGGTCGTTTCAAGAACCGCCTCGTGCAAGACGACGACTACTGGGCGCACTTGATCGCCTATCTGCACCTCAACCCGGTGCGGGCACGGCTGGTCAAGCGCCCCGAAGATTGCCTGTGGACCAGCCACAACGCCTACATTGGAGAGCTGTCCCGACCCGATTGGCTCACCACATCAGAGATCATCGACTTCTTCGGTTCACAGGCCGCGCTGACCGAGTACATCGACGGGGTGTGGCGAAAGAAGCGCAAGCCGCCATCCGACTTCGACGCCGAGCGCCTGTGGTCGGCGACCTCGACGAGTCCGGTTCCCGAACAGACCGTTCCGACGTTCCGAACTCACGAACAGGCGCTCCAGGACGTGGCTGCGATCCGGGGAGTAGACGCCTCCGAGATCCTCTCCCGGCCACGGGGAAGGCGCCGAAATGTCGACGCCTGGCTCGCGACGTGGTGGCTGCTGCAGGCCACGGACACGACCCAGCGGGCTCTGGCGACAGAGCTCGGCATCACCCGCCCGCGAGTCTCGCAGATCGCGAAGCGAATTCAAGAACTTGCGCGAGAGGACGCCGAAATCGACGCACAGATGCGCGAGCTCGAGGCGCTCCTGTAGATCTAACACCTAACGTCCTGACCCCCGGTTACTCAAGGGTAGTGGCACCACTGCAAATGGGTTCGTTCGAGCTGCACGCCCCCCTGGCCAAGGGCGGAATGGGGGCGGTGTGGAGAGGCGTGCACGCGTCTGGCGTCCCGGTGGCCGTGAAGGTCCTGACCGAGAAGTCCGCTAGAGAGACCCAATATCTCGAGGCCTTCCGCAACGAGGTCCGGGCCGTCGCCCGCCTCACGCACCCCCACGTAGTCCTCGTCCTCGACCACGGCGTGGTGCCTGCAGGGCTCGAGTCGGAATCGAAGGGAAAGCTCGTCGCTGGAAGCCCCTACCTGGTCATGGAGCTCGGAGACTCGACCCTCGATCCCAAGAAGTTGAAGACGTGGCCCCAGGTCCTGGAGGTGGCCACCGCCGTGCTCGATGCCCTCGCTCACGCCCACGCACGAGGGGTTGTGCACCGAGACCTCAAGCCGAGTAATATGCTGGTTTGCGGCCGCGCTCACCCGCGCCCAGGGGTCAAGCTCACCGACTTTGGCCTGGCTTGGTTGAGCGACGACGGGGCCACCGACATCGGACTCTATGGCGGCACGCCTGCGTACATGGCACCGGAACAGGCAACGGGTTCTTGGCGAGACTACGGACCGGCGACCGACCTGTACGCGCTCGGCTGCTTCGTCTGGAGAATGGTGTGCCGCCGCGCGCCGTTCCGCGGGAACATGGAAAGGGTCATGCTGGCCCACGTCAACAAGGAGCCGCCCGCCTTCGTGCCGGCCATGCGCATCCCGCGAGACCTGGAGCAGTGGCTGCGGATCCTCATGGCGAAGTCGCCTGAGCGGCGCTTCGCCTCGGCTGCGCAGGCGGCGACCGCCCTGCTCGCCCTGGAGACGCCGAGTCTGGGGCACTCGCGAGCGGTAGAGGTGGATCCGGCAATGCCGACGGTGAAGTGGACGCCTACCCGCCAGCGCCTGGGTGTGGTCCGGCGCGCGGGAGAGCGCCGCTCGGTGAATCTGGATGACGTGCCACCGGTGCCCGCCACCTGGAGACGTCCCGACATCGACGCGCTCCCACCTCGCATCATGGGTGCCGGCATGGGCGTCTACAGCTTGCGCACCGTGCCCCTGGTGGGACGCGACCGCGAACGAGAGACCATCTGGGAGTCCCTCCGCACCGCTTCCGAGACCGCGACAGCGAAGGTGATCTGTATCCGCGGCCCGGCAGGAATGGGCAAAACCCGCCTGGCCGGGTGGGTGGCCACCCGCGCCCAGGAAGTCGGCGCCGCACTCACCTTCTCCTCCGGTGCTGATCCGAGCGAGGGCCCCACAGCGGTCGCGGGACGCATGCTGGACGCCCATCTCAGCTGCCAGGAACTCGACCGCGCCGCCACTTCCGAGCGCCTCGTCAACATCCTCGGTCTCGCGCCCGATCATCCCGACCTCGGGCACCTCGTCGCGACCCTCCGCGCCGAGACCCACGCCGAGCAGGAGTCGGCCGCCCGATATGGCGCGATCGCCCGAGCGATGCGGACTCTGGCGAGGGGAAGGGTGCCGATTGTGCTGGTCGACGACGCGCAGTGGGCAGCCGACGCACTGGCCCTGCTGGCGTGCCTCCGCGACCTGCCCGGGCCGGCACTCTTGATCGCCTGCTTCCGCGAGGACTCCCTCACCGACCGACCGCTGGAGCAGTCCGCTCTCGATGCCCTCGCCGGCCAGGACGCGACCCGAACGATCGACCTGGGACCACTCACCGATCACGAGGTCATCGCGTTGCTCGCCGACCTCCTCCGTCTCGATGAGACACTGGTGGCCCGAGTAGCTGAACGCGCGCAGGGGTCGCCAGCGATGGCGGTCCAGCTGGTCGGCGACTGCATAGAGCGCGGCCTTCTCGAGGCGTCCGACCGGGGATTTCGCCTGCGGCCCGGCGTGAAGCCCAGGCTACCCGATGACCTGCAGGAGCTCTGGTCCTCTCGCGTCGACGAGGTGCTGTCGGGCCAGCCATCGGGCGCAGAGGGCGATCTCGAGATCGCCGCGGTGTTGGGAACCGAGGTGGTTTTGGAGCAGTGGCAGGCCGCCTGTTCGAGCGCCGAACGACTCGGCGCCCTGGTCGAGGCGCTGCTGGAGCGGAGATTGGCCACGGCCACCGACCGCGGGTGGTCTTTCGCCCATGTGGGCCTGCGGGAATGCCTGGTCCGACGCGCCAGAGAGGCCGGCCGACTGGTCGAGCACCACACCCGCTGCGCCGAGACCCTCGCAGATGCCTACCATCGCGGAGAGGTGGGTGTCTCCGAGCGGTACGGACGTCATCTCCTCGCCGCCGGAGACTCCGATGGCGCTGTGAGAGCGCTGCTTCAGGGGGTCCAGGAGCGCCGGAATCTCATGGGGTCGAGAGCGGCGCTCTCCCTGCTCGCCGACTGTGAAAGCGCGGCGCAAACCGGAACCTGGACCGAGTCCACCGCGCGGTGTGTAGCGCTGCGCGTCGGCCTTCTTCGAGCCGCCGGAGACCTCGCCGCCGCAGAGACCGCCGCACTGGAGGCCCTCGCGCTCCTGGAGTCCGGCAGCGGAGAATCGACCGAGGATGCACTGTACGAGTCGGGCGTCGTGAGCTTCCAGCGAAGGGACTGGGAGGCGGCATTCGAGCGCTTGGAGCACGGTCGCGCGCTTGCGGGCAGCCGGGGGTCCAATCCGTCCCGCTTCCTGAATGCCCTGGCCGGTGTACACGCGGTCCGACACGAGCACGGGCCCGCCCTGGCCTGCGCGGAGCAGGCGCTGGCCGCGGCTACGGCTCATGAAGATCGCCAGGAGATCGCGCGTTCCCTGTGGCGGCAGGCGGTCACCCGGCTGATTGCGGGCCACGACCGGGACCCGATCCGTACCCAGCTGAAAGCCGCACGGGAGATGTATGTAGAGCTCGGCGTGACCCGGCAAGTCGCAACGGTCACCCACACCCTCGCAGAGGTAGAGAGCCACGAGGGGAACCACGCGGCCGCCGAGACCGAGCTCCGCCGTGCCCTGGCCATGGATCAACGCCTGGGTCGGGGGCAGACCCACCTCACCGCCCTGGCCCTGGCCCTGACCTTGGTCAAGACAGGCCGCCTCGCCGAGGCCGCGCACATCGCCGGTCCGATCCGCCGCGAGTGCCTCGAGAAGGGGCGACTCCCGTTCGCATCCCACGCCGGCTCCATCCTCCTGCTGCACGCCGGCGAGCGGGGCGACTGGGTGACCTGGGATCGCCTCGCCACTCCGGAGCTGGCCGAGCGGCTCCAAGCACCAGACACCTCGTTTGCAGCCCTGCTGTTCTCGGCGGGAAAGGCCGCGGCATCCTACGGAGAGCACGTCCGCGCCAGATGGGCCTATCTAGAGGCCCAGAGCGTGTTTCGGGCGGCGCAGAAGGCAGACAAGACGCGGGAAGTGCAGGAGGCGCTAGAGGGATTAACAGGAGCGGATGAGTAGCGAATCGAAGTCCGTCCTCCCGAAAATCCTCGCCGGCTGCGTGTTGGTGATCAGCGCCATCGCCGCGGCGATCTTCGCCGGCGTCCTGGCCGTGTTGATCGGCGGAAACATGCTCATGGGCAGCGCGCCGACCCACGTCGACGCCAGCTACACCGGTTCGGTCTACTCCGACGGCATCTCCGGCCAGCTGACCGGCGAGGGCGCGGTCGTCTTCCGAGACTTCGTCGCCAACCGAAGCCATCCCTCACTGAACCCCGTCCGGATCCTCTGGTACAACTTCGACTACCACGTTGTCGGCATGTACGGATATCCGCTGAGCGCCAGCGTCTCCCCCACCGACGGCTATGGCGACTACAGCCTGACCCAGGACGGAACCGGGTTCGTCTGGCGGGAAAACGGAGCCGCATTTGCCCAGGTCCGCAGCGCCGATTTCAGCGACGAGGAGCTCGCAATCGCGCTCAAACCCCACCTGGTCGGAGAATAGTCAGGCCTTCCTGAGCGGGACTTCTGGGTCCAGCCTCCACCCGGGGCGCGCGCCGACGAGGATGGGGCGGATGCCGAGCTTCCGAAGGCCAGTGAGCGCGACATAGACGCGGTTGGTCGCCGCAGCCTCGGAGATCCGCTCCTCGGGCCAGCCAGCGCCGGCGAGGTCCTCCACTTGCGCGTCATCGACCCGATGCATGCGCAACAGCTTTGCGAGGACGAGGGCCTGCGCGCCCCGAACTTCGACGCGATCGCCGCCGGGAGGCCGAAACCAGGTGCCATCTGTCGCGATGACCCAGGCCGCCGTGTCGGCGCGAGCCAGTTCGACCAGGCGGACCATCTCCTGGGTCTTGATGTCGTCCGCTGGGCCCCGACCCTCGTCCAGACCGGACTCGGCAGCTTTGAGGTACTTCGCCGCAGACGCGTCGTCCCCAGCGGCGGACGCGGCCAGGCAGTGGGCGACCTGGACGGCGACTTCGGCCAGGTCCACGGACATCTTGTCGTCTGGATCGATCTGGTCCAGGTGACGCTGCGCCAACTCTGGATCCTTGCCCTCGGCAGCCAGTACCGCGAGGTTGGATCGAAACACCCCAATCATGCGCGGTGCCTTGGCGGCCTCGAGGACTTCAACGGCCTCCAGTAGCTGTCCCCGGCCCTCGTCAGACCGCCCCATGCGTATATGCAAGCGTCCCAGAAAACCAAGATAGATCCCTATTAAACGCTCATCACGCGCTGCGCGGGCACCCTCCACGGCGTGAGAATAGCGCGCCTCCGCCTCGTCGTGATTCCCGGCAACCTCAGCCAGGAGCCCGAGATTGCCGGTCGTGAACGCCACCGACCTCGGGATGTTCAGAGACTCGAACAGGCCAAGCGCCTCCTCCAGATGGCTGCGGGCGCGTTCGTGTTCGAGGGTCTCGGTCGCAAGGGAACCGATGATGCCGAGGACCTTGGCCACTCGGAATGGATTGCCTCCCTTTCGGGCCAGGGCCAGCGCCTCGGCCTCCAGCCGTCGGGCATCGTCGGGCCGCATGTTGTCGTGGGCGTCCACGGAGAGCTGGATGACGACGCTCGCCTGCAGGTCCGGATCGGACACGGTGTCGGGCAGCGCGCGCTCGTAGGCCTCCCGCGCCCGGTCCGAATCGCCGCGAAAGGTGTACAGGTCTCCCAGACGCACCCGGACTCTCGCGGCCGCCAGGGGGATCGCCTCGACCCCCTCCAGCGCGGTCTCCAGATCGGCCTTGGCCTCTTCGATTCGGCCGCGTTTTTCCAGATAAAAGGCGCGCTGTCGGAGAAATCGCGCCCGCGCTTCTGGGTCGTCGGGACAGAGCTCGAGGACGCGATTGATGACCGGGATCTGGGCCTGGACCGGGCCGCGGTGTTCGAGGACCGCACCCAGCGCGGCACCCGCATCGATCGCGTGGTCCACCGACGCCCCTTCGAGCACCGCGCGCAGGTTGTCGTACTCCGCCGACAGACCATCCAGGGCCTCGCGAACGTCGGCCGTTCCCACCTTCTCGGAGAGCGTGACCGCCAGCGACGCGTAGTACGCGCCGTGCCGGAGCCCGACCGCCTCCAGTTCGCTGACCGACGCCGCAAAGTGGCGGATGACCTCCAACATGCCGAAGCGCCCACCATCGAAAGTGAGCAAGCGTTGTTGGCGCAGGCGGTGAATCGCGTCCACGACTGGCCCGTCGACCACGACAATGGCCTCGGCGGCCTCGAGCGTGAAGCCGCCGCGAAACACAGCACACTGGCCCAGGACCGAGCGCTCTCCCGGGCCCAGCAAATCCCAGGACCAGGCGATGGCGGCCTGTAATCCCCCGTGGCGCGTCTTCGACCGGGACGGATCCTGGAGCACGGCGAGGGGATCGACAAGCCGGTCGCGGAGCTGGTCGAGGGTCATCACGTCCAGGCGGGCCGCGGCGAGCTCGAGCGCAAGCGGCAGCCCCTCGAGCACCTCCAACACGCCCTCCAGCACGGCTGGATCGGCCGATTCTCCCTCGAAGACAAAAGGGGCTGCGGCGAGGAAAACGTCGGCGGCCTCCCGGGCGATGAGCGGCTGCACCTCGACCAGGCGCTCGGCGCCCAGCTTCAGGGGTTCCCGCGATGTTGCGATGACCCGGAGCGAGGGTGCCGACCGGAGCCACTCGTCGACCACTCCGGCGCAGGAGTGCACGATCTGCTCGAAGTTGTCGAGGACCACCAGCGCGCGGCCCCGCTCGGCCAGCACCCGGATCGGATCGGACTCCGGGCCGAGGTCCATGCCGTGCGAAAGGGCGCGGATCAGGCCCGGGACATCGCGCACGGCCTGCAGGTCGACCCACCAGCGCGCCCCAGCCCAGTCGGTCGACACCGAGGACGCCAGTCGCGTCTTTCCGACACCTCCTGGACCCACCAACGTCCAAAGCCCTCCGGACCGATCCAACGCCTTCGCGAGGGCCGCCGCGGGTCGATCCCGACCGACAATCGAGGTGCTGTATCGGGGAGGGGCCGCCATGGGGTCACTCTCCCACGGCGGGTGCGGGCACGGTTCCGAGAAAGGCCGCCAGCCTCTCCAGCAGCTCGGGATGCAAGACCGGCGGAGACGAGGGCTCGAGCAGGTCGGTGAGTCCGTGCCCCATGCCAGCGACCAGGTGGAACTCGGCATCCCCACCGCCGGTTGCGGACTTGATCGCCGCCATCTCCTCGGGAGGGATGTTTCGATCGACGGTGCCCGAGATCGCGAACACGGGAACCTCGAGAGCGCCCAGTGTCTCTGGCGTTCGGTGGTTCAGCTCGTCGTATTCAGCCAGGGCGACCAGCGTCGTTCCGCCTCCGAGGCAGTCGTCGTTCGGGTCGTGCTCCCCGTCCATCTGATCGAGGCAAGTGCGGTAGACCTGCTTCTGAAAGCGCACATTCCAAGCCCCCAGCCAGTCCCATTGGGCGATCCGGATCAGCGCGACCCGCTCCAATTGGTCGATGAGGGCGTCGCGAAAGGTACCGGTGAATCCGGCGAGCATGACCACCGCCGCGACCCGCTCGTCGGCCGCCCCGATGTGAGGCGCAAATCCCCCGCCCTGACTGTGTCCGACGACTGCGATGGCGTCGGGGTTCGTCTCTGACCGGCCCGCCAGGTAGGCGATGCCGTCCAGCGCATCGTCCATGAAGAGCGAGAACCGGAACGCGGTGTAGTCCGCTCCAGTGTGCAGATCCGGGTAGCAGTTCCCACACGAGCGCTTGTCGTAGGTGAGCACCACCAAGCCCTGCATGGCCAGAGCATGGGCCAGCGCGTCGAAGATCGCGATGGGCTCGTCGTAGGCACCGACCACCTCTCCCGGACTGGTCTCGCGGCGACTCTGAGGACCACTTCCGTGCACCAGGATGGCGGCCGGTCGAGGCCCGGAGACGCCCTCGGGCAGGTAGAGGGTGCCGTTCAGGCCCGTGAAGCCCATGACCGTCTTTCGGGTATCAAATTGCACTTCTTCGGTCCTGACACCCGTTGCCACAACCCGTTCACACCCCGATCCGGCGACGACCTCGTTCAGGCCGCAGCCCTTGACATCGCGTCGCTGGCTGCGGTCCTCGATGGGCTCCCACTCCGCGTTCAGCCTCTCTGGATTGGTAGGCAGTATCGCCGCGACTGAGAGGGCGCCGATGGCAACGAGGGGGACGCCCATCATCGAGACACCAAACGCCGTGCGAATCACTTCCCCACGGACGTCGCTGTCGTCGAACCCGGCCTTGGTCTCCTCGTTGAACCAACAGACCCAGATGGCATACACACCGAACGCAGTTCCGAGAGGCACGCTGCCCAGGCTCGCCACTGCGACAAGGGTCTGTGCGACGCGCCCCCTCCCGTTCTCGATGCCGCGACCGGCCATCAATGCGAACCAGGCCATCGCTCCCAGCAACGATGTGGTCACCCCCGTGATGACCAGACTCGGAGCCAGGGCCGCAGTCGCCGCGGGGTCGATCTTGGCGACGAACCAGACGCTTCCCAACACCGAGACTACGGTCAGGAGAATGGCGAGGACCAGGACCGCCACCGACGCGAAGTTCAGGTATTTGAGGATCCGCAGGTGGTTCATGCATCTCTCCTGCGGAGTAAGGTAGGACAGATCCCGTCACGGAGTCTCCCCATGTATGCCGTCTTTCTTGCCGTTCTGATTTCCTGCGGCGGCAAATCGGAGCCCGTCGACACCTCGAACATCGACACCGACGTGGCCGACGCAGACACCGACACCGATGCGGACGCAGACACGGATTCCGACACCGACACCGACACCGATTCCGACACCGACACCGACACCGATTCCGACGCGGACACCGACACCGACACCACGCCGCCCGGTATCTTGCCCATCGGCGACCCCTGTTCCGACGACAACCAGTGCGCGACCGGTGTGTGCTGGGACTTCAGCGACTACGACCCGCTGTGTTTCGGCGCGGTCTGCTCGGACTCCTGCATCACCCACCAGGACTGCATCAACGCGTTCAACGCTGCCGGAGCGCCTTTTCCCCAGGGCGCGACCTGTGGCCTGGACGGGCGTTGCGATCCCGTCTCGAGCGGCTTCGGCGCGTTTGCCTGCGCGAGGTGAGCTGTGTCGATCGTCGAGGCTGTCACCAGCGGTGATGTAGAGGCGGTTCGGGGCTTCTTGAGCGCGGGAGAGCCCGCAGAGCAGCCGTTGGATGAGGACAACACGCTGCTCACCTACGCCGCGTGGCAAGGCTACACCGAGATCGTCGTCGCTCTCCTGGCAGCTGGAGCTGTGCCCGGTGATGCCTTGGGAGACTGCGCCTACGAAGGCCATGTGGAGACCATCGACGCCCTCATCGCCGGCGGGGCCGACGTGAATCGACGTGGGGAGTTCGGGAGCTACGCCCTGACGAACGCAGCAGAGGCGGGCAAGGCCGTCGCCGTCGAACGCCTGATCGCCGCCGGCGCCGCCCTCGATGTCGTCGACGAGGAGGAGGGACGCTCGGCGCTCTCCCACGCCGCGTCCTCGGGCCATCGCGACGTCGTCCGGGCACTCATCGCGGGTGGTGCGCCCCTGGAGCAGCGAAACCGCAACGGCTTCACCGCGCTGCTCTCGGCGTGCGTGCGAAACGACGGGACGACCATCGACATGCTCCTGGAGGCTGGCGCCGACATTCGCGCGCGAACCGATGAACGCGATGGCGCCCTCGAGCTCGCGACCGACAGCGACCTGCTGGCGCGCTTGGAGGGGGCCGGGGCCGTCAAAGACGCGTACATCGACGATGCTTTCCGCGCTCGGTTTGGTCGAGTCGAGACCCCGCCGGCCTGTCTGGTTCCAGTGGATCTGGAGGCGGTGACGAAACGCGTGCTGGCCTGGCTCGAGGCCAACGTCGAGTACCACACAACGCGCCCCCCACCGACGGACGCCGCACTCTCCGAGCTGGAGCAGACCCTGGGTTGCAAGCTCCCTTCGGCCCTGGTCTCCCTCCTGAAGACGGCGGACGGAGATAGTGTTCCTTGGGGTCAGGCGCGTCTTGTTCCTTGGGGTCAGGCGCGTCTTGTTCCTTGGAGCTCCGCCTGTTGCGCATCCACGGCCGCCTTCTCCTGCTGCCCTGGCTCGATATTCACCTTGGGCATCTTCCCCAGGTATCTCTGGGGTGGTGTTCACCAGGCCAACGCCAGGTCCAGTGCGGCCTCGATCTTCTTCGCGATCACTTTGCGTCCGGGCTCGAGCGCTTGGCGACTTCCTCCGCGAAGCCTGGCTCATCTGCAGGTCGGCCTCGGCGAGCACCAGGCCCCCAGGTGCGCGCAGGACCACATTCGCCAGGGAGCGTCCTCAAGCTGCTCCGGGCGCGCTCCATCGGGTCCAACATCGCCTCCAGCTCCTCGATGAGCAGGTCCGCAGCCTCCATGACCTCGCCGCTGGCGACCACCTTCAGCTGCGAGGGCTCGTCCACCAGTCGAAACAGAATCGGGTAGCGCTGGAGGATGCCATCGCGCACGGCGTCGTCCTCGACCTCGATGAGATCTCGGGCCGCTAGCCGCAGAGCGGCGGCGGTGTACAGCCGGACCTCGGCGCTCGGGGTGATGGCAAAGCCGACGTGCTGTATGCGGAGGATGAACTCGGCGGCGTCGAAGAGCTGTACCCCACCCGAAGACCCCCGGGCCTCGGCGAGTGCCACCGCGGGGGTTGTCGACCTCCTTCTCAGTCGGAGTAAGCGGGGTTGCCACGACATTGGCGACGCCGAAGGCCACCAGGGCCAACACGACGGTCGCCGGAGTCGAGTCGAGGAACAAGACGCGCCTGACCCCAAGGAACAAGACGCGCCTGACCCCGTCTAGCGCTCGACCATCTCGCGGATCTCGGGCACGACGCGGCCGTCCTTTTCGAGGGGATCGAACTCGACGCCCAGCAGGTGCAGCATGGTCGGGACGACGTCGATATTTCGGGCGGTGAACACGCTCTTCTTCTCGATGCCGGTGCCGTGAAAGGCCACCGTGGACCAGGCTTCGTCCTTGGTGAGCCCCCCGTGCTTCGAGGCTGACTTCGCTCCGTCCACCAGGTCGCCGATGGAGATGTAGGGTGCGGCCGACACAAAGAGATCCGGGGCGCGAAGGACGTCGTCGAAGGCTTGGTAGAGCATCACGATGGCGTCGGGTGCATCGGTCATCGCCGTGGCCCGCTGCCAGTCGTCTCCGGAGTGGAAGGCACCGTCGATGAGCTTCTTGGCATCGGCGTTATCGGTGAGCTTGAGCGGATCGGTGCCGGTCACCACGGTGTAGCGGAAGTCGGACGTCGTGGCGTGTTCGCCCTTGCGCTCGATCGTCGCTTCCCCGGACTTGGCGAAGACGTGCACCTTTCCGGATTCCCGGTCCTTTCCGACCGCGAAGGACACGGCCTGATCCCACTGGACCGTCTCGGCGACGATGTCGATGATCTGATCTCGGTAGGGGTACTTGCGGAGTGAGGCCAGCGTCGGCTGAGTGTCCCAGTCGAGGCTGGCGACGGCTTTGTCTTCCCCCAGGACCGGCGTTGGGAAGTACAGGAGCGCATGCCCCTCTCCCGCGGCGAGTACGAGCTCCCGATCGTCGAGCTTCTCGGGGGTCTTGCTGTCGACGGCCACGCCGAAGACCCGGGTCCAGACCTTATCGACGACCCGGGCCTGCTTGGCCTCGCGGACGAACTGGTCGACGCTGATGGTCTCTTTTATGTCCTGGTGGCCGTGGTCCGAGACCAGGGCGACGTAGCGATCCACGGGCACGCCAGTGGCCTCGGCCCGGTTGTCCATCACCGACTCGAAGGTCTCCACAGCACTGGCGATAGCGGCGTCGACGGCGGCGTACTGCTCGTCCATATCGGGGTGTGTGGCGCCGAGAGTGTGCTCCATGTGGTCGAACCAACCGGCATAGACGACCGTCAGGCGCGCGGGCGGCTTGCCGGTCACGTCCCGTCCCAGCTGCCGGAGCCCGACGGCGAGCTTGGCCCGATACTCCATTGGTTTGTACTGGACATTCCAGACCACGGGCACGACTTGGTCGGCCCCTCTGGACAGCGCTGGACCCATGGAGATGGCGTCGTCGTCTCCCTCGAAGTGCTCCCAGATGGTCTTCACGTCCTCGGACAACCACTGGTTCCAGCCCAGGGCCTCCTTGAGGGTGAACAGCACGGGATAGTTCCGGGTCTTGCGGTCGAAGAAGTACAGGGACGGAATCCCGTGGCGGCCGGGCACATTGCCGGTCAGGACCGCTGGCATGCCGGCGCCGGTGATGGTCGGGAACACGGTGGTCGCGTTCTCGACCCACACGCCCTCGTCCATGAAGAGGCGCTTGACGTTGGGGAGCTTGCCGTCGTCGGCGTATTGCTTCCAGACGTCTCCCTTGGCGCCATCGATGACGATCATCAGGCCATAGGACTCTCGCTCTCCAGTGGGTTCGGGGCTGAAGATCGAGCCACAGGAGGTGCAGAACAACAGGGCGGCCATGGAGATTCGTCGCATGTGCGCAGCCTCGCACAATTTCCCCTGCGCGTCTCCGTTCCTTCTGCCGACAAAGCGATGGGGGGATCATGCGAATTGCAATGCCTATGTTCGTCGTGGCACTGGGATGCTCCGGATCCTCGGACGAAGCCCAACACGATGACACCGACACCGACGTCGAGGACACCGACACACCCGGCGACACCGACAACCCGGGAGACACCGACGACGCCGACACCGATCCGCCCGACGAGGACGACGTCTGGACGCAGATCGTTGGCGACGGCTTCGGCGCACCCATCCAGGACACCGTGCCCGAGATGGAGGTCTTCAAAGGCCAGCTCTACATCGCCACGTCTCCCACCGGAATGGGCATCGCCAACCTCTACCGATCGGCGACGGGCGACGCGGACTCGTGGACCCAGATCACCGACTTCAGCCCTCCTCTTCAGGGCGACAAGAGCATTCACTCCTTCGGCGTGACCGACCTGGGCGGCGGCTACATTTGGGCCGGCACCGGCAACGGAGTCTTCGGGGGCATGGTCTACCGATCCGCAGACGGACTCAGCTGGACGGCGGTCTTCGACCAGGGCTTCGGCAATTCGGATCTGACTGGCACGGCACCCCACATGGTGGTCTTTCAAGGCCATCTCTACGCTGGAATGGGCTCTCACGGAGAGGGCACACCGGGCGAGGTCTGGCGCATCCCCTACGACAGCACCGATCCCTCCGACGCCGAGCTGTTGATGGACTTCAATGTCATCGACCAGGGCGTGCAGACCATCACGTACTTCTATGTGTGGAAGAACACGCTGTACGTCGGCACCGACGCGGGCGGTCAGCTCTGGGAGAGCACCGACGGCGTGAATTTCACCCAGAACGCCGGGGTCGGAATCGGTTTCGACGACCCGACCAACTATGTGCTCTCGTCTCTGGTGGACTACGACGACCACCTGTACGCGACGACGACAAATCGCTTTGGTGGGCAGCTCTGGCGGACATCGGACGGAGCGACGTGGGAACAGCTGACGGCCGATGCGTTCGGAAAGGGCGAAGCGGTGAACGAGCTGCGCAGCCTGCGGGTCTCCTTCGATACGCTCTGGCTCACGGCCTATACGAACACCGACGTCTCCCTGGGAACACCGATCTGGAAGTCGGTGGACGGCGTGAACTTCGAGCAGTCCAACGAGGACGGCTTCGGCAACGTCGACAACAGCGGGCAGAACGCGGTGACCATCGGCTTCGGGGACCACCAGTATTTCGGGGGTCCAAACTACGTAGACGGCGGCCAGGTCTGGCGCAGTCAGCAGCAGTAGGGGGG
>Ga0315336_1004426_pt1 | contig 16697 bp, 11 predicted proteins | sample ASW5metaG_FD_204512 | JGI IMG/M metagenome (GOLD analysis project Ga0315336, IMG submission 204512) | Ammonia-oxidizing marine archaeal communities from Monterey Bay, California, United States - ASW #5 | ecosystem: Environmental > Aquatic > Marine > Intertidal zone | place: USA: California...
AGATCAAAAACTGATAAATTAATTATGGAAAGGAACTTAACCAGCAATATTGTTTTAACAGGAAAATCATCAGAATTAAAAGGTTTTCATAATTTAACTTCTGACTTTTTTGGAGTTAAAACCAGAATAGGAAAGCCAATTAGTATAAAAGGAAATACAGAAAATTCGTCAGGTCCTGGTTTTTCTGTATGTTGTGGTTTAATAAAATACAAAATGCTTAAAGATGAAGGATATTTGCATATAGATTCACCTTTAGAAAACAGCTTTTTATGGAGAAAATTTGGCTCATGGATAAGAGAGAGTTTCTTTTAAAAAAAGATTGCATTATTACAACGAATCAATATATTATACTATATATAGTGGTTTTTTTTGATATATATACATTATTTAGTAATAGATCAAGTTATATTTAATAATAAAGGAGAAAAAATATGTCAGTAAACTTAGGAGTGCCAGAAGCAACAAAATCTAAACTAAAACCAAGAATTATTGTATTAGGTGTTGGTGGTGGAGGATGTAATGCATTAAATACCATGATGGCTAGTGGTTTAAAAGGTGTCGAATTTGTTGCCTGTAATACTGACTCTCAATCCTTAGAATTTTGTAATGCACAACAAAAAATACAGCTTGGCATTGAAACAACACAAGGTCTTGGTGCTGGCTCAGATCCATCTATTGGTAAATCTGCCGCTGAAGAATCTTACAATGATATCTGTGAATATATTGACGATGCTCATATGGCATTTATTGCTGCTGGAATGGGAGGTGGAACAGGAACTGGTGCTATTTCTACTATTGCCAAAGCATGTAAAGAGAAGGGAATTCTAACTGTGGCTGTAGTAACTAAGCCTTTCAATTTTGAAGGAAAAATAAGAATGGAGAATGCTGAAAAAGGCATTGAAGAATTAAAAAACTACGTAGATACAATAATAATTATTCCAAATCAAAATTTATATATAGTTTGTGATGATAAAACTTCTTATGCAGAAGCTTTTTGTATGGCAGATCAAGTTTTACATGCTGGTGTAAGAGGAGTCACAGATTTAATTATGCAACCTGGGCTTGTTAATTTAGATTTTGCCGACATTAGAACAATTATGTCTGAAATGGGAAGAGCTGTTTTTGGAAATGGAGAATCAGCGGGTGAAAGAAGAGCTATAGAGGCAGCTGAAGCAGCAATTTCAAATCCTCTTTTGGAACGAGTTTCTTTAGAAGGTGCCAAAGGTTTGTTAGTTAATATAAGTGGTGGATCTGATATGGGTTTAAATGAAGTAGAAGAAGCAGCAGATAGAATAAATCAGGAAATAGACCCTGATGTCACTAAAAGTATTTTTGGTACATCAATAAATAAAGAATTAGATGGAATGATGAGGGTTTCAGTAATAGCTACTGGAATTGGCAATGCTGTAAATATGAAAAATCCGCAAGATTCAGATGTAAAATCTCAAACTAAAAATAAAGATGATAATCTTATACAAGATACAACTAATATGACAAAACCAAACTTTGCTGAACAAACTGATTTAGAAGATTTTACAAATCCAGTTATTGAAATCAAAAAAGATTTTACAAATACACCAGATATAAACAAAAAAAATGATGATGTGAAGCAAGAACATTTACAAACAAAACCAGATAATATTGTACTAGAATTTATAAAAAAGTTTTCTCCACTGAAAATTTTTAACCTTAACAAAAAAAAGGAAAATGAAGTTAAGGATGATGATCATTCTATGTCTTTTTTAGAAAAAGAAAATGTTCAACAAAATGAAGATATAAGAAAAAAAGCAGATGAAGATGCCATGGTTAATGAAGAAACAATTATAAATCATGAAGTAGAAAATAAAGAAAAAGAAGAAGAAAAAATAAAAATTACAAGTAACAAAGAAGAAAAGAAATCAGAAATTAAGCATGAGAAAAAAGTAGAAATGAAACCTCAGGAAAATGATTATGCTGCTGAAATCAAAAAAGATAAAAAAAAGACTATTCAAATACAATCTGAAATGCCTGGATTGGATGAAAACTTAGTTGCGGAAAAACCAAACGATAAGGCTTCTGAATCTAAAGAAAAAGAAGATTTAGAAATACCATCTTTTCTAAGAAATCAGTCAAATTAGAACTATTTCCAAGTTACAAACTGTAACAAACAGTTAATTGCTTAAATATAATTAGGTAATTATTTTAGCTGTATATGTCTTCTTTAATTAAACAAAAAACTATACGAAAAGAGGTTTTATTTGAGGGAACTGCAGTACACTCTGGTCTTAAATCAAAAGTTAAACTTCTTCCAGCTGAAAGCAATAAAGGAATAGTTTTTGTAAGAAAAGATAAAAATAAAAAAAATATTATTAAAGCAAGCTGGAACAACGTTAGTAATACTACACTATGTACTACAATATCTAATGAATTTGGAGTAACTGTTTCCACAATAGAACATTTAATGTCAGCCATTTCAGCATTACAAATAGATAATTTAAAAATAGAAGTTTCTGGTCCTGAAATACCAATACTTGATGGAAGTTCAAAAATATATTTTGAAAAAATTTCTGATGCTGGGATTGTATCTCAAGAAAAAAATAAACAATTTATAAAAATTTTAAAGAAAGTTAGTGTTAAGAATGGTACATCTAGAGCTTCACTATCGCCTTCTAAAAATAATTTCAATATATCATATAAATTAAACTACGATCATCCTTTAATTAAAAAAGAAAACTATTCAATAGATATAAATGAAAATAATTATAAAAATGAAATTGCATCAGCTAGAACCTTTGGCTTTGTTGAAGATTACAAGAAATTAAAAAGTGATGGAAGAGCAAAAGGTGCTTCTTTAAATAATTGTATTGTTTTAAATGGAAAAAAAATACTGAATAAAAGTGGATTGAGATATAAAAACGAATTTGTCCGTCACAAAGTTTTAGATGTAATTGGGGATTTACATCTTTCTGGATATTCTATTCTAGGTCATTTTAAAGGAGAAAAATCTGGCCATAAAATTAACAACGATCTTCTAAAAAAAGTATTTTCAGATAAATCATCTTACAAAAGAATTAGTATGAGTGAGGCAAGAAAAAAAGAAAATAATATAATTGCTTTACAAATACCAAATCAAATAGCTTCATAGAAGTACAAAAAAAATTAATTTTATTTTTGAATACTATTTTTTTTATTCAATTTTTGTTGTTTTTTAATAAATAATAATAAATATGTTTTTTATGGAATTAAAAAAAAGAAATATATTAATATTGATAATTTTTATCATTTCCATATCTGGTTGTGGTGTTGGAAAGATTAAAGAAAGAATGAAAGAAAAACCTGTGATAACATATGTTGAGAAACCCCCTGAATTATTAATGCAAGATGCTAATAGATATATGAAGCAAAAAAATTTTTTATTAGCTGCTGAAAGTTATGAAGAAATTGATAAACAGCACCCTTATTCAAAGGTAGCAAAAAAAAGCAAGATTATGGCCGCATATGCATATTATTTAAATCAAAATTATGAAGAAAGTATTTTTGCTATTGACAGATTTATAAATTTGCATCCGGCAGATGCATCAATGCCATATGCGTTGTATCTTAAAGGTTTATGTTATTTTGAAAGAATTCATAATGTTTCATTGGATCAAAGTTCTTCTGATAATACAAAAAAAATATTTGAAGAATTAATTAAGAAGTTTCCTAATAGCATTTATAGTAAAGATGCAAAAAGCAAAATATTGATTGCAGACGATCAATTGGCTGCAAAAGAAATGAATGTTGGAAGATATTATCAAAAAAAAAATAGGCATTTAGCTGCAATTGAAAGATTTAAAGTTGTTATAAATAAGTATAATACTACAGCTCAAACCCCTGAGGCTTTATACAGATTAACAGAGTCGTATTTATCTCTTGGAATTATTGAAGAAGCAAAAAAAACAACTGCTGTACTAAGTTATAATTATAAAGAAAGTACTTGGTATAAACTAAGTTACAATTTATTTAAAAAATATGGATATAAAAAAAATGGAAATAAAGGATAAAAAAGAAAAAGATGTTCAAGAAATTAAAAAGAAATATTTAAAACTTAAAAAAGAAATAAATATAAACAATAAATTGTATTATGATGAAAATAATCCTAAAATCACTGATTTTGAATATGACAAGTTATGGAAAGAATTAAAAAATTTAGAAGAAACATTTCCTTTTTTAAGAACTAAAGATTCTCCAATTACAAAAATTGGCCACAAACCTAACCAAAAATTTTCTAAAGTAAAACACAATCAGCCGATGCTGTCTTTGGAAAACGCTTTAAACTTAGATGAGGTAAAAAAATATATTGAAAAAATAATGAGATATTTAAATATAAAAAATAAATTTATAGAACTAATAGCTGAACCCAAAATAGATGGTCTTTCAATTGCATTAAAATTTGAAAAAGGTAAATTTATATCAGGTGCTACTAGAGGAGATGGACAGATAGGCGAGGATGTAACATCAAGTTTAAAAACAATTAAAGATATACCTTGGGAAATATCTGAACTTAAAAGCATAGATATTTTTGAAGTAAGAGGTGAAATATATATGGATAAGGAAGATTTCTTAATTTTAAACGATACAAGAAAAAAAAGAGGGGAAGATTTATTTGCTAACCCAAGAAATGCTGCCTCTGGTTCATTAAGGCAACTAGATAAAAAAATTGTTAAAGAAAGAAAGCTTAAATTCTTTGCATACACATATGGAGAATTGTCAAAAGAAATAATTTTTAAAAGTCAAAGCGATTTTTTAAATAAAATAAAAAATTATGGCTTTCCAACAAATAATCTTTTTAAAATATGCAATAATTTTAATGATGTAGAAATTTTCTATAACAAAATTGAAAAAAATAGAGGTAATTTAAAATATGATATTGATGGTATTGTTTATAAAATAAACAATATTGATATTCAAAAAAGATTAGGTCTTGTTGGTAGGGCTCCGCGTTGGGCCATAGCTAGAAAATTTCCAGCTGAAAAAGCTGAAACTAAAATAAGAAATATAACTATACAAGTAGGAAGAACTGGTATTTTAACACCTGTGGCTGAATTAGAACCTGTTTTTATAGGAGGTGTAAAAGTATCAAGAGTTTCACTGTATAACCAAGATGAGATAGATAGAAAAGATATAAGAATTGGAGACACAATTAAACTTCAACGTGCTGGAGATGTAATACCACAAGTAATATCTGTCGACAAAAATAAAAGAATTAAAAATTCAAAAAAGTTCGTTATCCCTTCAATTTGTCCATGCTGTAAATCAAAAACATCTAGGAAAAAAGATGAGGTAGCCATTAAATGTACAGGTGGATTATCAAAATGCGAAGACCAACAACTAGGATCATTAGAGTATTTTGTTTCTAGAGATGCTTTTAATATTGAAGGTCTAGGAGGAAAAAATTTAAAAAAATTTTGGAAAGAAGGATTTATAAAATATCCATATGATATTTTTTATTTAGATAAATATAAAAATAATATTATTAATAAAGAAGGATTTGGAGAAAAATCGTATTTAAATCTGATAAATTCCATCAATCTAAAGAAAACAATATCATTAGAAAAATTTATTTATTCTCTAGGTATACCTCAAATTGGCCGAAGAACGTCTAATCTACTATCTAAACATTTTAAAAATTTTAAAGATTGGTTTGAGTCTATTAAAAATCTTAGTAGTGATAATAAAAAAATGTATGAACATTATATTAATATTGATGGAATTGGATCTGATGTAGTTGATGATATAAAAAATTTTTTTGATAAAGAAAAAATCGAAATTATTAAAAGATTGAGTCGGTCTCTTAATAAAATAGAAGAATATAAATTTTCTACACAATCAAATTCAAAATTATCTGAAAAAATAATTGTTTTTACAGGTACATTAGAAAATATGAGCAGAAGTGAAGCAAAATCAAAAGCTGAAGAGTTAGGAGCTAAAGTTACAAACTCAGTTTCAAATAATACAGATTATGTAATTGCTGGTAAAGACTCAGGTTCTAAAGAAAAAAAAGCAAGAGAATTAAATGTTAAAGTGTTAAATGAAAATGAGTGGATAAAACTCTTAATTTAAATTGGCAAAGTTTTTTCTTTTAACCATTCAACTTCTTTTTTACTCAAAAATTTATTAATTTTATCAAAAACTTTATTATGATAATTATTTAACCATTTTTTTTCTCGTATATTCAATAAGTTAAGATCAATTAGCTTTATATCTATTGGTACAAGAGTTAAAACTTTGAAACTTAAAAATTTATTTCTTTTTACAACTAAAAGCATATTTTCAATACGTATTCCATATTCATTTTTTTTGTAAAAACCAGGTTCATTAGTTAAAAACATGCCTTTTTTAAATTTTGTATTTGATTTTTTAGATATAGAAATTGGTCCTTCATGAACAGATAGAAAACTTCCAACCCCATGTCCTGTGCCATGAGGATAATCATATTTTTTCTTTTGTAAATATTTTCTAGCTATTTTATCAAGTTCACTTCCCTTAGTTTTTTCAGTAAAATTATAATTACTTAATTCTATATTTCCTTTAAGAACTCTAGTAAATATTTCCTTTTGCTCATTGGTTGGATTATCTCCTATACTAATAGTTCTTGAAACATCCGTTGTTCCATCTAAATATTGTGCTCCAGAGTCAAATAAATACAAATTGTTCTTTTTTAAAGTTTTATTTGTACTTTTTGAAACCCTATAATGAATAATTGAACCGTTAGAACCAAAGCCAGAAATAGTCTCAAAGCTAAGTCCATAAAATAATTTATTTTTCTTTCTATAATCAAATAATTTTTTTGATGCTGTAAGTTCAGTTACTTTTTTATTGTTTTTAATTATTTCATCCAACCAAAATAAAAACTTACAAACAGAGGCTCCGTCTCTTATATGAGAACTTTTAGATCCTTTTATTTCAGTAAAATTCTTTATTAATTTTAAATTCGTGCATGGATCTTCGCTATATTTTACATCTAACCCAACAGTTTTAAAAAAGTTTTCAATAAAATATGGTGTTTTATTAGGATCTAAATAAATTTCTTTATTTGTGATTGCAAAATTAATAAGAACTTCTTTTAAATTTTTAATATCAAAGATGTTAAAATAAGGTCCAAAATATTTCTCTATATTTCCATTCTTTTTTCCACAAAAATAACTTTTATCATCCAAATTTAATAATAAAAAAGATAAAGCAATAGGTGTGTACTTAATTTCATTACTTCTAATATTTAAAAGCCATGAAATAGATTCAGGTGATGAGAAAAAAAAATTATTAATTCTTTTTTTTTTTAATATTTTTTTTATAACTTTAATTTTATTTTTAAAAGAAATTCCTGAATATTTTGTTTCTCTTATAAAAATTTTTTTATTTATTCTATTTAGTTTTTTTTTCCAAATTTTATCTATAAATATTTCTTTACTTAAAAGAACTTCACATCTTTTTTTTTCTATTATTTTTTTTATGTAATTAAAATTATTAGATGCAAATAGCCAACTATCTATTAGAACTTTTTCTTTTGCTTTAATTTCATCTCTTAACCATAAAATTGGATCTTTCTCATTAATATTTAAGATTTTAAAAGTTTTTTGATCTACTTCTTTTTTAATCTGATTAATATATCTTCCATCAGTAAATATTAAATTTTTCTTTAAAGAAATTATGACAAAAGCAAATGAGCCTGTAAAACCTGTTAACCATTTTACTCTTTCATCTTCTTCTGAAATAAATTCATTCAGAAATTTATCTGTTCTAGGAAGTAAATAGTAATTGCAACCCTTTTTTTTTAATAGGTTGCTCAATAATCTTATTTTTTTCTTATATGACAAAGCTTATTTTTAATTTAATAAATTTTATACATGTTTAATAAAATTTTCTAAAACAATTTTTGTTTCACTTAATTTATCAAAAACAATTTCATATTTACCGTCAACAATATATTTAATTGTTCCATATCCATATTTTTCATGAAAAATCTCATCTCCTATATTGAACTTGTATTCAGACTCATATGAATCTCTATTTTCTTGTAAATTTTCTTTATTTTTAAATAACAAACGGTTTGGATTTTTTACTCTATTTTCATATTCATCCTGATCTACGATAAAGTTTTCTTCTTCTTGGAAAAAATCTTCATTTGTATCTATATTTTCTTTTGGTAGTTCAGATAAAAATCTTGATGGTTGGCTAAAATTCCATATCCCATGAATAAATCTTCTTTTTGCAAATGAAATATAAACATTATTTTTTCCTCTAGTAATTGCAACATAAGCAAGTCTTCTTTCCTCTTCTAAAGCTTTATTTCCTTTTTCTTCTAAAGATTTTTGATGTGGGAATAATCCTTCATCCCATCCAGCTAGGAATACATTTTCAAATTCTAACCCTTTAGCTGCATGCATTGTCATTATGTTAACCATATCAATGTCATAATTTTTCTCATTTTCAAAAACTAAAGATATATGTTCTAAAAATTCATTCATATTTGAAAAATCTTTAAGTGCGCTTATTAATTCTTTTAGATTTTCTAACCTACCTGGTGCTTCAATAGACTTATCATTTAACCACATTTTTGTATATCCAGATTCTTCTAATATAATTTTTGCTAATTCAATATGGTTAACTTTATTAATTTTAGCCTTCCATCTATTAATATCTTCTATAAACTTTTTAATAGTATTTCTTGCCTTAAGTGCTAATTCATCAGTTTCTATAATTTTTTTAGATGAATCTAATAATGTCATATTTGCATCACGGGCAAACTTATAGATTTTTTGAAGAGTTGCAGTGCCAAGGCCTCTTTTTGGAGTATTGAATATTCTTTCAAAAGCTAAATCATCATAATTTTTATGAACTATTCTAAAATACGCGATTGCATCCCTTATTTCTAATCTCTCATAAAATCTAAATGCTCCAATAACTCTATAGGGAATGCTTATTTTTAGTAATCTATCTTCAAATAACCTTGTTTGAAAACTAGCTCTAACTAAAACTGCAATTTCATTTAATTTTGTTTTTTTTAACTTTAATTTTTCAATTTCTAAAGAAATATTTTTTGCTTCATCTTTTCCATCTTCAAAGAAATAAACTTTTAATTTTTCACCATTTGATGCATTTGTCCATAAAGTTTTTCCTAATCGATCTTTATTATTTTCAATTAATTTACTAGCTGCTGCTAATATATGATCTGTAGATCTATAATTTTGTTCTAGTCTAATTATTTTTACATTTTTAAAAGCATCTGGAAAATTAAGTATATTTTTTACATCCGCCCCTCTCCAACTGTAAATAGCTTGATCGTCATCTCCTACACAGCATATATTTTTATGTTTTAGTGATAATAACTTTAAAAAAACATCCTGACATGTATCTGTATCTTGATATTCATCAACTAAAATATATTTAAATTGATTTTGATATTTTTTTAAAACATCTAAATTTTCACGAAAAATTTTAACAGGTAATAACAATAAATCGCCAAAATCCACAGCATTTAAAAATTTTAACCTTTCTTGATATTGTATATATAATTTGCTTATATTTAGAGTTTTTCCGAATTTAAATTTATATTTTTTAGAATCTTCTGGTAAAATCGCTTTATCTTTAAACCACTGTATCATCCACAAAACATTAGAGGGGGTGTATTTTTTAATATCAATTTTATTTGACTCCAAAATTTGTTTTACCAGTCTTGCTTGATCATCAGTATCAATAACTGTGAAATCATTCTTAAGAAAACAGAGTTCCGCATATCTTCTAAGAATTTTTAATCCAGATGAATGGAATGTTCCTATCCACATTTGCTCAATATCTATTTTTAAAAGGCTTTGAACTCTTTCTTTCATTTCATTTGCAGCTTTATTAGTAAAGGTTACAGCAAGAATTTCCCATGGTTTTGCAAGTTTTTTATTTAATAAATGTGCCAAACGAGTTATTAACACTCTAGTTTTTCCGGTACCAGCTCCGGCTAAGACTAAAACAGGCCCTTTTAATGTTTCTACCGCTTTTTTTTGTTTATCATTAAGTTTGTTTAAATAAAAAGGTTGATTCATTTTTAAGTCCAGAAAGCATCGTATGGTTTACTAACAAATTTTTTTTTTGTTAAATTGGAGCATATCTTACCTGTTAAATCTGCTCGATTAAGGGTATAGAAATGTAAATTTTTAAAACCATTTTTTATTAAATCTAAACATTGTTTTGTTGCAATATCCACAGATAACTCAAATTCAAATTCTTGTTTTTTGTCTTTATACAAATCTTTTATTCTTTTGGGTATAGATGCATTACAATTATGTGATAACTCAACTAATTTATTAAAATTAATAATAGGCAATATTCCAGGCTTTATAGGTATTTTTATGTTTTTCCTTTGAAGAATATTAACAAATTCATAAAATTTATTGTTATCAAAAAAAAATTGTGTAATACCTTTTGAAGCTCCTAAATCAATCTTCCTTTTTAAATTATCAATATCCTCTTTTATATCTTTAGATTCAGGATGTTTTTCAGGAAAAAGTGCGATGATTATTTCAAAATCTTCTATTTTTTTTAAATCTTTAATAAGTTCACTAGCATATGTGTAACCATTTGGAAAATTAATAAATTTCCTTTTTTTACTTAATTTTATATTCTCTGGATCTCCTCTTATTACAACAATAGATTTAATCCCCATCTTCCAATAATTTATAGCTAATTTTCTTATCGAATCTTTTGTATCACCAACACAAGTTAAATGAGGAATAGGTTTGATTGAAGGTCTATATGTAAATTTTTTTATTGTATCATGTGTTCTTTTTCTTGTTGAACCCCCTGCTCCATAAGTAATTGACACAAAATCTGGATAAAATATTTTTAATTTATTAAGTGTATTCCATAAGCTTTGATACATTTTTAAATTTTTTGGAGGAAAAAATTCAAATGATATTTTAAGATTTTTTTTCATTAAATTGTAAATTCCTGTGTATAACTTTTTTTTTTAATTGTTTTTAATAAAAATAAAATAGTATATTATTATTACTTAATTTAAGTTGGGGGTTTTTTTTTAGTTAAAAATGCATATATTCAGTTTTTTTATAATTATATCGTTAATATTCTCTATCAATACTACTGCAATTGCGGAAAATAAAGAAGACAATGTTGTCATTGAGGATGCAATCATAGTAGAATCTGATTTTGATCTTAATGAAGCTTACAAAGCAAAAGATTATAGTGATGTTGACCCAATAGAAGGTTTTAATAGAGAGGTTTGGGATTTTAATCTTGGTTTAGATAAAGCATTGGTTAGACCTGCAACTAGAGGTTATGTAAAAGTTATTCCAGATCCATTTAGAAGAGGACTTGGAAATGCAATAGATAATTTTTTTACTACTCCTCAATATTTTATAAATAATGTGTTACAAGGAAAAATAGGCGGAGCTTTGAATACTGTATCCAGGCTAGTAATTAATTCAACAATTGGGTTAGGTGGTTTTGTAGATGTTGCTTCGAAAATGGGAATACAGGAAAGACCCGAAACTTTCGGAGATACTTTAGGAGTGTGGGGGTGGAAAAAAAGTAGTTATATACAAGTTCCATTTAAAGGTCCTCAAACATCAAGAGATGTTGTTGGTTTTATAGGTGATATTTTTACAGACCCATTAATTTTTATTGGAGTACCATTATGGGGAAATTTAGTAAAAGGTGCTGGTACAGCAGTTGATGACCGACAAGCAACCCTTGGGGTTCTTGAAGAAATAGAATCAACATCCTTGGATTTTTATTCTTCTATTCGTTCAATGTACATACAAAAAAGAACTGACGAAATTGAATCTGATAAAGCTAAAAATTACAAATCATATTTAAAAAATTAAAATGTATTTTAAAAGATTTTTTTTTATAATTCTTTTAACGTTTTTTTTTCTTTTTTCACCAAAACAACAATCATTTAATTTTATTTCAACTGCTGCTGCAAATGATCCTGGTGTATATGTTATGGAGATTACAAAAAACGCCATTGATACTCTTACAGATCAATCAATAAATCAAAGTGAAAAAGAGGATCAATTTGGAAAATTATTTGATAAAAATTTTGACATACCTTCAATATCAAGATTTGTTTTAGGTAAATACTGGAAACAGGCTTCTTTAGATCAAAAAAAAAACTTTATAAAAAGTTTTAGAAATTATGTTGTTAAGACTTATTCTTCTAGATTCAATGAATATTCAGGTGAAAAGTTGAAATTGTTAAATTTTGAAAATGAATCCAATCCTAAGATATTTATAGTACATACAGGTCTCGAAAGAGGTGATGCTCCTATGATAATGGTAGATTGGAGAATAGGAAAAAAAAAGGATAGATATGTAATCCTTGATATCATTATCGAAGGAATTAGCCTTGCGGTAACTCAAAGATCTGAGTTTGTATCAGTTATTGATCAAAATGAAGGTAATATTGATCAACTTATTAATTTATTAAAAGAAAAATCATAACTTTATTTTGGTGGGCCCGGCAGGATTCGAACCTGCGACATCACCGTTATGAGCGGCGTGTTCTAACCAACTGAACTACAGGCCCAGGTAATAGTACTTAATTTATTTAACAGTCTTATTAACTCTTATCAAGGAAACTTTTTAATTGTTTTGATCTACTAGGATGTTTTAATTTTCTCAACGCTTTTGCTTCTATTTGTCTTATACGTTCTCTAGTAACTGTGAATTGTTGTCCGACTTCTTCTAAAGTATGATCCGAATTAACTCCTATACCGAATCTCATTCGGAGCACTCTTTCTTCTCTTGGAGTGAGACTTGATAATACTCTAGTTGTTGTCTCTCTTAAATTAGAGTTTTCTGCGGCTTCTCCAGGAACAATTGTATTTTTATCTTCTATAAAATCTCCCAAAAAACTATCGTCATCATCTCCAACTGGTGTTTCAAAACTAACAGGCTCTCTCGCAATCTTCATAACTTTTCTTATTTTTTCTAAAGGTATTGATAACTTTATTGATAATTCTTCAGGCGTTGGTTCTCGTCCAATTTCGTGTAACATTATTCTTGAAGTTCTTATAATCTTATTTATTGTTTCTATCATGTGCACAGGAATTCTAATAGTTCTTGCCTGATCTGCAATAGAACGTGTAATTGCTTGTCTGATCCACCATGTTGCATAAGTAGAAAATTTATAACCTCTTTTATATTCAAACTTATCAACTGCTTTCATCAAACCTATATTTCCTTCTTGAATTAAATCTAAGAATTGCAATCCTCTATTTGTATATTTTTTTGCTATGGAAATAACTAATCTAAGATTTGCTTCTATCATTTGTTTCTTTGCAGTTTCAGATATATTTGTTCCAAAACTTATTTCATTTGAAAGAAACTTTAATTCAGTAATTGCTAGGTTGGATTCATTTGATATTAAGTTGAGTTCTTTATTAATTTCTTTTAGTTTTTTAGAATTTTTTTGAAAGTATTTCTTCCATATTTTATTGTGTTTAGATTGTTTTTTAGGCCAATATGCATTTAATTCATTCTTGTCGTAATGTTGAAGAAAATCTTTTCTATCTAAACCAGAATCTAACGCTAGTTTTAAAAGTTGCCCTTCAGGTGCAATTAATTTTTTATTAATTACATTTATCTTTATGATAAAAAAGTTGATACATTCTTCACTCAAACATAATTTATCGAGATAATTAATTAATTTTTTTTTGATTTGTTGGTAATTTTTTAATTTTGTACTAGATAGTGTTTTTGTTTTATTTAATAATTCTTTTTTTTCAGTTATTAAAGGTTTAATTTTGTTGTAGGTTTTATGTAAATTATCTAAGATTTTAAATATTTTTGGTTCAATTTTTGATTCCATAAATGAAATAGTAAAGTTTTCTTCATCAAATAATTTGGCCTTTTTTTCTTTATCAAAATCTAGTTTCTTTTGTTTTTCTTTTTTTAAATTAGTTTCATTAATATCTTCTTCTTCATTTATTTTATTTTCAGCTTCAGTCTTTATACTTTCATTAGTTTCTTCATTTAAAGAAGCATCTTCAAAAGTTATAGGAATTTTTTTATTAATATATTTTCTATAAAAACTCTCTAAATCGATAACATGTCTAAGAAATACTTCGTTATCAATAATTTTTTTCTTTAAAATTGAGAAATATTCATAAACAAATGGAAACTCGTATATAGATTGAAGAATTCTATCTTTACCATTCTCTATTTTGATTGATAAATCAACTTCTCCTTGTCTAGTTAATAAATCAACTGAGCCCATTTCTTTAAGATACATTCTTACTGGGTCACTTGTTCTTGTTTCACCTTTAAGTAGTTTTTTTGCTAGTCTTTTTTGCTTTTTTAATAAGTTTGAATTTGCATTATTAGGACCTCTATTTCTTTTTTTTAAAATAATGCCATTAATTTTTAAATGATTAAGAACTATTCCAAAATCAGGTGAATCTATAACTTCAGGGGTAAAAAATCTTTTTATTTTAGTAAATGATATTTTTCCTATTTGTTTTGTTTCTTCAATTAAAGATTTGAATTGAGGTACATACTTATCCTTTCTTATTAATTCATGAACGGATAACCTTTTTTTGACAGTTGTATTAGTTTTATTATTTTTTTCCTGTTTTTTGTCTTTAATCATTAAAATCTCATATACATTATATTAAAAAAATAAATTTTAAACCGTTTTTTTATTAAATTTAGACTGTATTTTTTTAAATTTAAGATAATTTTGTTCATTCAAATCTTTGAGTGCTAATTTAACTTCTTTTTCTTTAATATTTATATTTTTTTTATTTAAATACATTTTAAAATATTCGATCCAACCTTCTAAAATTATATCCATATTACTTTTATTTTTTAAAAAAGGCGCATGAAGTAATATAGATTTATCTATAATCTCTAAAACAATATCTTTATGTTCAGAATTTAACAATGTGGCTCTAATGTTTAAATTTTCAATTGTTTTTTTATTAAATAAATTAACAATTAACTCCTTAATATTATTAAATTTATGATGAACAAAATTAATCGATTTAAATTTATAAATTATATTTTTAAGTAATGCTGGATACAAAATTATAGTTCCAATAAGTATTCTCTCAGTAATTTTATTTGTATTAATTATATTTTTACTTAATAAATTTTCTTTTTTTTCATTATTTTGTATTTTTTTACCAGAAAATTTAAATTCTTGAAAAAATTTTTCTCTAAAGAAATTTTTGTAGTTTTTTTTTACAGTAAAATCACTAATCAAACCCAAGAGCCTGTTAATTTCCTCTTCCAAAGCTGCCCTTTTTTCTGGTGTGTTAAAATTTTTTCCATATATCAAATTGCCCCAAACATAATCAAATAAAGTTATTTTATTCTCAAAAGATGAATTAAGGGTTTTTAAATTATTAGATAAAATTAAACTATCAGGGTCTTCTTCTTTGGGTAATTTAGCAAAATTTAATGAATAACCTGGCTTTAGATATGGAAAAATTAATTCAGGCACTCTTTTTGATGCTTTTTGCCCAGCTTCATCTCCATCCATACATAGTATAGGTTCATTTGAAATACGCCATGAACAAATTATCTGTTTAACATTTATTGCTGTACCTAAAGGAGCTACAGTGTTTTTAAAACCAGCATTATACATTGAAATAACATCAGTGTATCCCTCAACTATATAAAGTTCCTTTTTTTTCATAGGATTGTTTTTACATTGCTGCCATCCAAATAACAGTTCTCCTTTTTTAAATATATCTGTTGTAGGAGAATTTACGTATTTTCCAATTTGGTTCTTTGATAAAGCTTTACCACCAAAACCAACTACATTGGAGAAATAATCATAAATAGGAAAAATTATACGATTATTAAATCTGTCAAATTTTTCATTATTTTTATTCGAAATTATAATTAAACCAGAATCTGAAATATCTTTTGATGAAAAATTTTTAGATATTAAATAATTATAAATCGTATCTTTTTTGTTTGGAGCATAACCTAAACAAAAATTATCTATAATAATTTCGTTAAAGTTTCTTTTCTTAAAAATTTCTTGAAGGTATTTATTTGTTTTTAATTCTCTTTTTAAATTATTGTGAAAAAAATTAGAAGATATTTTCAAAATATCTCTTAAAATTTTTATTTTATTTTGAATTAAAATATCTTCTTTTTTATAAACACTTTCTTCAATTTTAATTCCAGCATAACTTGCCAATTTTTTAACTGCTTCTTTAAAAGACATGTTCTCGGTTTTCATCACAAAATCAAAAACACTTCCATGTTCCCCGCTACTAAAACAATGATAAAATCCTTTTTCATCTGATACTGTAAAAGACGGTGTTTTTTCATTAGAAAATGGTGAAAGCCCAATAAATTCTTTGCCTCTTGGGGATAATTTTACTTTTTTTGAAACAATATCTGAAACTTTTATTCTAGTTTTAATTTCATCAATTAATTGGTTGCCAAATTTCATAAAGTAAATACCTTTTAACTGCGAAGAATAATTTTAACATAAGAACTTACTTTAGCCATGTCTATTTGAGAATAAAGTTTATGTTTTTTTATTTCAGTCATAACTTTTCCCATGTCTGACATATTGTTAGCATTTAATTTTTGTATTATTTCTTTACATATATGCTCTATAGCTGTTTCATTCAATTGTTCTGGTAAAAATCTTTGAATAATAACAATTTCTTTTTTTTCTTTATTTACAAGCTCTTGCCTGTTCC
>Ga0315336_1004428_pt1 | contig 16692 bp, 10 predicted proteins | sample ASW5metaG_FD_204512 | JGI IMG/M metagenome (GOLD analysis project Ga0315336, IMG submission 204512) | Ammonia-oxidizing marine archaeal communities from Monterey Bay, California, United States - ASW #5 | ecosystem: Environmental > Aquatic > Marine > Intertidal zone | place: USA: California...
CACCCCCCCCCCCCCCCCCACTCCGGATCATCCAGGATAAGTATCTCGAATATTACTTTAGAAGAATCATCTTCTGGGTAATGGCGCCAGTAGGCGTCGAGAGACGGTATAAATACATGCCGCTTGGCAGCGAGGCAGCCTGGAAGGATACCTGGTGCTGGCCGGCAGTAAGTTGGTCATTCACTAGAACTGCCACACGTCGTCCAAGCACATCAAACACACTCAGATTCACCTGCTGCGAGACAGGAAGGTTAAACTGAATGGAAGTCGTTGGATTGAACGGATTGGGGTAGTTCTGGTCAAGCGTAAACGTTGAAGGCAATTCTGCCTCTGGATCGACATCAACCGACCTGGCGAAGCTGGTGTATTTCACTTTTGAAGTCGCACCATTTTCAGAAAGGACGTAGACGTAGCCGTTCGAAACTGACATGTCCAATACGTTTGCAGTCTTCAGAGCAAACAACTCGAGTGAAAACGCTTGCCAGTCGAGTGAAGACCAGACTCCTTGCCCCCACGTGGAAGCGAAGAGAGCTCCATTCTCATCGAATGCCATATTGCGGATCTCAGGTGGATTGGTCGGGAAAGGGAACGCACTGTTCAGTCCCGTCCAGTTATCACCCTCGTCTGATGAGTAGTAGATTCCTTTCGCCGTCCCTACAAACAGGTTACCTGAAATCGGATCCAGCTCAATATCGAAAATGTATCCGTTACCGAGGCCAATTCCGTCCGGGCGCTGCCACGTTTCAGCAAAGTCATTCGTCACGTATAGTGAATCACCGAATGTACCGGCGTACACCTTACCAGGTACCGTTGGATCTGCTTCCAGCGAGTATGCTGTGTCAGCCGATCCCAGTGGTAGCTGTTTCGATTTCTGCCAGGTAACAGCGCGGTCGAATGAACGATAGACGTCGCCATTGTTAGCCGAGATATAGAGCGTACCCAGAATGTCTTCTGTGATAGCGTAGATTTGAGCGAATCCGTCAGGAATACCATCTGGTGAGCCACCCTGGCCGCCTGAAAGGTCAGCAAGAGCGCTTTCCCATGTTTGACCACCATCGTCGCTGAAGTAGAGACCATCGAAGCCCCATGATGTCAGCCAGATGCGACCAGCGGAATCCTGAAACAGGTCGGTTACCACTAGAGGCAAGAACAGATTGTCGGTATTCGGGAGACCTTCGCCACAGCTGTACCAAAGATTTCCAAGTCCACCGTCCCAACCAACTTCTTGATTCGTGTCCGGCACACGGCAAAGCATCGAACCGATGTTACCCGTTGCTGGATCTTTGGCTCCTCCGTATAGACCGACCATGTACCGCGGTCCTGCTTCTGTCTCGTAGAACAGGGAAGCTTGGATGGCTGCTTTAACAGGGAAGCCAAATACGTCCAGAACGTCGAGGTCGACGTGTCCGAAGTGCTCGAGCGTATCGCCGCCGTTGTCTACCCACTGATCAATTGGGTCTGGATCGCCGTTTAATATTGAAGCGTAATTGTGAATGTCGTCGGTGGTGATAAGCGTATTCACAATGACCGTATAAGTCATGCTGAGAGAATCACCAGGGGCAAGAGCCACGACATCGTCTATGTGCCACAACATAGCCGTGTTGCTGCCTGCAACCTGAACTGTTCCACTTTCTACGACAACACTCTGCTCTACGAGCGAGAGACGGTGGTCTATGACGTCCGTGATCCATACAGGATCATCCGTCATGTCCATATCGGTGACATCGTCATTTCTAATCGTCACACGATATGAAATTTCGTCGCCAGGATGGGCACCATCTGCCGCAAAACCGATCAGTTCTTTCCTGATTACAAGGTCTTCGAGAAGGAGCTCTGCAGTCTCTTCGACGCCTGTCCAATGAACATCTTCAAATCCTGTTATCGAACCACCCGTGTCTGTGGTGCCAACCGGATTCGCACCGATCACGAAAGGATCACAGCTGGAATGTGTCTTGGCGCAATCCAAGAAGATGTAATCATCGGTATAGTCCGTTCCGCCAGACACATAGATCGGAAAATCGGCTGAAGGGCGGACCACAAAATAGTCATCTGAGGCATCAGCACCCGCTGCAGCATTTCCGCCGTAGAGATACAAGCTCAGGAATAGATCGGGTGCATCTCCATCTTCTGTAAATACAGTGATGACATCATCCGCATCAGTATCTCCTGGAACTGTGTTGTCTGCTCCGTAGACGTGAACGTTTTTCTTGTTCGAAAAATTAATCTCTTCAAAGGTCGCATTCTGACCGCTATTGATCTGAAACGTATCGAACCCAAACCGGAAAGGGCCATTGATGATGTTGATCTCGTTGTTTGTATCGTCAGGAGCGATGACAGAATAAATCCCGTTAACGATTATCAGATCGTCTATTGGTTCTAGATCCTCAAAATCGATACTCGTCGTAGTTCCGCCTGTGAAGTCGTGTGGAGCTAGTCCAGCACTCGCTGTCGGCTCGAAGTAAATGACACCCGAATCAGGGCCGGTCATTAACAGCGTTTCATCTGTCACCTGCTCATCGCCGCGAAGTACAATTTTGTCGAAGCCACCAAGGCCGTTAAAGTCGACTCCTGGATCCGCTCCCGGAATTGGATTTCCGTTATTAAAGTCCACCGTAAACAGGTCGTCGCCATCCGTTCCATTTAGAACGATTTCGCTTACTCCATTGTGGTCAAAATCTGGATCAACGGTGTCGGTCGGATTTGATGAGAGCAGCCCGTCAAACAGTAGTCGGGCACCCTGACGAAGATTGAGATCGCCATCACTGTCGAGAGACAGTTTGTAGCTCGCAGAATTGCCTTGAGCTTCAACCGAAATCCTGAACAAATCCTGCTCGGCTGCCACGAGCTCTTCAAGATGAACAATCGTCGCAGTATCGTCGGAAAAATCCTTGGCTTCTGATTCATCTTCAAAATAGATGTCAGATCCCGGACCATAAAAAGTGGGATAAAGCGTTTTATAGAAGTCCGCCAGAAGCAGCTCGTCGATTGTTGCTTTTCGGTCGATGTTGGTCACATACGCGACCACATCGGCCAACATAGATGCGTTGTCTTCGATCACCTGGCTGTCGCCGATCCCGATAATGATGCCGTTACTCAGTAGATCACCGTCCACAGCGTCGTCATCATATTCGTTGTCTTCAATCAACGCGCCATTGTTCGGAAGGGAGTTTTCTTCATCCTGAACAATATTTATGGCGGTGGAGAACTCTGTACCGTTGACGTCAAACGCGAAGTTCAGTACGTTTTGGCCAACAGCGAGATCTTCAAATTTGTTGTCGTGGATCCATACACCACAATCAAACTTATCTAGTGTAGTACACTCGGAGCTCTCACCCTCTATCCCTTCCAGATGAACGCCGCTTCCAGCGGTTTCATTAGAGCCAGCCAGAGCAGCATTGCGGCCCAGCTCGAACATAAGATTGTAATGAATCTCATTCCCCGTCATGGTGTCTGTTCCAGACGTCGTCTGAGCATCTCCATAAATCCCGTAAGAGTAATTAGGAAGGGCACCAGATTTCTTGGCTCCAGCTTCGTAGAGGAAATTATATCCTACCTCCCACCTGTCATAGGGACCAGGAATCTGGATCAGTGCGTATGTGTCGTCATCTCCCATGATTGACAAGGCTTCGATGGTCACATTGTCTTCTTCAATGGAAAATGCGTAGTCATATCCGGAAGCATCAATACAGGCTTCGGAGCCCGCACATTCAGTGAGGCGACCACCGGTACCGGGCATTACGACCGCCCATCCAACTGGGCCAGAGATCGTGATGAACTTTTTGTCGATCACAATTTCGCCTTCAGCGTACGGTGTTAAGCTCGCAGCAAGCAAAATTGTATCGCCTTGATCCGCAACTGCCAGCGCTTGCCATATGGTTGCGCAGGAAGAACCGCCGCCGGTCAGACAATCATTTGCTCCGGCTGTGACGCCGTAAACGAACCCTGCCCCATCGGAACCAGCCGGATCTACATAACGAATAGCGGCCATGGATACTGAGGCTGTAATAGCCATCAGCACCACCGCCATGGTGGTAACTTTGAACTTCATACTAGAATCGCTCCCTCGCGATATCTCTAAAAAGAGTCTTAATTTTGGAAAACAGCTGGAATCAGTTAGGCGGTTTGGTCCTTCTGTTTCTTCTAGCCAAAGGAGGGAACGAACGAATTCCGTTTATTCGTGAATTGGATGGGTTTTTTCTCTCAAATAATCACGCGTATATCATTGTCGTGCTTCGTGTTATCACCACTTTAAGGCCAAAATAAAACGGGGCGGCGATCGTTGATCGCCGCCCCGAAAAGCGCACTCAGCATGTTCAGAAATCTTACTTGAGCAAGATCATTTTCTGAGCAATCGAGCCCCCAGGTGTTGTCAAGCGGTATAGATATATACCACTGGGGAGGTCAGACGCCTGGAAGTTTACAGTGTGCCTTCCGGCAGCCTGCTGTCCGTTTATAAGCACTGCCACTTGACGACCGAGCACATCGAATACCGTTAGGTTGATGTCGGCTGTCTGCGGTAGCGTAAACTGAATCGTGGTCACCGGATTGAACGGATTTGGATAGTTCTGATCCAACGTAAACTCACGTGGAATTTCAGAGCCATCCAACTCATCGATATCAACTGACCCGAGAGCAGATTCGTATTTGAAACTGAAATACTCGCCTGTGTCGGTCAATATATAGACGGAACCGCCGTCGATGGAGATGTCCATGACATTCCCGGTCTTGAGCGCAAACTCAGTCAGCGAGAGCGCCTGCCAATCCAGCGATGACCAGACTCCTTGTCCCCAGGTTGAGGCAAATAAGGCCCCGTCTTCATCGAACGTGATATTGCGAACTTCTGGCGGCACTGCGGGAATCGGGAAGGCTGTATTCAGTCCTGTCCAATTGTCACCACCGTCAGCCGAGTAGTATATACCGAGAGCGGTTCCAACAAATAGGTTACCCGAGAGCGGATCAAATTCGATATCGAAAATATATCCACTGCCGAGACCGATTCCGTCAGGACGAGCCCATGTTTCACCGAAGTCTGTCGTGACGTACAGCGAGTCGCCAAACGTACCAGCGTAGAGGGTCCCTGGAAGCGTAGGATCGGCCTGAAGTGAAAATGCCGTATCAGCCGAACCTTGGGGTAGCTGCTTGGCTTTCTGCCAGGTTGAACCACGATCGAAAGATCGGTAGACATCACCGTTGTTGGCCGAAATATATAGGGTACCCAGGATATCTTCCGTAATGGCATAGATTTGCGCGAATCCATCGGCAATTCCATCGGGAGATCCACCCTGTCCACCTGATAGATCAACTTCAGCATCTGTCCACGTCTGTCCACCATCGTCGCTGTAAAACAGCCCTGAATGGCCCCAGCTCGTTAGCCAGATACGGTCAGAAGAATCCAAGTACAGATCTGTCACGATCAGTGGTTCCGGAATCCCGTCGTTGTTGGGCAGTCCTTCTCCACATGAATACCAAAGGTTTCCGAGACCGCCGTCCCAGCCGGCTTCTTCATTGGTATCAGGCACGCGGCACAGCACGGCGCCAACACCGAACAGCGCCGGATCTTTGGCTCCTCCGTGGAGCCCAACCATGTATCTCGGACCTGCTTCCGTTTCGAAAAACAGTGCCGAATTAATGGCTGCTTTGAGTGGGAATCCAAATACGTCTAGCAATTCCAATTCAACCTTTGCATAATGCTCCAGGTCGTCCGGATCGCCATCGACGAACTGGTCCGTCGTGCCATCATGATTCAGGATTGACGCCCAGTTATCGACGTCTTCTGTAGTAATAAGGGTGTTGACTATCACGGTGTAGGTCATTGACACTGAGTCACCGATAGCGATCACTACATCTTCAATGAGCCATAACATGGATCGATTGTCCGTGATATCGACCGTTCCGGCTTCCGTCACGATACTTTGCTCGATTAAAGACAGACGGTGATCGACAACGTCTGTTACCCAGAGGCTATCTCCCGCCGAGAGATCAACTGATCCTGCTCCGTCATTGCGAACTGTTACGCGGTACTCCAGATCATCACCAGGATGGGCGCCAGTTGCAGCGAAGCCAACCAACTCCTTGCGGATCGAAAGTTCATGTGATGACAGGTCATCAGCCGAGTCTTCAAGATTGATCTTGGTAATATCCTCGAAGCCAGTGATCGAGTGCGTTCCAGGTGCGTGCGTGAACGTACCAGGATCGCAGGCTGCCGAAGTATTAGCACAATCAAGGAAGATGTAGTCTCCACTGTCATGATCACCGCCGTTCACTGAAATTGGAAAGTCAGCTGACGGGCGAATAACGAAATAGTCGTCCGAGTCGTCATCAGGATCGGTTGACGGCCCGCCACCAGTTACCACGTTTCCACCATACAGCGACAACGATAGCATCAGATCGGGAGCATCTCCGTCTGGAGTGAATACGGTAAAAACATCGTCCCCGTCGCCTGAGCCCGTATCGTCACTTCCAAAGACGTGAACATGCTTTTTATTAGCATAGTTTACCTCTTCAAAAGTCTTGACGGCACCACTGTTGATCTGAAACGTGTCAAACCCGAAACGAAACGGTCCACCAATAATATTTATTTCATTGTCCGTGTCGTCTGCTGCGATCACAGAAAACTGGGTATTCACAATGATCACATCATCGATTGGCTCGAGGTTGTCAAACAGGATGCTCGAAGTGGATCCATCCGTGAAGACAGTCGGAGCCAACTCGTCCGAACCGAAATCAGGCTCGAAGAAAATTCGCCCACCATCCGCATCATGCATGTCAATGGTTTCGTAATCTGCCTGTTCGTCGCCGCGAAGTGTGATGGAGTCAAATCCACCTTCTCCATCGAAATCGATTCCGTTTTCTATCGCGGTACCGTCTCCGAGAGGAATCGGATTCCCATTATTGAAATCCACGGTCAACAAATCATCTCCTGCCGTTCCTCCCAGAACGACATCCGTAACTCCGGTGGTCGTTCCGAGTCCATCGGAAAGAACACCGTCAAAAAGAAGACGAGCGCCTTGACGCACATTAAGGTCTCCGTCCCCATCGAGCGAAACCTTATAACTTACCCCTTCTCCCTGGGCAATGACGTTTACCGTGAACAGATCTGGACTGGTGTCTGTCTCGTCTAAAAAGACGATCGTCGCCTCATCAGCAGAATTGTCTGTCGCAAGGACAAGCGTACTAAAATAGGCGTCAGATCCTGGGCCTAGAAGATTCGGTTCGAGCGATTTGTAAAAATCAGCCAGCGCCAACTCATCAATCGTTGCCTTGCGATCAATATTTACCACGTAGGCAGAAACCAACAGCGCTGGATTTGTTGTCAACGTTGGGTAGTCAAAGTTTTCATTGTCTTCCTCCACCGATGAATCGCCTATACCGATGACAACGCCGAAATCCAGGTTGGTTGGCGAATCGAAAAACGTATCATTCCCATACTCATTATCGTTTACACGGGCACCGTTGTTCGGTAAAGTATTTTGCGGATCCTGATTGATTGTCATGGCCGTAGAAGGCTCCTTCCCATTCACATCAACAGTGAAATTGAGCTCGTTCTGACCCGAGTTTAGATCGTAAATTGTGTTATCGTGTATCCAGACGCCACAATCGAATTTATCGGAAGCATTACATTCAGCACTCAATCCTTCGATTCCTTCGAGAAATAGGCCCATTCCCGCAGTCTCATTCGAACCGGTCAACGCTTCGCCGCCGAGTTCGTAGATATGATTGAGTTGAATTTCATTTCCCGTCATCGTGACGCTGCCGTCAGAAGTCTGAGAATCTCCGTAGATACCGTACGAATGATTGAAGATTGAGCCCGGATTCTTCTGACCAATCTCATGAATAAAGTTGTACTCAATCGTCCAGCGATCCCATCCACCCGTTGCAATCTTAACCGCTGCCCAGGTTTCATCCGGGTCACCGACTATATCGATACTGGAAATGGTGACGTTATCAGCACCAATCGAGAATATGTAGTCACAGTCGACAGACGTACAGTCGAATACTGCTTCGTCAGCGTCGCCAGCAGTTCGACCTGCCGGGTCTACTTCTAGAACAGGCGTCGTACCCGCTATCGTAGCAGCCGCCAAGTTTGGACCTTGAATCGTTACGAAGTCGAGTGCTTCTAACGATCCATTTTCATCGATGTCGATTTCGCCTTCGGTGTACGTGCCCGGAAAGAGCTGAATTGTGTCACCCTGATCCGCCACGGAAAGCGCGTAGGCAATCGTGGCACACGGGGAGCCGATGGTTAGGCAGTCATTGGCTGCATCTGATCCAGTCGGATCAACGTAACGAATGGCGGCTGACGCACTGCTGATAGCGAATACTGTGAGTAGCAGCGCGAGAATTGTAAACTTTGTTTTCATGCTTTTTTGGCGTCCCCTTTCGGATAACGTAGCGTCTGGGCCTTTGTAATAGAGTTTTGTATCCGTTCAAAAACAGCCTTAAACAGTGTTTTAAGCCCTTTCTGAAGGATAGTCCACCTCCTGTACATCCCGTAAACGTCGAAGAATCATTTTTTTGCGCTACATCCGAAAAAAAATATTCTTTTTTTTCGGCCGTGGTGAGAGCCGCAATAAAACGGCTGGTGCGTATAACTGCAAGCGTCTGGGCGGCCCTTCCCGTATCACGTGTTCAAAAGAGGCCGCATTCTAGAATTCAACGAGCGCTTGCCTCGCGAGGATCCGGCCATCCTCGGTGAGAGAAAGTAGCGATCCATCACGATTGACCAGGCTGTTTGAAATGCATGATTTGACGGCCCGATTTGCAAACTGATGGTCCCACCTGAGGTGGTCTTCGAGATGCTCTACACGGCACTCGTCTTTTGCTTCTGGAAGTCCTTCATGATTGTAGAGATGAATGACCAACATTTTCCTACCAAACAGCAGCTTCTGTGAGACCCTCCTCCGCGCCACAGAAAGGAGGCCTCGGTCTGGAGCAAGAAATACAACCAGTACAAACACGATACCCGCCACCGTGGCCATCGCTCCGGCGATGGAAACATCAAAGTATCTGGCCATCCAGTAGCCGCCGACGGCGCACGTCGCGCCAATTCCACACGATATAATAATCATCGGCTTCAAGCGGTCGGTCAACATATAGGCCGAAGCTGGTGGTGCCACCATCAACGCAACCACTAGAATTGATCCGACAGCGTCAAAAGCTCCTACCGCCGTGACGGACACCAATCCCATCAATACGTAGTGGAGTAGGACCGGCGCGAAGCCGAGAGAACCGGCGAGCGCCGCGTCGAAGGTGGTCAGTTTCAACTCTTTGAAGAAGACGGATATGAAGACGAGATCCACGACCAACACCGCACTCATGATGACGAGAGACCGTGGACCTATGTCTACCCCAGCCAGAATAAACCGGTCGAATGGGGCGAACGCGAGTTCGCCCAACAAGACGGCATCGATATCCAGGTGGATGTCGCCAGCGTAACGGGCTATCAGAACAACCCCGATACTGAAGAGCGCGGGAAACACGATTCCTATTGCCGCATCCTCGCGAAGCAAGCCTGTTTTTCGCAGCATTTCTACAAGCGCGACGGTCAGCACTCCTGAGGCGGCCGCCCCGACGATCATGAGGGGTGAGCCGAGGTCTTCGGTTATGAAAAATGCTAGAACGATACCTGGCAAAATCGCGTGGCTTATCGCGTCACTCATCATCGCCATGCGCTGAAGAACGAGGAATGCACCTGGCAATGCACACGCAACGGCCACTACAACGGCAATAAGCTGTATTTCAGTTGATGGACTCACTGGCTCAGCTTACCACCGTATTGTGAATCGATGACGGATTGGGCCCGTTCAACTCCTTTTCCAGTGAGGGACCAATTCTGAGCGTCTATTTGGCGCGCCAGCCCCAACGTTTCCAGCAAGTGCAATGTTCGTTTTGCCGGACCGGATATAGTCGACATGACATCCAATACCCGCTGGGAGTGGGGATAGTCTTTCGATGAATGCTGGGACGCCAAGGTATACAGATCGACCAGTACTGCATCGACACGCAGATTTTTTCCAGCCTTCCACTCTCGAACTCTTCGAAACACGAGACCCCGGTTTGGCGCAAACAAAAGAGATATGACTACGATGGCACTAACGATTAGAACGATTGTCGGCCCGGTGGGCAGGTTTGCGACTCGACCGCTCGTGATCGCTCCCCCGACGCCAGATACGGCTCCGAAAATGGCAGCCAAGACAATCATGCGTCCCAATCTGTCGGTCCACTGCCGGGCTGCAGCCGCAGGAGCGATGATCATAGCGCTCATTAGGACAACTCCTACCGTCTGCAATCCGATTACGATCGCAATTACAAACAATCCGGTGAGAAATCGATCTAGCCCGTGTATCGGAAACCCGAGTGTCGCGCCGAAATCAGCGTCAAAGGATATCAGTTTGAATTCTTTCCAGAACAGAACCATCATGACCATGATGGCGGAACCAATCCCCAGAATCACCATGACATCGCGTTGTACGAGAGCGGCCGCCTGACCAAACAAATACGAGTCTAAGCCCGCCTGATTGGCGTCCGGCATCTTCTGGATATAAGTCAGCAGAACGAGTCCAAATCCAAAAAAGACCGACAGCATGATCCCGAGAGCGCTGTCATACTTAATACGCGTTCTCAGCGTGACCGAAGCGATAAGCGCGGCCCCGAGCCATCCAGCAAGTGCGGCACCGAGAATGAGAACAAGAGGTGCCTTGCTCCCGGTCAACAAGAAGGCGATGGCTATGCCAGGGAGTGCTGCATGCGAGATAGCATCGCCCAGCAGAGATTGACGCCTAAGAAGAGCAAAACCGCCGAGAGACCCCGCGGTAATTCCCAACAACGCGGACCCCAAAGCGACCGTGCGCAGGGTGTAATCCAGGTATATGTCGGTAAACCATTCCATCAGGAATCGTCTTTCGAGGCAAGAGCGGACACGAACGCGACCCGACCGCCATAAGTCGCTCTAAGATTTTCTTCGTTGAAGACATCTCGAACTGGGCCTGAGGCGATCTTGCGAACGTTCAGAAGCATTACCCGATCGAAATATTCAGGAACTGTTTGAAGATCATGATGAACCACAACGACGGTTCTGCCTCTTTCTCTTAGAGACTGAAGAAGGTCTACAATGGCACGTTCCGTTGTCGCATCAACACCCTGAAAAGGTTCATCCATGAAATAGACCCTAGCATCCTGCACGAGGGCGCGAGCCAGGAATACGCGTTGCTGTTGCCCGCCCGATAGTTGCGAAATTTGCCGATCAGCGAATTCTTCCATTCCAACCTGAGCGAGCGCCCTGAGCGCTTCAACTCGTTCAGTCTTTCCTGGTCGCTTGAACCATCCTAGCTTTCCGTACAAGCCCATCGTCACGACATCCAGTACATTGGTCGGGAAATCCCAATCGACGCTTCCGCGTTGCGGGACATAGGCCACATTAGAACGCTGCTCGGAATAAGGTCTTCCGTGTATCAGCACAGAACCGGCCGCTGACTTTACCAGTCCCAGAATCGATTTAATAAGTGTGGTTTTCCCGGCACCATTCGGTCCCACAATTGCCAGCAGAACGCCCGTTGGAACCTGCAGATCAATATCCCACAGCACCGGTTTTTCGCGGTACGCCACCGTCATATCCCGGACATCAATTGCGTAATCCATGATACTACTCGTTTTCGGTCGTCAGCTCTGTCACAATCGTGTTAACGTTCTCACGGACCATACCGACATACGTTTCTGCAATCGTACCGGGTGAACCCAGAGCATCACCGTAAAGCGTTCCCCCAATCCGGACCTCAAATCCCCTCGATCGCACTGCTTCTCGCACTGCCTCGATCCCCCGCGGGGAAATTGAGGACTCAACAAACATGGATGGTATTCTGTTGTCGGCAACAAACTGGGCCAGCGCCTGCACATCAGCTGTGCCCGCTTCAGTCGCCGTACTTAGTCCCTGCAGCCCTTTGACATCCATCTCATAGGCTCGACCGAAATATCCGAAAGCATCGTGGGAGGTTACCAGCACACGATAATTCAGGGGAATACGAAGAACTTCGCTTCGAACCCAGGCATCCAACTCCACCAGCTCCGCCAGGTACGCGTCCTTGCGCGCCTCATAATCTGCGGCGTGCAACGCATCGTTTTCGGCCAGAACTGAAAACACCACCTCTGCAGCCTTCATCCAGAGACTCACATCGAACCAAATGTGCGGGTCATGATTGCCGACAAAAAGCTCCGATGAGCGAAGCTCGTCTTCTGCCAATCCAGACGTGACAGCGAAGACCTTTCTTCCCAGGTGAGACATCTGCTCGAATATTTCGACCATCTTTCCTTCCAGATGCAGTCCGTTGTAGAAAACAAGGTCTGCGTCCGTCATCGCTGAGACATCGCCTTCGGATGCCTTATATAAATGAGGATCGACGCCTGGGCCCATAAGCCCGTCAACATCCACATAAGCGCCTCCAATGACCTTCACGAGATCGGCGATCATGCTCGTCGTGGCTACAACCTGGAAAGGGTTTTCCGAACTGACGACTTTCGGAGTTGCTGAATCAGGCGAGGGAGCGCAACCAACTGGAAGAAGCAACAAGATTGCAAGCGCCCAGATCGACTTGGTCATTGGCTGGTGGCACATAATTTATTCAGAGTGTTCAATTTCCATTACTGGCGTTTCTTTCACTGGCATTGCCTTCGCAGCATAGCCTTCGCAGCATAGCCTTCACAGCATAGCCTTCACAGCATAGCCTTCACAGCATAGCCTTCACAGCATAGCCTTCACGGCATAGCCGTAGCCGTAGCCTTCACTAGCATGTTCTGGCCCAATGATACGACTTTCTTCACAGTTTAGCCTAGGCTAAATATGTGAATTAGCTTGGAACGAATATGCCAGAACGAGCAAGGTTCGGGTCGACAGGGTCGACCCGAACCTTAATCCGGAGGCTCAATATCTCTAGCGCCTGCTAGTCAACCCATTCAGCCACAAATACATTTGTGTCGCGAGAATCGATGCGGTCCACGTTGCGGTTGCTGGCAAATGCCACTTTCGTACCGTCGAACGAGAACATTGGAAACGCGTCAAACGTGCCGGAATGAGTGATCTGCTCAAGCCCAGTTCCATCGAGGTTGATCATGAACACGTCGAAAATGCGACCGCCTTCGGCCATAGAATGGTGATTTGTCGTGAACAAGACTTTTTCGCCAGAAGGATGAAAGAACGGAGCCCAATTCGCTCCCGGTAGATCGGTGATCTGTCGAGCGTTGCTTCCGTCGATATCTGCAACGAAGAGGTTCAGCGCAGCGGGCTCAACGAATCCATCATCAAGAAGACCTTGATAGACGACAGCATCTTCGCCGGTAGGTCGGGAAGCTCTCCACACGATCTGCTGGGAATCTCGAGAGAAGAATGCTCCCCCATCGTATCCAAGCGTATCGGTGAGTTGAAGAATTTCACCCGTTTCCAATTCGTAACGATACAACTCAAGATCTCCTGACCTTGTTGAAGTGAAGATGATATATTTGCCGTCTGGCGATACCGTCGCCTCAGTATCATATCCTTCCCCTCCGATGAGCAATTCGATATTGGATCCGTCCGAATCTGCTATATATATATCGTACGTATCATAAATCGGCCATACGTAACGGCCCTGTTCAAACATTGCTGCAGGTGGGCATTCTTTCGCCGCCTCGTGTGTGGATCCAAAGATCAGTCTTCCGTCTGGCAGAAAATAACTGCATGTCGTCCTTCCCATACCCGTGGAGACCAATTTGTAGTCGTCTGCTGAATCGCCGCCAGCGGCAGCTGGGTCCATCACATAAATCTGATCACATCCCTGATCATTAATCTTGGTCCAGTCACTCTGGAAAATAATTTTGGTGTCATCAAAGCTCCAGTATGCTTCGGCATTATTACCACCAAACGTCAGCTGCTTAACATTTCGAAAATGCGTTTCTCCTTCGAATCGAAGAATGTCTGCTTCGGCATCGTAAGCGGCGTCGTCGACGGCCAGATCATTGTTGGCCGATTCGGGTGATGCACAACCCGCCAGAAGAAAAACCGTAAAAATAAATGTGAATGCGAATCCAACATTTCGGGAAAGAGTTCTCATATATGGTACCGAAGGAGCCAAAACCGATTCCCAATACCACGAGGTATTGAGCAACTAACCGGAAAAATCTCCTGTAGAATTGTATAGAATTGTTAAGGTTAACTTTGCAAAACTAAGCACTACTGAGCAATGGACGTTCAAAACTTTGAAGAAGATGTCGTCAAAGCCAGCCATGAACGGCCGGTGGTTGTCGATTTTTGGGCGCCTTGGTGCGGCCCATGTCGCGTTTTGGGTCCGATAATTGAGAAATTGGCCGCAGAGCAGCCGGACATTTGGACTCTCGTTAAGGTAAACACCGACGAGCATCAAGAATTGTCGACCAGGTATGACATTCGGGGTATTCCTGCCGTGAAGTTGTTTTCAGGCGGTGAAGTAATCGACGAGTTCACTGGCTCCTTACCTGAGTCTGCCATTCGCCAGTGGCTGGAGAAAGCATTGCCTAGTCGGGCGAAGGAGTTGCTTGGTAAAGCAATGTCGCATTTCGACGCAGGTGCCCCCCAATTGGCCAGACCGCTACTTGAAGAAGCCCTGGAGTTGGAACCCGTCAATCCCGTGGCGGCCGGACTGATGGCTTCGATTCTCGTCTTTGATGACCCTGTCAGAGCCGTTGAACTTGCCGAAACGGGCAAAACGGGAGAATCGAGTATTGCCCAGCTGGCAAATTCTGTCATTGAATTCGCAACGCTAGTGGCAGAAGAGCTTCCCGATGACTCCGAGAACGGAGCTCAGGAATACGGCGAAGCAATTATAGCCTTGCGTGACTCACGCGTTGAAGACGCCATTCCGTTGTTGATTGAGGTCCTGCAAAAGAATAGATACCTGAAGGACGACGCGGCCAGGCGACTGGGCGTTTCCGTGTTCACCTTACTCGGTCCACACCACCCTGTCGCCCTGGCCTTCCGTCGCACGTTCGATATGTGGCTCTACTGAGACCGCGTCCCTGTCACAGTAATGCTTCGGATCGAAGCCCCAGAGGATCGGAATAAGTCAATCTCACTCTGGGAGGCTACCTGCAGTAAATCCTCGTCCGATAGATGGATCTCACGGTCCTTCCCTACACGGACAGACTCGAAGCCTGCATCGCGAACCACTTGAAGATAGTCGTCTTTACTGGTCGCACCAGAGACACATCCGGCATACATTTCTGCCGATTTTCGCACGGATTCTGGCAACACACCCTCAATCACAATATCTGAGATAGCGAATGAGCCGCCAGTTCTTAGAACCCTATGAACTTCTCCGTACGCGGCCTTTTTATCAGGAACCAGGTTGATCACACAGTTCGAAATAACCCGATCAAATGAGTTGCGATGAAAGGGCATGGCCTCGATCTCGCCTTGGACGAATATCACGTTGTCGAATCCGAGATCGACGGAGTTCTTTCGGGCTAGTGCAATCATTTCAGGTGTAAAATCCAGGCCCGTTACACTGCCCTCCTCGCCTACAAAACGCCGGGTGATAAACGCATCAATTCCAGCGCCTGAACCCAGGTCCAATACATCCTGTCCTTCCTGCAAATCGGCAAGATCAGTAGGAATCCCGCAGCCCAGATTTAAGTCAGCGCTCGATTCATACCCTTCTTTGCCCTCATAAGCATCGCCTATGAACGAACCAGGTTCATTACAGCCACAATCCCCCCCACACCCGCAGTCACCACCCGAAACGGCAATGGAGGCATATTTATCGCGCACCTGTGACTTTACTCCTTCTGGAGTTGACTCAAGAAGCTCATCCGCCGTGGAAGCACAACATGCTCCATTTTTCGTACTGCTGACTCTAACATCGTCACAGCATTTTTCGATTTCAACGGTAAGTGTCATTCTATTTCCTCTCTCATTTTCAACAGCACGTATTCAGTGCTTCAGCCTTCTCAAACCAGCTAGCGATAGCTTCTTGAGCACTTTTTAATTTCGCCCAATCCACGCAATAGCATGATTTCGGACCATCAACCTGTCCTGTAACCAACCGGGCGTCTTTAAGCACCTTCAAGTGCTGCGAAACGGTGGCTTGAGACAACGGAACAACATCGACCAACTCTCCACAGACACACACATTTCGCGCGGCTAAGTGTTCGAGAATCGCAATCCGCGCAGGATGAGAAAGAGCTTTCGCTAATTCGGCAAGATCCTGCTGTTGTTTGTTGAATAGGTCCTTTCTGGCTTTGGCCATGAATCAACCGTGTTTGTTATGATCGTTTCATTGTATATCGTAAATATACGATAAAAGAAACAATAGTTTCAAAACCAGAGATAAATATTTCTTTTTAAGCCGCTACTTCCTGCTCTCGATACTGCAACTCGTAGAGCGTGCGATACAATCCTTCGGTGGCTATCAATTCCTGATGCGTTCCGCGTTCCCTTACCCGTCCCCTGTGCATCACGAGAATCTGATCAGCATGCTGAATGGTGGAAAGCCTGTGAGCAATCGCGATACTCGTGCGACCTTCCATTAGTGTTTCGAGCGCGTGCTGAATGACTTCTTCGGTTTCTGTGTCCACGCTCGAGGTAGCCTCGTCGAGCACAAGTATTCTCGGATTGTAGACGAGCGCCCGTACGAAAGAGAGCAACTGGCGCTGACCATGAGACAGTGACATGCCACGCTCTCTCACCTCTTG
>Ga0315336_1004429_pt1 | contig 16688 bp, 17 predicted proteins | sample ASW5metaG_FD_204512 | JGI IMG/M metagenome (GOLD analysis project Ga0315336, IMG submission 204512) | Ammonia-oxidizing marine archaeal communities from Monterey Bay, California, United States - ASW #5 | ecosystem: Environmental > Aquatic > Marine > Intertidal zone | place: USA: California...
ATTCCCGGCCAGATGACAGTGGGCAGCGGGGGGGGGGGGGAGGGAGGAACATTGTCGGCGAAGGAAACACCGAGGCCAGGCCCGTCAAGTGCTCAAAAATATTCTACCGTACTCCTGGAAGGGGGCGCTTTTGCTGTTGATGTCATGAACGACGGTGTATCCTGCGGATATTAGCGATTCTGCGGCGATGAACGAAACTTTTTTTGGAGACGCAAAACCCGCACGGTCAACAGTCCAGGTGGTGCACGTTTCGCCGAGGTTTCTTGTGGAAATTGAAGCAGTAGTAGTGATTGAGGGCTAACGAACGGCGGGTAATCCAGCGCGTCATTCAAGTGTAATTTTTTGCACCCAACTCTGGCCCTGGTAGAGCACCTCGATTTCTATATCCCTCAGAATGGTGAAGAAAATTCGGAGCCGGGCAAGGTCCTCGACGCTGAAGCGGATATCCCCGCCGTATCCGACCGGATACTCCTTGAACGAATGGTTGCGGAGAAATGTGATGCGGATTAGCCTGCCCGGTGGAGTGATTTCGGCATTGCCACAAGTTTTTCTCCGTATGGTTTTCCAGGGCCCTTTAATTTTTTTTCCTGTCGGACGGCGCCCAGTCATGCTGTGTCCTCTGCAACTAGAAAGTTCGTTTCCAGGACTGCCGGTAAACACGTAGCCTAACTCGGCGAATTTGGTGATGCTGCAGCCGATTCCTTGTGATGCAGCGATGGCCCCGAATTGGGTGTTCACCTCGACCTCTTGAAAGGTCCGTTGTTCTTGAACCGGACAAAGGGCTACCTTTTGCAGAAGGGCGTGCCCTCCTCTTTTTCCGACAAGGCGGTAGCCTTCCGTGTCCGGGCCCAGGGTTCGGCTGTCGACCTGGATGACACTGCCCTTAACAGTTCTCACCGAGTCGCAGCCTACAGAAATAGTAAGTAGGCCCAGGGTGGACAAAAAAAGTGTAATTCTCCTGCCATCGCTGGAAGTTATTTTTTTCACGAAGTCCTGAATCCCGTTGCGGCCTTAATAAAAAGTTTTAGTGGCCATTTTGGAGCATCCTATTCTTCATTCGGTGCCGAGAGCAACGCATGGCAACATACGGGTGCTCCCCAATCGATTTTAGCCGGGCCGGTTTGTTGTTAAGGGGCTAAATCCCGTAGGATGCCCTACCTTATCGAAGGAGATCTTTTCTTGGGCCAGACCATCGTTGAAAAAATCCTTTCCGCCCGCGCAGGAGCTCCTGCCAAAGCCGGCGATCTTGTTGTCGCCAACATCGATTACCTGATGGCGGGAGACGCCAAGGGCCCAAAGGCGCTCGACATTTTCCGGGAGGCGGGTCTTCCGTTTCGCCTCAATCCAAACAAGACTGATATCATAATTGATCATTTTGTTCCGGCGTTTGACCTCCTCTGGGCAGGGCAGCATGTCAGGCTGCGCGAGTTCGCTGCAGAGCACGGGGTGAATCTCTTCGACGCAGGTTCAGGGGTGTGCCATACCATCGTGACCGAAGAGGGTCGGGTGGGACCGGGTGATCTTGCTGTGGGCGGAGATAGCCATGTGTGCACCTACGGAGCGCTAAACGCCATGGGTGTTGCTGTCGAGAGCGGGGAGATTGCCTCTGTGTTTGCCACTGGTAAGCTTTGGTTCAAGGTGCCCCAAACAATTCGAGTCCAATTCGAAGGTGGCTTGTCAGAGGGCGTATTTGCCAAGGACATGGCCCTCTATCTGGCTGGGAAAATTGGGTTGAACGGGGCTAACTACCGGGCAGTCGAATACGGTGGGCAGGCGCTTTCGGCTCTTTCGATGGAGGGCCGCTTCACCATCGCAAACATGGCGGTAGATATGGGTGCGAAGACGGGGCTCATGGAAGCCGACGAGAAAACCGTAGCCTGGACCCGTGAGGCAGGCCGTGCCGGGGAGCCGGTTAAACCGGACAGTGACGCCAAATATGAGCGCAAGCTTGTCCTGGATGTCTCCTCTATGGAGCCTGCGATCTCGGCTCCGCCCTCGGCAGACAACGTGTTTCCGGTGGGAAAATGTGTCGGGCTCCCGATTCATCAGGCCTATCTGGGTACTTGTACGAATGGTCGCCTCGAGGATATCGAGATCGCGGCCTGGATGCTCCGGGGCCGGAAGGTAGCCAAAGGGGTCCGCTTCTACGTAGCCCCGTCTAGTCGAAAAATTTTGAACGCGGCTGTGCAAAGCGGGGCGATCCCGGCGCTAAACGAGGCCGGAGCGATCCTTTTGCCGCCTTCGTGCGGCCCTTGCGTGTCGATGACGGGCAATGGGGTCGTTGCCGGGGGCGAGCGGGTGATTACTTCTGCCAACCGGAATTTCCCGGGCCGCCTAGGGAGTAAGGAGGCGGAAATCTATCTGGGTTCGCCGGCAACGGTGGCGGCCTCCGCTCTGGTGGGGAAAATCGCCGATCCGCGAAAAATTTTGCCGAATACGAGGTATACCGGCGAATGACGATGAGGGGTCGTGTGTTTCGCTTTGGGGACAATATCAGTACCGACGTCCATCTGTCGGTCAAGTACCGCCCGCCAGAAACCGGGTTGGATGCCCTTATGCGTGATGCCTTCAAGGAGATTGACCCAATTTTTTCCTCTTCTGTGCGACCGGGTGATCTGGTGGTGGCGGGAGAAAATTTCGGTCTTGTAAGCAGCCGGGCGGACGCAGCAGTTGTCCTCCGCGAACTGGGGGTAAGCTGTGTGCTGGCCAAGAGTTTCGGGCACATGTTTTTTCGTAACGCGTTGAACATGGGTTTGCTCATTATCGAATGCAATACAGATTCCATAATGGAAGGAGATGAAGTAGAAGTTGACCCTAAGGCCGGCCTCGTCCGAAATGGGGGCGAAGAAATTTCTTTCGCCCCTATCCCTCCTTCGGTGATGCGAATGCTAGATGCCGGGGGCCTGATTCCCCTCCTGAAAAAAGAGGGTAGCTATCCAACCTAAGTTCCTGTTCCCAAGGATGTTCCCATCGCGGATTCTAAAACGGCCATTGGCAAATTGTTCTCCCTATAGCCTCGCCGGAGTATTTGGGCATATTCTGCCGTGGGCCTGGTATACCGAAGGGGCCCGGTCATTTGGTAGATTATCGCCCTCTCCCATCCTTGGTCCGACTCGACATTCACCTCCCTGCGCACATAAAGGGTGGGATAATCCTCATAGTCGTCGAGGGCGGAGAGATCCTCTTCGTGTAGGAGATAGAGCAGGCCGGGCACAAAGGGCCCTTTTTCGGGCGCGTTGGTTGCCCAACCCGGCCCAGACGGAAATTTCTGGGGAAGTGCGATTCGGAGCGCGTGACCCATTAGGCGTGTGAGGTGTAGAGGACGGCTTTTCGGGCAACGCTGGGACATCTTCTCTTTGTTGAGATTTGTGGCATAGGCAAAACAGAGCATCAGGTTGTCAGTTAGCGATACCGAAGTCCTCTTCATCATCTTCGCCCCAGCCCTCAGGTTCGCCGCCTCCTTCCTCATCGCCGCCGAAGGCGATGAGCATCTTAGCAGACTTACCACCCACTGGAGCGGCGGCATGAATCGCCCCCTCGCGGATAGTTATCATCTCGCCTCCCTCGAGGACGACGAGTTCTTCCTCGACATTGAATTGCATTCGCCCTTCGAGGACGATGAGCCTTTCTTCCTCGTCGTGTGTATGGTAAGGGACCAGAGCGTCCTTGGGCTGTTCGACCTCGAAGATGCGGAAGTCGCGTTCGGATAAAGCCGATACGATGTCCTCCTGATCGGGTGCGCAGCTAAAGGCTTTGGCCACATCTTCTACGCGGTAGGTAGGCTTCGACATTTTTCTGTTTCCCGTGATAACTAGGGGGTAAGAATTTCCTTGACGATCCGGCTAGTTCGCGCGCCGGCCGCTTGGCCGGCAAGCTGTTTGGATAATACACTCATCACCTTCCCCATCTCCTTTATCGAGGTGATCCCCATCGCACCGATAGCCGACTGGGCTGCTTGGAGAATGGTTTCATCATCCATCTGAGTGGGAAGATACCCTTGCAAAACGAGGACTTCTTCGCGCTCCTTAGCGGCCAGATCGGGCCGATTCCCCTTCTCAAACTGCTCGGCCGCCTCTCCACGTCTTTTTACCATGCTTTGGAGGATTTTGAGAATCTCTTCCTCAGAGCTTTCATTTCCCCTCTCTTTGTCTTTTGTCAAGATTTCGGCCCGAATCATTCGGATGGTAGAGAGGCGATCAGTCGCTTTTTCACGCATGGCTGTCTTCATATCATCGGCCAGCCGGACGCGAAGTTGCTCCATATTCACTCCTTATTGCACGTCGTTCCTATCTCGGGGAGGACCAGAATTGGCATATAGGATTCGCGCCCTTTCCCGGTGAAGCAGCCACAGTATGGCCAATCCTCCGCCCAGCAAATCCGCGGCGGCGTCGATCAGTGAAGGCTCTCTTCCCGGAACAAACGATTGGTGAAGTTCGTCGACCAGTCCGTTGACCGCCACAAAGACGAATAAAATAAGGGCAGCCCTCATTTTTAGATGTCCCGCCGCCGTATTGCGAATTGGGCGCCAAAACAAGAGCGCTAAAATTCCAAATTCGCAAAGGTGGATCAATTTGTCCAGCCCGGCCGGGATGGGCAGCACTCCCTCTCCCAAGCTGGTTGAGGAGGCAAAGTGAATAAGCGCAAGATAAGAAAAGGCCCATCGTGCTCGGGACGAGGGCCGCTCTTTGCTCATGCAGCTGCTTGGTGCCTCCGATAGCCTCAGTTGAGAGGGACAATTGCCTCAATTTCCACCAAAAACTCAGGGTTAGCAAGGCTTGAAACCACCAAAAAAGTATTCGCAGGAGGATCGTCACCAAAAAATTCCTTTCGCGCCTTGCCAACTGGACCGCGGGCGTCGAGGCTTATAACAAAAACGGTGGTCTTGGCGACGTCTCCCATGCTGCCTCCTGCCTCTTCAACCACCCTGCGCATATTTTCGAGTGCCTGGCGAGTCTGGCCTTCGGGGTCTCCGGGGGAGGTGACGTTGCCGTTCTTATCGAGAGGGACCTGGCCTGCCACATAAAGCGTTCTTCCTGTCTCGACGATGACGCCGTGCGAATAATGGCCTCCTGGCGGGGCCATCTCCCCGGGCTGGTTGACGATCAATCTTTTCATGCCGTTGCCCCCAATGAATAAGGAAATACGCTAGTGCCGGTCAATATTTCAGCTTGGCTTCGTCCAAATTGCCTACGACAGTGAGGATGGACGTATCTAGGTTAATATGTGTTTTTGCAGCCGCCTGCACCTGCTCTTTCGTTACGGCACGGATAATATCTAAATATTTTTCAGCGTAGTCGGGTGGAAAACCTAGGCGCTCAACTGCCATTATATAGTCTGCGATGCGAGATGAGGACTGAAATCGGGTTGCAAAATTTCCGGTGATAAAAGCTTTTGCTTCTTGAAGCTCGCGCTCGCTCACTCCATCCTCCTGAATCCGCTGAATTTCTGCGATAGATTTGGAGATTGCTTGATTGGCGCTGCTATTTTTCGTTTTGAGCATGAGCCGCCAGTGTCCCGTATCCATTCCCGCTGCGAAATAGCTGTAGATTGAGTAGACTAGACCCATTTTCTCGCGGATGTTGCTCATCAACCGGCTCTCAAAACCGCCCCCGCCGAGAATATAATTCATCACCCGAGCTGCGTAGAAATCCTTGTGTCGTCGGGAGAGAGAGCGGTTTCCTAGGATGATGGTCGACTGCTTGAATGGGCGCTCGATCTTAATAATGGACATCTTTTCTCCGGTGTCCACCGCGCTTGCAAAAACTTCCGGTGGCGGGTCCATTTGGGTTTTCCAGTCCCGGAAATGGTCGAGGACCTCATTCCGCGCACGAGTGATCGTGATGTCGCCCACGAAAACGAAAATCGCACCCTTCATTCCGTATCGATTCCGGTGAAAATTGACGAGGTCCCGCTGGTTGACCTTTCTTATGGTCTCGGGCAACCCTTCTACCTGCCGCCCGTAGGGGTGGAGGCCAAAGAGGCGGTTGCGGAAGGCTTTGTCCGCAAGGTATCCCGGGCGATCTTTTTTTCGCTGAAGGCTGCCCAATAGCTGGGCCTTCATTTTCTTAAGTTCCTTTCGGGGAAAAATAGGCCTGCGGAGAACGTCCGCAAATAGCACAAGCCCTCTCTTGAGGTCCCGTGTGAGAAGGCGGATTGAAGCAGTCGAAAAATCTCGGCCCGCAGCCGTGCCAGCGCCCCCTCCGAGGAGGTCGTTAAGTCTCTCAATGGCAGATGCAGTTCGATTCTGGGTACCCCGTGGAAGCATTCTCGCGGTCAAGTTTGCTAGGCCCTGCTTTTCCACAGGCTCGTAGCGTGAGCCTCCCTGAAAGGAGGCTCTAATGATAACGATAGGGAGTTCGTGAGATTCCTTGACGAGGAGTACTGCCCCGCCGGGAAGCTCTTCGCGGTCATAGGACAATATAGCGGCGAAAGCGTGGGGGGTAAGGGTAAGGCATAAAACGAGGGCAGCCGCGGCACGGACCATTGGATATATGGTCATTTTCGAATTACCTCCTGCTTCGCTACGCCCTTTTGTCCTTGGTGTCTTCCCTTGGGCGGAATCGGCACAAGGGTCGCCGTCGTCCGGCCATCCTTACGGAGGTATAATTTCGCGACTCGGACGATATCTGCCGAAGTGACTTTGGCAAGGGAAGGGAGGAAGCTATCTACCAGCCGCCAATTACCTGCAATTGAGGCCCGGCCGAGTTGCATGGCACGGTAGAAGTGACTGTCCATCGAAAAAATTGTTTGGGCCTCAATTCTGCGGAGGTTTCGTTCGAGTTCTTGGCGGGGAACGCCCTTTTGGGTGAGCTGGTCCAGCTCATGTAAGATGGCCTCTTCTATATCGCGGGCACTTTTTCCTGGAGCGGGTTGTCCATAAAGGTAGAAGAGCATCGGATCAACCGAAACATAGGTATAATCTGTCCCGGCTCCCAGCGCGATGGCGTCTTTTCGGACCAAGCGTTGATAAAGGCGGCTGGTCTCGCCGCCGCCCAAGATGGATTCCAGCATGATGAGAGCCGCCCCGTCTTTATCCCTCCAGTTTGGAACATGATGCGCCATGGCGATGTAGGGCAGTTGTGCTTCTTTGCGGACTACAAGCCTCCGCCCTGTGACTTGGGGAGGCTCTTTCATCCGGGGACGGCCTTGGAACGGCCTGGGGGGGATAGGACCGAAGTGCTTTTCAAGGAGCTGGATCGTCTCGGACACGCTAAAATCACCGACGATAATGGCTGTTGCGTTGTTGGGCATGTAGTAATGCCGATAGAAATCTTTCAAATCGTCCAGCGAAATGTTTTTGATATCCTGGGACCATCCGATGATGGGGTTGCCATAGGCGTGCTTGACGAATGAGGAGGCACGGAGTCGCTCGAAGAGCATGCCAGTGGGACTGTCCTCGGTGCGCGAGCGGCGCTCCTCTAGGACAACTAGGCGCTCAGGTTCAAGTTCTTTTCTTTTCAGGACCAGGTTGACCATCCGGTCGGCCTCGAGCGCCATGACGAGGCCGAGTCGGTCTGAGGCGATTCGCTCAAAATAGGCTGTATAGTCCAAGCTCGTGAAGGCATTATGGGAGCCCCCGTTCCGTTTGACAATGTTACTAAAAACCTTGGGGCCGTATTTTTTCGTTCCCCTGAACATCATGTGCTCGAGCAGGTGAGAAATGCCGGTTTTCCCCTTCGGCTCGTCACGGCTTCCCACCCCGTACCAGACTTGAAATACAACTGAAGGCGCCCGGCGATCCTGCAGCATGAGTGCTTGCATGCCGTTAGCGAGGCGGTGCTCAATAACTTCCCAAGGTACTCGGAGCGAACCCGATGAATCCGTTTGGTGGCCTGGTGATTTTCCATCCCCGAGGGCGATGAAGGCAGGATAAGGAGACAGGAGCAAGGTGATAGATAGTAAGACAATTTTTCTCATAAATAGTCCTTGAAATTTTTTGGAAATTGTCACTGGGAAAAATGGCCGCGAGAACAATATGCACTTCTGGCCCAGAATTTTAATATGCGAGCTATCCAAAAATCCCTGCTTTTTTGAGTACCATGGGGTTGGCTACATTTGCCGGCTCCTTCCCGGCCAGACAGTTCACGGTTGCCAGGACAGCATGGCGGACACAGTTCTCACAGGCATCCTCACCAACCCCCGCCGCATGGGGAGTAACGACAACGTTGTCCAGGGAGAACAAAGGGTGGGAGATGTCGGGCGGCTCGTCAGGGAACACGTCAATTCCGCCCCCCCGAATGCCGCCGGATGAAAGGGAATATGCCAAGGCGTCGATGTCTACGACGGGACCTCGGGAAGTATTGAACAAAAATGCTGTGGGCTTCATGAGTCCCAGCAGGTCGTGGTTGATGATACCCCGCGTGTCCGGTGTTAGCGGGACATGGCACGATAGATAGTCGGCTCTCTTTACTACTTCTTCGAGTGGATGAAAAAAGACGCCCACCTCGGCGGCAAACCGCTCATCCCGGACGATGTCGCAGGCAAGAATTTCCATCCCGAAGGCAGCGGCGCGGCGGGCGACCTGCTTACCAATGTTCCCAAGACCGATAATGCCGAGGGTCCTGTCCTTAAGAGCAGCAGCGGGGAGGCGGAGGCTAGCCCACTCCCCGGCACGGATGCCCTGGTTCGATAGGGGGATTCTCCGGGCAGCAGCGAGGATGAGACCGAAGGTGTGCTCTGCCACCGATTCGGCGTTCTGGCCCGCTGCATGAGTGACAACGATGCCGTTTTTCGTTGCGGCATCAATATCGATTGCGTTTAGGCCTACGCCAGTTCGCGCGATGATTTTCAAGTCAGAGGCAGCAGCCATGACCTTGGCCGTGTATAGGTCTCCGCTCGGCAGGGTGGCGACGACGCCGGGGATTCCCTCGAGGACCTCTTCCTCGCTCAGGCGGACGCCCCGGACGTCAAGATTGATTTTCAATCCTGCATCCTTCTCCAACGGGTGGAGTAGGCGCATCGGGTCATCCAGACCCCCGAGCCATGTCGTAGTGATCCATGCAATGCCTTTGGCCACTGCTTTTCCCCTTGGAGTAGATTAGTGTGGGAGCCCGGGCGGGGCCACGCTGTGGGATCTGAAAGACTCCCAGAGGGCCCAGTCAACTCTGACACCATCAGAATGCCACAAACGCCCCCCGAGCTCCAGTGGGGTGGTGACAGGTATAGCCTAAAGACGGCGGAGGATTGTGGTTCGCCGTCCGTCGCACCAAATGAGTTCAAAGCCGAATGCACTGCAAATCCACTCCATCGTCTCTCTTCGGTAGAAGCAAAGATGGGTGAAATCGCGTCGGTAGTGCCAGTTTGGCCGAAACACTTCCTTGTTCCAGAACATCGTCATCACGCCGAGGAGCGCGCCTGTTCGAAGCATGGCAAAAAGGAGCTTAATTTCTTTTTGTGGATGGCGGAAATGTTCGAACGTCTCAGTCGCTGTGATGAAGTCGAATGGGCTGTCGGGGGGCTCGGGAAAATAGAAAGGATCGTATGGTTGAGTGGTGAATCCGCGGTCTTCCATGAGCTGGCAAAGAACCGGTTCGGGGCCACACCCAAAATCGAGCCCACACGCACCAGGCGGAAGTCGCTGCGCCAAGGGGGAGACGAGCGTTTTTAGATGGGCTAGGTAGCCGGCATTGTCCGCTGCGTTTTGGTGCTGGTTATAGCGGGCGCGCTCTTCGGCAGAGGAGGGCCAGAATAATTCAGGGACGAACATAAGTTGGCAAGTTGGACAGTGGAGGTAGGAGCGAGTTTCTCCTTCATCGAACAGCCCTGCATCCCTTCCCTCGCAGAGTGGGCAAGAGGGAATCCTGCCGTGATCAAAGGTAAATTTTGGCGTGTCCTGCAGCATGAACTCCTTCCCGCCGGATAAGCGCATGTTCCCTACTCTCCGGTTGACACCTGTCCAAGGATTCCCCTAGCTTGGGCGCCAAGTGATTCGAAACCTCGAACAATTTCTCCATATTGATATGGTAAGGAGATTAGAATGATTCTGGACAAAATGAAGCTGGATGGCAAAGTGGCGTTTGTCACCGGTGCGGGGTCGGGTCTGGGCCAGGCGATGGCTGTAGCGTTGGCCGAGGCGGGTGCCAATGTCGCTCTCGCTGGTCGACGGGTGGATGCCTTAGCGGAGACCGAAAATATAATCGCTGGAACGGGACAAAGGGTTTTCGCTGTACAGGCGGATGTCTCGAAGCTAAAGGAAGTGAGAAGAGCCGTGAGCGAGGCCGAGATCACTCTGGGCCCAGTCGATGTACTGGTCAACAGCGCAGGCGTTATAAATGGGGAAGAAACTCTCCAGGTAGCCGAGGAGGAATGGCGGCGCGTCATAGACATCAACCTGACGGGGACGTTTTTCTGCTGCCAGGTTGCGGGCGAGAGGATGATCTCCCGAGGGGGGGGGAGGATCATAAACGTGGCGACTTTTCTTGGTGAACGAGGCCATCGCGCTGCCCGATCCGCCTACAATGCGAGCAAGGCTGGGGTTGTCTCCTTAACGCGATCACTCTCCGTCGAATGGGGTCCAATGGGAGTGCGCGTAAACTGTATCTCGCCAGGCGCGCACCGCACTCCCATGATGGCGAACGCCCTTTCGAATCCTGACTCGGAAAAGTGGTTAAACGAAAAGACGGTCCTCGGCCGTATAGGTGAGCCCGAGGACATTGCCGGATTGTGTGTTTTTCTAGCTTCTGATGCCTCAAGCTACATCTCAGGGGTAAACGTCTTTGAAGACGGAGGTGGCTGGGTATAGCGCGTCATGACGGAACTCGGGGCCCTCATCTTTGATTTCGACGGTACGATTGCCGACAGCGAGCCCTATCACTTTGCCGCCTTTCAGCAGACCTTATCATCGGAGTTGGGTCTTGAATTAAGCGAAGTCCAATACCGGGATCGCTATCTAGCCTACGACGATCGAATGGTGGTGCAAATGTTTCTGGATGACTGCGGCGTGGTTTTGTCCCCTGGCCGCTTTGAGTACCTTCTTGGGATTAAGGAAGCGAAATATAAAGATCTGGCGCGAGATCCACTTATCCTTCCTGGTGCGGCCAACCTGATTCGGGCCGCCTCTGCCAGATGGCCACTGGCGGTCGCGAGTGGGGCGCTGGAGGCCGAGATTCGTCCCGTTCTTGAGAGTGCAGGGTTGCTCGAAAATTTCGAAACTATTGTTTCGGCGGAGATGGTCGAGCGGGGAAAGCCCAATCCCGAAAGTTTTTTAACGGCGCTGGAGCGAATCAACGAAGGCCGTGCCGGTTCCATCCTACCTTCCGCCTGTCTCGTCTTGGAAGATTCGGTAGCGGGTGTTGGTGCTGGCCGCTGTGCTGGTATGCGGGTTCTAGCGGTGACCACTAGTTTTTCAAGAAACCACCTCGAGGAGGCTGATCGAGTGGTGGATTCGCTTGAGGAAATTGCTGATATAGATGTTCTAACAGACTGGTTTTCATCCCTACCGATTCGTGATGATGGGGATAAGCCAACGTGTGTAAAAGGATAGATTATGTCCATATTAAAAGTGGCTCGTATGGGCTACCCAGGTCTCCGGCAGGTTGCCGAGGAGATACCCTCAAGGGCTTTTAAGGGTGGCGAACTCAAGACACTGACCGATAATCTGGTGGAAACCATGTCTGAGTACGCAGGTATCGGTCTAGCTGCTCCTCAGGTGCACTTCGGTGTCCGCATCTTCATCATTCAGCCTGACCCTGGGGACGAGTCTACCTTCCGCGTTGCAGTGAATCCTGTTCTCACCCCTCTCTCGGAGGAGATTAAGGAGGGTTGGGAGGGATGTCTCTCTGTTCCCGACATACACGGAATGGTTCCCCGCTATTTGCATATCCGACTCGATGCGTGGGATGTTTCGGGAAAAAAATACTCAGTCGATCTCGAAGATTTCAACGCCCGCGTCGCCCAGCACGAGGCCGACCATCTCGACGGTGTGCTTTTCCTCGACCGCATGACTAACCTCTCCACACTCGCCTATGGTGATGAGTGGCGTCGCTACCATGCTCCCCAGCCCCAGCCGAAAGAGGATGAGGAGAGCAAATAAAGCGGGTGGGTTAATTAAATTCTACGCGCAACAGAAAGGTGTAAGATCTGCGTTCGGCTCTGGGTGGCAACAATGGATAAAAGGGTTGCCCGAAGAGCAGAAGTTCTCAAAATATCCATTGAGAAACTGGGCTGGGTCGAAGGATAAATTGCAGACGGTCTCTGAAAGGCTGGGACATGCATCCACTTCACCACAAAAAAGCCGTATCATAACAAGGCTACAATTGTTCTCTCATCCACTGCGGGAATCTCGGCAATAAAGGGTTGAAATTCGCCATAATTCCCAATTCAATGGGAGGCCCGAAGTAAAATAATTCGTATAGTTCTGTAGAGAACTGGCTTTTGGGGTGCGTGGTTACAAGGTAGGTAGATGGATCGGTCATTCGAATTTGCGCATTTTGGAGTGCTAGGCACATTTGACGCCTGACCATCTTGCCGATGCGAAGGTCGAATTAGAGTAGCCTGTACCAAAACCTATACCAACAGCCCTGAATGAAATAAGGGGCTGAGAGATGAAATCCCCCAACCCCTTCAATATCTTGGTGCCCAAGAGAGGACTCGAACCTCCACAGGGTTTCCCCCACAGGCACCTCAAGCCTGCGTGTCTACCAGTTCCACCACTTGGGCAAATTAAGTATTTTCAACTAAACAAAGAAAACAAAAGAACTTACAAGGATTTTCCTCAAATTCTAGAGAGCTTGTAACCCCTCTCCCAGCTCTTATTTCTTCGTATTTTCATTGCCTTTTAGTACGGTTTTGACCCCTTTGAGGGGTAATTGCCACCAAAGAAACCTGAGCCGACCTCATACTATTTTTTCCACCGTCCAATTCAACCAGCGGCAGATTAGACCATGATTTGTCCAGCCTGTCACGGTATGGGGTGGGAATCGGACCTACTCAGGTTTAGAGCGCGGGTTTAGGGCGTCGCGAAGCCCTTCGCCGAAGAGGTTGAAGGAGAGGACTACGAGGAGAATAGCAATGCCTGGGATAAAGGTCAGCCAGGGAGCATCGAACAGATATTTTTTGCCATCTGAAAGGATGTTCCCCCAGGTGGCGTCGGGGGGTGGGACGCCGAAGCCTAGGAAGCTCAAGCCCGCCTCGGTGAGAATGGCTCCAGCGATGCCAATTGTGGCTGAGACCATGACCGGAGCCATAGAGTTTGGCACGAGATGGAGGAAGATGAGGCGCATATCGTTTGCACCTATGGCCCGTGCCGACTCAATAAAGGGCTGCTCGCGGAGCGAAAGGATTTCTGCACGGACGAAGCGTGCTGGGCCTACCCAGCCCGTAATTCCGATGACAATCATAATGTTCCAGATGCTGGGTGGAAGTACGGCTATGACCGTCAGAATTAGGAAAAAGGTAGGGAACGAAAGCTGAAGGTCTACAAGCGAGATAAAAATGGTGTCTACGCGGGTGAGGCGTAGTTTTTCCAAATAGACCAGAGTAGGTACTTTTTCGACTGCAATGCCGGTGGCTGCGCCCACGAGGACGAGGATGATTTCTAAACCGAAGAACCACCATCCCTCCAGCCCCACGGGGATGAACCATGCCGCGATGGCTCCCATAGCAGCGAGAATGGTAGGTGCCATGCCTGGTTGCCTTTCTCCGTAGAATCCTGCGATACCCCCTAGGACGACACCTAGGGCAATTGAAATCCCCACCGCGACAAACCCCACCGCCATTGCTACTTTCGCGCCTTCGAGCATGCGCGATAAAACATCCCGGCCGAGTTCGTCCGTTCCAAACAGATATACTCCAAATATAGGGAACGCTTTTCGGGGAACCGTCTCCGCGTTGGGTCGGGTGAGAGGTCCTTTCAGGCGGTCAGGGAGGCGGACTTGGCTCGAATCGAAGAGAGGTTTTTCGGGGAGGAGTCCCGCCTTGAAAATCCAAGAGAAGTAGGTTCTTTGTTTTAAAAATTCGAAATTTGAGGTGCCCCACCACCCCGCGAAGGAGAGAGCGAAAAAGAGGACCAAAAATACGCCTCCCCCCATCGCCAGGCGGTTTTTCGCCAGGCTTCGGAGTACGCGCTGCCAGGGGGTTGGTGCGATATCTTCGAGATCGTCCTCAAAAAATGTTCTAATTTTTGAAGTCATAGGCGAATCCTCGGATCGACGATGACGTAGAGGATGTCGGAGATGAAGGTACCTGAGAGGACGAGAATGGCTGAGATGAAATTGATGCTAATGATGATGGGGTAGTCTCGAGTCAGAATGGCCTCGAACGCCATCCGGCCCATGCCAGGCCAGGCGAAAATCGTCTCAAAAATGACCGATCCGCCGATGAGACCGGGTAGTAAGAGGCCGAACATTGTGACGAAGGGTAGGGCCGCGTTTCGAAGCGCGTGGACATAATAAACTGTGTTCTCGTCTAGGCCCTTTGAATGTGCAGTGCGGACGTAATCAGAGTCAAGCACTTCGGTCATCTGCCCGCGGACGTATCGCGAGAGGAACGCGATGCCCGTTGTAGCGCCGAGCAGGCTCGGCAGGACCAGATGCCAGATTCGATCGTTGATTTGGAAGAGAAGGGAGGTGTCTTCTCGACCGAATGTGCGCATGCCCAGGACTGGGACTTCTAGGCCGGGGAGGCGAAAGTGAATGCCCAAGAATGAGATGTCAGCGCCCGCCACAATCAGCTGGATGAGAACATAGGAAAGGAAAAACCCAGGAATCGAGATGAGCAAATAGGCGAAAAAGGTGGTTGCCTGATCGAACCCCCTTCCCCGGCGCAGCGCCGCTCCGACCCCCATGGGAAACGCCAGGCACCAGGTGAGAATAGTGCCCAAAGCGAAAAGCCATAGGCTGTTAAGAAAACGTTCGTATATTTTTTTAAAAACTGGCTGATTGTCCTTGAAACTTTTAAGCTCACCGGTGAAGAATTTTTTATAAAATAGGAAGTATTGCTTCCAGAGTGGTTTGTCAAGATCAAAGGCAGCTCGGTAGCGGGCGATGTCTTCCTTTCGGAAGCGTGGGTTAAGCGGGTCGATCTGGCTAGGTTGGCCCGGCGCCAGGTGGATGATCAAAAAACTGACGACCGAAATCATTAGGACCGTGGCGAGCTTAGAAAGACTTGTTCGTGCGATGAATGCAAGCATGGATCAGCTTTCGAACCGGGGGGCGGAGGGAAGTTTTAGCCATTTTCGAAAGTCGTAGGTGTAGTCCCCAGTCGGGGTAGGTGTAATTTTTCGGTAGCGGAGTTTGTTGCCCTCATCCTCTGCTACGACGATCTTCTTGTCGAGCAAGGCCGTCCACTTGCCCACGTAGAGAAACGTATATGGTTGGTCACGGTAAATGATCTTATGGAGCTTGTGGGAGAAGCCGATCTGTTTTTTTAGGTTGTACTCCTGGCGAATTTTGACGATAAGATCGTCCGCTTTCTTATTCTTATAGCCGACGAAATTTAGCTGGCCCGGGTTGGTTTGGCTAGAGTGCCAAATTTGAAAAAGGTCCGGATCGAGGCCAAGCCGCCAGCCGAGAATGACGGCTTCGAAGTTCAAAGATTTAATGTATTTTTGGAGAAATACGGCCCATTCGACGGTGTCGATATTGACCTTGACTCCAATCCGTTTCCAAGAGTCTTGGACCACCTGAGCGATGGCTTTTCGCGCTTCGTTACCGTGATTTGTAACGAGCTTAAAGGCAAGTTCTTTGCCGTTATTGGACATCTTACCACCCACTTTTTTCCAGCCCGCTTCATGCAAAAGACGCTCAGCCCTTTTGGGGTCATGGGGGAGAGGGCGGACAAGTGGGTTGTAGTGCTCACTTTGCTTCACAAAGGGCCCGGTTATGTCTTCGGCTTGGCCGTAAAGCAGATACCAGTGGATTTGCCGCCTGTCCACCGCCATGCTTAGCGCCCGGCGCACGCGTACATCGTCGAAGGGTTTTTTCCGCATGTTGTAGCCAATGTAAGTGAAACCGAAAGAGAGCCCCGAGAAGACTTGGAATCGTGGATCGGCTCTCAGACGTTCAACCTGATGGGCTCCGGCGCCGTAGCTGTCTATCGTTCCCGCGTAAAATGCCATCTCTTGGGTCAGTGCATCCGGAATGATCCGGTAAATATACTCTGCGTATTTCGGCGGGCCTTCCCAGTAATTCTCGTTCCTGACGAGATGAATGAGCTCGTCCGATTGCCATTCTTTGAACTTAAATGCGCCGGTCCCGATCGGATTTCGATTAAAGCGGCTGTCGCGAATGGTAAATTTTTTCGGGTTGTGCTCACGCTCCTTGGCTTCTTTTTTGAGAGCTTTTTTATTAAGCAGGTGTTTTGGGAGTATCCCCATTCCCCAAGTGCCGAAGGCAGGGGAGTACAGCCGCTTGTAAATGACCCGGACGGAGAAGCGATCGGGAGTCTCCAGCCGTTTGATTGGCTCGAAATCGGGAATTCTAGGAGAAAGGTTTCTTGAATCCATGATTGACTCGTATGTGAAGCGTACATCACCCGAGTCAAACTCGTGTCCGTCGTGAAAACGCACTCCCCGTCGGAGGATGAAGACGATGATAGGATTATGCTCGGTAAGCTTTACCTTGCGCAGCGCCACACGTCGCTCATCCTTGCTGAGTCCTTTGGGCAAATATGAGGAGGCATTGACCGCGATGGCAGCTGGGCCGAGGAGAATTTTCAGCTTACCAAAATAGTCTTGGTCTACGTTTTTTAAC
>Ga0315336_1004430_pt1 | contig 16678 bp, 11 predicted proteins | sample ASW5metaG_FD_204512 | JGI IMG/M metagenome (GOLD analysis project Ga0315336, IMG submission 204512) | Ammonia-oxidizing marine archaeal communities from Monterey Bay, California, United States - ASW #5 | ecosystem: Environmental > Aquatic > Marine > Intertidal zone | place: USA: California...
AAACTCAACTACTGGCTGCCTTGTTCGCTTACCAAGTGCTCGTTCGCTATAACCACCGCAAAGGTTGTGAAAACGGACAGATTCGCTGGATCATCGACTCATTGTGAATTCCCGGACACCCTCAGATTACCTGATAAAGCTTATCGAAAAGGCGATGTCAGGGTTCGGTTCGGTCGATGAGCGTCATCGTGTTTATCGCCTTTCCGAAAGATTGGCGGACGAGAAGGGACGACCTCCTTCACCACGGCACTTGAAACTTTACGTCAACGACATTGGGGCGCTTGTCCGTCAGTTTGGTAAGCAATTTCCGATTGATCATCTTGCGCTTTATACAATTCAGCGACGCCAAGGACTCGATATTCGACTTTGGATCACTTCAGGCACGTTCAAAAGCGATCCCTTGATACAAGTGATGCCCGATGATGAATTCGTTGCTTCACTTTTTTGCCTTTACTTCGGAACGGATGATGAGCTTCGTGCATCGACGCTCACGTTGGGAGGACCGCTACGGCAATATTTGAGAAGTGGCGATGGAGACCAAATTCGACAGTTGGCCCAAGTCCCAGGTTTTTGGAATGTTGCAGAGACTGTGTTAGAAAAGGAACTTGAAAGTGACGAAGTCAAGCAAGGAGTCGTTATCAATATAGCGAACGCTATCGATACAAGCGACCTGCATACAATTGTGCCTCCAGAGTACGGTCATGTGGTTCCAGCCTTTGCGAGGAGGATTCTCGAATCGGCGGAGTGGACGCAGCTTAATAAGGACTCGGCCGACTCGGCCGAGATTCTACTTCGAATCGCAGACAGTTCGGACGCGACAATAGTCACATTCTCTCGGCTTATATCAGGAGAGCCTGATACACCATCAGTCGCATCTGACAGCAATGCATGGGCCAATGGGACTGCTAAACTCCTTATTGTGGCCGAGTCACTAGGGCACGAAGCTCGCGTCTCGATTCCTGGAGATGCTGCACAGACGATCAAATGCCTTGCCTCTGCCCATAGAGAAAACCTCGGGAGCGATGTCCTAAAGGGGCTTCGTTGTAAGTGCCCGGCTGGCGAGATAGCAACACAAGTCGCTCCGGACGCGGAAATCGAATGGACTGAGGACGAATCGTCTGCTTTGAAATCTTTGCACTTGGCGCCAGAAGTAAAGATTGATTGGAATGGCTTGATGGCGCCGATTTCGAGTCGATTGCAAGCTGATACAGTGGCGATTCCGGAGGCTAAACGATTGCTAGAAGCCTTTCTTGACCTTTGCCACGGTCTGCCGAATAACATCATTAAGTCGGCCAGTGGCGAAATTGCAAAAAACGCTAGCTTTTATGTCCATGTCGAAGAGTGGTCAACAGAGGCAAGTGCAGCGTCAGCGCTCGTTGCTCTGCAGGTCATGGGCAGTGATGTGGGACGTGCTGCGGCGACCGCCCCTGAAACGGGGGGCTACGCATGGCTCCAATCGTTGTTTACATCGCCAGAAGAGCATAACGAAGTCGTCAATGAATACCTCGCGATCGCAATCAGGTGGCCTAAACTGTTCCTCCTGAGGAAAACGATCTCCCAACGTTCTGCATTGGATGCCTTCTTAAAACACGTTCTCGCGCAATTGGCCGAACGGGAAGATGCCGCTGTTGCGTTGTCTTTGAAGCTGTATCTTGAGCAATTCGGTGTACTTAGGGAGGAACTATCTGGCGAGATTGCATCCTTGACAATAAATTTGCTCAAATCGAGTGGTTTCAAGAAAAATCTCATCAATAGTGAAGTAGATTTTGAACACGCCAACGCGCACTGCGAATTGATTCAAGCAGGCGCATTCAACGAGTCGGTGTACCGGAAAAAAGTCCTTGATTTTCTGGTCTCACTCAACGAGGAGACATGGTGCCAGGAAATCTGCCAAGAGAGCGCCATTTATGAGCTTCTAGTTTTGGGCTGCCAAAATGGATCGATAGCGTCGCCCCAATTGGCAGATGCAGTCGAGGAACTTGGACTAAAGCTATGTAGCGAGGAGCCTCCTGAAGTTACTTGGTCCGACGCTCCGCGCGATTGGTCCGATGTATTTAAAACAATCGGGGCAGATCGCCGTGGTACTGCCTCTAACAAAATCGTCGATTCGCTTGAACACCGAGTGCCCGACGATTTACAACCAGTTATCGGGCTTTTCGGACATGATTTAGCCAAAGCATTTGCTGAAGGTAACCACGATTCACTTGTGCGTCAGATTGCCGAGCCAATGATTAAGAATGGAGATCAGGATTTATTAACGTGGCTGAGCGAGGTTGTGATGCATGGTCAAATATTCTGGACAGCAGCACCCGATGACGACAGGAGTACCTGTACGCAGTCGCTGTGGCAACGAGTAAGCAATGAAGACAATAAAGAGATTGCGGCGGTACTAAAGAGAATCGCTAAACAACTCGGCCTGCAAGAGCCCGAACATGAAGGAACACCGGTCGATAAGGGCGATCACATTAGTGAATCAGATGCGAATGAATGAGGTTTTAAGTTGACAGATCGGCGTACTCGGCTTTGACCCCAACCGTAACTCATCTTTAGACGGCGATAAGATTGTTGTGTCATCCCGCTGCCTGGCCAAGAAACGTCCTCGCGTTTTCTCTCCGATCCTCGATAATCGGCATACGCGCAGTTGCGCCGTTCTTTGATAACTGAAAAACACGTTGCCCTTCTCTGGGTGAGAAAAAGGCGCGTAAAGGCGCCGTAAATTCGCATTGGGAAACGTAAATTCACGCCTTTTTGCGCGGGTCGTCACAGTAGCGAGACTGCGATTGCAGAGCAAAGGCGAGGGAGTCTCGCGCAGAATAGGGGAGTTTTGCACGAAAATGTGGGACCCCTACTTGGCGCGCAAAACTCGACGAGAGCCTGAGGAGTCTCTGATTTCGGATTGCGGATGGCCGAATGGAAGGGGAATTGTCGATGGTTGAGGGCTGATTGCTGATGGCTCGGCGGGGGACAGGCACCGTTTGTGAACCCCAGATTGTCAAACACCCGTTTGCAAAACTCCTGCTTGAAAAACGTCTGTTCAGCCAGGGAGCGATTCCAGGTACATTTTGATGTCTGCACGGCCAGTATCCTTGCATAAGGCAAAATTTATGAACAGGAGTCAACAAAGGAAACAGAGTCTGACGATTATCCAACAATTTGCCGTCCTCTCCGTTTCTTCTGTTTCCTCCTGTTCAATTGAATTGGTTGCGGCCGGAGGCCGTGCTGGGTCCGTTGTGGTTCAACTCCGCGCAATATTACTAACTCCAACCTTTGAGAAACCAACGCATGGCTAGAATTACTTTTCATGGGGCCGCTCGGACCGTTACCGGGTCGAAGTATTTGTTGGAGGCGGACGGGGCTCGGGTGTTGATCGATTGCGGGATGTTTCAGGGCATCAAGAAGCTGCGGCTGCGGAATTGGGAGCCGACGCCGTTTGACGTCGATTCGCTCGACGCGGTGGTGCTGACCCACGCCCATCTTGACCACACCGGTTTCTTGCCGCGGGTGGTCAAGCAAGGTTTTAAGCAGTCGATCTACTGCACACCTGCCACGGGCGAGTTGGCGGAGCTGATTCTGCTCGACTCGGCCAAGATTCAAGGTTACGACGCCAAGTACGCGAACAAGAAAGGTTTTTCCAAACACAAACCGGCCTTGCCGCTTTATGACGGGCGAGACGTGGAGCAGACGGTTAAGCAATTTCGCGAAACGCCACGCGGGAAGTGGTTCTCGCCAGCCAAGCCGATTTGGATGCGGTTTCATGATGCGGGGCATCTGCTCGGCTCGAACATGATTGAGGTGGAAATCCGCGACCAGGACCCGCCGTTGCGGATTTTTTTTTCCGGCGACGTCGGTCGATACGACGGGCCCCTGTATCACGATCCGGCGCCCCCTGCGGACTGCGACTATTTGATTTGCGAGAGTACCTATGGCAATCGGGACCATCCCGAGATCGATCTGCTTGATTCATTGGAGGAGGTGGTTCACCGGTCGGTGAAGCGAGGCGGTGTGATGCTGATCGCCTCGTTCGCCATCGGTCGTGCACAACAGTTGATCTATCTGCTGCAGGTGCTCAAGCAGGAGAAGCGGATCGACGACTTGCCGATTTATCTCGACAGCCCGATGTCGTGCAACGCGACGTACATCTATCGCAAGTTTCGCGAGGACCACGATTTGAGCGAAGGTGAACTGGACGACGCACATCCGGTGTTGGCCGGTCCGCGGGTGAACCTTTGCCGCAAGACGGAGGAATCCAAAGCGCTCAACAACGTGGCCGGGCCGGCGATTATTATCTCCAGCAGCGGCATGATGACCGGCGGCCGGATTGTGCATCATCTTAAGAAGCGTTTGCCGGAGGCGAACAACACGATTGTGCTGGGCGGCTACATGGCGATCGGCACCCGGGGCCGGCGGCTGCAGGAGGGGGCCGAGGAGATTCGGATGCACGGGGAAGAGGTGCCGGTTCGGGCGGCGATTGAACAGGTCTCGGGGCTGAGCGGTCACGCCGACCGCAGCGACCTGCTCCGCTGGCTGCAGCCGATCGGCAACCCACGGCGAGTTTTTATGACACATGGCGAGTCAGACAGCGCCGAAGCACTAGCAGAAACCTTGGCAACCGAGCGAGGCTGGGACGTTCATGTGCCCGACCTGGGCGAGGCAGTTGAGCTGAGCTGAGCGATATTTCGCATCGGGATTTAACCACAGTATTTAACCACAAAAGGCACGAAGAGGTGAGAAATCCGGACTAAGTGGGCTTAGGCTATGCCGCTGGGCAGCTTTGGCCTAAGTTGTCAGCTTCGTGTTGTCCAACCGCCGTGACTAGAAGGCAAACTCCTATGGATACCAAAGTCGAAAAGAACCGTCAGGCGATACTCAATTCTCCCAGCTATCTCATGGCGGAGTATGACATCGACTTCTTGGGCCGCAGTGAGCAACGGCCGGTGCGGATGCAGTTGGAGTTGCAGAAGGTCGAAACGCTGCTGCGAGCGACAGACATCAACTCGACAATCGTGGTGTTCGGTGGCACCCAGGTCGTACAGCGCCACGAAGCGGAAGCCAAACTGGCCAGCGCCCAGCGGCAGCTGAAGAAGCATCCCGACGATGCGCGCGCCGCTCGCTCGGTTGCCCGCGCTGAAAGTGTGCTGGCCAAGAGCCGGTACTACGACGACGCCCGCGAGTTCGGGCGGATTGTCTCGTCGAATTGCCAGTCGGACGGCAAGTGCGACTATGTGATAATGACTGGCGGCGGGCCGGGGGTAATGGAAGCGGCCAACCGGGGCGCGTTCGAAGTCGGTGCCAAGAGCATCGGCCTGAACATCGAGCTGCCGCACGAGCAAGAACCCAACCCGTACATCACTCCCGAGCTCTGCTTTCAATTCAGCTACTTTGCTCTGCGTAAATTTCATTTTATATTGCGGGCCGCTGCGTTGGTCGTTTTTCCCGGCGGGTTCGGGACGCTCGACGAACTGTTCAACACACTCACTCTGCGGCAAACTTCCCGCATGCAGGAGCTGCCGATCATTTTGTATGGCGAAGAGTATTGGAACAAGATAATCAACTTCCAGATGTTGGCCGACGAAGGGGTGATCGCCGACGATCATCTCGATCTGCTGCATTTCGCGGATACCCCCGAGGAAGCGTGGAACATCATCGCCGAATTCCACCAGTTGGGATGAAGGGCCGAAGGTTGAGAGTTGAGAGACGAGGGTTGAGGGTCGGAATCCGCATCCCCTCTCATTTGACTCTAGCCCTCGATTCCTCAGCTGTTTCCTAGCTTGCACCGGGGGCGTCAAACCGGATAATGGAAGTACTGGTCGATTGCCAGCTGAGCTACGTGCCTGGCTCTTCCGCTGGGCCCTTCCCTGCTCCGTGTTTCCCTCCCGAATCGTTCCCCCAGGATGTCATTATGGCAATCGTTACCCGCCAACCGCGCGGTCCGCTGGCACCCAAACTACTTTGCTTGGGCGTCATGTCGCTGTGCACCATCACCACTGCTTCTTGTTTGGCCCAGCAGCCGGCTGTCGAGGAATCATCCGAACCGGCTGTTGAGGAATCGTCCGATCCCGCGGCCTCGGCGACCGAGACATTTTCGATTCCTGAAGGCACGGCGCAGGAGTTGCTCACTTTCGTTGAAGAGATAACTAGCGAACAGCCTGAGGACCAGAGCGATGAGAGTATCGAAGCGCACAATCTAAAGGTGGCGCGTTCAGTTTTTCTCGTTGGGAAGAAAGTTTTGCAGCTTGAGCCGACCGACCAGCAAGCCTTACAAAGCCATTCGTATAAACTCCAAGCGTTGCAAATACTGCAGGGGTTTGATGAACCCGGCGCGAAGCAAATGTTAGCCGAGGCTGTCGAAGCCGCCCGGGCCGACAAGCGACCAGCTGTGGCAACCTTGGGCATGCGTTTCCAGATTCAGAACGGTTTTGCAGAATGGCGTGACTGGGGCAAAACTGAAAAGAAGCAGCTTCTCGCGACGATTATCGAATATGTCGATCGGCAACAGATCGATGTGCATGATGTTCGGTTGGCTTCAACCGTAGTTGATTTTCTCGGTCAAGTAGGCGATCAAGATCTGGCGGAAGGATTTCTGGCTGAACTCTTGCCGAAGTTTCGCGCGAGTGGGCAACAGCAGATCATCAGCGCGATTCCTCAGTTGGAAGGAACGATGCGGCGGCTCACGCTGATGGGCAAGAAGCTCGAACTGGAAGGCACGCTGCTCGACGGGACGCCGCTCGATTGGGACGCATACCTGGGCAAAGTGGTGTTGGTCGACTTTTGGGCGACCTGGTGCGGACCGTGCCGGGACGAGGTTCCCAATATCTTGGAGCAGTACCGTGCGTATCACGACAAGGGATTTGAAGTACTGGGCATCAGCCTCGACGACGAGCCGGAGCAGGCCCAGTCGTACGTGACGCAGGAGGGACTCCCTTGGGCTTCGCTGTTTGGTGAAGATCCGCAGCACCGCGGCTGGAACCACCCGATGGCCGTCTACTATGGCGTGGAAGGAATCCCGTTGGCTATTCTCGTCGATCGCGAGGGGAAGGTCGTTAGTCTGACCGCCCGGGGAAGATACCTGGCCCTTGAGCTGCGAAAACTGTTGGGCGGTCCGCTTGTCAAGGCAGAAGCCGAGATTCAGACGCCAGCCCCGCCTGTTGCGGACGAAACTGACGACGGCTAGTTTTCCTCGCAGTCGATAGTCCCAGCATCCGATCTGCAGGCCAAAGAGTTTTCTTTTCTTCTCAGTTCGCCTATCGTCTGTTATGGCCGAATCTGATCCCCATGCGCAGAAGATCATTCCACAGCCGTATCAGGGGGTGCTTGCCGAGCCCTGGTCGCTGGGCAAGTTGTGGCGAATGTTCGCCTCGTTCGGCCCGGCGGCGATCGTCGCATCGCTGGCCATTGGCGCCGGAGAAACGATTGTCGTAGTCCGGGCCGGTTCGTGGGCCGGTTATGATCTGCTCTGGCTGGTGCTGCTGAGTGTACTGACCAAGGGCCTGTTCGTGACGTACCTGCTCGGTCGGTACACGGCAATGAGCGGTGAGCCGATCGGCCAACGCCTGGCACGGCTGCCCGGTCCGCGGGGCTGGTTGTTGATCACGTTAGTCGTGCTGGAAATGATCGCCGCGGGACCGCTGTGGGCAGCGATTGCCCGACCTTGTGGCGATCTGCTGCACCATTTGTTGTTCACCGGCAGCAGCGTGGCAAACGCCGGTTTGTGGAGCGAACCGCTGATCGAGCGGCTGCTGACCACGCTGTTTGTCGCGGCCGCTCTCGGTTTGAGTATGCTGCTGACCTTCGAAAGACTCGAACGGCAGCAGGTGCTCATCTGCCTGATCCTGGTGGTCGGCACGACGATCGGCACGCTGATCGTGCGACCCGATTTTGCCGCGGCACTAAAGGGCAGTTTTGCGTTTGGGCACGTTCCGGAAATCCCGCCGTGGGCTCCCGAGGGCGTCCGGACTCAACCGCTGCTGAACCTCGCGACGGTTTTTGGATACGTGGGGGGGAGCGTGTTGGGGTATGTCGTTTACGCGAATTGGATATCGCTTCATGGTTGGGGACTTACCAGCCATCCGCAAATCGACGAGATTCGGCGCCGCGCTGCCAAAGGTCGGCCTGCCGACTACCTGCCTGACGATCCGGCACAGATTGCGCGGATCCGGCGTAGCGTCAGGCCACTTAAATGGGACGTCGGCTGTGGAGCGATCGTGCTGTGGGTTGTGTCGGCCTCGTTTATGATGGCCGGTGCGGCGGTGCTCTATCCGCTGCTCCAAGCCGGGAAGCTCGACGCTGCCTTTGCCGGCTGGAGCCTGCTGACCGATCAGGCTCACATCTGGAGCAACATCCATCCATCACTGACCTGGGTTTACTACCTCTGTGTACTGATCGCGCTGTGGGGTACTTTGCAGGCGTTTCCGGAAGTCTATTCGCGCGTGATCGTCGATTTCGGCAGGAGTATCCGGCCCGGGTGGAGTTGGACTCGCCGACGCGTGCAGGCGGTCGTGTCGCTGTACGTCTTCGGCAGCTGCAGCTTGATCGTCTGGAGCGACCTTCAGTTCGACATGCTGATCCATGTCGTTGCTTTTCTGACGACCAATATGGCGATAGCAATTGCCATGCTGGCAGCCCTGTACCTGAATTTTCAGTTGCCGCCCGCCTATCGAACGCGTTGGTGGATGTTGGTCGGGGGCGTCGCATCGGTCATTCTTCTGACAATTGCCACTCTCTGCAGCGGATATGGGCTGTGGGAAGAATTGCGACAAGCGTACAGCGCCTCGGCTTCCGCGGCACTCTAGCCGAGACAAGCGCGCTGACTGTACCAACGCCAGTCAGATGTTAGAATGTTTTCTTTCCGTTGAGTTCACAGTTGGCATAGGTTTCTAGATGCCCCCAGCAAAACTGAACGTCGGTTTGATCGGTTACAAATTCATGGGCCGGGCACATAGCCAGGCCTGGCAGACCGTCGGCCGGTTTTTTGATCTCGACGTCAAACCGGTCCAACAGGTTGTCTGTGGCAGAGATGCGACAGGAGTCGCCCAGTTTGCCGATCGCTGGGGCTGGAAACATTCGGCCACCGACTGGCGAGAGGTTGTCCAGCGCGACGACGTCGACGTGATCGACATCTCAGCGCCGGGCAACGTGCATTGCGAAATCGCCGTTGCCGCGGCACAGGCGGGCAAGCACGTCTTTTGCGAGAAGCCGCTCGCGCTCACCTTGGCCGAGGGCCGGCAAATGCTCGAAGCGGTGCAGGCGGCGGGAGTCCGGCACATGGTCAACTTCAACTACCGCCGCTGCCCGGCTGTGGCACTCGCCAAGCAGATGATCGACGCCGGCGAGATTGGCGAGATTCGACACGCACGGTTCACCTACCTGCAAGATTGGTTGGTCGATCCTGAGTTTCCGATGAATTGGCGATTGCGCAAGGATGTTTCCGGATCGGGGGCGCACGGCGATCTTGGAGCGCACGCAATCGACATGGCCCGCTATCTCGTCGGCGAGATGGACGAAGTCGTTGGCATGAAAAAGACGTTCATCACCCAGCGCCCAGCCGAAGGGACCTCCGCGGGGCTGACAGCTACGGCCGGCGAGGGAATCGAAGCAGTCACGGTCGACGATTGCTCGTTGTTCCTGGCCAGATTTGGCAGCGGCGCGGTAGGCACGTTCGAGGCAACTCGCCTAGCACCCGGCCGCAAGAATTTCAATCGGTTCGAAATCAACGGCAGCCGTGGAACGCTCGTCTGGTGTTTTGAAGACCTCAACATGCTTGATTTCTACTCAACAAGCGATCCGAGCACACGACAAGGCTTCCGCCACATTATTGCGACCGAGGGCGATCATCCGTACGTCGGCAACTGGTGGCCGCCGGGGCACATGCTCGGTTACGAACATGGTTTTTCGCATGCTGTCTACGATCTAACCCAAGCAATCGCGGCCGAGGGACCCTGCTCGCCCGACTTCCACGACGGTGTCCAGTGCCTGGCTGTGCTCGATGCGGTCGACCGGTCGATTGAAACGCGCACTTGGGCGGAAGTGCAGGATTCTCAGTAACAATCTGTGGCGCGGGGAATGGACAGACTTTAGATAAAACTCCTTGTTCGAAGTGAGTCACGATGGAAAAAATCCAAGCAGGTATTATCGGAACCGGTTTCATTGGTCCCGCGCACGTGGAAGCGCTTCGGCGGCTGGGTTACGTCGAGGTGGTGGCCGTCGCCGAGCGCGATGCTGAATTGGCGCAGGCCAAGGCTCGCGATATGTCGATCCCCAAGGCCTACGGCGATTATCACGAGCTATTGGCCGATCCGCAGATTCAAGTTGTGCACAACTGCACGCCCAATCATCTGCATTTCGAGGTCAATCGGGCGATCCTTGCCGCGGGCAAACATGTCGTTTCTGAAAAGCCGCTGGCGATGGACGCGACTGAATCGCGAGAGCTGGTCCGGCTGGCCGAGCAGGCGGGTGTGGTGCACGCGATCGATTTTAACTACCGCTACATGCCGTTGGTGCAGCAGGCGCGGCTGATGTGCCAGGCCGCCGGCGACGTGGGCCGCGTGTTGGCCGTGCATGGCTCGTATCTGCAAGACTGGCTGCTCCAAGAGACCGACTGGAATTGGCGGTTGGTTCCCGAGCTAAGCGGCACGTCGCGGGCCGTTGCCGACATCGGCTCGCACTGGTGCGATCTGATTCAGTTTGTCACCGGGCAGAAGATTACCAAGGTGATGGCCGATCTGGTGACGCTGCATCCCGTGCGCAAACGGCCCAAAGTCGAAGTGGAAACTTACGCCGGCAAAGTCTTGCGGCCGGAAGACCTGGAAGAGGTGCCGATCGATACGGAAGATTATGCTTCGATTCTGTTGGAGTTCGACTCGGGAGCGCATGGCGTGTTGACGGTTAACCAATGCGCAGCAGGTCGCAAGAACCGGCTCTCGTTTGAGATCGACGGTAGTCTGAGCGCGTTGGCCTGGAATCAAGAGCGCCCCAACGAGCTGTGGGTCGGACGGCGCGACGGGCCGAACCAGACCATCCTTAAAGACCCCAGCCTGCTGTACGATGAGGCTCGGCAATATGCCCATTACCCGGGCGGCCATAACGAGGCGTATCCCGACGGGCCGAAAAACTTATTTCGCAACGTCTACGGCTTTATCGCCGGCGAGCGGGCTGGCGGAGACTTTGCCACGTTCGTCGACGGGCATAACGAGATCGCCATCTGCGAAGCAGTGGTCGCCAGTAGTGATAAGCGGTGTTGGATCGACGTGGAGTATTGAGCGAGATTGCACTAACGGATCAACCCGGCTAGCTTTCGCCCGGACGTGCTCAGTGGATAGTCGGCTAATTCGCGCTGTTTCACCCAACGGACAGGTCGAGCTGCGGTCGATCGCACACTGCCCGACGTCCAATGGGCCTGGTAACAGCGTAGCGTGATGCGATAGCGCGTGACACCATGTTTGATCGTCTGAAAGGTGTCGCCCGGTTCGATGCTGACGCCTGTCTGCGCGTTCACTTTTTCGACTAATTCGTCGCGCACCGCGGGTGGGCCTTCACTTTCTAACTCGAAGCGTGGGAAATCCCACAGCCCAGCCCAGCGTTCGCCCGGGGCACATTGCCGCAAGAGAATCTGTCCCTTCTTTTGGACGACCACCGCGGCTTCGTAGAGGTCGGTAAGTTTGAGCTTACGAGCGGCGCGGGGAATTTCTGCTTGCAGGCCGGACGCATTGGCAGCGCAAAGTACTCGGACTGGGCATTCGTCGCAGCGAGGTGCGGCTGGCGTGCAGACTAGCGAACCCAACTCCATCAGCGCTTGATTGAACGCGGAGACGTCTTTGCGCGGCAAGATCACTTCGGCCGTTTCCCACAACAGCCGCTGCCCGGCGCTGCGAGTCGGATCGCCGCGGAATCCGATCAGCCGCGAGAGGAGGCGTATAGTGTTCGCTTCGAGAATGGGCGCCCGTTGGTCGAAGGCAATCGACGCGATCGCCCCGGCCGTGTAGCGACCGATGCCGGGCAGTTCTTGCAGTGAGGCAAGATCGCTAGGAAACCGGCCGCCATGGTCGCTGACGATTTGCTTGGCCGCCGCGTGCAGGCCGCGAGCCCGCCGGTAATAGCCTAGCCCCTCCCACAATCGCAGCACCTCTTGTTCCTGGGCGGCAGCCAGTTTTCTTACGGTGGGAAACGCTTGAAGAAACCGCCTGAAGTAGGGGATGACCGATTCGACCTGCGTCTGCTGCAGCATCACCTCGCTGATCCAGATGCGATACGGATCGCTGTTGCGTCGCCAAGGCAAATCGCGGGCATGCTTGGCGTACCAGCTCAGCAGCCGACGCCGAAGCCGCTGCTTCCATCGAGAATCCAGATCCGGAAGTAGCGTGCAGTCCGTTGCCATGGTTTCTTCGGGAGAAGTGCTTCTGCGTGAGATTCCTAATTCTCTTTCAGCGCAGCGATCAGGTCGATCAATGCTTTCTTGCCGTCGCCGAAGTACATCAGACAATTGTCGGCTGCGAACAGCGGGTTGGGAATCCCTGCAAAGCCGGGGCTGAGGCTCCGTTTGATCATGACGACGGTGCGGGCATTCTCCACGTTGAGAATCGGCATGCCGGCAATGGGGCTGTCCGGATCGGTTTTGGCGACCGGATTGACCACGTCGTTTGCTCCGATAACGATTGCCACGTCGCATTGGGCGAACGTCGGATTGATTTCGTCCATTTCCTTGAGCTGATCGTACGGCACGTCCGCTTCGGCCAGCAGCACGTTCATGTGACCCGGCATCCGCCCAGCGACCGGGTGAATGGCATATTCCACGGTGACCCCCGACGCTTCGAGCAGATCGGCCAGCTCGCGGACCGTGTGTTGAGCCTGCGCCACGGCCAAACCATAGCCGGGCACTACCACGACGCGCTGCACGCCGTCCAACAGCATGGCAACCTCTTCGGCCGAGGTGCTCTTAATCTTGCCTGCGTAAACTTCATCGGCGTCGGCAACCGAGCCGCTCGCTTCAAACTTGCCGAACAGGACGTTGGCGAGCGATCGGTTCATCGCCTTGCACATGATATTGCACAAGATCAGTCCCGATGCACCGACCAACGAACCGGCAATAATCAGCACGTTGTTATTGATGACAAACCCTGCAGCCGCGGCGGCCAGGCCGGAATAGCTGTTTAGCAAGGCAATCACCACCGGCATGTCGGCCCCACCGATCGGCGTGACTAACGATACGCCCAGCACCAGCGCGATCCCCGCCAGCGGCAGAAACTCCCAGGAAGTTCCGTCGGCCATTTCCAGCACCAGCACTAGGCCGGCGGCGACCAAGACGGCATTGAGAAGCTGTTGGCCGGAGAAACTCAGCGGCTTTTTGAACTGCGGCAATTCCTGTAGCTTGCCGGCCGCGACCAGCGAACCGGTGAACGTGACTGCCCCGATCAAGCCGGCAAGACCGGCGGCAATGCCGGTGACGCGCACGTCGGCCGTCGGGCTTGGGCCGCGGAGCACTTCCGCCCCTGCGACCAATACCGAGGCAATGCCGCCAAAGCCGTTGAACAGCGCCACCAGCTGCGGCATCTGAGTCATCTGTACCGTCAGTGCTAACCAAACACCCCCGGCTGTGCCGACAAGGATGCCCGCGACGATCGTGTACCAGTTGAGATCGGTCGAACTGATTAGAACAATCAGCACGGCGATCAGCATGCCGACTGCGCCGAGCAGGTTGCCACGGACCGCGGTCCGCGGATGCGTCATGCCCTTGATTCCAACGATGAACAGCACGGCCGCGACCAGGTATCCCAGGTTGGTCCAGGGCGAGGTCGTCGCGACCTGGGCGGTTTCTTGGAGGGCGTCGAGCACCGCTTCGCCCGTGCTGTCGATCAGTTCGAGCGTCGAGCTGTCTTGGGCCAGCAACGTGTTTACCATCAGATTGTCCATCGCGTAGCTCAACCCTTCTTGCGAAACATTTCCAACATTCGATGCGTCACCAGGAAGCCCCCGACGACGTTCAGCGTGGCGAAGACAATCGCCAGGAAGCCGAACAGCCCGCCCCAAAACCCGCCGCCAGCCAGTAGCGCGCCAACCAGCGTAATACCACTGATCGCGTTCGAACCACTCATCAACGGCGTATGCAGCGTGGGCGGCACCTTGGTGATGATTTCAAAACCGACAAAGATGGCCAGCACGAAGATCGTCAGTGCAGTGATTATGTCCATGGCATTTGATACTGAGTTAAAGAAACAAACATAGTCGCGAATCAACGATTCGCACGGCGCCCCGCCAACGATCCCTAACGATTAATCTCCCGCGAGATGATCGATCGGCGGCCTGCTAGCGGGCAAAGTGAGCGGGCCCAGGTCGAGCATGTCGCGGAGGCGCTGGTTCTGTACCTGCCCATCCTTGGCGGCAAGCGTCTCGCAAATTATCTCGTCCTTCAAATCGATATCGAGTTGGCCTTCCTTAGTCAGATGCAGTAAGAAATTGACCAGGTTATTGGCGTACATCTGGCTGGCGTGTTGCGGCACCCCGGCCGGCAGGTTGGTCGGGCCGAGGATTGTCACGCCATGGGCAGTGACAACCTCGTCGGCGCGGGTCAGTTCGCAATTGCCGCCCCGCTCAGCTGCCAGATCGATAATCACCGAGCCCGGGTTCATCCGGCGAACTCCGTCTTCGATAATCAACAGAGGCGAAGGCCGACCCGGGATTGCGGCGGTGGTGATGCAAACATCGCAGTCGGCCACGATGTCGGCCAACTGTTCGCGTTGGAGTTTGAGCTGCTCTTCGGTGAGTTGTTTGGCGTAGCCCCCTTCGTCTTGCGCGTCGCCCGTGTCGAGATTCAGTTCGACGAACTTGGCTCCCAAGCTTTCGATCTGTTCTTTGACGACGGGCCGTACGTCGTACGCTCGCACGATCGCACCCAGCCGCCTGGCCGAGGCAATCGCCTGCAAGCCAGCCACGCCGGCGCCAATCACCAGCACCTTGGCGGCAGTGACGGTCCCGGCGGCAGTCATCAACATCGGAAAGAGCTTGGGCAAATGGTCCGCCGCTTGCAGCACGGCCTTGTAGCCGGCGATCGTCGCCATCGACGAAAGCACGTCCATGCTTTGGGCACGGGTGATCCGCGGGATCAACTCTAGGGCAAACAGTATCACTTTCCGCTCGGCCAACTGTTGCACCGATTCGGGTTGGCCCAGCGGATCGCACAAGCCGATCACAGCCTGTCCGGGTCGCATCAGCTCCAAGTCACTCTGGCCTGCTTCAGGATTAGAGCCCAGGGTGCGGACTTGCAAGACGACGTCTGCTGCCGCGAAGGCCGCGGCACGGTCGGCAACGATCTCCGCACCTTTCTGCTCGTAGCTGCTATCGACCAGGCCTGCCGAGTCGCCCGCGCCAGTCTCTACGACGACTTGGCAACCAGCTTTTTGGAGCTTGCCAAGCGCGGCAGGAACTAGTGCAACACGTCGTTCGCCCGGATATGTCTCTTTGACAACAGCTACTTTCATGGCGTTTTTCAGTCGGTCTATCAGGGATGTTGAGTATCGAGCTGCTGGAATGTCAGCCGATCTGGATACAACGGGACCTGGGAGATTTCGCAATTCGAGTCAGCCATTCTGGCAGAAAACCAGGCCGACCGACAGGAGCAGCCCCGACAAAAGCGACGGTTCCCTCTGGAGGCTGGTCCAAATGTAGAGTACGGACGATCGGCGTGTCTTCCGTGGGCCCACGATCTGCCAGGTTTGGCCGAATCAGGAGTCCCGCTGGCGAGCTTTTTGCGGATCATCGAGATTATGTCTGCCAGCGCTGCAGTGGTCGTCACGGCTCTTGCGAAACTTTACAGCCCATAAATCTCGCCGAATTTTTCGCTCAGGTGTCGCATCAGTGGAGCATGGGACAAGGGCGAGCCGGTGACTCGGCTAACCAACTCCGCCGGCGAGTAGCGTCTCGCTTGGGCGTGAATGTGTTTTCGCAGCCAGTCGCGCAGCGGTGCAAAATCGCCGCGGCGAAAGCTGCCGGACAGATCGTCCAAGTCGTCACTGGCCTTGGCGAAGAATTGGGCCGCGTAGAGATTGCCCAACGCATAAGTCGGAAAATAGCCGAACAGGCCGGCGCTCCAGTGCACGTCTTGCAAAACGCCGTCCGCGTCGGTGTCAGGAACGACGCCCAGATAATCGCGATATTTTTCGTTCCAGGCTTCGGGCAAATCGGCCACTTGCAGCCGCCGTTCCACCAGTGCCTGTTCCAACTCGAATCGAATGAGGATGTGCAGGTTGTAGGTGACTTCGTCCGCTTCGACGCGAATCAAAGACGGTCCGACCTGGTTGATTGCTGCATAGAACCTCGCGGGCTCGACGTCGGACAGCGCCGCGGGAAAAGCTGCTTGGGCTTGTGGATAGAAATGATCCCAAAAGGCCCGGCTGCGGCCGACCTGGTTTTCCCACATGCGAGATTGCGATTCGTGAATCCCCAGCGAAACGGCCTCGCCGGTCGGCAGTCCAAAGTGATCGCGCGGCAGACCCTGGTCGTAGATTCCATGTCCCGCTTCGTGCAAGATGCTGAAAAAGGCGTCGGAGAAGGCGTGCTGGTCGTAACGCGTCGTAATCCGCACGTCGTCGGGACCCAGCCCGGCACAAAAAGGATGCTCGGTCACGTCGAGCCGGCCGGCGTCAAAATCGAAACCGATTGCCGCGGCGACCTGAGTACCGAACGATTCCTG
>Ga0315336_1004431_pt1 | contig 16677 bp, 13 predicted proteins | sample ASW5metaG_FD_204512 | JGI IMG/M metagenome (GOLD analysis project Ga0315336, IMG submission 204512) | Ammonia-oxidizing marine archaeal communities from Monterey Bay, California, United States - ASW #5 | ecosystem: Environmental > Aquatic > Marine > Intertidal zone | place: USA: California...
AGTAGCTTGGTTTATATCACAAATATGTGTTGAAAATAATATTCCAATAAAATCATATGGCACTTTAGGTTATTATGTAAATGGAAAAAAAAGGGAAAATTCTAAATTAACAACACCAGAATATGAGGTTCTTCATCAAAGTGCCTTTTCAAAAAAAAAAAATTATTATAATTTTGTATTTGAAATATCCAGCCATGCTCTCTGTCAAAATAGATTAAATAATTTTCCAGTAAATATAGCAGCAATTACAAATATATCAGAAGATCATTTAGATTATCATAAAAGTTTTAAGATCTATAAAGAAGAAAAATTAAAGTTATTTAAAAAGCATTTACATAAAGAAGGATCAGCTATTATAAATGATAGAATACAAGGAATAAAAAAATTTAAAACAAAATTAAAAAAAAGATATAAAACTATTACGTATGGAAAAAAAAATAGTGACATTAATTTAGTTATAAAAAAAAATAATACTGAAATTAAAATTTTTAAAACTAAATATTTACTAAAACTAAATTATCTTTCACAAGTTGAATTAGAAAATATTGCTTGCGCTATAGCTTGTTGTTTAAGTTTAAAAATAAAAATATTTGATATTATAAAATGTTTAAAAAAAATAAATAATCCTCCAGGTAGATTTGAAAAATTAGATAATATTAATAGTAAATATATAGTTTATATTGATTATGCTCATACTCCAGATGCCTTAAAAAAGATTCTTATTAGTCAAACAATAAAAAATAAAAAACCAAATATTCTTTTCGGTTGTGGAGGAAATCGAGATAAAAATAAGAGATCTATAATGGGTTTGATTGCAAACAAATATGCAGATAAAGTTTATATTACAGATGATAATCCTCGAGATGAAGATCCAGCTAAAATAAGAAAATCTATTCTAGAAAATTGTAAAAAAGGATTTGAGTTTGAAGATAGAAAACAAGCAATAAAAATAGCAATTAATAATTTAAAAAAAAATGAAATATTAATTATTGCTGGAAAAGGACATGAAAAAATACAAATTACAAAAAATTTTACTAGATTATTTGATGATGTAAAGATTGCAAAAAATGTATTAAAAAAAAGATTATGACATGAAAAAAGTAAAAGAATATTTAATCCAAAATTGTAACAAAGTTAAAATAAACAGCAAAGATATTTTTAGGGGGGATGTATTTTTTGCTCTTGCTGGTAACAATACTCATGGCAACAGATATATTGTTGAAGCTATCAATAACGGAGCTAAATATATTATAACCGATATTCAGCCAGATAAAAAATTAAGAAGTCAAAAAATATTATTAGTTAAAGATACTATCAAATATTTATTTAAATTAGCTACTTTAAAAAGAAATTTATTCAATGGTAATGTCATAGGCATTACTGGAAGTGTTGGGAAAACAAGTGTAAAAGAAAACCTAAAGTACTTTTTGTCCCCTTTTATTAAAATATCTGCATCTATTAAAAGTTATAATAATTTTTTAGGTGTTATTATTTCATTGGCAAACATAGATTTGGCATCTGATTTTGCAATTTTTGAAATGGGAACAAATAATTTTTCTGAAATTAAAGAGTTAACCTCTATAATTAAGCCATCTCAAATAATTATAACCAATATTTTTCCTACTCATTTAGAAAAATTGATCAGCACCAGAAACATTGCTTTAGAAAAAGCAGATATTTTTAATCCACTCTATAATCCTAATGTGGAAACAGCAATATTACCAAGCGATAATATTGATGAAAAAATGATAATAAAACTTGCAAAAAATCAAAAAATACCAAATATTTTTACTTTTGGTAAAAGTTCTATTTCATCAGTAAAAATTATTAATATTATAAAGATAAATGATGATTTTATCAAAATATTACTTCATTACAAAAATCAAGTTTATGATTTTAATTTAAATAGAAATCAACTTTATAAGATTAATAATGTTTTAATTTGTTTTTTAATTTTTAAGCATAATAACTTTAACATTGATAAATTTGTATCTTTGACGCAGCATATTCCCTTACAAGAGGGAAGAGGATTACATAATAAAATTATTTTTAATGATAAAAAGTTAAATTTTATTGACGAATCCTATAATGCAAGTCCAAAGACAATGAAAATATGTATTAATTATTTTAATGATTTAAAAATAAAGAAAAATCAAAAAAAATTTTTAATCTTGGGTGATATGAAAGAACTTGGTCACAAAGCATTAAAATTTCATATTGAATTACTTAATTATATAGATAAAAAAAAATTAGAAAATGTCATTATTTGTGGTGAATTAATGCGATTAGCTTTAAATAAATTAGAGAATGATAAAATATTATTTATGTTTAAAGTAAATTCAATTATAAAATATCTTAAAAAAACCATTAATGATGATGATTTTATTATAGTTAAAGGCTCACATTCTTCTTTAACAAATCAATTAAGCAAAGAGTTATTAAAAAAGGGGAAATTGAATGTTTAATTACTTAGCTAGTGAGTATGTTAATTTTTTTACTTATTTTAATTTGTTTAACTATATTACATTTAGAACTGGTGCTGCTGTTCTAACTTCTCTTTTTTTCTCTTTAATATTTGGTGAAATTATTATTAAAAAATTAGCAACTTTTCAGCCAATTGGTCAACCTATACGAGAAGATGGTCCAGAAAACCATATAATTCAAAAAGCTGGTACTCCTACAATGGGTGGTGTTTTAATTTTCTCAAGTATGACTGTGTCCTTATTATTATGGGCTGATTTATCTAATAAATTTATTTGGATTTGTTTTATGTCTTCATTAGTTTTTGGAATAATTGGTTTTATTGATGATTATCAGAAAATTAAATTTAATAATCATAAGGGTATTAAAGGTATTATTAGGATTTTATTACAAATTTTTTTTAGTTTGGTAATTATATATTTAATTCAGAAATCAATTCCAGAAAATATCAATAGTACGATCAACTTTCCTTTTTTTAAGAATCTTATAATTGATTTAGGGATTTTTTATTATATTTTGGGAGTTGTAGTTATCGTAGGTTCAGCAAATGCCGTAAATTTAACCGACGGTTTAGATGGACTTGCTATAGTACCTGTTATGATTGTAGCAATGTCATTTGCTTTTATTTCTTATGTATCTGGAAACATATTTTTTTCTGATTACTTGCAAATTTCATATATTAAAAATAGTGGTGAACTATCTGTATTTTGTGGAACGTTAATAGGTTCTGCACTAGGATTTCTTTGGTTCAATGCACCTCCAGCAAAAGTTTTCATGGGGGATACCGGATCCTTAGCAATGGGTAGTGCTATTGGCTCCTTAGCAATAATTGTTAAACATGAGATTGTTTTAGCAATAATTGGAGGAATGTTTGTTTTAGAAACATTATCTGTAGTTGTTCAGGTAGTAAGTTTTAAATTAACAGGAAAAAGAGTATTTCGTATGGCACCTTTACACCATCATTTTGAGAAAAAGGGGTGGCCTGAATCTATTATTGTTATTAGATTTTGGATTATAACAATTGTATTAGCATTAATTGGTTTGGCAACATTAAAAATTAGATAAAGTTGTCTTATTTAATGAAATATATTTATGGATTAAATAAAAGCGGACAATCAATAATAGATTATTTGGATAGTATAAATGAAAATTATTATTGTTGGGATGATGATGTGGGGATTAGAAAAAAAGTTAAAAACTTTAATAAAACAATAAGATTAGCTGATCCATTAAATTTAAATTTAACTTTAATAAATGAATGTTTTTTAACACCCGGAATCTCTTTAAATGATAAGAAAATTGATATCTTAAAAAAAAATAATATTAATATTTTTCGTGATTTAGAGTTATATTCTCGCCTAACAAAAGATAAAAAAATTATAGCAATAACCGGTACAAATGGAAAATCCACAACCACTAAATTAATTAGTGATGTATTCAGATTAAATAATATAAAAAATTTTACAGGAGGCAATATTGGCTTACCTTTATTAGATTTTAAAAAAATGAAAAATAAAATAAAATTTCATGTAATTGAATTAAGTTCTTTTCAATTAGAATCTTTTATTTCATTTAATCCTTTTATCTCTATACTTTTAAACATTTATCCTGATCATTTAGACAGGTATAAAAATTTTGATGAATATGCATTACAAAAAGAAAGAATTATAAACTTTAATAAAGATGGGTTTAATATTGTTTCAATAGATGATTTAAAAACTCGAAATATATATAATAAAAACAAGGATAAAATTATTCCTATATCTAACAAATTTATTAAAAAAGGAATATTTTTTCAAGATAGCTGTATAATTGATAATTATTTTGCAAACAATGATATTATAAATATACCTTCGGTTTCCTCTTCGCTTTTTGGATCATTTAATTTTCAAAATATATTAGCAGCTTACACAGTTGTTAAAATTTTAGCATTAGATGTTAAAAATTTTATTGAAATAATTAAAAATTTTAAAGGTCTTCCGCATAGACTAGAAAAAATATTTGAAAATAAATTCTTTCAAGTGATCAATAATAGTAAAGCAACTAACATTGAAGCATCAATAAAATCAATTATAAATTATGAAAATGTTTATTTAATATTAGGTGGTAGAAAAAAAGAAAATGATTTTAGTAAAATATTAAATTATAAAAAAAAAATTAACAAAATATATTTAATAGGTGAGTCGGCTATTTCAATATCTAATCAATTAAAAAATGAAATAAGATGTGAAATTTGTAATACTTTAGAAATTGCTGTAAAAAAATATTTTCTAGATATAAAACAAGTAGATAGATTCCACACTTTACTTTTTGCACCAGCATGTACTTCTTTTGATCAATTTAAAAATTACGAAGATAGGGGAGATCAATTTAGAACATTGATAACAAAAATAACAAATGAGTAAATTTTTTAATATAAACATATGGTGGCAGGAGATCGATAAAATAAATTTTATTTTGATATCAACTCTATTAGTTATTGGAATGATACTTTCGTTTTCTTTGAATAATTCTTTTTTATTTTTTAATAAACATTTAATTTTTGCCTTATCTTCTTTTTTTTTAATGATTTTTTTATCTTCTCTTGAAATTAAAACACTTAGAAGAGCCTCATTTTTTTTTATAATTTTTTGTATTTTAAGTTTATTTTTAATTTTATTTTTTGATTATGAAGTTAATGGTTCAAAACGTTGGTTAAAATTATATGGATTTAGTTTACAACCTTCAGAATTTATAAAGCCTTTCTATTTTGTTTTAAGTTCATGGTTTATAATACAAGGAATTAATGGACGTACACTTTATTTAGTTATACTTGTTTTTTCTTTCATATTTATATCTAGTTTAATTATTTTACAGCCAGATTTTGGTACGACCTTTCTAATTGCTCTAACATTTTTTTCTCAACTTTTTATTGCTGGTCTTTCAATATATCTAGTAATATTAGCTATAATTTCTCTTATATTATTAAGTTTAGTCTCTTATTACTTTTTTGATCACGTTCAAAAAAGAGTAGAGACTTTTATAAACCCCCTAGCAGACACCTATCAAATTGATTTAAGTTTAAAGGCTTTTAAATCAGGAGGATTATTTGGAAAAGGACCAGGACAAGGAGTTTTGAAAGAAAAAATTCCAGATGCTAGTACAGACTTTATTTTTGCTGTAGCGGGAGAAGAACTAGGCTTTATATTTTGTACCTTAATCCTATTATTAATTTTATTCATTATTATTCGCTTTTTATTAAGTTTATTAAAAATGAAAGATCCTTATTTAATTATTTCAACTGCAGGATTAATTTGTTGTTTTGGTTTACAGTCTCTTATAAATATTTTTAGTTCTTTATCTATTATTCCAACCAAAGGTATGACTTTACCTTTTGTAAGTTATGGAGGCTCTTCAATGATTTCAAGTTCTATATTGTTTGGTTTTTTACTATCTTTAACTAAAATAAAAAATGAATAAAAATAAGAAAATAGTTATTTTTACTGGTGGAACAGGTGGTCACGTAATACCGGCTGTTAATTTTGCTAATTTTTTAATATTAGAAGGTTATGAATGTTCATTAATTTTAGATAAAAGAGGAGCTCAATATTCAAAAAATTTTAAAGGAAATATTCATATTATTAATTCTGCACATTTGTCAGGTAATATTTTTATTAAAATAAAATCATTTATAAATCTATTGTTAGGGTTTTTTCAATCTTTTATTTTATTAATTAAATTAAGACCGAAAGATTGCATTTCTTTTGGAAGTTACGCTACTTTTATGCCTTTAATAATAGTTTTGATTTTAAAATTATTTATGAAAATCGATATATATATTCATGAACAAAATTCTGTAATTGGTAAAGTTAATTTATTTTTTTTACCATATGCAAAATATTTTTTTACAAATTTTACTTTTGTTACGAATTTAAATAATAAATATAATAATAAAAAAATCTATGTTGGACTACCTTCTAACAGAAAAATTGATTTTTATTCTTCGAAAATAAATGAAAAACAAGTTAAAAAAATTATTTTAATTTATGGTGGTAGTCAAGGAGCTGTTTCTTTAATTAAAAATTTATTATTAATAATTAGTAATCTTGATAATAATTCCTTAACAAAAATTAAACTTATTATTCAATCTCCTAAAAATATTTTTGATACTATTAACGAATCATTAAAAGATTTAAATATTGAATATGAAATTAAAGAATTTTATAATAATATAAATGATATTTTATCAATTACAGATATTGCAATAACAAGAGCTGGGGCAGGTACAATTAATGATTTAATAACTTATAAAATTCCTTCAATAATTTTTCCTTTACCTCACTCTATCTATAACCATCAATTTTATAATGCCAAGTATTTAGTAGATAAGAAAGCAGCTATTTTATTTGAAGAAAATAAGTTTCATGCTCATAAATATTCAGCTATTTTTAAAAAATTTATATCAGATGAAAAAAAACAAAAAAATATGAAAAATGCTTTAGATAAAATTATTGTTCCAGATGCTAACAGATTAATGATAAATAAAATCATAATATGAAAATAAAAAATGAATTCAATAAAATAGTAATTCACTTCGTTGGAATTGGTGGAATAGGCATGTCAGGTATAGCTGAGCTAATGCTTGATTTAGGTTATGTCATTCAAGGTAGTGATATTAGTATAAATAGTAATATTACTAGATTAAAAGATAGAGGTATTAAATTTTTTAAAGGACATCATAGGTCTAATATAAGAAAAATATCTGCTGCTGTATTTTCTTCTGCTATAAAAAAAGATAATCCAGAATTATTAGAATGTGAAAGATTGTCTGTTCCTTTGGTGAGTAGGGCAGATATGCTTGCTGAATTAATGAAATTTAAAAAATCCATAGCAATAGCTGGATCTCACGGCAAAACAACTACAACAAGTTTAGTCGGATCAATTTTTGATAATGCTAAATTTGATCCTACTATAGTCAATGGAGGAATAATTAATTCTTATTCAAAAAATAATAGATTTGGAAAAGGTGATTGGATGATTGTAGAGGCCGATGAAAGTGATGGATCATTTTTAAGATTACCTCATCAAATTAATATTATTACTAACTTAGACTTAGAGCACTTAGATTATTATAAATCAAAAAATAATCTAATTAAAGCTTTTACAAACTTTATTAACAATCTTCCTTTCTATGGTTATTCAATTTTGTGTACAGATGATAACAATTTAAAAAATATATCCAAAAAGATCAAAACAAGAAAGATAATTACTTATTCAAAAAATCAAAAAAATTCAGATGTAAAAATTATTTCTATAAAAAAAAATAAATTAAGTACAGAGTTTTCTTTATATTTTAAAAAAAATGTTATTTCCAATATTTATGGTAAATTAAATTTTAAAATTACTCTACTAGGTGATCACAATATATTAAATGCAACAGCTGCTATCATATCTTCTTTAATAGCTAATGTTCCAATAAAAAACATACAGCACTCTTTAAAAACTTTTCAAGGAGTTAAACGTAGATTTAGTTTTTTAGGAAAAATTAATCAAGCTTCGATATATGATGACTATGCCCATCATCCTTCTGAAATAAAAGCAAGTTATGAAATAGCTAAGCAGATTTCAGAAAATAAAATTGTAGTAATATTTCAACCACATAGATATTCTAGAACAAAATATTTATTAAATGACTTTATTAAAGTTTTAAAAAAAATAGATATTTTATATATTTTAGATATATATCCTGCAGGAGAAAAACCCATCAAAAATATTAATTCAATAAACTTGGTTAAAAAAATAAGCAAAGAAAATAAGAATACTTTTTATTTGAGCAAAAAAGATAAATTGAAATCTACTCTAAAGTTTTTTTTTAAGGAAAAAAATACTATTATTTTTATGGGAGCAGGTTCTATCACATATTTGGCTCAAAATTTATTCAATTAATAATTAAAATTAAACAAAATGATAAATAAAATTACAGCTATTAGCAAAAAACTAAAAAGTAAATTTTATTTTGATTATGATATTTCAAAAAATATATGGTTTAGAACAGGAGGAAAAGCATTAATTTTTTGTATAGTTTATGATTCAAATGAACTTGAAATTATTTTAAAAAATATTGGCAATATGAACTATGAAATCCTAGGAGCAGGTTCAAATATTTTGGTAAGAGATAATGGTTTTGATGGAATAATTTTTAAATTAGGCAAGAAATTTAATAAGATAATATTACATAATTCCTTTATTGAAGTTGGGGCTGGCATATTAGATATTAATTTATCTAAATTTGCTCAATTATATAAAATTAAAAATTTTGAATTTTATTCAGGCATTCCTGGAAGTATTGGAGGTGCTGTTAAAATGAATGCTGGTTGTTATGGTTCAGAAACTAAAGACATATTAAAAGATGTCAAAATTATTAATTCTAAATGTGAATTCAAAAACTTATCTAAAAAACAAATTCATCTTTCATATAGAAGCTCATCCTTACAGCAAGGTGATATAGTTATTAGTGCAAACTATCATTGTTTCTTTGGAGATAAAGAAGAAATAAGTAAAAAAGTTAACGAAATAAAACTTAAGAGAAAAGACTCTCAACCGTTAAAAACTAAAACCAGTGGAAGCACTTTTAAAAATCCTAAAAATAATTATGCTGCTAAGTTAATAGAAATGGCTGATTGTAAAAATTTAAATGTTGGAGATGCTTATGTAAGTGATAAACATGCAAATTTTATTATTAACACTAATAATGCTACAGCAAAACAAATAGAGGAATTAGGAAATAGAATAATAGATAAAGTTTTTGATAAGTTTAATATTAGGCTTGAATGGGAAATCAAGATAATAGGTAGCTAATAAATGAAAGACTTAAAAATATTAGTGCTTGAGGGAGGTTATAATGAAGAACATGAGGTGTCAATTGCTACCAGTAAAGAAGTAAAAAAAGCACTTAAAAATTTAAGTATAGAATATCAGTCTGTACTTGTTAACCCAAATACTTTTGAAAAAGATATAGCTAAGTTTAGTCAAGACTATATTTGCTTTAATGCATTACATGGTTCATTTGGGGAAGATGGAAAAATTCAAAAAATTTTAGAAAAAGCATCTTATATTTTTACACATGCATCTTCCAAGGCTTCTCATATTGGTTTTAATAAAAAATTAACTAAAGACATAATTAAAAATATGCCAATATTGACTCCCGATTATCTAACCATAAACAATGATCAAATAAATGAAATATTTTTCTTTGAAACATTTTCTAGACTAGGATCTTTTATTATTAAGCCTATTTCGAGTGGATCTAGTTTTGGTATAAAAATATTTAGAAATATTAATGACATAAAAAACTTTATTAAAAATTTTAAAAATAATTTAGATATATATAAAAATCATAAAGAATTACTAATTGAAAAGTATATAGAGGGAAGAGAATTAACTGTTGGTATTTTTGAAAAAAATAAAGAGAGTATTCCTATTGAGGTTACTGAAATTATAACTAATAACGATTTTTTTGATTATGCATCAAAGTACACACCAGGATTTGCAGAACATATTTTACCAGCTAATATTCCAATTGATATATATAAAAAATGCAAGAAATTTGCTAAAATTATTCATGATAAAATTAAATGTAAGGGTGTTAGTAGATCTGATTTTATATATAGCAACAACAAACTTTATTTTTTAGAGATTAATTCACAACCAGGATTAACTTCAATATCTCTTGTTCCTGAACAATTAAAGTATCAAAATATTTCTTTTGATGATTTAATATGCCGTATTATAAAATGCGCTTTGTAAAAAAAAATTTCATAAATAAGAGAAAAAAAAATATACTTAAAATTAATTTATATATAATTCTATTTTTATTAATATTTTTCTTACTTTCATTATATGTCTCTTATAATTATAGTAAAATTATTATATCCACTTTACAAATTATAGAAAAATATTCAAAAAAACATCAGTACACTCTTTCTAAAATAGAAATTTCTAATTTAAATTTTTTAAACGAAAAAGATATTGCAGAATATTTTAATCCATATTTAGAAAAATCTATATTTCTAGTTCCTTTGAATAAAATTTCTAATGAAATTCGTCAAATCAAATGGGTTAAAGATCTTAATATAAAAAGTAACTATAAAAATACACTGTTAATAACTTTGGAAGAAGAGATTCCTCTAGGCATATATGATAATGAAAATCAAAAAATTTTATTTAGTTATGATTTAGTAGTATTAGAAATTATTGCTAGTAATATTGAATACAAAAACCTAATAACTTTTCTTGGAGAAAACTCACTGAATAATTCAAAAAAATTATTAATTAAATTAGATAATGATTTTGAGAAATCTATTAAATCTGCAATGTATATTGGAAATAGAAGATGGAATTTAAAATTAAAAAATAAAATTATTTTAAAATTACCAGAAAATAATATTAATGAAGCTATCGAAAATTATAAAAAAATATATGCAAATTTTTCTAATAAAGATTTAAAGGATATAGAAAATATTGATCTTAGAATGAAAAATAAGGTAATAATAAAATATAAAGATGACTTAAATGATTAAAGTTGGCATAGATATAGGAAATTCAAAAATTTCATGTGTTGTTTGTGATTTAAGTATAAATAAACAACCAAAAGTTCTTTCTTTTGTTAGTTTGCCAACCTCAAATATAAATAAAAGCTCTTTTATTAATTTTCACTTAATAAAAAATGAAATAAATGAAATTTTAGAAAAAGCTGCTAAAGAATCACAGACTGAAATTAAATCAATTAATCTCAATATACCTTTACATGGATCAACTTCTTCTTTTTATAATTCTGAAATATTAATTGAAAATGAATTAATCAACGTGCTTCATTTAAAAAAAGCAATCAACAATTCTAATTTTTTTGATGAATCTCCTAATAAGGAAGTTTTAATGAATTATATAATAAATTATGAAATTGATGACAAAATATTTAATGGTAGTCCCTTAGGTAATTTTGCAAATAAATTAAATCTTTTTTTTTATAAACTTTCTGTTGATCATAATATTATTAATACGTACAAAAATATATTTTATGAGCTTCAAATACATATTGATCAATTAGTTCCCACACCACTTTCTTCAGCTCTTGCAACTTTAAATAGTGATGATAAGGATTTAGGTTGTATTTGTATAGATTTAGGAGAATCTTCTACTTCTATAGCTGTATTTGAAAATACGAAACTAATATTCTGTGATTCAATTACCATAGGAAGTAAAAATATTACAAATGACATAGCTAGAGGAATTTCTACAACTAAAGAAAGTGCAGAGCGATTAAAAACACTTTATGGATCCGTTTTATCTTCTCCTAGCGATGAGTATGAAATAATAGAAGTTCCATTAGTTTCTGATGATGATCAATTTAAACAAATAAACAGAAGTACAATAAATTTAATTATTAAACCTAGGGTTGAAGAAACATTAGAATTGGTTTGGCAAAAATTAAAACAACACAGACTTCATAAAAAAAGGATTAAAAATTTAATTTTAACTGGTGGTGGATCTCAATTAGAGGGAATTAATGAATATGCTCAAGTAATATTTGATAGCAACGTTCGCTTGGGTAAGCCTATAGAATTAGAAGGTTTAGAGAAAAAATTTAACGGCCCTCAATTTTCACAGACAATAGGATCTGTTTTTTATCAAAATAAAGATTATGAGGTAAATTTTCTTCAAAATAGTCAAAAAAATAAAAAAAATAGTGTTTTTAGCCGTTTTTCTTCTTGGCTTGATCAATATATATAATATAATGCACTATATATAGTTATATTCATTGACGGTTTCGACAGTTAATCGTTAAAAAATATATATAAACGGCGGAGAAAATACATGACTATAAATATTTCTATACCAGATGTAGGTCCTAATCTACATCCACAAATTACAGTTTTAGGAGTTGGAGGTTCTGGAGGTAATGCAGTTAATAATATGATTAATTCAAATTTAGAAGGGGTTGATTTTGTAATTGCAAATACAGATGCACAAGCGCTTCAGATATCAAATTGTAAGAAAAAAATTCAACTTGGTATTCAAAGTACTAGAGGGTTGGGAGCAGGAATGCGTCCCGATATTGGAAAGAAAGCAGCTGAAGAAACTTTAAATGAAGTTAGTGAGATGCTTAATGGAAGCCATATGTTGTTTATAGCAGCAGGTATGGGTGGTGGAACTGGGACCGGTGCTGCACCTGTAATTGCAAAACTTGCAAGAGAAAAAGGAATACTTACTGTAGGTGTAGTTACAAAACCATTTCATTTTGAGGGATCTCAAAGAATGATGTTGGCTGACAAGGGTTTAGAAGAATTACAGCAATATGTTGATACTCTTTTAACTATCCCTAATCAAAATTTATTTCGTATTGCCAATGAAAAAACAACATTTGCTGATGCTTTTAAAATGGCGGATGATGTTCTTTATGCTGGAGTTAGGGGCGTTACAGATTTAATGGTTCAACCAGGGCTAATAAATCTTGATTTTTCAGATGTAAAAACAGTTATGTCAGAAATGGGTAAAGCTATGATGGGTACTGGTGAGGCCTCAGGAGATGGAAGAGCAGTTGCCGCAGCTGAGGCTGCAATTGCGAATCCTTTAATTGATGATGTCTCTTTAAAAGGTGCAAAAGGCCTAATAATTAATATTACCGGTGGCAATGATATAACTCTATATGAAGTAGATGAAGCTGCAAATAGAATTAAGCAAGAAGTTGATGAAAATGCTAATATTATTTATGGCACGACATGTGATGAAAGGTTGGAAGGTGTTGTAAGGGTTAGTATCGTAGCAACTGGTATAGATTTAAACTCGAATGTATCCCCAAAATCATTAGAAAAAATAGCTACTTTATCAATTGATAATTCAGTTTATTTGCAAAAATCTTCAGAAACAGATTCAGATCAAATAACTATAAATGAAAAAATAATAGAGGATGATTCTGAAATAAAAAATTTATCTTCTTTTGAAAATGCCAATGAAAATAATCTTATCAGTGAAGAAATTGAGGATGAGATTTTAAAAGATAATTCAACTGAGGAAAATAATTATTTATCAGGAACTTCAACTAAATTTACTGAAGATTTGCAATTTGAAGAAGAAAATTTGTCTGATAGTTCTAATTATGATGAACCAAAAGATGGTAATTATAATCCAATAAATAAAGATAGTTCAGAAGTTGTAACAAAAGAAATAGATGAAGAAGCTAAACCAAGTGTCCGTAAATTAAGTCTGTTCGATACTCTTGAAAGTAGTGAGAAAGAAGACTTAAGTTCACAACCAACTTCTCCAACAAAATCAGAACCAATTTTTGAAGATGAAATTACTAATGACAAAAAAGATGATATAGAGGAAGAAGTTATTGAAGAAGAATTTTCAGCTGAGGAATCTGATACTGATGAAGACTTTAATCAAGAAGTTGAAGAGGAATTATTGGACATACCTACCTTCCTCAGAAGACAAGCAAATTAAGGAAAAATATTGAAATAATTAGTAATATTCAGTTAATTGTGAAACTTTAGAAATATATGTATTAAAAAAGTGCTGGAGACAGCACTATTTTAATTATGATAGCTAGTATAAATTCATCAAAAAAACAGCAAACATTACAAAATGATTTTTCCCTCAATGGCGTAGGTTTGCATTCAGGTAAAAGAGTTAGTATATCTGTACAACCTGCAAAAGAAAATAATGGAATTAAATTTATTAGAACTGATATAAAAAATAATAATATTATTGATGCTATATGGTCTAACGTATCTTCTACTAATTTTTGTACTACAATTAGTAATGATTACGGAATATCCGTTTCTACCATAGAGCATTTGATGAGTGCACTATCTGGAATGCACATTGATAATGCTAATATATTAATAGACAATGTTGAAGTTCCTATAATGGATGGAAGTTCACTTCCTTTTGTTAAGTTTTTTGAAAAAAATGGAATTATAACACAAGAAATTGATCGACAAATTATTTTGGTAAAAAAAGAAATTAAAGTTTCTTATAAAGATAGTTATGCAAAAATTATTCCAAACAATGAATTTTCAATAGATTTTGAAATTGATTTTGATAGTGATTTAATCAATAAACAAGCTTGCCAACTTCAACTTATTAATGGAAATTATATAAGCGATATTTCTTCAGCTAGAACATTTGGGTTTGAAAAAGATGTAAATCGACTAAGAGCCAATGGACTAGCACTTGGGGGTTCACTTGATAATGCTGTTGTAGTTGGAGAGAATAATATTCTTAATACGGGAGGCTTACGTTACGATGATGAATTTGTTCGTCATAAGATTTTAGATTCAATTGGTGATTTATACCTAGCTGGTAATCCTATTCTAGGGCATTTTTATGGATACAAATCAGGTCATTTTTTAAATAATTTGCTTTTACAAAAACTTTTCTCTGAAAATTCTAACTTTGAACTAATTTAATATTTTTTTTTAAACCATTTTTTTTGGTTGTACTATTTTATTAAATTGATTTTCACTAACGAAACCTAGTTTTAAGGCTGATTCTTTAAGAGTTATGTTTTCTTTAAAAGCCTTTTTGGCAATTATTGCAGCCTTATCATATCCAATATGCTCATTTAGAGCTGTAACAAGCATCAAAGAATTTTCCAAATGATTTTTAATTCTTTTTAAGTCAGGCTTTAGACCTTTAAGACAGTTTTTATTAAAGCTGTTAATTGAATCTGATAGTAAGTTTAATGACTGAAGATTATTAAATAGAATGAGGGGTTTAAAAGCATTTAGTTCAAAATGACCCATTGAACCTGCTATTGTAATTGCAGAATGATTACCTATAACCTGAACACAAACCATAGACAAAGCCTCTATTTGTGTAGGATTGATTTTTCCTGGCATAATCGAAGATCCTGGTTCATTTTCTGGTAAGATTAGTTCGCCTAGTCCAGAACGTGGACCCGAGGCTAACAAACGTAGATCATTTGAAATCTTTAAAAGTGATGTAGCAAGTGTATTTAGACAACCAGATAAATTTACCATTGAATCATGAGCAGCAATAGTTTCAAATTTATTTGGAGCAGGAAAATATTTGTTTTTTGTTAATTTAGATAAATATTGACAAAAAATTTTATCAAAATTCTTTGGTGAATTTATACCTGTTCCAACTGCTGTTCCACCTTGTGCCAAAAATCTTAACTCTTTTTGAGCACATAATAATCTTTTCTGATTATTTATAATTTGCTGCAAATATCCTGAAAATTCCTGCCCTAATGTAATAGGAGTTGCATCTTGAGTATGTGTACGTCCAATTTTAATAATATTTTTAAATTTTTTAGACTTATTTTTTAATTCATTAATTAAATCATTAAGGGTTTTATTTAGTTTTTTTTCAATTAATTCATTGCATGAAATATGCATTACAGTTGGAAAAGTATCATTTGAAGATTGTGATAAATTTACGTGATCATTAGGATGAACAGGTATTTTTGTTCCAATTCTGCCTTTAAGAGTTTTAATTGCAAAGTTACTAATAACTTCATTTACATTCATATTTGTTTGTGTGCCAGATCCAGTTTGCCAAACTGAAAGAGGAAATTCATCAAAAAGCTTGTGTTTAATAATTTGATTACAAGCATCTATAATCGCATTACCAATTTTAGAATCAAGTTTACCAAGCTTAATATTCGTTAAAGCTGCAGCTTTTTTTTGATAGCCAAATGCTATAATTACTTCTTTAGACATTTTTTCACTACCAATTTTAAAATTTTCTAGTGATCTTTGTGTTTGTGCACCCCAAAGTTTAGAGCTATCTACTCTTTTTTCTCCAAGACTATCTAATTCAATTCTAAATTTTTTTTTCATTTTTTAATATTAATTTATATATATTTTTGTATAACACAAACTTAAACAGAGAATAAAAATATTTGCTAATGAATAAACTCATTCTTCTTCGACATGGTCAAAGTCAATGGAATCTAGAAAATCGCTTTACAGGATGGAAAGATGTTCCTTTAACAGATAATGGAATTAAGGAAGCTAAAGATGCAGGAAAATTAATGCTGAAAAATGATATAAACATTGATATTATTTTTAGTAGTAATTTACGAAGAGCAAATAAAACTGCTGAATTAGCTCTTAAAGAAATGAATTTTGATCATTTTTGGCAAGATAATCAATTAACTATGACATGCAATGAAAGTCTAAATGAAAGAGA
>Ga0315336_1004433_pt1 | contig 16673 bp, 10 predicted proteins | sample ASW5metaG_FD_204512 | JGI IMG/M metagenome (GOLD analysis project Ga0315336, IMG submission 204512) | Ammonia-oxidizing marine archaeal communities from Monterey Bay, California, United States - ASW #5 | ecosystem: Environmental > Aquatic > Marine > Intertidal zone | place: USA: California...
ATTCACTGCTTGATGCGGCGGCGTCGCTGATCAATCTGCTCGCCGTCCATCATGCGCTGCAGCCCGCCGACGAAGAACACCGTTTCGGTCACGGCAAAGCGGAGCCCTTGGCCGGATTGGCGCAGGCCGCCTTTATCGTCGGATCGGCGGTATTTTTATTCATTGAGGCCGGTGAGCGGTTTATTCATCCGAGTGCCATTGATAATGCCGTTGTGGGGTATGGGGTGGTCGTGTTTTCCATCGTCCTCACCGCCGCGTTGGTGATTTTTCAGCGCCACGTGGTACGGAAATCCGGCTCCGTGGCCATCGGCGCCGACTCACTGCATTACCAGACCGATTTGTTGATCAATGCCAGTGTTCTGGTCTCCATCTTTCTTGCCAGTGAAATGGGCTTCAATTTCGCCGATCCGCTTTTTGCAATCGGCATCGCGCTTTATATCATTATCACGGCCTGGCGGATTGGCCGGGGCGCCTTGAACATTCTTATGGACCACGAATTGCCGCCGGAGGACCGGCGCCGGATCATCGATATCGCGACCGCCGAGAATGGCGTCGAAGGCGTCCACGATTTGAAAACCCGTTCATCGGGCATCCAGGTTTTCATTCAGATGCATGTTGAAATGGACGGTGATATGACTCTCAGGCGGGCGCATGAAATCGCCGACGCCGTCGAACTCAAAGTCGAACACGCGTTCCCCAATTCAGAAGTTATTGTCCACCAGGATCCCGAGGGGATCGAAGACGTGGACCGGGAATACCAGTGATCGAGAATGGCATTCAGACGGAACTCGATGCTTGGCTGTCGACCCCGACGGCCTTCGGCATGCATGACGGGCATGTCGAACGGATCGAAACACATATTTCACGGATTTATTTATGCGGTGACCGGGCCATCAAGCTGAAGCGCGCGGTACGGTTTCCTTACCTCGACTTCACCGAACTGGCAGCCCGCCGGCAAGCCTGCGAAGCGGAAGTCGCGATCAACCGTCGTACGGCGCCGGAGATCTATCGGGGTGTCATCGCCGTCAGGCGCGGCCCGGATCGAAGCTTGACCTTCGACGGCGACGGCGAGCCCGTCGAGTGGCTGGTCGACATGCGGCGTTTCGATGAAGCCGGGGTCTTCAGCAATCTGGTCGGCTCGGCCGGGTTCCGCCGCCGCCGCATGGATGAAGTGGCGGACAAAATTGCCGCCTTTCACGGTGCCGCCGAAATATGCCCTGCGGCGGGAGGGTATGGCGGCACGCGGATGATCATTGAAAACAACGCCGAGGCCTTCGAGGCCGTGCCGCCGCATGTGCTTGAGCGTGAGAAGATTGAAAACCTGAACACCGTGACGCTGCGGCAACTTGATGCCCTGAAGGAGGTATTGGAGCAGCGCCGGGAGGGCGGCGCCGTCCGCCATGGACATGGCGATCTTCATCTCGGCAACATCTGCATCTGGGACGGCCAACCGACGCTATTCGACGCTATTGAGTTCAATACGGATTTCGCCGAAATCGACGTTCTCTATGATCTCGCCTTCATGCTCATGGATTTGGAATTCCGGGACCACCGGCGCTTTGCCAGTATCGCCATGAACCGCTATTTCGACGTCACCGGTGACATTGCCGAGCGTCCGGGCAGTCTGGCTGTTTTGCCCCTATTTCTGTCCATGCGCGCCGCCATCCGGGCTCATGTGGATGCCGCCCAATCGACCTCATTGAGCGATCCCGATAGCCGTCAGGCGCGAGCCGCCGAGGCCGCGAAGTATTTGGAACTGGCGCTTCGCTATCTGGCGCCCAAACCGCCGTCACGGTTGATCGCCGTTGGTGGATTATCGGGCAGCGGCAAATCCCGCATGGCCAGGGAATTGGGACCATTTCTCAATGCCCATCCGGCGGCGCGCATTGTCCGCACCGACGCCGTTCGCAAACGTCTCGCGGGTGCCGATCAGGAAACACGCCTTGGCCCGGAGGGCTATACCGCGGACATGCACATGCGCACCTACGACGCCTTCTATGCGGAAACCCGCCAGGCGCTGAGCGAAGGCCATGACGTGATCATGGATGCGGTATTCTCGTTACCGCAACAGCGTGCCCATGCGGCTGAAATCGCCATTGAAATGGGGGTCGATTTTCAGGGCCTTTGGATCGACGCGCCGCTTGAGGTCAGAGAACAAAGGGTTCGCGAACGTCAGAACAATATTTCCGACGTCACGGTGGAAATCACGCGCCAGCAAATGGATTATGACCTGGGACAAATCGATTGGGCGAAAATCGATAGTTCAGGCCCAAAGGAGACGACGATTAGCCTCGGAAAACAAACGCTTGGCATTGATAATTCTCATTGAAAACAGATGCCGACCAGATAAAGTCAGAGCTACTTCCATAGTTGGATATATGTTAAACTTTTGACCAATTATAATAAGGTTGGGAACGGGAGTTTCGACGATGACGTTACGCACGATCCTCATTCCGGTGGACGGCACCGACGAATCAAATCGTAGCCTTGAACAAGGGCTTTTGTTGGGACGCCAAATGGATTCCCATATCGATGCGTTGCATGTGCGCTCCGATCCGAAAGATACGGTGCCGCTACTGGGCGAAGGCATGTCCGTGGCCATGATCGAAGACATGATGGATATCGCGGAAAAAGAAGGTGTCAGCCGGTCCAGCCGGGCTCGCCAAGCCTTTGACGCGGCCGTGCAAAAGCACAGTGCCCTGGTGACGGAAACGCCTGCCGCGACGGGATTTTCCGCTCGCTGGCTCGAAGAAACCGGGCGTGAGGATGATGCGGTGGCCGCGCACGGACGCCTCGCCGATTTGATCGTTGCTGCGCGGCCGACGGAAACATCCGATGTCTCGACGAATCTGACCTTGAATGCGGCGCTATTTGAGACCGGGCGTCCGGTCTTGGTGGTGCCGCCGAAAGAGCCGATGGAGATTGGACGGAAGATTGTCATTTCCTGGAACGGCAGTGTTCAGGCGGCCCGCGCCGTCGCCTCCGCCATGCCGGTCTTGCGCGCCGCGGAGAGCGTTACCGTCTTCACCGTGGATAGCGGTCGTACGTCCGGCGATCGTGCGCCTGAGTTGGCATCATATCTGGTTTGGCACGGTATATCGGCAAGGATGCAGACCATCTCCGGTCCGTCATCCACCGTTGGCCCGAAACTGATGGACGATGTTCATGCGGAAGAGGCCGACTTATTGGTTATGGGGGCTTATACCCACAGCCGTATGCGGCAGCTCATTCTTGGTGGCGTGACCCGGCATATTCTAGAGAACGCCGATCTCCCCGTCATGATGGCGCATTAGGGCTAATTATCGGCTGCTGACGCCTGATGCTGCATAGAAAAATCGTCGAACCCATATTGGCCGAGTTGGAAGGCGAAGAGTCGGAATACTTCTCACGCGTTATGCAGCGTCTTGAGGAAGACAAGCGGCTTGAGGCGGTATCAAATCTGATCTACCTCAGCCTTCGCGAAACCATCCCCTATATCCCCATCTATTTGCCCGTCCCTGATTTCGTCGACGCCCTTTTTAAGTTCGTCAGCGAAAACCGGCGCCGCCTCAACATGGCGATATTTGACCGAAGCTACATCGAGGGGCCAGAGGGACCTGAACGTCTGCGTTTGATTACCAATGAGTTCGTCGCCAGGGTGCTCGAATTGACATTGGAAAAGTACGACGATGGCGAGGTCACACCGGAAGAAGAACGTAAAGTCTACCGGTTTTCCAGTACAGACGACGAAATCGACTTTCCCTATAAAGATATTGATTCGGACGAGGGATAAACTGGGCTAACCGAATAAATCCGGTTGCGCCGGCGGCGGCGGGACATCCTCTTCGGCGCTAAGATCAAGGGTCGCATCCGGCAACAGCAGTGGCGCGAGTTCTGAAAACGTTAGATTGCCGTTGACCCAACGCGTTGCGGCGTCGGCCTTGAGTATGACCGGCATGCGATTGTGGATGTCGGCGATAATTGCCAATGGTGCGCATGTGATAATCGTGAACCGCGTACCGTCACTGAGCCCGGCAAAAACAAACAGTCCGCCCTGTTCCGTGGCGATCCGGTTTTTCAAGCGTTGGCGGCCATCCCGCCGCCATTCGAAATAGGCTGTCGCCGGCACGAGGCAGCGATTAATCAAAAGCGGCTGAAACGTTTTCTTTTTTTCGAGGGTTTCCGCCCGGGCGTTGATCAACGGCTTCGTATCCCAATCGACCTTGAGCCCCCAAGGAAGGACCTGAAATCCGTTCGAACCGAGGACCAGCGCCGAATCGGTTGGCCGTACTTCACCGGACGTGAAGGCATCAGGCAGGTCATCAAAACCGAACTGCTTGGTTAGGTCGCGCGGGCGGCTATTGAGTTCGAATCGTGAGCACATGACGCAGTTTAACCGGCTTATCTGGAATTTCAGGCGCAATAGAGTCGAAGCTTAAAATCGCCTTTGGAATCCCTCCTGGAGTCCCTGGGGCGATTGTCTTAACGTCGCACGTATGGATGAGACTCGCAAAAACGTCGTGATCACCGGCGCCAGCAGGGGCATAGGCCATCAAACCGCGCGGCTGTTCTTGGAACGTGGTTGGAAGATCATCACCTGTTCGCGCGAAGATACCCCCGCGGAATGTGGGCGTGATCCGAATTGGACCTGCCATATTGCAACCGATCTGGGAGATGCAGCCAGTCTGGATGATTTTATTCGTGAAGCGAATGACGCCTTGGGAGAGGGACCGCTGCACGCCCTCGTCAACAACGCCGGCATGTCGCCGAAAACACCTTATCGGGAACGGCTTGGATGTCTGAACGGAGATTTGGACGCATGGCGCGACGTTTTTGAATTGAATTTCTTCGCGCCCTTGAAGTTGTCGCGGGGCTTCGCCGGAGCCCTGCACAAGGGTAAAGGCGCCATCGTCAATGTGACCTCGATCGCCGGCCATAAAATTCATCCCTTCGCCGGTTCCGCCTATTCGATTTCGAAGACGGCGCTCTCCGGTCTGACCCGCGAGATGGCGAACGAGTTCGCGGCCCTCGGCGTCCGGGTCAATGCCGTCGCACCCGGTGAGATCGAAACGGAAATGATCCAGCCGGAATATGAAATGCTGATCCCTCGAATCCCGCTTGGTCACATGGGAACACCTGAGGACGTCGCCCGAACGATTTATTATTTGTCTTCGGAAGATTCCAGTTATGTCACCGGCACCGAGGTATGGGTGACCGGCGGCCAACACATGTTCTGATGTCAGAGAGATCGCCGAAATCGGCTGATCTCGGCCGGCGCGAAAACGCGGTCATTCTACATCATCCCGATGCTGTCGACTTAAGCCGGGAAAAACTCATGGGGCGGCAAGCCGCAGGCGCCGGCTTCCTTAATGGCTTCGTTCGCCATGCGGACGTCGAACAGTTTCTCTGTCACGTTTTGGAGCCGGGCCACGACGAGGACTTCGTCGACCGGGTCGCCCTGGCGGCGGGTCAGCCCCGGGCATGCGCTTCGGTGACCTTGAACGGCATGGAAGATCTCCGGGAATCAGACCGGACCTTGATGCTGCCCGATCCGGCGATCGGTGTTCATGCTTGGCGGCGGCGACAACTTGGCGCACGCGGTTTCAGCTTATGTGGGATCAATCACACGATATCGTCCGATGCCGCCATGGATGGGATCGGCGCGTTGCTCACTTCGCCGGTGCAGCCTTGGGACGCTGTGATCTGCACGTCGCGCGCGGCCAAAGCGGTGATCGTGCGCATGCTGGACAATCACGCCGACTTTCTCAATCAACGCGGCGGCGGCGCCTTTACAGCCCAAGTCAAGCTGCCGGTCATCCCGCTGGGCGTTGATTGTGACCGGTTTGAAACCGGGGCGGAGCGTGAACGCATACGGACCGCCGTCAGGCGCGGCCTCGGAATCGCGCACGGTGATATCGCGGTACTGTTTTTCGGCCGTCTCAGTTTTCATGCCAAGGCACACCCGTTACCCATGTATCTGGCCTTGGAAGAGGCGGCGGCCCGAAGCGGGCGGCGGATTCATTTGTTGCAGACCGGGCGCTTTTCCAACAGCGGTATCGAACACGAGTTCCGCGATGGCGCCCGGCAGTTCGCCCCGTCGATCAATTCGATCTTTCTCGATGGCCGCGACGACGCCGTTTGCCGGGATGTCTGGTATGCGGCGGATATATTTACCTCGCTCTCCGACAATATGCAGGAGAGCTTCGGCCTGACACCGATTGAAGCCATGGCCGCCGGTCTGCCTTGCGTGGTTACGGATTGGAACGGCTACAAGGACACGGTCCGAGACGGCGCCGATGGTTTCGCGATCCCGACCTGGCTGCCTTTGCCGGGGTCCGGCGGAGACCTTGCGCTGCAATCTGATTCGTTGATCGGAGATGCCGAGAGGGATCGCAACTACAATCACTATTGTGGTGTCGTCAGTCAGTGCACGGCGGTTGACGTGGCAAAATCAGCGGAAGCGTTTTCGGCACTAATCGACAATGATGAACTGCGTCAAACCATGGGACAATCGGGTCGCCGGCACGCGCGCGCGAATTTCGATTGGCAGGTTATCGTGCGCGCATACCAGGATTTATGGCGGGAACTCGCACATGTCCGCAGCCGTAGTCATGAGAACGCCGCCGTTTCTTCGGGCCGCCCCACGCACCCATTGCGTGACGACCCGTTTTCGCTTTTTGCTGGGTACTCCACTCACGTTGTCGATGGGGAAACATCCGTTCGCCTCGCCGTCTCCGCGCAATCTGTCGAAGATAAACTAAATATACTGCGCGCTGCCGCCATGAATGATTTCGCCAGCGGCGCCATGTTAACCACCCCGGACATCTTAGATCTGTTGAACGGCCTAGAGGCGGCTGCGCAGGATGTGTTTTCACTGGCGGAATCGCTGTCAGAAGAAAAACGTTTTCGGCTTCCGCGCACTTTGGCCTGGCTGGCAAAGTTGGGGGTCGTTGAGTTAACGGCGCCAAGCGAGGCGAGGGTAACGGCGCCGACATCGGCAACTTCGGAAGCGGCGCGGTTTATCGAACTCGGCCGTGGCGCGAAAGAACGCGGCGCCTGGGCGGCCGCCAATGACTATTTCAACAAGGCGCTGCGGGTTGATCCCGGCGATGCCGCGGCCAATACGGAACTGGGTAATCTTCTCGCCGGTCAGGGTGAACTTGAAGCTGCCATTTCGAATTTTCGCCGATCCTTGAACAGGGAACCGGGAAATCAACTGGCGCAACGCGGGCTTGGCAAGGCGTTGCTGGTATCGGGGCGTGAGACAGAAGGCATCGCCACATTGGAAAATGCGGCCAGTCTGGCGCCTGAGGATCCTGAGACCCATTACCTGCTTGGGGCGGCTTTCCGTCGCACCGGTGAAGCCAACAAGGCGCACGCTGCTTTGGAACGCTGCAATCAGTTGGCGCCGGACCGGCCCGATTCCCTAACTCACCTGGGTTTGGTCTGCAAAAGCCTTGGTCGATCCGATGAGGCGGTGGTGGCATTTGAACGGGCCTTGGAAATGGATCAGGAAAACGTTTTTGCCCGCGCCGCATTGATGAGCCGGGCTGCGGAAGCCGACGGGCGGCGGCGGTTGGCCGGATCGGCGCGGGCGAAGCGTGTCGCCCTGCACATGAGCAACCGGGGCCAATTCGCGGTTCTGGAGCCGGTCTTCAATGCCTTGCGCGAAGACCATTGGCCGTTGATCACCGGTGACGGCCGGGAATTGCATGAATTTGATCCGACTGTGGTTGTGCTTGCGGGCGAGCATACAGCATCACTTCGCCCTCTGGCCGAGGACGCGGTGTTCGTTAATTTACGGCACGGTTTGGCATCGCGGAATTTTCTCTCGCGGATAGACGACCCGGGTGATGTCATCTGTACCACCAGCCCGCATGTTGCCGCCGACATGCGCGACCGAAGCGGCCTCGAAGCGGATCGGTTTTGGATTACCGGCCATCCCGCCTTGGACCCGGTGTTCCGGGGAGAAAAGATCGACTTAGCCGAGGAAAACACTGGACCGCGTCTGATCTACGTCCCGACAGATCGACCATTGCTGTCTTCGGCCGGTCTTTTGGCCGGGCGGCCGGTTGAATTGCTGCGCGGCGGCCGCGAGGATATTTCGGTGATCCTGAAACCGCATCCGAATATATGCGAGCAGGCGCCGGGCTGGGTCGCCCATTGGGCCCAAACCGCCGTGAACGAGCCGAACGTGCATATCATTAGCGATCCGGCGGCACCGCTGGCACCCTACCTGGGCGCCGCCGATGTGCTGGTTACCGATGCGTCCAGCGCCATGCTGGAATTTTTGGCCCTCGACCGGCCGGTGATCCTGATCACCAATCCCGAGCGGTTTCGCGACGAAGCTTATTTCGATCCATCCGGATATGAATGGGCGTGGCGTGACATGGGTTACGAGGTTCATGATATTGAACTGCTTTCCGAAACGGTATCACGGGTCATCGATGGTGATGATCCGCATGCCGAACGCCGCGCCGTCTACCGCCAGCACCTTTATGCGGATTTGATTGATGGCCGTGCCGCCGAGCGCCTTGCTGCGCATATCTCCAAATTGGATGTATAATCGGTCACGATTTCGGTAAAAGACACAAATTTATCCCCAGATTTTGTGGGTTGATGACGTTTACCCGCAATATCTAGCGGTGTATGATGATTGTTGGACTCTGGGCAGGTGATCATCGATAGCAATTTTGACGACACGGTTCCGTCCGTGTGGGAGCAAACTCATGGCTGAGGGCAAATCTGAAACGGGGCAGGAAACAGGCCGGGCAGCGAAATCGGTTGATCACGCCGGGACCAACCAGGCACCCGATCATCGGCCGGGAGACGAGGAGCGGCACGTTCCAGCTTTGCCGGAGGGTGGCACCGATGCCCTGACTCTTGATGATTGGGAGAAGCCGTTCCACCTCAAGTATCGCCTGGCGGTTTTTGTCGGTCTGGGCCTATCGGGATTGTGGCTATGGGCATCCCATTCCTTCATCGAAACCCAGCTGGGATGGGAGAACATTGTCCAACTGCTGCCACACGAAATCACGGGGATTGCCGTCGGGGTCCTGACGCCGCTTGCTTTGTTGTGGATGGTCGTTGCGTTTTTCGAACGCGGCCGGCATCTACGCCAAGAAACGGAAATGCTGCGCTGGCATTTGCGACAACTCATCTACCCGTCAGACCGGGCCCAGACGCGGATTAATGAGATATCCGACTCGCTGCGGCGACAGGCGCGCGACCTGAGCCGGGCGTCGGAAGATGCGGCGCGGCGCGGTGAAGTGGCGAGCAGTGAGATCCGCCAACGCACCCTGGAACTCGCCCAAGTATCGGATGATGCGGACTTGCGCGCCCACGCGGTTGCCGATGCCCTGCGCCGCGAAACCGAGGATTTACAGGCCGTCACCGGCGATGCGGCGGAACGTGCGCGTGGCGTTGGCGATTTGTTGGAGCAGCGGGCACGCGAACTGACCGCATCAACGGATCGCGCCGCAACCCGCGCAGAAGGTTTGTCGAACTTGCTGCGCGTGCGGACGGAAGGGTTGGCCAGCACGGCCGATGATGCGGCGGAAAAAACCATGGCCGGCGCCGATCATATCGACATCCGGCGCGAGCAACTCGAGACGGCATTGGCGAAAGTTGTGTCGCAAACGACGGATGCCGACGAGATGCTGCGCGAACGGGCCGAGCGGATTGTCGAGTCGTCCGAAGAAGCGTCGACGATGATCCACGCCGGTGCGGATGCATTGCAAAACAATGTCCGCGACATGTCGGCGCAAACCGAACACTCGGCAAACGAGGTCGAGCGAATGCGCGAAGTGCTCGGCGCGCAAAGCCATGAATTGGATGGCATTGCCAGTCGTGTAGCGGCGCGATCCGACGAGATCGAGGAGTCTCTGGCCCGCCAGTCATCGGCCTTGCTCGATACGTCGGAGCGCGCCAATGCCGGTATTCGTGATGCTGGCGAGTCTTTCAGCGCGCGGGCACGGGAATTGGAAAGCACCGCGGAAAGTGTTGCGGCGCGGGCCGACATCGCCAGCGATGCTTTCCGGCGCCAGGCGCAGGATTTGAGTTCCCTGGCTGACGAAACGGAAAACAAATCCGCCGCCGTCAACGCCAATCTGGAGCATGGCTCGCATCTGCTTGAGGTCATTGCAGAGAGAGTGTTGGTGGAGGTTGAGCGCGCCGGTGCCGGATTGGATGAACGCTCGCAGGAACTGGAGGTCGTCTCCGAAGGGGCGGTGGCGCGTCTCAATGAGATCGCCGGCGGGCTTAAGGCGCGCACTGCCGATGTCGACGCGGCCGTCGCGCGCGGTGTCGGTAAGATCGATTTGGCCGGGCGCATGCTACGTGAACAAGGCGAAGATTTGGAGACCGAGTCTGATAAGGCCGGCACCCGATTGGCCGGAGTGACGGAAACATTGCTACGCGGCAGCGAGGCGGTGAGCAGGGCGTCGGAAAGAGGCGGCCGCGAAATTAACGCGGTAAGCGAGGCTCTGGAAGGCGCGAATGAGCGCCTGACCCATGCCTCGGAACGCGGCGGACGCATGGCGGCGGTGTTCCGTGATCATTTGAACGGGATTGTCAGCACGTCGGAACAGGCCACCGAACGTCTCGAGGCATTGGGGCATTCTGTACAGGAGCAAACGCGTGAACTTTCCCTCGCCGCTGGGACTGCCACCAACGACGTCGAGCGCGTTGCCAACCTTCTCGAAACCCAGGCCAATCAGCTCTCCAATCTGTCTTCCCGCGCCGCGACGATGATGGTCAACACGGGCAAGATCATGCGCGAAAGGGTGTCCGATCTCGACACCGCCACGGAAAAGGCCGAGGGCCGGCTGAATGTAGTCAGCGAAGAGATGCAATCGTCGTTGACTGATCTGATGACAGTTTCCGACAAGGCCGCCGGTGAAGTTCGAAATATGCTGGCAGCCTTGCGCGAAAGCGCCACGACATTGACGAATACCCGAAACGTGGCGATTGAGGATGTGACGCGAACGGGCACGGTGTTCGATAAGCAATCCGAGGATCTTTCAAGCGCCGCGGACCGCAGCGCCCAATTACTGTCCTTGGTGACCGAAGTTATGGTGCGCCAAGCCGAGTCCCTTGAGAGCGCGACCGACAATGCAAGATCCGACATGGACACCATGGGTGATGTCTTTAAGCAGCGCTCGGTTGAATTGGAAACACTCAGCATCGCCACTTCGGCGCGCATGGGTGAAGCCAGTGACGGATTGCAGACATCCGCGGGGCAATTGGCGACGACATCGGAAGAGGCCGTTCATCGGGTCGACCGAATGATCGAAAAACTTGAGGCGGGTCGCAATGACGTCAGTGACACAGCCGTCGTCACGGAATCACATATCGCCGAGGTTTTGTCGACCCTGCGCCGTGAGGTGGGCGAACTGGCGGCGGCGGCTGAAGCCCGGATTTCAGACATGTCCGAAACCACGGAAAAGCATGTTTCGCTCGTCTCGAAATCGACCGAAAACAACATGATGAACGTCACCAAATCGGCCGAAACCAATGTTTCCGCATTATCTAAAGCGGCGGAGGAAAATATTTCCGACATGTCGCGGTCGGCGCGTGAAGAAGTCGGCAACATGTCCGAGTCATCGCGCTCACATATTACCGAAGTGACCGCGAGCATGCGTGAAAACGTTGAAATGGCGACCCATTCGTCCGGCCGTGCGGCGGCCAACCTGGAGGGTATCGCGCAGTCCTTGAAACAACACATCAACGAACTTGAGACATCCCTTGGCCAGGCCCGTGAGAGTTTCGATGACGTCGGCGATCTTTTGCACCGGAGTTCTCAAGATTTGACCGGTGCCTACAATGCCGCCTCCACGCATGTGCAATCCTTTGCCGATACCTTGCATCAGCAATCAACGGGTCTGCGCACGGCATCGACGGAAGCGGGTGCTCAAATCAGCAAGGTTGGCGACAGTCTGAGCGATCGGACGCGTGAGCTTTCAAGTAGCGCCGAGCGGGCCGCGCAACTGGTGGCCTTGGTCACTGATACCCTGAGCCAGCATTCCGAAGAAGTCACGGCGACCTCTGACAATCTCTCCGATCAGGTCAAGAAGTTGGCTGGTGAGCTGGTTCAGCAATATGAAGAGCTCGATCAAATGTCGGGCCGGACGACGAGCAATCTGCGCGACGTCGGCCATGACCTTAGGCGCCATGCGCAGGAACTGGACGGCATATCCAAACGCTCCGGCAATCAGCTCGATGCGGCAGCCGAGGGGCTTCAGCATCGTTCTAACCTCCTTGATACGGCGAGCGAGGAAGCGGCGGCGCAAATCAACCGGGTCAGTGAGCGGCTTACGGAATCATCCGCCGAAGCCAGTGTCGCGGCCGATGTCAATGCCGCCAAGCTCAACAAGGCGATTGATATGTTCCGTCAGCAGACGCAGGAAACGGGCATGAGTGTCGAAGGCGTTGCCGGGCGGGTCGAAGGGATGGCCGAGGTACTCCGCCGTCAAGTCTACAACCTGTCCAACACCTACCAACGCGCCGAACAGGGTATGGAAAGCCTGGGCGGTGCCGTGTCACGCCGGGCCGGGGAATTGAGTTCGGCGACGGAAGCGGCGCTGACCAAGGTCGCGGCTTGGGATCAGCATATCCGGTCCAATACCGACGCCATGACACAATCCATGGGCGCGGCCTCGCAGAACGCCGAGGAAGCCGGACGCCTGCTGGAGCGCCAAACCCAGGATATGCGCGAGGTTACGAATGAAGCCAAGGCCCTGATCGAGCTACTCAAGGAACGGCACGGCAAGGCCGCCATTTCCGACTTCATGCAACAAGCGAACTTCGTCAACGAACGGCTGCAATCACTTGCCGTGGATATGAGCCGGGTACTTGAGACGACCATCAGCGAGGAGGATTGGCGCCGCTTCAACAAGGGTGAGACGGGCGTCTTCGTGCGCAAGATGCTGGGCTTCCGGGAGAAGGCAAAACTCAATATCGTCCGCGACAAATACCAGCGCGATACGGAATTCCGTGATTATGCGACACGTTACCTCAATGATTTCGATGAACTTTTGCTCAACGCCAAGCACCTGGATCACGAAAGCCTTCTGCGGACGACGTTCCTGAGCTCCGACGTCGGCAAGGTATACATGCTGTTGGCCCGTGCGTTGGGCCGTGACATAGTCGGTGGCGATTAAACGCGCCGACGCATTTTTTTTGCTACAATGAAAATCAGATAGGGACTAGCGCGTCTCAGGGGCGCTTGGTTAGGGGAGGAAGCGAATGCCTGACGAAGTACATGGCGATGTCGAATTTGTTGATTTCTGGAACACGGTCCTGGTGCCGAAGTTCATCAAATACAAACATATCTTGGTCGATGGATTGACCTACCACAGCGAAGCGATCTTTCCATCATTGCAGGTCAAGGAAGGCGATAATGTCCTCGATGTCGGCTGCGGTTTCGGGGATACGGCGATTAAGCTGGCGCGACGGGTCGGGCCGACGGGACAGGTGCTTGGCGTCGATTGCTGCGATGCCTTCATGGATTTCGGTGTCGCCCAGGCAAAAGAAGAGGGACTCGACAATCTTTCTTTCATCAACGGCGACGTCTTGATTTATCCGTTCGAGCCCGAATACGATTTTGTGTTTTCACGTTTCGGTACGATGTTTTTCTCCAGTCCCGTTGCCGGTCTCAGAAACATGCGCCGCGCCCTGAAACCGGGTGGCATCGTCACCCATATCGTATGGCGCACGGCGCCTGATAATCCCTGGCTGAGCATGGCGAAGGAAGTGGTGTTGCGTTATCTGCCGCCGCCTGGCGAAGATGGCCTGACGTGCGGTCCTGGACCGTTTTCAATGGCCGGCCAGGACATGGTCACCGGCATGATGAAGGCGGCGGGTTTCGAAAACGTCAAATTCGAACGTGTCGACGCCATGGTTCAGGTCGGCAATTCCATTGAGGATGCCATCGGATTCCAGTTGGCCATCGGTCCGGCGGGCGAAGTGTTCCGCGAAGCCGGAGAGTTGGCCGAGGAGAAACGTGCCGAAATAGAAGCCGCGCTTGCGGAAGCCATTGAGGCACAAAAAACCGACGCCGAAGGCATTGTCATGCCATCGTCATCGTGGGTGATTTCGGGGATAAACCCAGGCTAGCTTTTATGAGCTCGCCTCGCTGATTGCCTCCTCGATGCCGCCGAACCAACTTAGACGGTCCGCCAGTCCGGCAACCTGACCGATAACCAGCAACGTCGCTCCCCGAATGGCGTGGCGTTCGATATCGTCGGCAAGACGGTCGAGGGCGGAAATGACGACTTTCTGCTCCGGCCGCGTACCTTGGTTTATGGCGGCGGCGGGGGTCGCCGCCGGCAGCCCGGCTTTGATCAATTGCACCGCAATCTCGCGGACATTCGTCAGGCCCATATAGATGACCAGTGTCGTATCCGGGTCGGCGAGGCTTTGCCAATTGATATCGAGGCCATTGTCGCCCTGAGTATGCCCGGTGACGAAGCGGACTCCGTGCGCGAGATCTCTATGGGTGAGAGGGATGCCGGCGTAGGCGGCGCAGCCAGCGGACGAAGTGATTCCGGGAACGACTTCAAACGGCACATCATTGGCGGCCAGATGCAGGGCCTCCTCGCCGCCGCGCCCGAATACGAATGGATCGCCACCCTTGAGCCGCATGACCTTGCGCCCACTCGCGGCCAAATCAACGAGCAAGGAGTTGATATCGGGCTGCGGCATATAGTGATTGCGGGCCTGTTTGCCGGCAAATATGCGGGTTGTCCCAGCAGGGATTAAATCCATGATCGCGTCCGAGACAAGCTTGTCGTAAACGACCACGTCGACGTTTTCGATCAAACGCATTGCCTTGACGGTCAAAAGGTCCGGGTCGCCCGGGCCGGCGCCGACGAGATATACGGGGTGTACAGTTTTCACGTAACCAATTCCATGGGCTGCTATGTCAAATCAAGCGAAAGTACCATAACACTCCCGGCCCTCCGAACCAGACTTGGATCACGTCGCGGCGCGATCGTATACAAAAATCACCAACTCATGTGTATATTCGCCGAAGCATTGAAAAATTAGTTTCCGGGTTCCATCTCTAGTCAGTCATTTCCTGGTTTGGGCCGAAGCTCCGTTACAGCCCCTCCCTCGACAGCTTCCGGGACCGTCAGCACCGATTTCAACGTAACATTGGTTGCTCCGGCTTGCGCCTTCTGCAACTCATGCAGGCGTTCGCGCAACTGGACTTCCCAACCGGTGTTGGCGGTAATTTTGATATCTTCATCGCGCAGTCCAAGCCGCAACGCCACATAAAGATCGTATAGGGTCGCCGTATCTATATCGCGGACCAGAATCCAGCCGTTCCGTTCCGAACGATCGACAAACTTACCGTCACGCAGGAATTTAAGAATACGGTCGAGCGCTTCTTCGCCGCTTCCCAGTTCGTTCAAAAACTGTCGCCGGGAGACCCGTGCACCAGCTTGACTGGCGACATTCAGCATGGCGAGAACACGCAGGGCCACGACCAATCGGGGGCCGGCCGGCAACTCCACATCCAACGGCTGGCCGCCGGACCGGCGCCATTCACTGACGGACGCCGTCATCACCGCCCCCATGAGAACCACGGCCCACGATAAATACATCCAGATCAGGAAGATCGGAATAACCGACAATGCACCATAGATACTCTGATAGGTTGGAAAGGTCGCCACGTACCAGCCAAATATCTTACGCAGCAGCGCAAACATCAGACCGGCAACGACACCGCCGGCGCATGCCGACAAAACCTGCACAGGGCGGTTCGGAATCGTGAAGTAAAATAGCGTCAGCAAGATTATGATAATCAACGTCGGAACGAATTGGGTCAGGGCTCCCAGCGGGCCGCTGATGACATCGAGCCCCATCCATTCGGTCGCCGCGAACAAATAGGTCGAAAGCGAAAAACTGGCGCCCAGCAACAGCGGCCCCAGCGTGATCATCGCCCAGAAGACAAGCAACCGGGCCGCCAGGGCTCGTGGCCGTTCGACCCGGAAGAGAGAGTTTAGATCCGCTTCAATAGTGCCAAGCAGAAGGACTGCCGTCCCCGCAAGGGCAACGATCCCCACCGCCGACAGGGACGTCGTATTGCCGACGAATTTGTCGAGATAGGTACGCATGGCATCTGCGGATTGCGGCAACAGATTGGAAAATACGGCATCCTGAAACTGCTCGCGCACGTTCTCGAAAACGGGAAACGCCGCCAGCATCGAAAAGGCAATAGCCGTCAACGGCACGATGGCGAGTAGTGACGTATAACTCAGTCCAGCCGCCATCCGCCAGCCACGGTCTTCGGCGAACCGATTGAATACATAACTGCTGAACGGCAAGGCGTGCGACACCCAAAACGTCCACACACGTTCACCACCGGTTTCCGCCTTCGTCGCTTCGTCCATGATACGATCCACTGTGAAGCCGATATTCACAACGTATCTTAGCGGCCAACAGGTGGTGCTGGCAAAGGTTGACGACGCAGTGACATCTGGACCTTTTCCCCTACCATCACCGGACGCCATGTTCTATGTTCGGTGCGCGGGTTTTGCCCGTGGAAGCAGAATAAAATTTCGAGAGGGACCAATGAACGCAGCCGCACCGTTAATGGCCGGCAAGAAAGGCCTCGTCATGGGGGTCGCCAACGAGCGCTCCATCGCTTGGGGTATTGCGAAAGCCGCCAGTGACCAAGGCGCCGAACT
>Ga0315336_1004434_pt1 | contig 16673 bp, 20 predicted proteins | sample ASW5metaG_FD_204512 | JGI IMG/M metagenome (GOLD analysis project Ga0315336, IMG submission 204512) | Ammonia-oxidizing marine archaeal communities from Monterey Bay, California, United States - ASW #5 | ecosystem: Environmental > Aquatic > Marine > Intertidal zone | place: USA: California...
TCGCGGAACTCGATGCGGAGCACCTGGCCGCCGCCGGCGGGCAGGTGGATCGCCGGCGGCAAGGACGCCGTTTCTATCGGCTCAGATTCGGCGATAGCCGGCTTGATTGAGGAGGGCTCGAGCGGCGGCGGCTCCATCGGTGGTTCGGCCGCTGGCGCAACTTCCGCGACCTGGGGCGGGGCCTCCTCGACCATCGGTGGCTCCGGTAGGTCGGCTGGCGGTGGGCCAAGCTCCTCGGGCAGAAGTGGCTCTTCGGTCAGCGCCGGCTCTTCGACTCGAGCCGTCGCTCTAGGGGTTGGCTCGGAAGGCGGCTCGAGCTCCAACGTGCCGGTGATCGAGGCAGTCCGGCGCTTCTCAACTGGTTTTGGGCGCGGAGCGCCACCAGCGATCTCCGACGATGGTGGCGCCAACTCGATGATCGCTTCCATTTTTGGGCGGCCGGGCATCAACAGCGTGCGGGACGGTCGGCGCTTGCTTCCAAGATCGTCCAACGCTTCGAGATTGACTTCGACTTCGGGCAAACTGGAGCCGACCGTCACTGTTTCCTGCGCGTGCGAATTCGCGGGCACGATCATCGCCATCGCGGCGATCAAACTCCCAGACAGCGCCCATGACAACGCGCCGCGCCGTGCCGTCCACAACGGCCGTACACAAAAAGAAAGCCGGCGGTGCCGGCCAGAGGGGTCGCGCGTCCTCACCAACCCAAATTACTCCTCGCCGAGCGCTCGGCTAGGACCAGAGCGCTCGGTTGGGCCTGCCACCTTAGCGCCGACAATAACGGAGGGGGTATGGCAGGACAACCGGTTTGGCCCGCTCGCCGGGCCAGTCGGCGGCGGTCGGACCTTGGTTCAGGCGGTCCTCATCGCCTCAACCAAGCTCGCGTGCAGGTGTGGGTTGGCGGCAATCATGTCGCCCTTCAACCACCCGTCGTCGGCGCCGTCAAAAGCGGTCGTGAAACCACCGGCCTCGCGGACCAACGAGACGCCGGCCGCCAATGTCACCGGATCGTCGTCAAACGCTAGGCAACCGTCGTAGCGGCCGGCGGCGACGTAGGCGAGGTCTAGCGCAATGCTGCCAGACTGGCGCAAGCTCGCGCCGTGACGGGATACCTCGTGCAACCGCTCATGGCGGCTGGCAACGCCGAGTGCCGGGCGGCCAGCGATCCCGAGCAGCGCGTTCCCAAGCTTGTCGCGGGCCGACACTCTCAGCCGATGGTGGTTGAGATACGCGGCGCTACCGTGCTCGGCCCAAAACGTCTCGTCGCGTAAGGGGTCGTAGACCACGCCCGCGACCAGCCCGACCTCGCTCAACACCGCGATGGACACGCAGAAGTGCGGAACGCCATGGGCAAAGTTGTTGGCGCCGGAGAGCGGATTGACGAGCCAGCAGGATGTCTGGGCAGGGTTTGCCGACCCTGGTCCTCGGGCATACCCAGGCGCTACTGCGAAACCGTATCCGGGGCGGCCGTGCGCGAGGTCGCGGCGCAGCGCCTGCTCGCAGCGGGCCGTGGCGGCGGCGGCGAATTTGGCCGGCGTATGCTTCGAGACCTGTAGCTGCTGAAGTTCGCCGAAATCGCGCAACAGCGGTCGCGCCGCCTGGCGCGCGGCGTCGGCCATGACGTTAATTAGAGAGGATCGAGGGGCCATGTCGGGCCGGTCCGGACGAGGAACTAACCCTCGGCGCGTTTCGAGTAGCTGCCGTCGATGGTGTTGACGAGGATACGATCACCAATCGATATGAACGGTGGCACCATCAAGCGTACGCCGTTGTCGAGGACCGCCGGCTTGTACGACGCTGCGGCGGTCTGGCCTCTGATCACCGGCTCGGTTTCGGTGACCTCAAAGGCCGCTGTATCGGGAAGCGTGACGCGCAGGGGTTCGCCCTCATGGCTCTCGATGATCACTATCATCCCCTCCTGAAGAAAGGGCTCGGCCTCGCCGACCAGCAGCGCCGAGATTTCCGTCTGCTCGTAGGTCTCGTCGTTCATAAAGGTCAACAACTCATTGGCGGCGTAAAGATACTGGCACTGTTGCTGGTCCAACCTGACCCGTTCGACGTTCTCCGAGGAGCGGAAGCGCTCGTTGAGTTTGGTCCCATCCCGCAGGTTGCGCAGCTCGACCTGGAGATAGGCGCCCCCCTTTCCCGGCTGCGTGTGCTGGATACGCACCGCAGCCCAGAGTTTCTCCTGGTGTTCGATCACCATGCCAGGACGAATGGCGTTGCCGCTGATTCTCATGTCATTGCAATGGTAGCGGAAGCCGGCGCCGGACCGGGCGCGGAACCTAACAGTTTGATTTCGGTGAGGCAATCGTCGCGACCGCCATGGCATCGTGAAGAGCTGCGACGCCGGCCGCTGGGCCGCCCTGGTGCGACCACACCGAATGGACCACGGCCAGGAAGTCCGCGCCGGCGCGAACGAGCGGGGCGCAGTTCTCCGCAGTGATGCCACCGACAGCGACGCACGGGACCTCCATGAGGTCGCTCCACCATTTGAGTATGTCGATATCGGCGGTCGATTTAGGTTGCTTAGTTGCGGTCGGGAAAAAGGCTCCGAAGGCGACATAATCGGCGCCGGCTTCTGCCGCGACCATCGCCAAATGACGAGAATTGTGGCACGTGACGCCGATGATACGATCGGCATCCACCAAGCGCCGGGCGCGGGCGTAGTCGCCATCGTTTTGGCCGATGTGGACGCCATCGGCGCCGATCTCGGCGGCGAGATCGGGCCGGTCGTTGATCAGGAAGGCGACATCGTGGGCGACGCAGATTGGCATCAGCGCCTCGGCCGCCCGTCTCACGTCGTCGTCCCCGCCTCCCTTGAGGCGAAGCTGCACGCATGCCACGGGGCCGCCCGTGAGGGCGGCGTCGAGCTGGGGCGCGAAATCAACCGGGTCGAGGCTCGGCGGCGTTATCAGGTAAAGCTGGCAAGTCACGGTGAGGGGAACGGTGGCTCACGGTCGGCGAGCCACTTGCGGCAAGCCGACTCGGTGTTGGCGTAGGTCTGTGGATCAAGGGCCGGAATACGGCGATCGAGATAAACGACGCGGTGCCGCGCCGCCACGGCCCGTACTCGCTCTCGTAACGAGAGGCGTCCGGTGAACAGGATGCCAGCCCAACCGGTGCGTATCGCGTTCAACGCGGCGGCGCCATTGTCGCCGCAATCCAGCATCGAGGCGGCCGGAGTGTCCTCACATTCGCTTTGGGCGATGTCGAAAATCTTCTTCAGGTAGGCAGCGCCGGCGTAGCCGACCGCATCGGGCGCGGTCCTGAGTGTGACCGGGACGCCCAGGGCCGCACCCACCTCAAGGGCGGCCCGCGCGTCGGCCAGCGAGTGATAGATCACGTGGCGGCCGCCACGCGCACGACCGCTGCCTGCGCAAGTTCGACGAGTTGGAGAGCGTGCCCCGTTCACCCCAGGCTGCCGACAGCGACCGCAGTATCGATCATTCGATTGGCGAAGCCCCATTCGTTGTCGTACCAGGATACAACGCGGCACAGCCGACTCTCGACCACTTGCGTTTGAGTCAGATCGAAGGTCGAGCTGGCTGGGTCGTGGTTGAAATCGCTAGAAACCAGGGGCTCGTCGGTGGTGACCAGGATCCCCTTGAGGCGGTTGGATTTGGCGGCGCGGATGGCCGCAGCGTTGAGCTGCTCGGCATCGGTTTTGCGCCGGGCGACGAACGACAGGTCGACCAACGACACATTGGCTGTCGGCACACGAATAGCGGTGCCGTCAAGTTTGCCGGCAAGTTGTGGCAACACCAGACCGACGGCGCGCGCGGCGCCAGTCGATGTCGGGATCATCGACAGCGCGGCCGCCCGGGCCCGCCGCACGTCGGTGTGCAGTGTGTCGAGCACCGGCTGATCGCCTGTGTAGGAGTGGATGGTAGTCATGAACCCTTGTGCAATGCCCACGGCGTCGTTCATGACCATCGCCACTGGCGCCAGGCAATTGGTGGTACAAGAGGCGTTGGAGACAACCGTATGGTTTTTGCGCAGCGTGCGGTGATTGACGCCGTAGACGATCGTCGCGTCAGCTCCCGCCGCTGGCGCCGAGACCAAGACGCGCGAGGCGCCGGCCTTAAGATGGAGCGCCGCCGCCTCGCGCTTGGCGAAGAGACCCGTGCACTCGAGGGCCACGTCGATCTTCAGCTCGCTCCACGGCAGCTTCGCCGGATCGCGCACGGCGTAGACGCGAATGCTCCCACGCCCGATGTCGATTGTGTTGCCGCGGGTCTTGACGACGCCAGGAAACTGGCCATGAACGCTGTCGCGGCGCAGCAGATGGGCGTTGGTTTCCACCGGTCCTAGGTCGTTGATAGCGATCACCTGGATGTCGCACCGGTCGGCCTCATGGATCGCGCGTAGGACGAGTCGCCCGATCCGCCCAAAGCCGTTGATTGCCACCCTAACCGTCATCCGTGACCTCGCCTTCAAGTTGGGACAGCGCCGCCGCAACAATCGCGTCGGCGGTAATGCCAAAATGCTCGAATAGCTCGCGCGCCGGCGCCGAGGCCCCGAAGCTAGGCATACCGATCACGCTACCTCTGGGACCCGTGTAACGCTCCCAGCCGTGAATCGTAGCGGCTTCGATGGCGACCCGCGCCGACGTCCCGCCTAACACCGCCTCACGGTAGCTCGGTTCCTGTTGATCGAACAGCTCCCAGCACGGGAGTGATACCACACGGGTCGCGATGCCTCGGGCTTGCAAAAGTTCATGGGCGTTGGCCGCCAACGCCACTTCCGAGCCCGTGGCGATTAGGCTGACCTTGGCCGCGCCATCGGCCGCCAGAAGTTCGTAACCGCCACGGGCGCACAGGTTGTCGGCGGTGTGCTCCGCACGCAGAGTAGGGACACCCTGTCGCGTCAGAGCGATCACCGAGGGCCCGTCCCGGCGGCCGAGCGCGAGCGCCCAGCACTCGGTCGCCTCCACCGCATCAGCCGGCCGGTATACATGAAGGCCGGGAATTGTGCGCAGCGCCGCCAGGTGCTCGACCGGTTGATGGGTCGGTCCATCCTCGCCGAGCCCGATGGAATCGTGGGTCATCACGTAGATGACGCGTTGCTCCATTAACGCCGACAGCCGCAGGGCCGGCCGAAGATAATCCGTGAACACGAGAAAGGTGCCGCCGTAGGGGATAGTGCCGCCGTGCAGCGCGAGACCGTTCATCGCCGCCGCCATGGCGTGCTCGCGAACGCCGTAGTGAATATAGCGACCCTCGTAATTATCTCGGGTCAGCAGCCCGAGGTCGTCGGTCAGCGTGTTGTTGGAGCCGGTGAGATCGGCTGAGCCGCCGATCGTGGTTGCCACTACCGAGTTGATGACCTCGAGCACCTGCTGCGAGCTTGCCCGTGTGGCCCGGGTCGGGCGCTCGTTCGACAGCATCTTCTTGTGGGCGGTGAGCGCGCCTTCAAGCTGGGGCGGCAGCTCACCCGACATCGTCTCATCGAACGCGGCGCGCTTGGCGGTGCTCAGCCCTTGGCGGCGCTCGCGCCACGCCCGCGATGCGGCCTGGCCGCGCGCGCCGGCTTCGCGCCACGCCGCGAGAATCTCGGCGGGGATAGTGAACGGCGCGTGAGGCCAGCCCAGCCGCTCGCGCGCCGCCGCCACTTCAGCGTCGCCAAGTGGCGCGCCATGGGTGGCCGCGGTCCCCTCCTTATTCGGCGCGCCGTAGCCAATGGTCGTGCGACAGGCGATGAATGACGGCCTTGCGCTCGTGCGCGCGGCGGCTATCGCCTGTTCGATCGCCCGCGGGTCGTGTCCGTCGACACGCTGCGTATCCCAACCCTGTGCCGCGAAACGCGCGACATGGTCGTCGCTCGTGGTGAGTGAAGTCGGGCCGTCGATCGAGATCCCGTTGTCGTCGAACATGACGATCAGGCGATCGAGCGCCAAGTGCCCCGCCAACGAGGCCGCCTCGTGGCTAATGCCCTCCATCAGGCAGCCATCCCCGGCCACGACGTAGGTACAGTGGTCGACCAACTCGGCGCCGAAACGCGCGGCCAGATGGCGCTCGGCGATGGCCATGCCGACGGCGTTCGCCAATCCCTGACCGAGCGGCCCCGTCGTCGTCTCGACACCGCTCGCGGCACCGTACTCCGGGTGCCCGGGAGCGCAGCTGCCGAGTTGTCGAAAGCGGCGGATTTCGTCGATGGTCATGTCGCGGTAGCCGGTGAGGTAGAGCAGGCTGTAGAGCAGCATCGAGCCGTGCCCTGCCGACAGCACGAACCGGTCGCGATCGGGCCAGTCGGGCCAGTCGGGGTCGAACTTAAGCGACTTGATAAACAGAACGGTCGCCACATCGGCCATGCCCATCGGCATGCCGGGGTGGCCAGACTTGGCTTGTTCCACCGCGTCCATGGAGAGCGCGCGGATGGCGTTGGCGAGATCGCGATGGCTCACCGAAGGTGGCACATCCTGAGGGTCGATAAGCGTCATGTTATGTCCGGATTGTCGGAGCCTCGATGTCGGCGTTACGCTCGAAAACATGACCGGCCGCACAATACCCGTCAACCGGCTTGTTGGCACCTGCAATGCGTTTGCCGCCAGTCTCCCGAGTGTTGACCCCACCCGGCCGCCACGCGTATGCTCAGTCTGCGACCATGTTCGTAACCCATTGAAATGAACAATAATTCCGACACAAACGTAGCGTTGACCAAGCGTATGGAGGCGACCCACGAGCGCCTCAAACGCGCTGTGGGTCGCCTTGAGAGTGCGATGGGACCCGCGTCCGCCGGAGGCGTTGGTGGTGGTGAGCCGGAATGGCGGGCCGAGAGCGGCCGGCTGCGGGCGGAGCTGAAGGAACAGCAGCAGCGCTACGAGGCGTTGCGGGGCGAATACGACCAGCTGGTGGCGGCGACCGACACCGTGTCTCGGCGCCTTGATTCCACTATCGATCAAATCCGCAACGTATTGGATAGTTGAGATGGCGGTGGTCGAAGTCACGGTGAACGGGCGCGACTACCAACTGGCCTGTGACGATGGCGAAGAAGAGCACTTGGCGAATCTTGCAGCGTACTTCAACCGCCGTGTCGCCGAACTGACGGGAAGCATCGGCCAAGTTGGCGAGACCCGCCTGATGCTGATGGCGGGACTGCTGGTCGCCGATGACCTGTCCAACGCGATGGACCAACTGGACGAGGTCGAGGGCGCGAGCGTGGAGAACGGTGCGGGACCGGCCGAGGGCAGGGCGGGGATCGAACGCACTTGCACCGATATCGACGAGCTGGCGACCCAAGTCGATAGCCTTGCCGCGCGCTTGGAGATTGCCTAGCCTGATCGCGGGCGGGCTCTGCCCGACTTGTGCGGCGAGGCGTTCACCGGGCTCAAAGCACTCTCTTGGGAGCTGTCCCTACCGGGATCGTGGTCTCGGCATACGGCGCCCACCTGCACGCAGCAGGCCAAGGGAATCGATCTCTTCGCACGGTCATGGCGGTCCCGCCCACTCGGTAACCCGGCCCCGTCCAGCCCACAACGTCGTAATGAGCGTCACCGAACCCAGCGATCTGGCCGACGCCAAACACCGGCTGAGGGCCGTCGCGCTTGCGCGCAGGGCGACGCTCGCCGCGGTGGGCGCCGGGGCGGCCGTGGCTCGGCGCTTCATGGCCGAGGCGCTGCTGGATGCGGGTGCGGCGATTGGTAGCTACTGGCCAATGCGCGACGAGCTCGACGCACGGCCGTTGTTGCGGCGACTGCATGCGGGCGGTCATCTGTGTGGGCTGTGCGTCATGGACGGAACCCGCCGCCCGCTTCTGTTTCGCCGCTGGCAACCGGGCGATGTGCTGCGGTCGGACGTGTTTGGAACCAGAGTGCCGCCGAAGAGTGCTAGCGAACTCGTGCCCAAGGTACTGTTGGTTCCTTTGTTGGCGTTCGATGAGGATGGATATCGGCTCGGCTATGGCGGCGGCTTTTATGATCGCACGCTCGCCGCGTTGCGCGCTCGCACCTTGGGGACGGTGGCGGTCGGTTTGGCCTACGAGGGCCAGGCGGTGACGTCTGTGCCGCGCGATGGGTCGGACGAGCGCCTTGACTGGATCATCACCGAGGCGCGTACCCGCCGCATTTCGGGCCCGGGCGTATGAAAATCCTTTTCTTCGGCGATGTGATGGGTCGGGCCGGCCGCGAGTTGCTGTTGGCGCGGCTGCCCGACTTGCGCCGCCAGCTCGACGCCGACTTCGTCGTCGCCAACGGCGAGAATGCGGCCGGCGGCTTCGGCATCACGGCCAAGATTTGCGCCCAGTTCTACGAAGCTGGGGTCGATGTCATCACCACTGGCAACCATGTCTGGGATCAGCGCGAGATCATTTCCTACATTGATTCCGACCGCCGTCTTCTGCGTCCCCTCAATTATCCGATTGGCACGCCTGGCCGCGGCGTCGGTTATTACGAGATCGCCAGCGGTCGCTCGGTGATGGTCGCGCAGGTCATGGGCAGGCTGTTCATGGACGCGCTCGACGATCCGTTCGCCGCTGTCGACGCAGAACTCGCCAAGGTGGAACTCGGTCAAACCGTCGATGCCATCATCGTCGACCTGCACTGCGATGCGACCAGCGAGAGTATGGCGCTCGGCCACTTCGTGGACGGACGGGTCACGTTGGCAGTGGGAACGCACACCCATATCCCTACCGCCGACGCCCAGGTGCTGCCCGGCGGCACCGCATATCAGACCGACGCCGGCATGTGCGGCGCCTACGATTCGGTCATCGGCATGCAAAAGGACGCGCCCATCGCGCGGTTCACGCGGAAGATGCCGACCGAACGGATGGCCCCCGCGACCGGCGAGGCCACGCTGTGCGCCGTCTTCGTCGAGACCGACGACCGCACCGGATTGGCCCGAACGATCGCACCGCTGCGCACTGGAGGCCGCTTGGCGCCGGCCTGGCCCCTGTGAGCGCGCCGCGCCATATTGCCGCCATATTGGCTTGATATGTCCTACGGGTGCGTTGCACCACAATATTTGGTATGAATCGGGCAGTTAGCCGCAACATCGGGACGCGGCGCGACGAGGGACTGGTCTTACGGCGATGGCGGGCCATTCGCAATTCAAGAACATCATGCACCGTAAGGGCGCGCAGGACAAAAAGCGCGCCAAGGTGTTCGGCAAGCTCATCCGTGAGCTGACCGTGGCAGCACGAGCCGGGCTTCCCGATCCTGACAGCAATCCACGGCTGCGGACCGCCTTCGTGGCTGCCCGTGCGGCCAACATGCCGAAGGAGACGATGGAACGTGCGATCAAGCGCGGCGCTGGTGATGGCGTCGGTGAGGCCTATGCGGAAGTGCGCTATGAGGGATACGGACCCGGCGGTGTCGCCATCATCGTCGAAGCCCTGACCGACAACCGCAATCGTACAGCAGGGGAAGTGCGCTCGGCGTTCGTCAAGCTCGGGGGCACACTCGGCGAGACCGGGAGCGTCGCTTTTCAGTTCAACCGGGTCGGTCTGATTTGCTACCCGGCCGAGGCGGGCGATGCCGAGGCGCTGTTCGAGGCAGCCCTTGACGCGGGCGCGGATGATTGCGCCAGCCTCGATGACGGGCACGAGATCACCACCGCCCCTGAGGCGTTGCACCAGGTGCGCGACGGGCTGGAGCAACAAATCGGGACGCCACGGAGCGCCGAGTTGACGTGGCGCGCGCTGGCCAGTGTCGAGGTTGGCGAGGACGACGCGGCGAATCTCATCAGACTTCTTGAGGTGCTTGACGACAACGAGGACGTTCAGTCGGTCTCGGCGAACTACGACATGTCCGAGGACGTGCTCACCCAATTGACGGCGTGAGCTCGGTGGCGCCGCGATGAGACTGATAGGCATCGATCCGGGGCTCACGGCCACCGGCTGGGGCGTCGTCGTCGCCACGGACAATCGGTTAAGACACGTCGGCGACGGGGTGGTGCGGTCCGACCCCTCACATGCCCTGAGCGAGCGGCTGCACGAACTGTACACGGGTCTCGCAGTCGTGATCGAGGATCACCGTCCGGATGTGGCCGCAGTCGAGGAGACGTTCGTCAATCGCAATCCAGCGTCCGCTCTTAAGCTTGGTCAGGCTCGGGGGGCTCTCTTGCTTACCGCCGCACTGTTCGGTCTGCCTGTACATGAGTACGCCGCCAATGCCATCAAAAAGGCCGTGGTCGGGGTTGGTCATGCCGACAAGCAACAGGTGCGCGTCATGGTTGGCATGCTATTGCCGGGCTCGGAGAGGGCCTCGAGCGACGCGGCGGACGCGCTGGCCGTCGCAATTTGCCATGCCCACCGAGCGGCAACGATCGAGCGCTGGCAAAGTGGCGCTAGCGTGGCGGGGGATCACGCGAGGTGATCGCCAAACTCAGCGGTAGCCTTGATGCGGCCGGCGACGGCTGGGTCGTAGTCGATGTCGGGGGCGTCGGCTACATGGTCTATTGCTCGGCGCGGACGCTGCGCGCGTTGCCTGGCTGCGGCGAGCCTGTGAGCCTGGCGATCGAAACCCACGTTCGGGAGGACCACATCCACCTCTATGGCTTCGCCGACGGCAAGGAACGGGATTGGTTTGGGCTCTTGCAGTCCGTGCAGGGCGTCGGCGCCCGCGTCGCGTTGGGGATTTTATCAGTACTGTCGCCGGCGGCACTGACACAGGCGGTGGCGCTTCAGGAAGCGAGCACGCTGACCCAGGCGAGCGGTGTCGGCCCGAAGCTTGGAAAACGCATCGTTAGCGAGCTCAAAGATCACGTGCCGGCGCTGGCGGTTGTCGAGGGCGCGCCTGGCGGCGGCGCGGCGAGACTCGGCAATACGAACGAAGGCGATACGAGCGAGGGCCCGACTGACGACGCCGTTTCGGCGCTGGTCAACCTCGGTTACCGACGCTTGGAGGCGCAGGCAGCCGTGGCGGGCGTGACCCAAAACCTCGGGTCGGGAACGCCGGTCGAAGAGCTGATTCGCCACGGCTTGCAGGAGTTGGGCCGCTGAAGGATCGCGGGCGATGAGCGACGAAAGGATCGTCGAAGCCGATTTCAGCGGCGAGGACGACGCCGAGGTGGGTTTGCGACCGCAGCGCCTCGACGACTTCATTGGCCAGGAACAGGTGCGCGCGAATCTGCGAGTCTTCATCACGGCCGCGCGGGCCCGCAACGAGGCGCTCGATCACGTGCTGTTCGCCGGCCCGCCGGGGCTCGGCAAGACGACCCTCGCGCAAATCGTCGCGCGCGAGCTCGGCGTTGGCTTTCGGGCGACGGCGGGCCCCGTCATCGTCAAATCCGGTGACCTAGCAGCGCTCCTCACCAACTTGCAGGAACGCGATGTTCTGTTTATTGACGAAATTCACCGGCTTAGCCCTGCAGTCGAGGAAATTCTCTATCCGGCGATGGAGGATTTTCAACTCGACCTCATCATCGGCGAGGGGCCGGCGGCGCGATCCGTGCGCATCGATCTGCAGCCGTTCACGCTGGTCGGCGCGACGACGCGGTCTGGGCTGATCACCAACCCGCTGCGCGAGCGATTCGGCATTCCGGCACGGCTGGATTTCTACAAGACGGCCGAACTCGAAGAGATCGTGCGCCGGGGCGCCCGTCTGCTCAAGGTCCCAATCGACCCCGGGGGGGAACGCGAAATCGCGCAGCGGTCGCGGGGGACACCGCGCATTGCGGGCCGTTTGCTGCGCCGGGTGCGCGACTTCGCGTCGGTGGGGGGACTGGATCGCATCGACGCCGCGGCCGCGGATGCGGCGCTGGCCCGTCTCGAGGTCGACACGCTCGGACTCGACGCCATGGATCGCCGCTACCTGTCTCGGATTGCGCTTTTCTACGGCGGCGGCCCGGTCGGTATCGAAACGATCGCTGCGGGCCTGTCCGAGCCACGCGACGCGCTCGAGGATATCGTCGAGCCCTACCTGATCCAGTGCGGCCTCGTCCAACGAACGCCGCGGGGGCGGGCGCTGACGCGGGCCGCCTTCGATCATCTCGGCCTCGAGGCGCCGCGCGGGCGCGATCCTCAACTTCACCTGATGGCCGGTGGGCAGCACGATGGCTGAGCCGGCCACCCAGGCGGAGGACCGCTTGGTCGACGGCACCCACGTGCTGCCGATACGGGTCTACTACGAGGACACTGACGCAAGCGGGGTCGTCTACCACGCGAACTACCTCAAGTTCATTGAGCGCGGCCGGACCGATCTCCTCCGTCGCCTCGGTCTTACGCACCGTGCGCTCGCCGACTCCGATGGCGTGTACTTCACGCTGAGCCGCTGCGAACTCGACTACCTGGCGCCCGGTCGGCTCGACGACCGGCTTGAGGTCGGCGGAGGCACCTTAGAGACACGGCAGGTTGTGCGGCGCGACGGCATCGACCTATTTCGCGGCAAGCTCAGACTGGCCTGCGTTGATGGCGAAGGGCGACCGCGCCGGCTTCCCGCAGCGGTCCGCTCGGCCCTAGCCGACCTGCCGCGCCAGGACATTCCCGCTCAGCAAAGTCCCTCGACCTTCGCGGAGGCGAACCGCTAGCCCATGGAAGATGACGTTGTAGACCAGGCGGTCGAGGCCACGCTGCTCGCCGGATCGGTGGCCGATGCCGATCTTTCGATTATCAGCCTGATGCTGCGCGCCGACATCATCGTCAAGATCGTTGTTGTTATCCTGATCCTGGCCTCTGTGTGGTGCTGGGCGATCATCGTCGAGAAATTTGCTCGATTTCGCCGACTGGCCGCGCAGTCGGATCTGTTTGAGGAGGCTTTCTGGTCGGGTGGCTCGCTCGAGGATCTCTACGATCGCGTCGGCAGTCATCCGGACAATCCGTTGGCGATGTTGTTTACCGCCGCTATGCGAGAGTGGCGCCGCACCACGGCGCGCGGCCTGGGTGGCGAGGGCTCTCTGCACGCCGGGCTTCAGGACCGCATCGGCCAGATCATGCAGTTGACCATGAACCGGGAGATGCAGGCGCTCGAGCGCTACCTTGGGTTTCTCGCGACGGTCGGCTCGACGGCACCGTTCGTCGGCTTGTTCGGCACCGTCTGGGGTATCATGAACAGTTTCCAGTCGATCGCGTCGACCAAGAACACAAGCATCGCGGTGGTCGCCCCGGGCATCGCCGAGGCGTTGTTCGCGACGGCGCTTGGCCTGGTCGCGGCGATCCCCGCCGTGGTCGCCTACAACAAGTTCTCTGGCGACCTTGAGCGCTACGCCAATCGATTGGAGAGCTTTGCCGGCGAGTTTTCCGCCATTCTCTCGCGTCAGCTCGAGGAAGGCACCACCTGATGGCAATGGGGGTCAGCGATTTGCGGCCTCGGCTCTATGGCGGCCGCGGCTACAAGCCGATGAGCCAGATCAACGTGACGCCGTTCGTCGATGTCATGTTAGTGCTTCTGGTGGTGTTCATGGTGACGGCCCCGCTCCTGACGGTCGGCGTCGAGGTCGATCTGCCGGAGGGTGACGCGCCGGTTCTCGAAGGCCAGGATGAGCCGCTGGAGATCACCGTCGATTCGGCCGGTCAAGTCTTCGTTCAGGAAACCGTCGTCGCCCTCAATGAGCTGGCGCCGAAGTTAGTCGCCATCACCAACCGCAAGGCCGACACCCGCATCTTCGTGCGCGGTGACCGCACCATCGACTATGGGCGGGTTATGGCGGTGATGGCGACGGTCAACGCGGCCGGATTCAGCCGCGTCGCCCTGGTCATGGAAATCCCGCCGCCGGCTGGAGCCAAGTAAACGTGAGAACCGCAGCGATGATATCGGCGGCGGGCCACGGCGCGCTCATCACGCTCGCGTATGCCGGGTTGCCGGTATTGTTCGAGCCCGCACCGGTCGCCAACATTCCGATTACCGTCGAGATTGTGACCATCGCCGAGGAGACTGCGGCGCCGCGACCCGAACCGAAGCCCGAGCCAACGCCCGAGCCCGAGCCGGTCGTGGCTGAGGCGCCGCCCGAGCCGGAGCCGCCACCACCATCACCACCACCACCACCCGAGCAGCGTCCAGAGACGCCGATCGCATTGGCTGCGCTCGATCCCGAGCCCGCGCCGCCGCCGGAACGCAAGCCCGCGCCTGAGCCCGCCGTGAACAAAGCGCCACCCAAGCCGAGGATCAAGCCCAAGAAAAAACTACGACTGGCCTTCGACGCCGATCGAATCGCGGCACTGCTCGACAAGGAAGAAGAGGAGCCGCAGCCTCCGAAGCCTCTGGTGGAGGTAGAGCCCCCGCCCGACGAGCGACCGACGGCGCGCATCAGCAACATCTCCGACCGGCTCACCCTGAGTGAGCTCGATGCCATCAAGGCGCAGATTCAGCGCTGCTGGAGCGTGCCGGGTGGGGCCCGTGATGGACACGAGCTGATTGTCACGATACGGATCTATCTCAACCCCGACGGCTCCCTCATGCGGCCGCCAGAGATTGCCGATGCGTCGGGGATGGCCGATCCGTACTATCGCACCATGGCAGAGAGTGCCGTGCGCGCCGTGCGCAAATGCGAGCCCTTGCGCGTACCCTCGACAAAGTACGAGGATTGGCGCGAAATCGTATTGACGTTCAATCCACGGGAAATGTTGGGCGGATGAAGGACGTGAGAGAGAATTATGTGATCGGCGCGCGTCTGTTTCGCGGCGCGCGCATACTGACAGCGCTGGCCCTGGCGTGTGTGGCGTTTCTGCCGGTTCCGGCCTCGGCGGTGCTGCGCATTGACATCACCCAAGGCAATGTCGAAGCGCTGCCAATCGCCATTCCGGCGTTCGTCGATACGAGCGGAGAGGGGATCGGCGGCGCCATCGGGGGGGTGATCACCAACAACCTCGAGCGCTCCGGGTTGTTCGCGGCCATCGATCCGGCCCGCTTTATCCAAAAGCCCGAGGACATGCGGGTCCAGCCGCGTTTCGCCGACTGGCGACTGATCGACGCTCAGGCGCTGATCAGCGGCAGCATCGAAAGTCGAGCGGACGGCCGTCTCAAGATCGAGTTCCGCTTGTGGGACGTCTTCTCCGAGCAACACATGACCGGCCTTGTCTATTCGACGACGACCGACAATTGGCGGCGGGTCGCTCACCTGATCTCGGACGCCGTCTACGCGCGCCTGACCGGCGAGTCAGGCTATTTCGACACTCGCATCGTGTACGTCGCCGAGAGCGGGCCGGCCCAGAAACGGGTCAAACGCCTCGCCATCATGGATCAGGATGGCGAGAACAGCATTTTCCTCACCGACGGTAGCTACACGGTGTTGACTCCTCGCTTCTCGCCGACGGCCCAGGAGATCACCTATCTCTCATATTTCCTCGGCCGGCCGCGGGTCTACATCTACAACATCGACACGGGCCAGCAGGAGGTGCTGGGAGATTTCGACGGGATGTCGTTTGCACCGCGTTTCTCGCCTGACGGCAACCGGGTGATCATGAGCTTGGCGAAGGACGGCAACTCCGATGTTTATATTATGGACCTGCAGACCCGCCTGACCGAGCAGCTGACGCAACACCCGGCGATTGATACCTCGCCGTCGTATTCACCCGATGGCGAATCGGTGGTCTTCAACTCCGACCGCGGCGGCACATCACAGCTCTATATTATGGCCGCCGACGGTGGGCGGCCCAAACGAATCAGCTTCGGCAATGGCGTCTATAGCACCCCTGTGTGGTCGCCGCGGGGCGATCTGGTGGCCTTTACCAAACAGCTGCGCGGCCGGTTTTTCATTGGCGTCATACGCCCCGATGGTACTGGCGAACGGTTGTTGTCAGAGAGCTATTTTGAGGAGGGACCGACGTGGGCGCCTAACGGGCGCGTGATCATGTTTTTTCGCCAAAAACAGCGCAATGATGACGGCAGCGGCGGCGAGACGCGGCTTTTTTCCATCGACCTTACAGGCTATAACTTGCTACGGATCGTGACGCCTATGGACGCGTCCGATCCGGCCTGGTCGCCCTTGCGCCAATAAACGCTGGACATTGTCCCACGCTCACGTTTGAATACGGCGCGGATGCAAGGGTTAGACTACGGCTGCCACACGCCATAATCACCGTAATTTTGCCGCCATCCTGAACTCCGGGATATTTTTTGGAAGGGGGCCGAGCATGCACCTGAGGCTTGTCAGTATTTTCGCAGCCGTTCTGCTTGTTGCCGCCTGCGAGACCACTCCTGAGGATTCGGGCGGGTCGGCCGGAACCGGCGCCTCGAGCGACGACGCCTCCTCGTCGTCGTCGCCCTCGGTGGATAGCGACATGACCGAGAAAATGGAGATGGTGGAGGAAGCCGATCTCGGTCCGACCCAAGAAGGGCTGATCGCGTTCGCCGGAGATCGCGTGTTTTTTGATTTCAACAAGTACAACGTGAATGCTGAGGGACAGCGCGCTCTTGAGCGGCAGGCAGAGTGGTTGGCGCGGTATCCGAACATTTCGTTCACCATTGAGGGCCATTGCGACGAGCGCGGTACTCGCGAGTACAACTTGGCGCTGGGCGAACGGCGGGCTCAGGCCAGCAAGTCGTACCTGGTGGCGCTTGGCGTCGACCCAAATAGAATCACGACGGTTAGTTACGGCAAGGAGATGCCCGAGGCCGTCGGCTCAAACGATGCGGCCTGGTCGCAGAACCGCCGAGCAGTCTCGATCGTTAACTAGGACGCCTTTGCGAAGGTTGGCGCCCGCTGCTGGGGATGCACTCCCTGGCCGCGGGCGCAGCTTCTTGCGGGCCTTATTTTCGCCATGCTTCCGTGCTGGTATGAGAACTGATTGGTAGTGAGACGACG
>Ga0315336_1004435_pt1 | contig 16671 bp, 16 predicted proteins | sample ASW5metaG_FD_204512 | JGI IMG/M metagenome (GOLD analysis project Ga0315336, IMG submission 204512) | Ammonia-oxidizing marine archaeal communities from Monterey Bay, California, United States - ASW #5 | ecosystem: Environmental > Aquatic > Marine > Intertidal zone | place: USA: California...
CATAAGAATAGCGCCCGGCTTGATCTGCCGATCAGAAAAGCTTTCTTCTAATAACTGCGCAAAAGATTCACTCATTCCATCTTCCCTGCCTGAGCTAACCATCACCCACCTTTACTGACGAGCAACCTGTACCTAGTAGCCATCTAAAAACACACTTAACTACCTCATTTGCATCCAACTCAGTTGAATCCAAAACACGAGCATCCCGAGCTGGTCGAAGCGGCGCAACATCTCTCTCTGCGTCGCGCCTATCCCGCCCATCGATACGCCGGGAGAGGGCGGCCAAGTTAACATCAATACCCTTGTCTTTCAACTGGTTATATCGTCTCAATGCCCTTTCCTCCGGACTTGCAGTAAGAAACACCTTAAGTGTTGCATCAGGAAAAACTATTGTGCCCATATCGCGGCCATCAGCTACTAACCCCGGAGCTTGTGCAAATCTCCGCTGACGGTTTACCACAGCACTCCGAATAGCTGGCTGTAGCGCGACTTTAGATGCATCAGTGCCGCACGTTTCAGTTCGCATAGCTTCACTTACTTCTTTACCCTCAAGGAACACCTGCTCCAAATCACTAGCTGGCGCAAAGCTAATATTCATATTGCTCGCAATATGAGAAAGCCCCTCGGAATCATCCAAAGATAGCTTATCTTTTGCTGCCGCCAGCGCTACTAATCGATAGAGCGCACCGCTATCAAGAAGATGCCACCCAAGTTTCCGTGCAAGCTTTCGGCAAACTGTGCCCTTTCCGGAGCCACTTGGTCCATCAATGGCCAGCACAGGAATACAATCAGTCAACAGTTGTCCTCGCGCTCGACTCTACCTTTAATCCGGCCTGAGCAGCAGTAACCAAGAAATTCGGGAAGGATGTTGCTACTTTACTGGCACCAAGAATTTCTATTGGTCCTTTTGCTGCCACACTTGCCATCGCAAAAGCCATAGCAGCCCGATGATCATTGCAGCTGTCTACCGTCCCGCCATCGAGGCCACCGCCGCTTATAGTAAGCCCATCTGGTTGCTCGCTGACCTCCGTTCCTAGTATTTTAAGTCCCTCTGCCATTACCCTCAGGCGATCACTTTCCTTGTAACGCAATTCTTTCGCACCACTTACCACAGTCGTACCATCAGCGCATGCAGCCGCTACAAACAAGGCTGGAAACTCATCAATGGCCTGTGGGACCAATTCCTGTGGCACTTCAATTCCGTGTAATGTGCTTTTTTTGACCTCTATGTCAGCTATCGGCTCTAAACTATAGTCACGGTTATATCTTATATCGATCTGAGCACCCATTGCTCTCAAAATGGTAAGTAACCCTGTCCTCGAGGGGTTGACTCCAACATTTTTTATTAGCAATCCAAATTCGCTAGCCAGGCAGCCCGCTACAATAAAAAAAGCCGCCGAGGAAAAATCACCGGGAACCACAACCTTAATACCCCTTGGTTGTACTGGTCCCTCAAGGCTAACCTTGTGACTGTCGTCCGTATTTACTTCAACCCCCATCCCTTGAAGCATTCGCTCTGTATGATCTCTAGTTATACCCGGGGATTGTATGGCCGTAACTCCTCTTGCAGAAAGGCCCGCAAAAAGAAGTGCTGATTTCACTTGGGCGCTGGCTATCTTTAATTTATGCGACACGCCTATTAAACTCTCAATGCATTGAATTAGAACAGGTGGATATCCATCTTCTGTCTCAATTTTTGCCCCCATAGCCTGGAGAGGCTTAACTACCCTTGCCATTGGGCGCCCCCTCAAAGACTGATCTCCCGTTAATGTAGCCTCAAAAGACTGCGAGACCAGAAGTCCGGTTAACAGTCGCATTGCCGTGCCAGAATTACCAAGATCCAGGGAAACAAGCGGGGCCCTAAGGCCCTGCAACCCTACGCCTTTTATAACGACTGAACCATCAGGTCCATGATTGATACTCACGCCCATTTTTTCCAACGCAACCAAAGTCGCAACGCAATCCTCTCCCCTTAGGATGCCCTCAATTTGAGTCATTCCCTCTGCCACAGCGCCCAGCATAAGAGCTCGGTGAGAAATTGACTTATCGCCTGGAACTGAAATTACCCCACCGACGCTGTCTGCTGGATAGGCGAAATAGGACAGGCAGGGTTCAACCACAACGAGCAATCTCTCGGTACGAGTTCATAAAACCGCTTTAGGGTAGGCTCCTAGAACTCGAAATAGGTTTGAGTTTGATTCCATTTCACCAAAAGCCTTAGTAATAGGCTCATCTTCTACGTGGCCGTCTATGTCCACAAAAAAGACATAGTCCCACTTCTTCCGCCTTGATGGTCTCGATTCTATCCGAGACATGTTGACTCCATGCCGAGCCAAGGGATCCAATAAATGACTCAAAACTCCTGGCCCCTTAGTTCCGCCGGCAGAGATCAATAAAGAAGTCTTGTCAGCACCGCTTGGCGGAAACAACTGACGGCCAATAACAAGAAACCGGGTGGTATTGTCAGTCTGATCCTCGATATCCTCAAACAGAATCCTGAGATCATAAACCTCAGCAGCTGCATCTCCAGCTATTGCAGCTGTGCCGTCCTCGTCGCGTGCCCGGCGCGCTGCTTCGGCATTACTGGCTACTGGTACTTGCTCAACTTTTGGTAAATATTCAGCAAGCCAGCCACGACACTGGGCCAGTGATTGGGGGTGTGAGCAAACGCGGACAATCTGGCTTATTTTGGGCATTCGACCCATTAGATGTTGGCGAATTCGCAGTTCCACCTCACCACAGATCTTTAGGGGGGAAACGAGAAACATATCAAGCGTATTATTTACCGCTCCCTCGATTGAGTTTTCGACTGGAACCACACCAAAATCTGCGGTACCGGATTCCACCTCATGAAATACTTCATCTATGCTCGTTAACGACAAAGCACGAACAGAATGACCGAAATGCTTTAGAACAGCTGTCTGCGTAAACGTACCTTCCGGCCCAAGATAGCCAACCTTTAATGGCTCTTCTGTAGCCAGGCAAGCGGACATGAGTTCCCTAAAAAGCCGCACCATTTCGTCGTCTCTAAGGGGGCCATTATTGCGCTTAATCACCTCGCGCAGTACCTGAGCCTCACGCTCTGGCCGATAATGTTCTGAGGTTTTAGTTAGGCCTTTTTCTACGCCTATGGACTGGGCAATCTTGGCCCGCTCGGCGATGAGCTGCTGAATCTCAATATCAATCCCATCAATACGTCGCCGAAGCTTGTTTAGTGACTCTACTTCTTTCTTATTTTTTTGCTTCTTCATCACTCAGGACTCAAAAATTGGTAAAACTCTCACGCACAGTATGCCATTGATTGAGCGAATTCGTTTAAGCGTTTCATCGCTAACTGGACCATCAAGATCTACGATTGTATGCGCCACCGCTCCCTTGGAAACATTCAGAAGATCAGCGATGTTTATATCCTCCTGGGCAAGACAGGTGGAAACTTGCCCCACCATATTTGGCATATTAGTGTTCGCGATTACGATCCTGTGTGGTCGCGTTCGTTTTAACAGTGCATCCGGGAAATTCACTGAATGACGGACGTTACCGTTCTCAAGAAAGTCCTGCAGATTATTGGTAACCATGACGGCACAATTTTCTTCTGCTTCCAAAGTTGATGCACCTAAGTGCGGCAAACAGATAACTCCTTCCTTTCCTATTAAGTCTTGGGTGGGAAAATCAGTTACATAACCCGATAGAAGCCCCTCTTCCAAACTCCGCAAAACAGCCTCATTTTCATATATTCCATGTCGCGCAAAATTAAGCGCTACAGCACCTTTTGGCATGATGGACAACTGACTCTGACCAACCAGACCTCGTGTATCATCATTTAGCGGCACATGAACCGTAACAATATTTGCTCGACTAAAAACCTCATCCATATTTGGAGCCTGCTCAACGCCTGCGGACAACTGCCAAGCTCGATCAACAGTTATCTTAGGGTCATACCCAATAACATTCATACCCAACTCAAGTGCTGCATTCGCAACTTCAACGCCGATAGCACCTAGCCCAACTACACCGAGCGTCTTACCGGGAAGCTCAAAACCAACAAAGCGTTTCTTACCAGACTCAATGCCCTTAGCTAATTCTTTTTCTGATCCTTCGTGTGCCGCCATATCAAGGTCGCGAACATAGTCCCATGCCTGTATAACATTACGAGCCGCTAAAAAAAGGCCTGCAAGAACTAGCTCCTTTACCGCATTAGCATTGGCGCCAGGCGCATTAAAAACTGGAATACCAAGCGCGGTCAGCTTTTCAACGGGAACATTATTTACTCCAGCACCTGCACGCGCCACTGCAAGCAGAGATTTTGAAATTTTCATCTCATGGATATCCTGAGAGCGCAGAAGCACAGCATCAGGATTTTTAACTTCAGATACAACTTTGTAGCGTTCCGCTGGAAATTGCCTCTGTCCCTGAAAAGCAACATTGTTCAAGGTCAAAATTTTGAATTCCTGCTTCATCGTATCTATCCCTTACCCATAACGAGCTACAAAATCCGCCATAAAATTGAGTAGTGCATCTACGCCTTCCTCTGGCATTGCGTTATAGAGGCTTGCTCGCATTCCGCCAACGGATCGATGTCCCCTAATGTTTGTGATCCCGGACTGGCTAGCTCCTTCAATAAAAGCTGCATCTAGCTTTGAATCCGCTAGTGTAAATGGAATATTCATTCGTGAACGGCAAGCAGGATCTACTGCATTGCTATAGAAGTCCGATGCATCAATGGCCGCATAGAGCTTTGATGATTTGCGTCTATTCAAATCAGCTATTGCGGTAAGACCTCCCTGCTTTTGTAGCCACTGAAAAACCAACCCCGACATATACCAAGCAAAAGTAGCAGGGGTGTTAGACATGGAGCCGCTATTTGCCATCACCTGATAATTGACCACCGACGGCGTCTCGAGGCGGGCGCTCCCAACAAGATCTTTCCTCACTATTACAATAGTGATACCAGCTGGACCTATATTCTTTTGTGCGCCTGCATAGATCAATCCGAAACGAGCAACATCCACAGGTTGTGACAAAATCGTGGAGGACATATCTACAACTAAAGGCGAGTCAGAAACCTCAGGGGTGAAGTGAAACTCAACACCATGAATAGTCTCATTTGGAGTGTAATGTAAATAGGCCGCATCTGAAGAGACTTTCCATGTAGCAGGATCTGGAATACAAGTGTATTGATTGCTCGCGCTGTCAGCTACTATGTTTGCATGTGCAAATCGTGTCGCCTCGGCCTGAGCTTTTTTCCCCCAACTGCCTGTAATCGCGTAATCAACTACTGATTCTTTTCTTGAAAGATTGAGCGGAACCGCCGCAAACTGCAGAGTCGCGCCACCTTGCAAAAATAGTATGTTGTAATTTTCCGGAACCTTTAGAAGCTTACGGAGATCATCTTCCGCACGATTAGCGATTGCCGAAAACTCCGGACCACGATGGCTTGTCTCAACAACTGACGCACCTGTGCCTTCCCAGTTTAGCAATTCTGACCGAGCCTGCTCCAAAACCGGCTCAGGGAGAGCAGCTGGTCCCGCGCTAAAATTATATATGCGCTCCTGAAACATACCCTTGCCCCTAATCCGGTTGTTGCTCCTGTAAAATTTCGACGCGCTCAAGGCCAACCAAGCGATCACCTTTATCTAAGCGAATTAATGTAACGCCCTGTGTATTGCGGCCCATTACTGAGATATCCGCAACAGGAGTTCGTACGAGGGTTCCGGAGGAACTTATCAGCATAACCTCATTTTCTTCAGAAACTTGCAATGCCCCAATTAGTTGACCATTTCGTTCTGATGTCTGAATCGCAATAACACCTTTACCGCCCCGGCCCTGCGACTGAAAATTCTCAATAGGGGTTCGCTTCCCATAACCATTTTCAGTGGCTGTAAGAATTAGCCCCTCCCCAAGAATCCCAAGCGCAATTACCACGTCATGCTCTCCCGCTAAGCGCAACCCACGTACCCCAGTAGCTGTTCGGCCCATAGGTCGAACATCTGATTCAGAAAACCGAATAGCCTTGCCTGAGCTTGCAAATAACATAATATCGCGCTCCCCATCTGTGATAGCCGCTCCGATCAAACGATCGTCGGCCCGCAAATCTATGGCGATAATTCCAGGCTTCCGTGGGCGAGAAAAAGCATCGAGTGGTGTTTTTTTGACAATTCCTTGGCTCGTAGCAAACATTACAAACCTGTCCTCAGCGAAATCCCGTACCGGCACTACCGCAGTAATTCGCTCTTCATCCTCGAGTGACAGCATATTCACAATAGGGCGGCCTTTAGCGCCGGGGCTTGCTCGAGGTACCCGGTACACCTTAAGCCAATACACTTGCCCTAAACTTGAAAAACATAACAGCGTGTCATGAGAATTTGCGATGAACAATTGATCGATAAAATCCTCGTCTGCCACCTGTGCTGCTGCCCGCCCTCGCCCACCGCGACGTTGAGCTCGGTACGTCTCAACTAACTGAGCCTTCGCATAGCCCCCATGAGAAATCGTAACAATAACGTCTTCCTCAGGAATTAAATCCTCATTTGTTAGTTCAGTATAGTCTTCGACGATCTCCGTACAGCGATTATCCGCATAAGCTTTCCGAATTTCGGCAAGCTCGCTCCTAATAACAAGCGTCAGCTCTTCTGGACTAGATAGAACCTGAAGGTATTTTTTAATATTTTCAACCAAGTTCTCGTACGCATTTAATATCTTTTCCTGCTCTAAGGCGGTTAATCTATGTAGTCTCAAATCGAGAATAGCTCGGGCCTGTACTTCAGAAAAATGATATCCGGATTTGGTTAAACCGAACGACGCTGACATATCATTCGGACGGATGTCTTCTGATCCACTTCTATCAACAATTTTTACAGCAACGCCAGGCGGCCATGCCTTTTCCATGAGGGATGCTCGCGCCTCCGCCGGTGAGGTTGATTTTTTGATGAGAGCAATAAGATCGTCGATATTTTCGAGTGCTACCATCTGTCCCTCTAGGATATGTGCTTGCTCTTTTGCCTTTCGAAGGTCGTAAAGAGTGCGTCGAGTTACAATTTCGCGACGATGACGCAAGAAAGCCTCGAGAAGTTCTTTAAGGCTCAGCAATCGAGGCTGGCCATCCACAAGTCCCACCATATTGATCCCAAATACACTCTGTAGGGATGTCTGCTTGTATAAATTATTCAATACAACTTCTGAAATCTCTCCTTTGCGAAGCTCAATAACAACACGCATACCATCTTTGTCAGACTCATCTCGCAATCCCGTTATTCCCTCAAGACGCTTTTTATGAACGAGTTCCGCTATCTTCTCGATAAGGCGGGCCTTGTTAACCTGATAAGGAAGCTCAGTAACCACAATAGCTTCCTTACCCCTCTTGTCGATAGACTCGAGGTGCGTCCTAGCCCTAACGTATATCCGGCCTCGACCAGTACTGTAGGCGTCAACGATTCCCTGAATTCCATGAATAAGACCTGCTGTAGGAAAATCGGGACCCGGCAGAAATTCAAGTAATTGGCTAACGGTGGCATCAGGATTTTCAAGTAACAACAAGCACGCATCAACTACCTCTCCCAAATTGTGTGGTGGAATATTGGTTGCCATTCCCACAGCAATGCCTGATGAGCCATTGATGAGAAGGCTGGGGATCCGTGTTGGTAATACTGATGGCTCGTGCTCACTTTCATCATAATTAGGGGTAAAGTCGACAGTCTCTTTTTCAATATCCACCAACAATTCATGTGCCATACGAGTCATGCGCATTTCTGTGTAACGCATGGCAGCTGGCGCATCACCATCTACGGATCCAAAATTACCCTGACCATCTACTAGCGTATAACGCATGGAAAAGTCTTGAGCCATGCGAACAATAGTGTCGTAAACAGCCGCATCCCCATGGGGGTGATACTTACCAATTACATCCCCCACAACACGGGCCGATTTCTTGTACGGGCGATTGTGATCGTTGCCAAGCTCGCGCATGGCAAAAAGAACCCTTCGATGCACGGGCTTTAGCCCATCACGCACATCGGGTAATGCCCGCCCCACAATAACGCTCATGGCATAATCAAGATACGATCGCTTCATCTCATCTTCGAGATTTATGGGTAGAATTTCTTTAGCAACACCAGTCATGCGATTTCCTGTAAATACCCACCCTCTCAAACGTACCGATCGTACCCGAGGGAGCCTTATTAAATTACGTGATTACTGGCCTCTTCAGCCTGTGCCGCATAGTCCCTACAAGACTCGACAAAAGAGGTTCCAATAGTTGAAATACATCCTGAATTTTATCACATTGGCAAGCATCTCCGCAGTCAAAAAATAGCTTCCCGAGCTTATCGATCAGGATATAATTGCGCTGGAGGATGGGCGCTAATTAATAACAAAAAAACCAGCTTCAAATGCTGATGGGTAGGGTTTCTTGTAGGTATTGGATGTGTGACTATCTATAATACCCTCAAAGAGATGTCACGTATCCCCCTAAACTGCCCACGGATCCCTCTCATTCTTGCGGGAAGATAAAGAATCTACTAAAAACATATATAAAATCCGTAAAAAGTAATCACCTTGATTAAGCACACCCAAAATGAGCCAAACTACACACAATTTTGATCCCGCTGAACTGGCTAAATTTGAGCTACATGCTGATGAGTGGTGGAATCCGAATGGACCATTTCAAACCCTCCATGAAATCAACCCATTGCGGCTGAATTACATTGAAAAATATTTTCCCCTGAAAGGACAGTCCGTACTTGATATAGGTTGTGGTGGTGGCATTCTGGCCGAAGGGATGGCACAAAGAGGTGCCCGCGTAACAGGTATCGACCTCGCAGAATCAAGCATAGAAAAAGCCCGCCGTCATGCGGCAAAAACCAATACGACTGATGTGGAATATTTCTGCAAGGATGCAGAATCAATGGCCAGTGAAAATCTTGGTGCCTTCGATGCCATCACATGCCTTGAGCTGTTAGAGCATGTACCCCATCCACAGGAATTAGTTAGTGCCTGTAGTAGAGCGCTCGCCCCTGGTGGATCTGCTTTTTTCTCCACCATCAATAGAAACCTTAAGAGTTTCCTGCTTGCCATAGTTGGCGCTGAATATGTCCTTAGAATGATACCCAAGGGAACCCATGAATACGTGAAGCTGATAAAACCAGCTGAACTTGTGGGCTGGTGCCGAGAAAACGACCTGGAGGCACAGGATCTTACGGGCTTACACTTTAATCCACTAACCCAGCGCTACCGACTCGGAAGAGGGGTCGATGTAAATTATTTTTGCTGGTTTATCAAAAAATGATCCTTGCAAAACTAAAGGCAGTTTTGCTGGATTTGGACGGCACATTGGTAGATACCGCGCCAGATCTGGTAGCAGTTCTAAATGCAATACTTAAGGAAAACAACCAAGGTGCGGTGCCATACGCAATTGCCCGCAATGTCGTTTCAGAGGGGGCTCTTGGCCTACTTCGGTTAGGCTTTGGACCTAATCTAGATGCCGCTGAAGAAGAAACTCTCCGCAATCGATTTCTGGACTTATATCTGAAGCATAAGCCTATTAATTCAAATTTATTTAATGGCTTATATAATATTCTTAATATTTTACATGAAAATAAAGTTTCCTGGGGAATTGTTACTAATAAACCAGAAAATATGACATTTCCGCTACTCAAATCCCTTGGGATTTACGAGCGAGCCACTTCAATCGTAAGTGGCGACCGCCTATCTAAGCGAAAACCACACCCCGCTCCCTTGCTTCTTGCGGCCAAAGAAGTTGGAGCGAAGCCCAACCAATGTGTCTATGTAGGGGATGCTCGTCGGGATATTGTAGCTGGTCAAGCCGCCGGCATGCATACAGTAACTGCGGCTTACGGGTACATACCTCCCTCCGAGGATACTGGCAGCTGGGGAGCTGATTATATTATTAGGAGGCCTACAGATCTTACGCAAGCCCTTCTAGAATTAGATTCTAGCGATAGATGTCCTTAGCTTACAGAAAGCGCTAACCTTTATTTTGACACCCTAGGGCTATACCAGGTGACTAGAGATTCTTTGATGCAGCCTGATATATCAGCGCACGCTAAGACCGACGTTTTTATGTAGCGTCTGAATTTCTTTTAATGTAAGCCTACGAGAACCGCCACGCCGGAGGTCTCCTAATAAGATTGGCCCGTAACGAATCCGAATTAAACGACTCACTTGAAAATCAAGAGCCTTAAATATCCGCCTAATTTCTCGATAACGACCTCCCTCCAAACTTACGCGGTACCATTGGTTTTTTCCGGAACCCCCACTATAAGTAATGTCCTTAAACCGGGCAATACCGTCCTCAAGCTTCACTCCTCGTTTTAGTAAATTACAGTGGGTGTCCGACAGTTTTCCCAGCAATCGTACCGAATACTCCCGTTTGATGCCGTAGCTAGGATGCATCAACCTATGAGCTAACTCTCCATTTGTCGTTAGTAATAAGAGCCCCGAGGTATTTATATCTAAACGACCTACGCTAACCCAGCGTTTTTGGTCTGGATCTTTAATGGCCTCAAACACAGTAACACGCCCTTCCGGGTCACTTCTTGTGCATACCTCCCCAGTAGGCTTGTAATAAGCAATAAATTGTTCGTTTTTTGGCTGACGGTTCCCTCGAAGATTAATCGTGCGGCCATCCACCCTAACGCTTTCTTTTCCGCTCAGCACTTCACCAAGTTGAGCTGGCTTGCCATTAACAAAAACGCGTCCCTGCTCTATCCAGCGTTCTATGGTTCGACGAGAGCCAACACCATAACTCGCCAGTACTTTTTGTATTCGGTCTGCCATCAAATTCCAAGACTGTACTATCTAGCCCAACGTGAGCCTTTGTTTTTTCTTCAGCTGACCCCAGATCAGTCAATGGAATCACAATGCCTGAAGACTAGTTAGGACTATTTTTCTCTGCGGTACCATCTACCAATAACTCAGGCTCTTGATCGTCTTGCTCTAGTGAATCAATTAAATCGGCCTGTGGACCCACCTGTGATAACTCTAACCCAGCCACATCAATTACCAACTCTTTGATTTCTGAAAGTGGCGGCAAATCATCTAATTTTTTCATACCAAAGTAATCAAGAAATTCCGATGTGGTAGCAAACATAGCGGGCCTACCCGGTACATCGCGATGCCCAACTACCCTTACCCATCCCCTTTCCAGTAGAGTCCGAGTGATGTTGGTAGTTACTGCAACGCCACGCACATCCTCAATTTCCCCCCTCGTAATAGGCTGCCGATAAGCAATTAAAGATAAAGTCTCAAGTAGCGCGCGGCTATATCTTGGTGCTTTTTCTTCCCATAGCGGTACAAGCCAACCTGCCATAGAACTCTTAATTTGTATGCGATAACCGCTTGCTACCTCCTTAAGCTCAATACCGCGATCCTCGTAATCCCTAGCAAGTTCATCTAGAACCTCTCTAAGGATCTTTCGATCTGGCCCTGATCGTTCTCCAAAGAGCTCGGATATCTTATCTAGAGATAAAGGGCAGCCAGCAGCTAACAGGGCCGCTTCTATAATTTTTTTGATCTCAATATGTTCCATCTTTCTTAGCTAAGCAGGTCTGCCTTAGTGGTGCGTTTTTTAAGCCCTGGGTCGTGCGAAACCCTCACATGAATAGGATCGTAGGGATCCTGTTGTACTACTTCAATCAATGCTTCCTTAAGTAATTCTAAAATTGCAAGAAAACTCACTGTGACACCCATTCTGCCTTCTTTGGGGTCAAACAGATCTATAAAATCGGCAAAATCCTTGCTTTCCAATTTTACTAAAATCTCTGACATGCGCTCTCGTACGGATAGAGGTTCCCTCTCGAGATGCAAGTTGACAAACTGTTCCGAACGAGCAATAACGTCCTTGAAAGAAAACATTAACTCCTTGAGTGTGAGATCTGGCAGCCTAACGACAACTTTTCGCTCTAAAACCTTCACCCTGACCTGAACAACATCCCTCTCTAGGCGCTCAAGAGCATTTATTTCATCGGATACCACCTTGAAGCGCTCATACTCTTGAAGGCGCCGAACCAAGTCAGCCCTAGGATCCTCTTCCTCATCCTCCATTTCTTCTGATCGGGGCAATAACATTCTTGATTTGATCTCTGCTAACGTCGCAGCCATCACAAGGTATTCGCCTGCTAGTTCAAATTGTATCTCACTCATTAGCTCTATGTACTCAACATACTGTCGGGTAATTTCAGCAATAGGGATATCCAGAATATCGAGATTTTGACGCCGAATCAGATATAACAACAAATCTAATGGGCCCTCAAAAGCCTCTAGAAATACCTCAAGCGCATGGGGCGGAATGTAAAGATCGCGTGGCAACTCCGTAATCGGCTCGCCTTCTACCACAGCAAAAGGCATTTCGCCCTGCGAGGGTGCGCCCCCCTCACCACTCACCGAAGGAGAGTCGGTAGGTACAAGTCTAAGCTCCGCTTCGTCAGGATAATTCGAGTTAATAGTCATTTACGCCATACCTGCAACCGAAAAGAAAAAATCAAGGAAGAAAAATCTAAATGGGTCAATAAATGTCCACAGTAGCCCCGTAAACATAAGGCCAATAACAATCATGAAGCCGAAGGGTTCAATTCTGTGTAGCAATAGCGCGTTTCTTGGGGGCAGCAGTCCCGCAAGAACCCGCCCACCATCCAAAGGGGGAATAGGCAGCATATTAAATACAGCTAAAATGACATTTATATGAATCCCAAATAAACACATCCCTGTTATCCAATCTGAAAGCCCACCAGCATTTATGAATAACGGTGACAATAACCCGCTAATAAGGGCCCAGCCTAACGCCATTAATAAATTAGCTACTGGTCCAGCGACTGCTACCAAAACCATGTCCCTCCTAGGCTGGCGTAAGTTATGAAATGCCACTGGAACCGGCTTCGCCCACCCAAAAATGAATGGGGTAAATAACGCAAGGACCATCGGGACAATAACTGTACCCATAGGATCCACATGCTTGATTGGATTAACAGTGAGTCTCCCTGCTATCTCCGCTGTTCGGTCACCCAGCTTCATGGCTATCCACCCATGAGCGACCTCATGCAGGGTTACTGCGAACAATACAGGAATTATGGCTACGGACAGAATCCCTAAAAAGCCCGCTATATCGATGCCTGGCATCTGGACATTATACTCACTTCGAATGAGGTTCCCACTGGTCGGCATCTGGTGCTCGACTACTCTCCAAGGGCTCTTTGTCCCACCTTCAACACCAGCTACCCTGCCCTTAAACCCACCTAATCTGATAATCTTAAGTTTTCCATGTGGGGTTAGGCCTTTTCTACAGCTGCAAGTATTATGAAACTACTGTTAGATTTTTTTCCTATCGTTGCATTTTTTGTCGCATACCAGGTTGCCGATATCTATGTCGCAACAGCCACGATAATGGTGGCAATGGTTTTTCAAGTTATTGTCCTATGGCTCTGGAAGCGTTCAATAGGTCGTATGATGCTGCTATCCACCCTCTTGGTCCTAATTTTTGGCTCGATGACTCTGTGGCTTCGGAACGGAATTTTTATACAGTGGAAACCCACGGTAATTTATATACTCCTGGCATTAGGCTTTTCAGGGACTCAGCTACTAACGAAATCAACCCCAATGGAGCGACTTATGGGTGAAACCGTTACTATAAATAACACCATCTGGAAAAAAATTAATATCATGTGGATAGGTGTTTTTTTATTTTTATCTGCAGCTAACTTGTTTGTAGTCTATAACTTCAGTGAGTCCATTTGGGTCAATTTCAAGCTATTTGGAGTTCTTGGAATAACGCTAGGAGCAACAATTATTCAGGTCATCTGGATTACGCGCCATACAAATACAGATAAGAACCCTAGTAGCACAGTGTCGTAATTCAAGATGTGGCCTATTTGTTAGACTAATGGATAACAAAACCACAAAAAAAGATTGTGTTTCCCGTATTCGTTCCCGCCTTGAGGCAGCGTTTCAACCAGAGACTTTAGAAATCACTGATGATACTAAGTCACATGAGGGTCACGCGGGGGCGCAGGAAGGAAAAGGGCACTACAAGATCCGAATAATTTCTGGGTCCTTCTCGGGTGTGCGCTCAATTGACCGCCATCGATTGGTTTTTGAGGCCCTAGGTGAGATGATGGAGACAGACATCCACGCAGTCAGCGTCACTGCATTGTCAACGACAAGCACCATTTACTAAAAAGATGATAAAGGAATTCTTATGACTTCAGCACGATGGAAACTATTATCCATATCTGTCTTAAGCCTAACGCTTGGCTGCAGTGAGAACGAGCTAGATGCTGAGAGCAGTAACAGCCCACCAATTGCGGCCAGAGTTAACGACACACCCATCTTGCTTTCAGCCCTTGATCTATACGCACGAAGTCGCATTCAAAAAAATGCTGGGGACCTCACAAGCTCTGAACGAGAAACTATGCTGGATGAACTAATAAGAGTCCGATTGTTAGCGGACGCGGCAGAAACCTCAGAATTGGTCAATGATCCACAAATAACTGCAGAACTTGATATCCAAAGAGATCAAATACTGGCTCGCCACATGGCATCAGATTATCTCGAGCGGAATCCTGTCTCCGAGGCTGAACTTCGATTAGCGTACGATAAAAATATAGATCAACTCTCGGGCCCCCAGTATAAGGCCCGGCATATTCTTCTGAGTAGTCACGAAGAAGCTCTTGCGGTCATTGAAGAGCTTAATGGTGGTCAAAATTTTGAACAACTCGCCATCGAGCGCTCCACCGGGCCAAGCGGACCTAATGGTGGGGACTTGGGTTGGTTTGCAGCAGAAACCATGGTTGCGCCATTTGCGGCTGCAGTACGTACCATGGAGGCAGGAAAACGCTCACTGGAGCCAGTAGAAACCCAGTTTGGGTTTCACGTAATTTTACTGGAAGACAAGAGAGATCAAGCTGCACCAGGTCTTGATCCGGTAAGGGCAGAGCTAACTCAGTTTGTGCGCCAGGAAAAAATCGAAGCTTTCGTGAGTTCTCTTCGTGCGGCTGCCGAAATTGTAATGGATCCCTCAGAGCTATAGCTTAGCTCTATTGATAATTGCTAAAAAATCAGTTTCTGAGACAATCTCAATACCTAGCTCTTTAGCTTGAGCAGCCTTTGATCCTGGGCTTTCCCCAACAACGACAAAATCAGTGTTTTTTGACACACTGGCCCTCACCTTCGCCCCAAGGTTAGTTAATTGGCTTTTTGCCTCTTCCCTGCTAAGGCCAGACAAAGAGCCAGTAAGTACTGCCGTTTTTCCCTGTAGAGGCAAGCTCGAAATGACAGGTATGACCTCATTCGGCCACTGAATGCCCTTTTCTTTCAACCTTCTCACGACTTCCAAATTGAACTTTTCTTGAAAAAAAGCACTGATGTAAGTAGCCACTATTGGGCCAATATCTTGTATCGCAAGAAGTCTCTCTCGAGAAGCTTCTGTAAGTTCCCTTAGAGAAGAAAAATTTTTGGCAAGCTCTGAAGCCGTTGCCTCGCCTACACCACGAATACCCAACGCGAACAAGAATCGTCTAAAAGTAGTTGGCTTGCTTTCAGATAATGCATCGAGAATATTGGCAGCGGATTTTTCTCCCATTTTTTCGAATTCCACTAATTGATCAAGAGAAAGATCGTACAGATCTGCGGGACTTTTAACAGTCCCTGATGACACTAGTTGATGAACTAATTTTATCCCCAATCCATCAATATCCATCGCCTTGCGTGAGGCAAAATGCCGGATTGTTTCTTTCAACTGAGCTGAGCAAATAAGCCCACCACCACAACGCACAACAGCTTCGCCTTCCGCACGAATCGTGTCTGAATTGCAAATAGGGCAGCTCCTCGGCGCATCTACCATGCTCGCACCCTTAGGTCTCCTTTCCTTTAAAACTTTAACAATTTTTGGAATTACATCACCAGCCCGACTAATAATTACGCTGTCCCCTACTCTAATATCAATACGCTTGAGCTCATCCACGTTATGCAGGGTAGCGTTACTTACCGTTACACCCCCCACAAATACCGGGCGCAAACGAGCAACAGGTGTGAGGGCCCCAGTCCGCCCTACCTGGAATTCAATACTCTTGACTATGGTTATCTCCTCTTGGGGGGGGAACTTGTGAGCGACTGCCCAGTTAGGGTGCCTTCGACTTAAACCCAGTTCGCCTTGAATTCTCAGGCTGTCAACCTTATACACAACACCGTCTATTTCGTAAGGCAAATCATCTCTTTTCTCGCTTATTTTAAAGTAATAGTCCAAGCAACCCTGAAGACCCCTAACGGCCTTTGAGTCGTGGCATGTTTTTAGGCCAAAATCACGTAGCTTCTTTAATAGCTCGCTATGGCTAGCCGGGATATTCCAGCCTACGACATCTCCAATGCCATAAAAAAATATATCCAAAGGGCGTTGTGCCGTAAGCCTTGGATCTAATTGACGAAGGCTGCCTGCTGCTGCATTACGCGGATTAACAAAAAGTTTTTCGTCTTTCTCGAGAGCCTGCGCGTTGTACTCTAAAAAGTCGGCTTTAGGCATAAATACTTCACCTCTAACCTCTAGTACCGATGGAGGGCGCCCCCCTTTAAGTCTAAGCGGTACGGCCCGAATAGTTCTTATGTTGTGGGTGATATCTTCGCCAATATCCCCATCTCCCCTGGTACAGCCAAGAACTAATAACCCTTTCT
>Ga0315336_1004438_pt1 | contig 16656 bp, 17 predicted proteins | sample ASW5metaG_FD_204512 | JGI IMG/M metagenome (GOLD analysis project Ga0315336, IMG submission 204512) | Ammonia-oxidizing marine archaeal communities from Monterey Bay, California, United States - ASW #5 | ecosystem: Environmental > Aquatic > Marine > Intertidal zone | place: USA: California...
CAGCAGTGTCATCGTTTAGGTGGCATGGTGATAATCTATATAGATAAGAACAACCGACCCTTTGCACCGCCATCTCCTCTTAGTAGCTCGAATTTTGTAGAAAGTTTTAAGGGCCGGGACTCCTATAGGATTTGAAAAACAACAATCCCTGAGTAAAACCGTGCTTATATGGTCAGGGTAGGCTTGGTGGATAAGCGTGGGCCGTGGGTACTGGGGGCTAGTTGCCGCTGAGATTCGCCGCAAGCCACTCGCGGGACATCCGTTGGGCTTCGGCTATTTGTTCTCGAGTCAGCCTCTCTTCGAGGATATCTTTAATTTCCTGTGCATTCTCACTTCCTTGGGCCGCCGCAAGGTTCACCCACATATAGGCAAGCACATAGTCCTCTGGCACACCTTCGCCAAGGGCGTACATATATCCGAGTTGGTACTGGGAAATCGCATACCCTTGCTCGGCTGCCAGCCGATACCAGCGTGCCGCCTCCACATCGTCCTCTGGCACACCCTCGCCATCGTCGTACATAGACCCGAGGAAGTACTGGGCTGGTGCATCCCCTTGCTCGGCAGCTAACCGATACCAGCGCGCCGCCTCCGCATCGTCCTCCGGTACGCCTTCGCCAAGGGCGTACATATAAGCGAGGTTGAACTGGGCAAACGCATACCCTTGCTCAGCTGCCAGCTGATACCAGCGCACCGCTTCCGCATCGTCCTCCAGTACGCCTTGGCCATTGGCGTACATAAGGCCGAGGTTGTACTGGGAAATCGCATACCCTTGCTCGGCTGCCAGCCGATGCCAGCGTACCGCCTCCACATCGTCTTCCGGTACGCCTTCGCCTCTGTCGTACATAAGACCGAGGTTGTACTGGGCGATCGCATCCCCTTGCTCGGCGAGAACACGCGTCTCTTCTAGATCCGGAGCCTGTGCATCAACCTCAACGGGGATGACTGCTAGGGCGAGCACGAATAACAGGGTTTTCTTCATGCCCTAATTCTGCTCTGCCCCACTCAGACCCGCAACGCAGGACGAGCAGAACACTGTTAGGAACTGGAGGTGGCTGGGTCGCACTATTTCCCAGTCTGAATCGGCTCAGTATCAGGCATCACTTTATTGAGCACTGTGTACACTGGACAGAATTTTGTAAATGGACTCGCTATTTGAAGTACAGATACTCCAACAGCTACATAGATCCAACTGAGGCCAACCCAATTGGCAAGAAGTACAGAGCTTAAATACATCAGCCCCACCATCCCATCATGAACCCTCACTTTCACTACATCTCTTTCGCTCATGAGTCCTCCTAGAGTGAGTTGAAATGCTTGCAAATTGTTTTGAGGCATAGGAGTCCCAAGGCAATCTGATATCAGACAATCACTCAAGCAAAACCGTGTTTATAGTCCAGGGCTGGTGGGGCACCTTTAGGGGGGGGTGCCCGGTACTGGGGGCTGGATAGCTGGGTGTGGCTGGGTGCCACGGAGGGGGACTGGGGGGCTAGTTACCGTCTTCGAGGCCGGGGGGACAGGGGTCGTAGGTTGAGGTCTCGCCATCCTCAATCCACTCACCGCACCGCTCGCCCAGATGCCGAGGATAGTTATTCGTTTGTTGATGAAGTCAGAGACGAGCTATCGAATCACGACTGAATCAGCCTTAAGGCTGACGGATCTTCGGCTGGAGCCTACCTGGATGACGGTGGCACGATTCCGTTGATCCGCATGTAGGTCACGAGGTTGCCGTAGTGCTCGTGATTGTGAGCGTTGTTGAACGCGAGCGCCCCGGCGACGGTGTTTGGCCTCCCGAACAGGGGGGTGACCGACGCCGCCTTCTCGTCGTCCGTTTCCTCGTAGATCCGATCGCAGTACGCGAAGCCGATCTCGAGTGCGGCGATGATCGCCCGCTTGTTGGTCCGCGTTTCCTCAAAGTTCTCGGCCTTGGGGTTGGCCTCGCCCGCCGCGGCTGAGCAGAACACGTACTGCCAGTCGGCGATGTGGGCTAGAATCTGGCCGGTGGTCCGCACCTCCTCGGTCGGTCGGTACGTGTACAGGTCCTCGTCCAGGATTTCAGCGGTGGCCATGATGTTGGTCTTCGTGACGTCGAAGAGGCTCTTCATCGACTGTACGAGGGGGTTCTGGGCGGACAGCGAGAGGGGTACGGCGAGAACCATCGCGATGGCGGCAACGAGAGTGAGCTTGGTCATGGTCCGGATCCTTTGGATGGGTTCAGAACACCCGACCGCTACCAGAGTGAGGGCGAGTAGTAGGGTTTTCTTCATTCACTAATTCTGCCCCGCCCCACTCAGACCCGCAACTCAGGACGCGCAGAACAGTGCTGGATAGCTGGTTGAGTCTGAGTGCTGTCCGGGGTGTGTTTCTGTCTAGCACGGTGCCCGCGTGTTTCACTCGCCCGCTCAAGCTAGTACGTTCCGAGAACACTTCTGGTCGAGGAGCTCCGATGAAGAAAACTCTGCTATTCGCCCTTGCTCTAGCCGTCATCCCCGTCCGGGTTAATGCCCAGACGGGGACTGAGAATGGCGAGTGGCGCTATGTCGGCGGCGACGCCGGAATGACGCGCTACTCACCTCTGGAGCAGATCAACGCTGCCAATTTCGCGGATCTTGAGGTGGCGTGGATTTGGCGGGGGGACAACTTTGGCCCCAACGTCGACTACTTTTTCCGGGCCACGCCGCTCTACGTCGATGGAGTGGTCTACACGATTGCCACGCCGCGCCGGCAGGTGGTTGCGGTCGACCCCGCCACGGGTGAGACGCTCTGGGTGTTCCGCGAACCCGAGACCGTCAGGCACTTGCGGTCCCCCAGGCAGGCCTACGGCAAAGGACTCGCCTATGCCGAGGTGGACGGTCGCGGCGTGATCTTCGTCATTACACCCGCGTTCTTCCTCTGGGCACTCGACGCCAAGACCGGACTGCCCTTGGAGGATTGGGGCGCCCCCATACCTCTGGACGATTTCCCGCAGACCGGGGGCGTCGATCTGATCCCTGGCCTCGTCGGGGATTGGGGCCGCTGGCAGGACTACCTCGCCCAGGGCAACACCTACGACCCGGACCACGGGATTCCGAGAGAACTCGGCATGGTCAGCAGCTCATCGCCGCCGATCGTGGTCAACGGTGTGGTAGTCGTAGGAACTGGCCATGAGGCCAGCTACAACCAGACCCGGATCGAGAATGTCCCGGGTGATATCCAAGGCTACGATGCCAGAACAGGAGAGCGTCTCTGGAAGTTCCACATCATCCCCCGGCCCGGCGAGTTTGGCCACGAGACGTGGGAGAACGACGCCTGGCAGTGGTCCGGGGACATGTCGCAATGGGCTCTCGCGTCCGCCGACCCCGAGCTGGGACTCGTCTACATGGTGACGAACGCCTCGACCGTGCAGACGTACACGGGCCAGCGCCCCGGTCACAACCTCTTCGGCGGCAGCGTCATCGCGTTGGACGTGCGCACCGGCGAGCGGAGGTGGCACTTCCAGATCCACCACAGCGACCAGTGGAACTATGATCTGCCGACCCCGCCCATGCTGATGGACCTGACGGTGGACGGGGAGGTGATCCCGGCGTTGGTCCAAAACACCAAGCAGGGCCTCGTCTTCGCGTTCAACCGGGAGACCGGTGAGCCCCTCTGGCCGATCGAGGAGCGCCCGGTCTTCCAGACAGAGGTCCCCGGTAACTACACGGCGGCCACCCAGCCCTACCCTACCCTGCCGGAACCGCTGGACGACATTCTATTGAACGGACTCACCGAGGAGTTCGTCATCGACTACACGCCGGATCTGAGGGCTCAAGCGCAGATCATACTGAGTCAGTTCCGGGTCGGGGGCCTGTACGTGCCGCCGCTTCCCTACAATCACGAGAATGAATTCCGCAACAACGTCGGCTGCCAAGGAGCCGGAAACGTCATCCCTCACCCCCCGGTCGCGGATCCCACTACGGGCACGATATACGCAAACCACCACCGGAACTGTAGCGCCCCGGCGTTCATGCAGCCCACGGATGGAGAGGCCGCGGATATCCCGGACTACGCTTCGCCCGGTGCCGGCTACTCCACCCCCACCTTTACTCCGACGACGGGCACGACAGTGGCGGATTGGCTACCAGGCGGCGGGCCCGAGGCGCGGCGCGAGCCGCTTCCGAGGATCGACGGCCTGCGGCTCTGGAAGCCGATGGACAACCAGCTCACCGCCATGGATATGAACAGAGGCCGGCGGACCTGGTCGGTGCCGGTCGGCGAGACTTCCGAGGAGATCCGGAACCACCCTCTTCTAGCGGGAGTGGACGTTCCCAATACTGGGGGCCCCGGCTTTTCGATCCAGATGGTGACGGGTAGCATCTTGGTCCAGACCAGAGCGTACAGCTCGGGGCCTGGGCAGTCGGTTCCCGACCAGCCGTTCGAGCTCCATGCGCGCGACAAGGAGACCGGCGAGATCCTGGCGAGCGTCGAGCTCCCGGCTCCCGGCCAGTACGGGATGATGACCTACATGCACGAGGGCAAACAGTACATCGTGGTGCAGATCGGTAACGTCCACGTAGATTTTCCTGGCTCGCTGGTAGCGCTGACTCTGCCCTGATTCGTGCTCAGATCAATGTGGTAGCGGGTTCTGGTAGGTGCTGTACTGACGCTTGTCCTGGGGTGCGGAGGAGATTCATCCCCGGTCACCCCGCAACTCAGGACGCGCAATACGTTCCCGCGTGCGCGTGCGAGAGTCGCTCAGCGTGTCAGATCGACCAACGAGGTGATTGAGCCTGGATTAAGTAGCAGCCCGGAAATCCTGGCAGGCCATCAATAGTTCAGAAGCTTAAAAAAAGGGCTCTCTGTCTCACTCATTGCCGATGCGGATGTTGTACTGCGTCACCGTACTCCTCCAGTACGACCACCCCCAGCCGTCTAGATGCTCGTTCTTGAAGACAACCGGCGTCAAATCACTGTCGAGGATACTGGCGACATACCCCGTCCCGGTATAGAAAAAGAAGGCTCTGAAGGTGTCATCCCCCGCCGGGTACACTTCACTTCTGACGGGATTGGGAACGCGGGAGTTACCTGATGGTCCAATGTGCTCGACCACTTGTTCCGGTGTCATGCCCGGTTGCAAGGTCATGATCTTCGTGTTGTTCTGTCGCGAAATCTCAGAAAAATCTCTTAGACCGAACAAATGGAACGGGGAGCACCCACTCAGTACGGCAGATGCAACCAGCAACCCCATGACCGTCACACGCAGATTTATCTTCATGCCCCCAACATGCCCCTGCCCCACTCAGGCCCGCAACTCAGGACGCGCAAAACACTGTTTAGTGATTCAGCGTCAGTGGCGGTGGAATAGGGGGGGGGGGGTGCCCGGTACTGGGGGTCTCGCCTGTCAGGAACCTGTGTCAGAAGGTTCTCTCAGAACGATCCCAATGGCCCAGACATTTCAACTCGTTTGCGAGAAGCTTGTCCGCTACCCCTCCCTATTACTGGGCGTAGCTCTCTGCACCCATAAAGTGTAAGGACACATACGGCTCATCTCCTACAACCCAACTATCGTGTCCTGGACCAATCGCAAAGAAATCACCCGGCGTAAGATCCACCTCCCGCCCATCGTTCATCAACGCCTTCGCATGTCCGGAAAGCACCAAGCCAATGTGATCCACTTCGCAGCTTGCCGCACCGGTAGTCGTGCCCACGTGCTCCGACCACTTCCAACCCGGATCATAGCTTGCACGTCCGATGGTCATGTGCCCGATCTTGATGACTTCGAACTTCCCTTTCTCGAACGTCCGCGTCTCGTCGGGCGAGTTGAATCGCTTGATCAACACGTGCATTGGCCCTACCTCCACATCTCTCTCCTATAGTGGCTTGAAATTATTGCAGAAAATTTTTGAGGGTCTGGGACTCCTACTCAATTTGAAATTAGAGAATCCCCTGCGCAAAACACTGCTTATAGATCAGGCGGTGGGCTTGGTGAATAAGGGGTACTGGGGGATTAGGAGGAGCGAGAGGTATATCAGATCCCGGTTCAGCACACCCAGATAGCACCATCCGATATCCGATCACCATCAAACAGCACCGCCTTGATGGCTCAAGGTCTAACATGGGCAGTGGTACCACACCTGGGGGCACGTCAATGAGCAGGGCGAAGAGAATGAGCGTCCTAGGTAAGGGATTAGGGGCTAGTTGCCGTTCCCCGGTGTTCGGTACCGTCTCCTCGGAAAATAGGTGGGACCCTACCCATCTCGTCTTCCACACACAAATCTCTCGATCCGCCCCATGGCGACCTTGAGCTCCTCAATCGATACACACGGATAGACGACCCGGAAGAGCCCCCTCTTGGTGTGCCCAAACCCGATGCCCGGAGTGAGGAGGACGCCAGTGGTTCGGAAGAGCTCCTGCCAAAGTTCCAACTCTGCATCTTTCGAGTCGCGGTTCATGAACTCCGACAAGTCGATCCAGACGAAGAGGCTTCCTCGGCTCGGTACATAGGGGATGCCGAGGCGCTTCAGGTAACCGACCACGACCGCGTACGATTCGGTGAGGCGCTTCCGGTTGCGGGTGAGGTACAGGGTCATGAACTCGGCGTCGGTCAGCAGACGCTCGAGGACCCACTGGGTGTGGTTGGATACCGAGTGGGTCAGGTTCAGGTTTTCGTAGGCTTCCAGAAGCGCGGCGTTCTGTGAGTAGACGATCCCGGCGCGGAAGCCGGAGATGCCGAGGTCCTTGGAAACGGCGTACCAAAGATGGAGGAAATCGCTTTGCTTCACCGCCATGAGGTTGGCGAAGGAGGAAAAGGGCAGTTCCGCTGAGTAATCAGACCTAATCAGCGGGTGCTCAGTGTCGATGAGCGACAATCCGTAGATCTCGTTGACGACCAGGTGGACCTCCCGCTCGATGCACCAGTCGGCGATCTCAGAGAGTCGTTCCTCTCGGTAGATGCCGCCGGTCGGGTTGTCGGGCGTCGTGAGGATCAGCATGCGGAAGCGCTTGTCAGCCGCTTCGATCTTCGCTCGTGCCTGCTCGAGATGGGCGAGAGTAAGGGCCGGGCCGTGCGCTATCTCCCAAAGGTCGTGGTGGGTCACGAGGTCGTAGCGCTCGACGCCGGAGAGATTGCCGATATCTTGGCGATAGACAGGATAGCTCGGCGCGGGGATGGCCGCGACGTCGCCAGCGTCGGCGAGGATAAAGCAGGTCATTTCGATGACGCTAGTAGCTCCGGCGGAGACGCCCAGATGCTCCGGGTCGATGGGGCAGCCCGTCAGGTGCTCAGCAAGGAAGCTCGCGATGGCCTCTCTGAACTCTGGCGCTCCCCGTGCGGAGGTGTATCCCGGCACCCATGCGGGAACCTCGTTCTCCGAGGTGATCGCCTCGATCTTTGCCTTCAGATCGAGCCAGCTGAGACGATTCTCCGCGACGTTGAGCGGCAATGCTCCGGTGAGGTTATCGGTCGGGTGATAGGCGTTCCCGATCGCCTCACTATAGAGCCCGTAATCGATGCGGAGCGGGGTGTCGGCCGCACGAGTTCCGCGGCTCGAGAGTGAGGTGGCGGTCATGAAGTCTTCCTACTCTTAGTGGCTTGAAATTTTGCAGAACATTGTTTTGAGCTTGGGGCTCCTAGCTCAATCTGAAACCAGAACCCCCCCTGAGCAAAACAGTGCTGGATAGCTGGGCGTGGCTGGGTGCCACGGAGGGACTAGGGGGCTACCAGAAGGGTAATAGTTCCCTGAGTAGTTCCCCGGTCGGTGTATATTGACCACCCATAACAAGGAAATAAAACAACAGTATGAGGACCGTAAATAGGATAAACTTTCCTACGCACGCCAATAGGTCGAGAATGTACGATGCTAGGGCAATCCCCAGAGCCACCGCGATGACAATCAGTATGAATTCCATGCCCTAATCCTGCCCCGCCCTGATTCTGCCCCTGCCCCACTCAGGCCCGCAACTCAGGACGCGCAGAACACTGCTGGATAGAAGTATTCATAGCGACCTTCTAGTTGGCCGGACTCTGGGTGACCATCCGGGAGGCACCCTCGTACCCAGAGCGCCTTTGGATGTCCTGTCCCTAATTCGCGTAAGGATTTACATAGCCTTCCGGCAAGACTTTGTCTGGGTCCGGTCGAATACTCAGATAGGTTATGTGATCTTCCACTTCATGCCAGCCATGAAATACACCAGCCGGGATAACCACAAGATCACCCTCGGAGATCTCACGAACCTGACCGTCACCACGGGCGACGGCGCCGGAAAAGCTTTCGCCGACGATGGTGGTGACGATGGGATTGTCTTCGGGAATATCCCGCCGATTGATAACGCTGCCGCCTGTCACCAATACACCGGAGCCTGATGTTACATAATAGACCTCGGTAACCAGAGTGTGCACGATCCCTCGCACCGGTTGGTCGGAGGCCGGCACTTGATCACGGTGCAGGACACCTACTGCGACATTAGATCTGCCAATATCCACAACCTTGATCTGGCGATCGACACCACCTTCCGGTGCGTTTAACACAGCCTGCCATTCTTGCAGCGTGATATCCGTTGCTAGATCGGTTGAGTTTCCCTGGGCAAGGAGGCTATTTGTTGTGAGGATGGAGAGCCCGAGCAAGGCTACGGGCAAAATCCTGCTGATTCTTTTCATATTATTACTCCCGTTTGTTTTTGGATAAGAAGGTCGGTGGATTCAATAATAAGTAGCCCATCGGGGGAATAGCTAAAACAAAACAGTGCTGGATAGCTAGGTGTGGCTGGATGCCACGGAGAGATTAGGTGGTTACGCTCTAGGGTCATGCATCATGGGCGACATCTTGAACTGTACCAACTAACCCCCCACGGTTAGACCGTTAGGAGAGGTGCAGTAATCCACCGTGGTCATACTCGTCAGAGGATTTCTCTGAGCCACCCATCCACAGGCACCCGGAGCTACGACCCCTAGTGGGCGCACGCGCTCCACACACTCAACTCTCTGATTAAACCAGGAGCTACGTCCGTGCGCATACCCCGTTTCACCTCAAGGCAATCCCGATCTGATCCCCTCTGGTCGCAGGTCAGATACTTCCTCACCCTATTGATGTTTTTGCCTGGCCTAATGCTTGTGGCAATTCCCGTGGCAGGACAACTCCAGCAAGGACAAACTCTAGACAGGCAGCTGCCCACGGGTCGCCGAACCATGACTGCTGAGCGACTCCGTGATGGTGAAGAGATCCAACTCGATGGCAGACTCGATGAAGCGGTCTGGCTCCGTACGGTGCCAGCAACCGATTTCATTCAACAGGACCCGGACTTCGGGGGGACTCCGACGGAGCGAACTGAGGTGAGGATCGTCTTCACCGAGGAGAGCTTGTACATGGGGGTGTCCGCGTACGATTCCGAACCCGACCGGCTGTTCGGCAACACCATGAAGCGGGACGAATTTCTCTCGGCCGATGACCGCTTCATGTGGACGATGGACACGTTCCTTGACCAGCAGACAGGGTACTTCTTTGAGATGAATCCGTCAGGGCTCATGGCCGATGCACTCCTCCGTGTGGGGGGAGGAAGCGAGCGGGCATGGGATGGGATCTGGGATGCATACGCCCGTCGGCATGAGCAGGGTTGGACGCTTGAGATAGAGATCCCCTTTCGCACTCTGAACTTCGATCCCAACGCCCCTGCGTGGGGGATCAATTTCCAACGTACGGTACGAAGAAAAAACGAGGAAAACGTTTGGACTGGCCACGAACGGAACCAAGGACTTCGCAGGATGTCGAACGCGGGCCTCTTGCTCGGAATCACAGACGTGACTCAAGGACACGGACTGGACGTCAAACCCTATTTAGCGAGTGCGAGCTTTGACGCGTCTAGCGGGTCGAATCCGGTACCCAGGGAAGCGGAGACTGATGTTGGGATGGACTTATTCTACAACTTCACACCCAGTCTTCGGGGCAACCTTACGGTAAACACCGACTTCGCCCAGACTGAGGTGGACCAGCGTCTGGTGAACTTAACTCGGTTCCCACTTCGGTTCCCAGAGAAGCGTGACTTCTTTCTCGACGGGGCGCCCTTCTTCGATTTCGCATCAAGGCCAGTCCAAGCGTTTGGCCGTGGACAAGGCTTCCGCCCGAGTGGCGTCCCGCGAGTGGAGCCTTTCTTCAGTCGACGAATCGGGCTTGGGCCAGGGGGCATCCCACAGGCGATCCACGTGGGTGCTAAGCTCACCGGTCAGGCCGGTGGACAGGATATCGGGTTCCTCCAAGTCCGTACCGGAGAGGATACGAACTCTATGGGAGAACCCGTACTAGGGGAGGACTTCACGGTTTTTAGGATGAAAAGAAGGGTACTCACGCAGTCGTACCTCGGCTCCTTCTTCGGTCGCCGTCACGCCCGTGCCGCGGGAGGGCCCGATGACCTATACACGGCGGGAGCGGACTTTCGGCTCGCGACTTCAACATTCCGAGGGTCCGACAATCTTATGATGTCAGGCTATTTCCTTTGGAACACAGAGCCTGAAGATCTGGGTGACAACCTCTCGTACGGCCTACAGGCAGAGTATCCGAATGATCTCTGGTTTGGGAGCGTAGGATTCACTGAGGTACAGCCCAACCACGATCCGGCCATTGGCTTCACGCCGAGGAGAGGGTTCCGAGCGTACAGCGGACAAGTTGGCCTCGGGCCCCGGCCAGAAGCCTACCCATGGATCCGTCAGCTCACTTTCGACGTGGGGACTAACCTCCTGACCAACATGCAGAACCGCCTAGTCACCCGTGATTTCAATCTCACGGTGCTGGGCGTACAGCTCCAGTCTCAGGACAACTTGAATGTGACTGTCATTCCATCCTTTGAGCGATTGGAGAGGGATTTCGAAATCCACCCCGGTGTAATTCTGCCTGACGGCTCTGAGTACAACTTCACTCGCTACCGCGTCGACGTCCGCACCGCAAACCGGCGCATCCTCTCTACCCGCTCGAGCTTCGAATTCGGAGATTTTCTATCAGGGACTCGTGAGTCGGTCTTGGTGAACCTGGGGATACGTCCCTTTGTCGGCATGGTCGCTAATCTCGACACCGAGTGGAACAGAGTGAGCCTGCCCGAGGGCGAATTCCAGCCACTCCTATATCGACTGACCCTCGACAGCCAGTTCAGCCCGTGGATCTTCATGGTGAACAACCTGCAGTACGACTCTGTGAGTGAGAGACTCGGGTGGCAGATTCGGTTCCGATGGACCATCGATCCTGGAAATGACCTGTACGTCATCTATACCCAGAACTGGGTGGATGACATCGTAAGGGACCGTTTTCTGACCCAGGATCGGCGCGGAGCGGCAAAGATCGTATATACCTATCGATGGTGAATCTTTCGCGGGAAGTGCCAACGGAGGCAACACGAGGCACAAGCTGGTCACCCGAGCAAGTGCCTTGCCCCTAATCCAAGCAAAACGGTGCGCCCTATGTCGGGTCTCTCAAGCGAATAGCAGGGTTCTCTTCATCTACATGCATCTAAGTCATCTAAGCATTCTTTCCCGAGCACGGCCAGAACTATCGCAACCTGAACTCCCACTACCAGAAGGAACCCGGCTCCGATAGTGCGTCCCAAGCTGAACTCCCGGACCTCTAAGCGGAGAACGTCTTCCAAGGGCATTGAGAAATCACCCGCACCCACGAGTTGATCGCCTTCGACCGATGGCGACACTAATTCCAAGTCGAGCACGCCCCTCCCGCTCACGCGGACACGGTCAGGTTGCTCTGCCTCTATGAACTGACTCGGACTTGCAGTACTTACGGAGTGCCATGTCTGACAGGCAGTCAGGTGTAACAGCAGAAAGAGGAGTAGAATGGCACGGGGGCGGTAGCGTGTCATGCCTTCATTCTGCCCTGCCCCACTCAGACCCGCAACTCAGGACGAGTGAAACGCCGGATGGCTAGGTGTGGCTGGGTGCCACGGAGGGACTAGGGAGCTAGTTGCCGCCGGAGGGATGCGCCCGTAGCTTTTTTGTGGACCTGAGAGCAGGCCCGACAATTGGTACGTTCACATTTTGAAAGGGTAGGGGGCAAAGATGAACAAGATCATCGCTCTAGCGCGGGCTGCGGCCATTATCCTGTCGGTTGTGACAGCCTTTGTGGCCATCGCGAGTCTTAATGTCGCCTTGGTACTAGTCAGCCTCGGCCTCATCGCCGGACTGGGCTATGGGGAAGACGACATGACTAGGCTGGTCCTGACCGTCCTGGTCCTGCCGCTTTCTGGCGCGGCTCTCAGCACCATCCCGGCGGTCGGTGCCCAGCTTGAAATTGTTGCCACGAATCTTGCGGTGGTTACTGCCGGCGCCGCCGCGACCGTCTTGGCAATCCGCTGTTTTAACCTTGTGAAGGACGATCTTACCGGCCTAGTCGCAAAGGACGGATAGGTCAAACGCCCAATTGGGTCAACGAGCGAGGCCGGATGGGGAAGTGGATATTCTTTCCCATACCCAGGAGTTTATAGGTTCAGCGATGGGTGCGGGTGAATGGGGTTGTCTAACTTAGGCTAACAAGCCCTGTTCACCCGCAGATGAACCCGAGTGCGTTGAGTGCATCGATCCGTTTCGGGGTCAGCGTCCCTTTCTTGTATTCCTTTCGGCGGCTGCTCACCCAGGAACCTAGCCGATAGCCGTCCTGCGTTTTGAACCTGTCGGGCACTCTTACGTGACCATGCTCGGTCTTGTACGAGGTCAATTGTGCGAGTCCTGCCTGGAAATCGTGCTCCAGCACATCCCATATGAATTCGAGTGCGTTGAGGGGGGCCGGTTGTTCTCCCGAGTGCTCCCTAGATTCGATCAGTGTCAGAGCTTCGCATGAACACGCCCGGATGAGTGGCCTGGACACCTATTGAACGCGGGAAGTCGCCGAGTCGGACGCCGCAACCGCCGACCCTGTCCCATATTCCGGCACGTTTCGCTGGTAAACGCGCCAATAGTGCCACTCCTCAGTGATGTATTCGTTCCCGTCGGCAGCCGTCTCTTTCACGATAGGGTCTCTCTCCCCTCGCAATCGGGCAACCTCGGCCCGGTCTTGGATCAATACTACCGTCATTTCGTAGATCTTTCCGCCAATCTTCAGGCGCACACGCGGATCGCGCTCGACGTTTCTCCACCACGCCTTTGCGTATGGGAACTTCTTGTTCAATCTGAATGTTTGCGCACTCGACTGCAGGTAGAGTTTGTCTCCGCGCGGAACCAGTAGGACCGTGACGGAGTGGGGAATACCGTACCAGGTACGAGTCTCAAGCTCGGTTGCGTTCTTGCTGAAGGGGTCACTGAACTGCTCGACCCAGTCCCAATTTGTCACCGCCTCATGGACAACCTCCCCCGTCAACCACAATCCCGGCCTGGCCGACCGGCTGGCTTTGACGTATTCCTCGGCACTGGGATGTCCCGGCGCCAGCCCGGTCACGCGCAGTGTCAAGAGTGTCCCCACCATGAGGACGCCGACCACCAGCAAGCCAATCTTCAACGGCTTCGTCATCTTCGTTCTCCCTACGGATTGCTGGATCGCTCGTTAGTCCGTCTAACGGATCTGCGATTTTGCTGCGCGGCTAATGTGGTGACCGCAAGCGAAGGGCGCGAGCTTGATGCCTACCGCGACAGTAGCAATCGCTTGTTAGGCGGCGGGCGAATAACGCATCAGTTGCTCACCGTCACGTCGTGCTTACGGGTCGTGACCTTATCGAGAACCGATTGGCCCAACTCGTTGCCAGCCGTAGCGACTTCGACCTCGACGGCTGTCGTACCACCCGAGGCTCCGCTGAACGTGAGCACCAAAGCCCTAAACGACTCCTCGGTTCCCGTACCGCTAAACAGGTTCGCCAAGAAGGTGCCAGTAGCTACGGCAGTCTCGTTTGTCGTCAACGAGCCTAACGTACCCGGAGTCGCAGACACATAACTCACGATCGAAGCGTTCCACGTGACCTTCACTTGTAGGCTCGCGATATTGAGGCCCGGCGCTTGGGACATGTCGACAACGACCGGGAGCGTAAGCTGGTTACCGACTGTGATGCTTGAAGCTGTGCTATCACTGAACATCACAGCGATGGCAGGGATCGCCACCGTCACAGCAGCTGTGCCGCTCGCTGAGCCGGACGTAGCTGTGATTGTGGCCGTTCCCTCTGCGACCGACGTGACCGAACCGGACGAAGAGACCGTCGCGACCGAGGCTCCAGACGACGACCAGGAAACGCTGGCACCACTCATCGTCGCGCCGTTCTGATCTTTGACCGTAGCCGAGAGCTGCTGCGTTGCCCCGATCGACGTGAAGCTTAAGCTCGTCGGTGACACCGTGACCGAGGTAGCGACTGGGGTTGGAGGAGTTGGGGGTGTCGTGGGCGAACTACCCCCATCACCGCACGCCGCGAGCAGTACTAGGCCCGGTAACGCGTGGAATTTGAACTTCAGTGTCTTTCTCAGTCTCCGGTACCTCATAGCAGGTAACATGCAGGAGCGTATCCGCTTAACGCTACCCCTGATTATGCCCGGATGTCATCTAACGCATCAGTTGCTCACCGTGATCGAACTTCGCGCGCGCGCGCCAGGTCTCGCTCAGGCTCTAGCTGAGTGCTAGAGCAGCGATTAACGCTGCGTATTCAGAGGAACTTCTTCCCGTTGTAGATTCGGCAGCTGACCCGAGAGCGTTGGAGAACGTGATTGTTCCGTAATCAAAGTCATCATTTCCATCATAGACCTTGGCTGCTTCTGTCGATGTCCCCCAGTCGATGAAGTTCGAGCTGAACGTGAAATTGTTAGAAGTCTCATTGTAGAACCAGGCTGAGCCAAAAGTGGATCCGGTCACAACATTCTGTTCGAAAGTCAGGACTGAAATTGTGCCCTTGATATCTAAGATTTTCCCAGAGTTAGCGTCGATCAGGTTCTCTGTAATTGACGGCTGAACAGACTGATAACCATTAGCCGGGAATAGGAAGACATCAACATCCTTGTACACGATATTTTCATTAAATGTGAAGTCTTGGTTCTGAGTTGAACTGGTGAGTGTCGTCGTGTTCAGGTAGAAGAAGTTGCTAGTTATGTCTGTGTCGCCCTTCAGCCCTTCCAGTCTCAGAGCTGTAGTATTTCTACCGAATCCGTTCGAGGTGATCTCCAGATCCCACCCACTATTGCCATCGTAGTGATCGAGTCCGAGGGCGGTTCCGTTATCGACAAAATCATTTGAAGTGAAGGTTACGGCGCCTCCGCTATTCCTGATCCCATAGCCGCCCTGACCGAACTGGATGCCATAGCTGCTGTTATTCTCAAACCGGTTATCGGTGAAATTGAAGTTGTTGACTGATCTTTGATTTGGTCCGATTAGGATGCCCGTTTGGTTGCTCTTGAACGTATTGTCGTTAAACCAAGCATCGTTGAAATCTCCGTATGAATCGGTTTCCCCGCTGGGCTGGTACTCCGTCCAGACACCGTAGTTGTTATCCGTGAAAGTCGAGTTCGCGATGTAGACGCTATCCGTCTTTCGGAGCTCTATCGCCTCGAGGTTGTACTTGAATTCAGAATTGTTGACGTAAAGACCCTGGCTGTAGGTGTAAATACCGGTCTCCGCGTTTCTGACTTTGGTGTACTCGATCTTGCTACCTGCAACCCAGCCGTTCTGGTTTGCAGCGTTGTGGGTGGTATTCCTGAACTTGATTCCTTCCCAGGTACCTTTTTCAGTGCTTCCCGAGGCTCCACGGAAGACGATCTCGTTCCCTGAAGTGCCCTGCGAGAGAAGTGTGCCTTCGACCAGAACTTGTATGTCTGCTCCCTCCGTCACCTTGATGACAGTCCCGGCGTCGATGGTGAGCGTGACACCATCTGACACTTTGAAGTTGTCAGTCAGTTTGATGAATGTCGACCATGTCTCATTCGAGCTGATTATTCCTGATTTACCAACCAAGGCCGTGACCGTCGTGGCGTCACTAAGCCCCGCATGTGTTGCGGTGATTTGAATGGTGCCCGCTGCTACCCCTGTCACCAACCCGGCAGATGATACCGTCGCGAGCGACGAACTCGATGTAGTCCACGTAATGGTCGGACTCGCGATCGTACTATCGTTCGCGTCCTTCACCGTAGCTGTGATCGTCGCAGTATCACTGACCAGGACGTCCATTGAGTCGGCTGACAGTGTGATTGAGGCTGCGGCTTGAGTCACCGTCACGGATGCTGTCTTAGTCACTGAACCCGATGTCGCGGTGATCGTGGCCGTACCGTTCCCTACTGCAGTCACGAGTCCAGCCGATGAAACGGTCGCCACCGATGGCGAGGAGGATGCCCATGTCACAGTCGGACTTGCGATCGTACTGTCGTTTGCGTCCCTCACGGTAGCCGTGATCGTGGCTGTGTCCGCGAACGAAGCGAAACTCAGACTCGTCGGCGACAAAGTCACAGAGCTCACTCCTTGAGTCACCGTCACGGACGCTGTCGCGCTAACAGAACCTGACGTAGCTGTGATCGTCGCCGTGCCGTTTCCTTTCGAGGTCACGAGGCCAGCCGATGAGACCGTCGCCTTTGTCGTGTCCGATGTAGTCCACGTGACCGTTGGACTCACGATCGTACTGTCGTTTGCGTCCTTCACTGTAGCTGCCATCGTTGTCGTATCCGCGAACGAAGCGAAACTCAGACTCGTCGGCGACAAAGTCACAGAGCTCACTCCTTGAGTCACCGTCACGGACGCTGTCGCGCTAACAGAACCTGAC
>Ga0315336_1004439_pt1 | contig 16655 bp, 12 predicted proteins | sample ASW5metaG_FD_204512 | JGI IMG/M metagenome (GOLD analysis project Ga0315336, IMG submission 204512) | Ammonia-oxidizing marine archaeal communities from Monterey Bay, California, United States - ASW #5 | ecosystem: Environmental > Aquatic > Marine > Intertidal zone | place: USA: California...
AACATTGGTTTCCATTAATGCGCCTATATCCCCTGGCATATCAGTCAAAATGCATTGCCCTACATGCTCCACAAACTTTCCAAAATTGTCATCCTTGGCCACAAAATCGGTTTCTGAGTTGACCTCCACAATCACGTGCCGACCCACAGTAAAATCACTGCTCGCAACAATTCGTCCTTCTGCAGCAACCCGAGAAGCTCTTTTATCTGCTTTTGCTTGTCCGGACTTTCTTAGAAACTCAGAAGCCTGTTCTAAATTACCTTCAGCTTCCACTAGGGCCTTCTTGCAATCCATCATGCCGGCGCCAGTACGCTGACGTAACTCCTTCACTGCCGCCGCGGGTACCGTCATCTCTTAGCTCTCCTCGGCTCCCTCTGAGCTAGTTTTCTTTGGGGCTGCCTTTTTCTTCTTTTTTTTCTTTGTTATCGCAACCTTTTTTTTGGTAGATTTCTTCTCCTCCTCTAGCAATTCTGATGACTGCAGAACCTTGGTGCCTTCAGCATCCTCAGCCTGCTCAACTTGAACCACAAGCTCATCCAGCGTCGGTCCATCATTCGAGTCTGCCTCTGAATCGCCCAATACAGGCTCTGCGGGTTCAGCTATCTCTTGTGAGGGCCCTTGGGAAGAAGCGTCCTCTTTCGGAGCTATTGCTTTCTTAGTACTAGATTTTTTGGTTACTTGCACTGATTTTTTTGATCGTGCCCGTGGCCTGCTTTTAGCGTCGCTCTCCTTCGGCCTGCCCTCCTCATCTAACTCCACGAAATCATCTTCGCCACTTGGAACCTCCGGGATAGAGGCCTTTCCCTTAAGCACGGCATCGGCAATACCACTAACATATAGATCGATGGATCGCATCGCATCGTCATTTCCAGGGACTAGGTAGTCAACATCGTCTGGAGAGCAGTTAGTATCCACTACTGCGACAACTGTGATACCCAGCTTTTTCGCTTCCCTTACAGCAATTTCTTCGTGCCCAACGTCAACAATAAAAACAACATCTGGCAAAGACTCCATATGTTTGATACCACCTAAGCTACGCTCAAGTTTCTCTCTCTCGCGACTCAGAACAAGAAGCTCTTTTTTTGTGAATTCTGAAATTGAGTCCTCGGTCGTGATCGCCTCCAGCTCATGGAGTCGTTCTACCGATTGTCGAATGGTTTTAAAGTTTGTCAGCATACCCCCAAGCCATCGATGACTTACATATGGCATGCCACAGCTCGTAGCATGCTCAACTATGGAATCCCGGGCTGACCGCTTAGATCCTACGAACAGCACAGTACCCCCGTCAGCGACAACCTTACGGACAAATTCGACTGCTTCCTGATACATCGGAAGGGTCTTCTCAAGATTGACAATGTGAATATTATTGCGTTCGCCGAAAATGTAGGGGGCCATTTTCGGGTTCCAGAAGCGAGTCTGATGTCCAAAGTGGACACCTGCCTCCAACATCCGGCGCATGGAAACGTCGTCCACGGAAACTCCTAATTTGGGTTAATCCTCCACGCAGCCCCCACAAACGACCCTTTTTCTGGTAGAGCACCCTGCTGCAGGTATCGGCGCGTGTGTGTCTTTAATTGCCTCTAGGGCGCGCGCTTTATACCATACACAGACCGCAGCAACAATGTTGGACAACCCCGGCAAGCCTCCAGGGAGAGAATGAGCTCATTAGGTCACGCCAGCCAAGTGTTGGCGATAACTCTCTTGGGAATATTGGCCGGCACGAAATTCTCAACGGATGAGCGTCACAATAAAAACACCTGAAGAACAGGAAAAAATGCGCGTAGCTGGACACCTTGCCGCGCAGGTGCTTGATATGATTGAAAAACATATAGTGCCGGGTGTATCTACTGAGCAACTCGATACTATCTGTCACACTTTCATCGTAGATGAGCTCGGGGCAATTCCTGCCCCACTTAACTATCGTGGCTTTCCAAAATCCATCTGCACCTCAGTAAACCATGTGGTCTGCCATGGCATTCCTGATCAACGAAGGTTAAAGACAGGAGATGCAATAAATATTGATATCACAGTGATTAAAGATGGCTTTCACGGAGATACTAGCCGAATGTTCTTCGTTGGGAAACCTTCAGTAATAGCTGCACGACTTTCTCGAATTTGCTTCCAAAGCATGTGGTGCGGCATAAGAAAAATTAAATCAGGGGCGCACTTGGGAGATATTGGACATGCTGTGCAAACGCATGCAGAAAAACATCGTTTCTCGGTGGTTCGCGATTATTGCGGGCACGGCATAGGCCGCGTCTTTCACGAAGACCCACAAGTTCTGCACTATGGGCAGCCCGGTACCGGCCTCGAGCTTCAATCCGGGATGACTCTAACCGTTGAACCAATGTTAAATGTAGGCAGGCGCCATGTTAGGCTTCTAAACGATGGCTGGACTGTGGTAACCAAAGATCACTCCCTCTCAGCCCAATGGGAACACACGATTTTAGTTACCGAGTCTGGCTATGAAGTACTTACCTTGGGTGCTAAAGATAGGTAAAACGCTATGTCCACCTCAGTGGTATCAGAAAAAAATACGGATAAGACTAGAAAGATAGACAAAAAAATATTTCAGAAAGCCTTAGCTGATGAGCAAAACGCCGTCCATGATTTCCGTCAAGCACTTGGTCGTGCCCATAAAAATCTTGAACAACGTTTTTACCAAAATGAGAATATAGAAAAACTAGTCCGCCAACACGCTCAGATGGTAGATGATGCAATCCTTGTTGCGTGGGACCACTACGCTAGCAATCTAACCCAAAATTCCGCCTTGATTGCTGTAGGGGGCTATGGCCGTGGAGAACTGCACCCTCATTCAGATATTGATCTGATGATCTTATTGGACGACACAGAAAACAAAAAAAATATCGATAAAATCATAAGCCGATTTTTGACTTTTCTTTGGGATATTGGACTGGAAGTAGGCCACAGCGTGCGGAGCTTACAGGACTGCGAAACCCAAGCGCGCCTAAACATCACTGTATTAACCACCATGATGGAAGCTCGATTATTGAAGGGCTCCCAAAAACTATTCGAAGAATTAAGTGAGAAAATTGACACTGCTCGGATGTGGAATTCAAACGAATTCTTTAAAGCTAAATTAGATGAACAGATCACACGCCATAACCGTTACGATAACACCCCCTACAACCTCGAGCCCAACATAAAAGGAAGTCCGGGTGGACTGAGAGATATTCAAATGATCAGCTGGCTAGCTCGACGCCACTTAGGAGTAACTCATCTAGATGAACTCGTAGGCAAAGGCCTCCTTACTCCTGGCCAACTGAGAATTCTAAACTCGGGACAAAATTTTCTGTGGAAAATTCGTTTTTGTTTGCATTTTTTAACGGGGCGGCGCGAAGATCGATTACTTTTTGATTACCAAATAAAAGTTGCAAAACTACTGGGATATGAAGATGCAAGTTACACGCTAGCAGTTGAACAGCTCATGCAACGTTATTACCGCACAGTAATGGAACTTAGTCGACTTAACGAAATGCTCTGGCAACTTTTAGAAGAAGCGATCTTTCTAAATACAGATGCAGTTGTTACGCCTATGGGAAAAAACTTTAACGCTCGTAATGGCTACCTCGAGGCAGCCAACAAAAAAATCTTCACAGAGGATCCCTCAGCGCTGCTAGAAATATTTCTACTACTAGAAAAAAACTTAGATCTAAAGGGCGTTGACGCTCGAACTATCGCACTAATAAAACAACATTTATGGCTGATCGATGAAGAATTCCGGCAAAATCCTCGGAATCAACGCCTTTTTTTGGATATCTTAAGGGCACCCCAAGGAGTAACCCGAACACTCAGAAGAATGAACACCTATGGGGTTCTAGGTTTATACATACCCGCATTCGAACGAATTGTGGGTCGTATGCAATATGACCTTTTTCATGCCTACACTGTGGACGCACACACACTCTTTGTAGTAGAAAATCTTAGGCGTTTTTCGCTTGAACGCTTTAATGAAGAATTTCCGGACTGCAGTCGCGTCATGCAAAGGCTGCCCAAGCCGGAGCTTACTTATCTAGCCGGACTCTTCCACGACATTGCAAAGGGGCGTGGAGGGGATCATTCGGAGCTTGGTGCAGTAGACGCCGAGGCGTTCTGTCTAGAGCATGGCATAGGACGCTATGACGCCCGTATCGTCGCCTGGCTTGTCAAAAACCATCTCCTCCTCTCGCTCACCGCTCAAAAGAAAGATCTTAGTGACCCCGTAGTTATAAATGAATTTGCTCAAGCAGTTGGTGATGAGGCTCGCCTAGATTATCTGTATGTACTTACGGTGGCAGATGTACGCGGAACAAACCCAAAAATTTGGAACTCTTGGAAAGCAAATTTGTTTTGGGAACTTTATCAGCGCACTAAGCAGGCACTAAGGCGTGGAACTACGAGCCCAATTGACAAAGAAGAGCTAATTAAGGAAACGCAAATTACAGCCAAGCTAATCTTAGATCAAGCGGGAGTGGATGCAAAACAATACCAGCCTGTGTGGTCTACATTCTCAGAGGAACATTTTCTCCGTCATCGTCCAGAAGAAATTGCTTGGCATAGCCGTGTATTGGCGCTCAACAAAAATAATAATGATATCCAAGTAGACATAAATAACGAGGTAGCAGAAGGGTGGACAGCTATCATGGTTTACGCCCCTAAAAAGCTGCAATCGTTTACTCACATCACAGCGATCATAGATGCCATGGGTTTGAGCATTGTGGACGCACGCATTGTTCCAACAACAGGAAGCGAAAGCCTGGATACCTATTTTGTTTTAGAGAACGATGGAAACCCTGTAGTAGACGAACGGAGAACTGGAGAAATCAAATCCAGACTGCTTCGAGCTCTAACTACTGGAAACGATCAGATACCTAAAATAGATCGGCGAGTACCCCGTCAGATACGAATGTTTTCGACAGAAATAAAAGTCAGTATTTCTCAGGATCTCCCTAACAAGCGGACCGTTTGCGAGTTGATCGCTGGCGACCGCCCAGGACTTCTGTTCCAAGTAGGAAAGATTTTCTCTGCTGAGAATGTAAAATTACAGAACGCCAAAATAGCAACCGTGGGCGAACGAGCCGAGGATGTTTTTTTTATTACCAACTCCCAGAGCAAGCCTCTAGATGAACAAGCAAGCCAAGATTTGGCAAATACTATCAAGGCAACTCTCTCGAATCCCGAAATCACATAAATGAATATCTGAGCCAACTACCTTGTGAAAATTTTACAGAGGCAACCATAATACAAAAAGCTAAGGAAAATCGTTGACGAGGAAATGACATGTCTGACCTGATAAGTACAATTGAATCAGCTTGGAAGGAACGTAACGAGCTAACGCAAAATAGAGTTGAACCCTCCGTGCAGCATGCTATCGAAGAGGCTATTGACCAGCTAGACTCCGGTCAAGTGCGCGTTGCAAGCTGCGAAAATGGGCAATGGATAGTGAATGAGTGGCTCAAAAAAGCTGTACTTCTCTACATGCTCACTAAAAAAAATCAACTGATTGAGGCAGGCTATACCCGGTTTTTCGACAAGATACCCTTAAAATATGAAAACTACGATGCAGCCGTATTTGCCGAATCCGGCACACGTGTGGTCCCCGACGCTCTAGTGCGTCGAGGAGCTTACATTGCCTCAGATGTAGTGCTTATGCCCTCCTTCGTTAACATCGGAGCATATGTAGACCAAGGCACCATGGTAGATACTTGGGCCACTGTGGGCAGCTGCGCTCAAATTGGCAAAAATGTCCATCTCTCTGGTGGTGCCGGTATCGGCGGTGTTCTAGAGCCGCTGCAAGCTACGCCGACCATTGTCGAAGATAATTGCTTCATCGGCGCACGATCAGAAATCGTGGAGGGTGTAGTGGTAGAGAGAGGTAGCGTCATCGCCATGGGCGTCTATATCGGTCAAAGCACTCGTATCTATGACCGCTCCACCGGCAAAATCAGCTACGGACGTGTGCCAGCTGGCTCTGTAGTCGTTCCTGGAACCCTACCCTCAGATGACGAAAAGTATAGTCTCTACTGCGCCGTGATCGTCAAACAGGTCGACGAACAAACCCGCGCCAAAACCAGTCTGAACGAGTTGCTGCGCCCATCGTAAGAATAGAAACTACAAGCGGCAAAGCCACAGCGGTTCTGCGAAAATATAGTCACATCGTCCAATAACTAGTATCTAAAGTTGATATCCGCCTGCAGTCGGTTGTAGTCGCGTTCGTTACCAGCAGCCCTACCGCGATCACCAATGATGTATCTTGTTGCCAAATTCCACCCTCCCGAGAATGTATAACCTGCTCTAAGAGTGTGGCCGCTGCCATCACTTGTCCCCCCTGCGAAATCCGAATCTGTAAAGGCACCCACAACCGCATTGGCCTCAAGATCCTGATAGAGATATCCCACAGTCCAGCCTCCAAGTGCTGAGGCGAAGCGATACGTAACACCGAATGCAAACCCCTTGTTAAACACATCAGCATCCACATTGGTCACGTAATCCAAAAACAAACTCATAGGCTTTCCACCTAAATCAAACTTGAGTTCACCAAACAACTCAACTTCCGAGAATCCAAATAGATAGTTACCATTAGCGTCCAACTGATTGCCCTGACCGTTGCCAGGCGTAAAAATTGGTGCGTACCGTTGAGTATGACTGGTCTTATAATAGCTAGCACCAGCGATAAGATTCGCGCCGTTATTCAGGACCCCTTGATAACCTGCCTGGAGCCCAAACAGTACTGAGTCGGAACCATCGGGGCGCTCCTCAACCCAAAATGCAGAAGCATTCCCGAAAAAAGTACCCGAGCTGTATTTGAGCGCCAACCCCTCTGGGCGAATATCACTGTCATAAATCAGATGGTAACCGGCAGGCCGAAAAAAGGGATTAGACATCTTTCCGCCCATGAGATTCATGGTGTCTGAAATCCTCCAATCAAAATAAGCAAGATCCATACCGATAGGCTTCCTTGAAAAACCGGAACCCAGCGTCTGATTACCCGAATCGTTGGCAGTACCGCCCGTAGAAAGACCAACCCCCACTGTCACATTCTCGTTCAGGTCGGCCGTTAGATTGGCTCGTGCTCTGATTCGGTGTCGATTTCTAACCGACATGACTTCATCATTAACCGTTTCATGTCGGTAGCGAAGATCCCCTGAAAGGCGGATTTTTTCAGCCCAGGAGCCCGATATCAGCAACGGGGATGGGGTAGCGGCGGTTTGTTCTATCTCAACCCCCTCTCTAACTTCAGGCGTTACCACCATACTCTGCTCGATCTGGGTAAGGCGATCCGTAAGTAGGGCGATCTGCTCCTTGAGCTCGGCAATTTCCTGGGCCTGATCCACCTGCGCATAAAGTGGTACAGCAAAACAACAGAGAATCATCGTAATCGAGAGAATACGTCTCATGTCATGTACTCCAGTTAAAAATCAATCTCCTGTGGACTAATTTGAATCCAATCAAACTTACCCGGCGCTCCCAAAGAAAAATCTGAGGAGGTAGAAGAAAAGAATTGATAACACTGCCCCAGCCGGGATAGTGACTACCCAGGAAACAAAGATCCTACCCACCACACCTAAGTTGATAGCGGTGATACCTCGAGCCATTCCCACGCCAAGCACGGCGCCTACTAGGGTATGTGTCGTAGATACAGGCATACCAGTACCTGATGCAAATACGATAGTAAATGCGGCGGCCAACTCGGCAGAAAATCCACGGGTGGGCGTCAGTGCGGTAATGCGGTCACCGACCGTCGCAATGACGTGACGGCCGAACGTTCCGAGACCTAAAACGATTCCAAAACCCCCAAGCATTAGAACCCAAATCGGAATGGGTGAAGCCTGCTCTATCAGTCCGGTGCGGGCAATGCTGATGACAGCAGCAACCGGGCCGATTGCGTTTGCTACGTCGTTTGAACCGTGCGCAAACGCCATGCTACAAGCGGTGATGACCATGAGCACTGCAAAGACCTTTTCCACCGTAGCAAAATGAAATTCTTGATCTGCCTTCTCGTCTACACGAATTCGTGCCACAAACCATCGCCCACCCAACGCTACGATTGCACCGATCCCGATAGCAATTGTATAACTCTCTAACGTTGTTAATGTGAGCCCAACATGGGTAAGGCCCTTGAATATCGTGATCAGAGCAATCAACGTAACTGTTACAAAGACATAAGCCGGAGCGTAACGCCGTGCGCGCTCGAGGGGATCCGGCCGCACCAGTATTAGCCAGTGAATAGAGTTGTATATGCCGTAAGCAATGATTCCTGCGGTGAGCGGTGAGGCAACCCAACTAGCGACGATAGTCCCCACTTGCCCCCAAGAGACGGACTCGGTACCCAGTGCCACTACCCCGAACCCAACGATCGCACCGATAATGGAGTGGGTGGTTGAAACCGGCCAACCCTTACTCGAAGCAATCAGTAACCACACAGCAGCGGCCATAAGAGCAGCAAGCATTCCAAAAATTAAAAGCTCCGGATCCCCTGCCACGTAGGTAGAGTCAATGATGCCCCTTCGAATGGTCGACGTTACCTCGCCACCCGCAAGAACAGCACCGCTAAATTCGAATACCGCTGCAACCAACAATGCTTGACGGATGGTTATTGCCTTAGACCCAATCGACGTTGCCATTGCATTGGCGACATCGTTAGCACCAATCCCCCATGCCATAAAAAGGCCGAACACTCCCGCTAAAACCAAATACAATACTTGGTCTTCCATTATGGGCTCCTTAGTCTAGTGGGACAGTAGAACCTGAATTCGACGACCAACACGCTCTGCCATATCAGCAATATCTCCAACTAGTTCAATTACTCGATAGAGAAACATCACATTGATAGGCTGGAGATCACCCTCGATCGCAAAAAGCTTTGCGCGAATTTCCACCTGCATGGTATCGGTATCATCCTCGATTGAATCCATATCACCTACCAGTGACTCGACCAACTCTACCTCGGTACCACGAAAGCCGGCCTCATAGAGCTCATCTAGCTCCTGAATGGTACTGCGTGCCTTCTTAGTCGCATCGATATTACGAGAAACAAAGCTCAAAAATTCTTTCTGGATAGGCTCAGGGAGTTCCATGCGCCGTCCTAAAACTAGACCCGAAACGTCTCTGGTTCTGTTCGCAATCTGATCCTGCACCAGCATCAGCTCCAAAAGATCTTCTCGGGGAACCGGCATAAAAAGACTCTTGGGCAACTGTGTCCGAACCTGGCGCTTGAGTTCGTCTGCTTCGTGCTCAAGCCCGACGATTATTTCCCTGCTGGACTGCACCTGATCCCAGTCACCACTTACGACATGCTCGAAAAAGGTGACCAGTTCCTGCGCACAACGGCAAACCGCATCCATATGATCCTGTATCGGACCGACCGGAGAATTCCCAAAAATTTTGCTTACGTAGCTACCCATTTTTCCCCTCGTTAGTAACTATTCGCAGGCATATTCGCGCGCTTTGTACACCACAATCATGCGCCACACAACCCCTAATTTAAAATTATTTTTTTTAACCAAATAATTACTATATTGAAGTGGTTTATGTTGCCAAAATAGTCGCATTTCACAGTAAAATTTGCGCAACTATACTTCACTACTGGCATGTTAAATGTGACTTGTGGGCTATCTTGTTCATTACTCTGGAAACTGAAAAATAACCCCTTAATTAATGGTTAATTAAGTAATAATGGACTCATTTTGAGCATTGAGACTTGCATCGTTCCCGCCGGTGTTAATAATCAATACTTATGGATACTCTAAGCCTCACCCAAGCCTTAATCCGTCGACCATCGGTAAGTCCAGACGACCAAGGCTGCCAGGCCCTAATAGCCGACGCCCTTCAAGATATGGGTTTCAAGGTTGAGCACTTACGTTTTGGACAAGTAGATAATCTCTGGGCCCAGCGCAGTGAAGCAAGGCCACTACTCTGTTTTGCAGGCCACACAGATGTTGTTCCACCAGGGCCGGTTAACGATTGGAAGGTTGACCCTTTTGCAGCTGAGATACTTGACGGGAAGCTCGTCGCGCGTGGTGCCGCCGATATGAAAACGAGCCTTGCCGCAATGATCACAGCGTGCGATCGCTTCGTTCACGCTTATCCAGACCACCTAGGCTCAATTGCTTTTCTAATAACTAGCGATGAGGAAGGTGAGGCTAAAAATGGGACAAAAAAAGTTATGGAGACGCTGGTCCAGCGACAGCAACACATTGATTGGTGTGTAATTGGCGAACCCTCAAGTACAGAAATTTTAGGAGATACTGTACGAATAGGACGAAGAGGAAGCCTGACCGGATTGATGCAGATTCGTGGCACACAAAGCCATGTAGCTTATCCGCCTGAGTCGAAAAATCCCATGCATGCACTTGCACAATTTATTAATGCATTGACTCTTCAGTCCATAGACGAAGGGAATATCGATTTTCCGCCAACAAGCTTTCAAATGGTCAATGTTCACAGCGATGCCAATGCGCCCAATGTCGTACCAGGAGAGCTGAAATGTCGCTTTAATTTTCGCTACTCTACCCAATGGACACACAAAACACTTGCGACACACGTAGAAAAAATCCTTAAGGACCTTCAAACTGATTACACCATTCAGTGGCACTTAGCCGGAGAACCCTTCATCACAAAAAAAGGCCGGCTCGTAACAGCTGTTTGCCAGGCCGTCAAGGAATGCACAGGGCTCGACCCCGAGCTATCTACTAGTGGTGGCACGTCAGATGGACGATTTATTTCTCCGTATGACATAGATGTGGTGGAAGTAGGACCTGTGAACAAGACAATCCATAAAATTAATGAAGAACTGTTGCTAACAGACATCCCAGCACTAGAAGAAATCTATTTCCGAACTGTTGAGCTATTATTAATCGAGGGGAAAAACTAAAAACACTGCGGCCAGACGATAGAGAAACAAATAAAAAAATCCTTATCTCCAGTGGCTCCTGACGTACGTGCCATCCTTTTGGTAATGGCCTTTGACGTATACAGTTTTTGTTATTAGGTATTTTGGCGATGATAGTAACGTGAAAATTCCGAGCAGTTCGCCACCCACATTAATACCCCCAATAGCACAAACCAAATCAGCGCCCAAGAAGGCATGCTTAATCCTAGAAATTGCCACACCACCTCCGCGCACTCACCAGAACCAGTGAACACCATTTTGATAGCTTCAAAGAGAGGAAAAACATCCAGAATGTAGTCCAGCCCGGGTCCACAGGCAGGCACCTCAGTTGCCGGCATGTTTTGAATATAGACATGTCTACCGGCAATAGCAGCGCCCACTAAAGCAGAAGTTACTCCTAGGAAGCCGTATATTTTTGCTCCCCAAGAAAGCGGTGCGTGCAACGCTGCAACAAGACCGATTAAACCAACGCTAATGAAGGAGACTCTCTGGAAAATACAAAGCGGACAAGCCTCTAAACCCATAACGTACTGAGAAAAAAGAGCGTACCCTATTAAACCTACAACAATAAAAAATATTGCAATGTTAGCCCAACGCCTATGTTTTCTAAGACTAATCCTCGGGAAAATCAAGATTTTTTCCTTTGCTGCTTAACATCAACATGAGCACCTGCATTCCATTTTTTAGAGAACCGTGTATCGAACATTCTTACCTTGTATCACGAAAATAACAAATCATTCCACCAGAAGATTACCCTTAATTGATCAGGATCCTTTCCAAGCACTTTCATCCCTTAGGTAAGCCGGCTTAGCCTGTTCGGCGGCCTGAGCCTTACCAGCCACCAAGTCGGCCTTGGCCTGACTAAAAAGATCTCTAGCCCTAGGTCTAAGTCCAGGCAAAACCTGATCAGCTCCACTCAAAAGGGAAGCAAGAGTCTTAGAGTAGGTCTGACAACCACTTCCTACGGCCCCCCAAGGTCTCAATCCCTTCCAGCTAACTACCTGAGGAGCCGTCAGGGACTCTGGTAAACTTGGTACAGAAAGCCCATCCTGTATTTCAAATGCCGCCCAATAGACCTCGCCCATGTGGGCATCCACACAGACTAATACTCGACTTAAACCATGCTCATGGTAGGCCTGTTGAGCTAAAGCAGCCAGACTTGAGATTGGCAGAATAGGCAAGGCAACCGATAGACCTATCCCCTGGGCGATAGCTGTAGCTACCCTTAGGCCTGTGAATGAACCAGGTCCGCGCCCAAAAGCAATTCCGTCGAGATCACTCAAGTTTAGGCTAGCCTCACTTAGTAGCTCTTTAACCAAGGGAAAAAGAAGGCTCGTCTGTGCCCTTGGCGTTTCGATCCAACGCTCAATAATCACGCTACCGCTGAGCACTGCTAATGATCCCCTTTCGCTGGAAGTCTCCAGGGCAAGAAGCTTCATGGTGCCATCGCTCCGAAATCTCTGTCCTGAGCAGTCGAAACCAACTCTGCTGCGAAACTCAGTGCCTCCTCTGCATTCTTGAGCAGTGGAATAGGGGGCAAACTTTCTAAAAAAACACGGCCATAGGGCCTGTCCTGCAACCGGGGGTCACAGAGCACTACTAAACCTTGGTCATGAAAGTCCCTGATGAGACGACCAACACCCTGCTTAAGCGCCAGTACGGCTGAGGGCAGCTGAAATTCTTTAAATGGATCGCCCCCTTTACGACGAATCCCATCAAGCTTTGCTTGGATTAGGGGATCGCCTGGCGCATCAAAAGGCAGCTTATCAATAACCAATAGTCTTAGAGCCGAGCCTCGCACATCCACACCCTGCCAAAAGCTGTTGGTCCCAAGAAGTACCGCATTACCACTACTGCGAAACTCATCCAAAATCCACGTCCTCGAGCCTTGCCCCTGAACAAGTAATGGAAAATCTAGGTAGGACTGACTCTTTATCCAAGCATGCGCCTCATTTAAAGCCCTGTAGCTTGTAAATAATAAAAAGGCGCCACCACCGGTAGCCTCGACTATAGGCCAAATCTCATGAAACATCTGAGGGATGAAAGTTGCCTCTGCCGGGACAGGCAAGCCCTTGGGTAAATAAAGTCTGGTATTGCGCTCGTAGTCAAATGGACTCGGAAGTAAACAAGTGTGGGCATCAGATATACCCACACGATCTAGAAAATGATTGAAGTTGCTACCTACCGCCAAGGTGGCCGAGGTAAAAACCCATCTACCTCCCTGTGCCTGAATACGCTCACCCAGGGCATTCCCAATATTCATAGGTGTACAGTGTAATATCAGGTTGCGTGAATGGATTTCTACCCAACGCAAATTGATTTCCGCATCAGCATTTTCGAATGTTTCGAGCCTTGCAATTAAATCCTGAACCCGCTCATAACAGCGTGCAAGACCGGCGCTTATCTCTCTAACAACTTCTAAAGTTTTACCTAAACTTTGCAGATAGCTCTGCCACTGAGAAATGCCCAATTTGAGGGGCTCCGGACAATCAACCCAAGACCGACGGCCTTTAAATTCTCCATTTTTTGAATAAGTGTCGGCAGTAACATGAATCAGTTCATCCGCCTTCAATTCCACTTCACGGGCCAACCCTTTAAGGCGCGCCTCAGCTAATATGTCTGCAGAGAGATGCTGAAGTTCGCGGATACTTAGCGAAGTGTCAAAAAACTGCTGGGCCACCTCTGGAAAGTGATGAGCCTCGTCAACAATGACGATATCTGCAGCCGGAAGCAGGTCACCGAAGCCAGTCTCTTTCAGGCTCAGATCTGCCAACAGAAGATGATGATTGACGACCACAAGCTGGGCTGCCTGAGCTTGGCGGCGGGCCTTGACGACAAAACATTCGTCATAATAATCACAGCTCAAGCCAAGGCAATTATCCACAGTAGATGTAACAGAGCCCCTGGAAACAATACCCTCAGGATATTTTTTTAGTTCCGCAAGATCTCCGCTTCTAGTGGTCCTAGCCCATTGCGCAATATCAACCAACTTATTAACAACCTTGGTGCTTTTACTACCTCCTGTACGGTTCACTTCAAGACGATGCCAGCACAAGTAATTGTTGCGTCCCTTTAAAACAGATACCTCCACTGGCCGCCCGACAGCGGCGCCCAGCATAGGAAGATCCCGATCATAAAGCTGATCCTGTAAGGTGTGGGTGCCCGTAGAGATAATGGCGCGCTTACCGGAAAGCAGCACCGGAATCAGGTAGGCGAAAGTTTTACCGATTCCAGTACCAGCCTCAATAACCAAGTGGCCATCACTCGCAAGAAGTCTGCTGACCAATGAAGCCATATCTTGCTGTGCTTGCCGATGGGTAAAACCTGGAAAAGAATTAGCGAGCAACCCGCTTGGGCTGAAAATCTCTGCGTCATTCTGCATAAGACCAACTATAACTTGAATTACACCAACAACCGAAGATCAAAACATGCCTCGGGCAAAAAACAAAGCAGAACTTGTGCCGCTCCTTTACCACGGAAAAGCGATAACTCTCAAAAGAACTTGGAGGTTTTTTTATAATCGCTATACTAGGCGCCCTGCTAACAAAACGGTCTCGCAGGAGCCCCCATGACGACTCGATTGAGTGCCCTCAGCGACTGGGTCGCTGAAATAGCTAAGCATACTCAGCCAGATAATATTTATTGGTGCCAAGGCACTGACCGCGAATATGAGGACCTAGTCAGGCAGATGCTGGAGAGCAATGATCTGATCGAACTCAACCAAGAGCGCTACCCCCGTTGCTATCTACACCGGTCAAATCCTACTGATGTAGCCAGAGTAGAGCACCTCACTTACATATGCTCAAAAAACAAACAGGATGCCGGCCCTAACAATAACTGGATGGCCCCAGAAGCGGCTAAGAAGATGATGCAAAATTTCTTTAAAGGCTGCATGAGAGGACGTACCCTTTACGTTATTCCTTATTGCATGGGCCCACTAGACTCTCCTTATGCCCGATGCGGCGTTGAGATCACTGATAGCGCATACGTAGCAGCAAATATGTACCTCATGACCCGAATGGGCGCTGATGCACTAAAGCGAATTGAAAAAGACGGCAGCTTCATCAAGGGAGTTCATTCCATCGGCGAACTAGACCCTGAGCGCCGCTATATCATGCATTTTCCTGATGAACTTTTAATCATGAGCTACGGCTCTGGCTATGGAGGAAATGCGTTACTCGGAAAGAAATGCCACGCCTTACGGATTGCTAGCCACCAGGCGCGTACTGAAGGTTGGCTGGCGGAACATATGCTAATTGTCGGTCTCGAGAATCCGGACGGGGAAACCCATTATCTAGCGTGTGCCTTTCCCTCGGCCTGTGGTAAAACAAACCTGGCTATGCTGATTCCCCCAGAAAGCCTGGCGGGTTGGAAAATTTGGACACTCGGTGATGATATCGCATGGATGCATCTCGATGAGCAGGGCCAACTCAGGGCTATCAATCCTGAGGCGGGTCTGTTCGGTGTAGTTCCGGGCACCAATCTCAACACCAATCCAAATGCTTACAAAATGATCCAAGCAGAAACTATCTTTACAAATGTTGCTGTAACTAAAGAAAATGACCCATGGTGGGAGGATAAAAACGTGGGAGAGCCTGCTGTTGATTGGCGGGGTAATCTCTACGACCCGAAAACTGGGGCAGCTGCACACCCTAATTCTCGCTTTACCGTATCAGCAAAGCACAACCCCAGCTACTCTAAACTAGCCGAAGCTCCAGAGGGTGTTCCAATATCAGCCCTAGTATTTGGGGGTCGACGGCGAGAATTGGCTCCGCTTATCTATCAAGCTAAAGACTGGGCCCATGGGGTACTGGTAGGAGCCAGCGTTGCTTCTGAAACTACGGCTGCAGCAGCCGGAGAGGTTGGCGTGGTACGTCGAGACCCCATGGCCATGAAACCCTTCTGCGGATATAACTTTGCTGACTACTGGGCCCATTGGCTAAGCTTCTCTGATCGCTCAAGCTCCTTGCCAAATATTTTTCATGTTAACTGGTTTAGACGGGATACCCAGGGAAATTTTCTTTGGCCTGGTTTTGGCGAAAACCTGCGGGTGCTGCGCTGGATTATTGAGCGCTGCGAAAAGCGGGTGGATGCAGTGGAATCACCTATTGGCTACCTTCCAAAGTTAGAGGATATAGACTGTACTGGATTGGATCTGAACAAGGATACTGTAGAGCAGCTACTAACTGTGAACCTAGAGCAATGGCGCATAGAAATGCGGCACATTAGAGAGTATCTGGATGAATTTGGAGAGAGAGTACCAGAGCAGTTGCTCGCTGAGCACGATAAAATCACCCAATCCTTATCTTAGGAAAACGAACAACGCGATACGCCGTCATGTTGTCCCCGAAATAATTCATAAAAGAATTCTATTTTTCCCCAACTATATAGGCAATCCAAGCTGGGTCTGCCTCGCCGGTGCTATCTTCATGAAATTCCCCCGTTCCTTCTCCCTCGTCATCCTCATCTTCCCAGTATACCCGTACATTTGAGAAACCTGCTTCCTCCATCACTTCACGAAGTTCCGGCAAAGTCCAAAGCCTCCAGTCGTATGTGAATGCTTCCTTAATCCTTGAGCCATCTTTAAATTTAAAATGTATGTGACAAGTCATACCTGCAGTAACTGGCTCAAAACTAGCCTGATCCCAAATGTATGTAAACCCTTTGCATTTCGTCTTTTCCTTTTGCTCTTCATAAGCTTCGGAGCCACCATAGGCATCAACAAAAAAAAGCCCATCCGACTTTAATGCACTATGTACTCTAG
>Ga0315336_1004440_pt1 | contig 16650 bp, 11 predicted proteins | sample ASW5metaG_FD_204512 | JGI IMG/M metagenome (GOLD analysis project Ga0315336, IMG submission 204512) | Ammonia-oxidizing marine archaeal communities from Monterey Bay, California, United States - ASW #5 | ecosystem: Environmental > Aquatic > Marine > Intertidal zone | place: USA: California...
CCGCACCGGCGAAGATAGGAGGATCCAACCTGAAAGCGGTGCGAAGACCGTTGCAGCGCAGCCGCGACTCGGCTATGCTGGCCTTGCCGGGATGGCCAAAATGGAAATTCTGGATTCAGGTACTTGATGACGATGATGGCCCTCGTCGCGTTCGGTGCGGTGCTGATGGAAACGCCGGCGCGGGTCGTCGCTTGGCCGGGCATCTCGGTTACCGCCGCCGGTTTGCTGGTCAGCGCACTGGCAGGCGCATTCTACTATCACCACGGCGCGTGGGGCGCGGTGGAAATGGCAGGTAAGCCTTCGGAAGCTTTACAGGACCATGTCGAAGCGCTGCGGCTCGACACCGAATACGTTACGTGCCTCGTCCGGTTCGGCCGAGTGTTCTTCGGTTTAGGTATGACGGTGCTGGCCCTGGGACTGCTCAAGTGGGACATCCTACCGAACTGGTTGGCGCTGAGCACCGGTCTGCTCGGCATCGCCGCGATGGCCTTGACGATGGGACTCCCTGACAACCTGGAGTACTATCTACCCGTGTTCCACCTCAACGCGCTGTGGTTCGTCGCGGCGGGTATTGTCATGGGCCGATCGGGACTTCGGATCGAAACCCAGGAATCCTGAGGTGGAACACCCACCCGACATTCGGTGCTACATAGGCCGACCGGCTGAGTGCACCGCCTTTTTCGCGGCGCGTGCTTGCAGATCTTTCCATTCGGCGCTGCCGTTGTCGAGCACGCTTTCCAGATAAACCCCTTTCGGGTACACAGGCAGCCGGCCGGCCATGAAGTCGGTCCAATACTGGCGCATATGCGTGTAGTAGCTGGTTGTGCCGGAAGGCCAACGGATCGCCAGTAGTTGCCCCGGATAGGGATTGGGCCGCTCCTTAAGCGGCTCGACACGGAAGCGCTCCACGGCATCCTTATCGAGATCGACGCCGAGCCCGGGGCCTTCCGGGACAGGGGCCGCACCGTTCGCAACTTCCATGCCGGGCGTAATCATCTGATGCGTATAGAGCTGATGGCAGTTCACCGAGGGCCAACGTGCGTGGCTGAGCACAGCGCCGTGGTGTAGCGCGAACGTAGCGGTAATCCCGGTACCTACAAGCTGCAGCCAGAATGGTTTCGACGCCGCCGCGGCCACCGTGGCATTGTTCTTCACACGGCCCACCGTGCCCCCAATTACAAAACCGTCACAAACCTCTTCCCGAAGCGCCGTCATGATCGGCGGGCTCCCGAAGTGATGGGCGATGGGAATCGTCGTGCGTTTGCACAGCAGCTTGTTGCCTTCGACGTCGCCCTGGGGAATCGGCGATTCCCAAATCGCGATGTGGTGATACTTCTCCATCATCGTGCAGTAACGAACGGCATTCGTCGTATCAAGCAACGATGCGTTGAAGTCGAAATCGATCTTAAAGTGATCGGGCAGCGTGGGCGTAAGCGTCGCGCACTGGTCGTCGAGATCGAACCACGGGCGGGCTTTGGTCTTGAAATCGGTATAGCCCGCCGCAGCGGCGTCTTTACATTCGGACACCCAGTCCTTGCCGGGCATATCGATCGCCCACCAGCTCACAAACGGCCGGTCGCGGTGTTTGTTGCCGAGCAGGCGGTAGATCGACACATCGTTGACCTTGCCGACCGCGTCGAACAAGGCCTGCTGCAATCCGTTGCCGAGCGAGTCATCCCACATCACCTCGGCGGCCCTCTTCCCCATCACTCGGCCGATCGTCTCGTCTTCCAGAGGCCGTCCACCGTAGTAGACCATCGCCTCTCCGAAGCCGACGACGCCACAGGCCAAGGTGACCTGACAGATCTCGAAGTAACGCCAGTGATACAACTCGCGCTTCATGTTGCGGTCCGGGACGGGCCTGAAGGGCACCTCGACCCAGGTCCGGTCGACCTTCTTGATCGACGTGTCGAGCAACCCGTTCATCTTCGGAGTGGCGGCGGCTTGCAGCGCCGGCCGGGCCGCTGTGAAACCGGCGGCCAATGCGCCGGCCCCCGTGGCAAGAAGTGCTTGGCGTCGGGAAAGCTTGCTTTTCATCAGTGTCTCCAGGCACGGGGATCCATTGCGCCACCTACTTCCGTATTGAGAAGCAAGGTAGCACAACGAAACGCCAGGTCGCTCTTCTGATTCGGTTCCTTAGTAGCCGACACTCTTGTCGACCAGATTCACCAGCGGCTTGCCGTGAGCGAATCGCCCGACGTTGTCGACCATCACACCCAGCCGGCGGCCGTTTGCGCCTTCGGAAAGCGACGCCATATGCGGCGTGATGATCACGTTCTTGAACCGCCACAGCGCGTGATCCTTGGGCAGTGGCTCGGGACGGGTAACGTCGAGTCCCACGCCGAGCAACTTGCCGCTGTCGAGTATTTTGACGAGCGCCTCGCGATCATAGAGGCCGCCTCTCGATATCACGACGAAGTACGCGTCGTCTTTCATGAGGTCGAACTGTCGGGCGCCGATCATGTTCTCGCTCTCGGGAGTCCAAGGAGCAGCGACGAAAACAGCGTCCGCTTTAGGCAGTACGCTGTCAATCTCGTCCGGCTTGACGATGGTCGGCACGAAGTTCGATACCGGCATGTCCCGAGGGTCAACGCCGATCACCTCAATTCCAAAGCCGTGTAGGCGCTGCGCGATCTGTGTGCCGATACCGCCGACTCCGACGACAACGGCAGTCATGCCCTGCAACTCGCGAACCGTCTTGGGTGCTTGGGAGCGCGGCTTCCATGACTGCGTCTGCATGTCGGTGATATACATTTGCAGCCCCCGTGCAAGGGCGAGGAAGAGTGCCAGGGCGTGGTCGGCGACAGAGGGCCCTTGCACAACCTTGCAGTTCGTGAGCGCGACGTCGCTCTCTCGGAACTCCGGCCAGAAGGCATACGCCTCGACGCCGGCGCTGGTCGACTGTACCCATTCCAAGTTCTTGGCTTTTGCGAACTGGTCTTTGTTGATCCCGCCCAGGACTCCGTGGACGTCGGCGATGAGCCGGTCGAACTCTTCCTGTGAGCGTGCAACGATGATGTCCGCGCGGTCGCCGGCGGCCTTCCTGTACAGGGCCACGGCTTCATCGTTGGACGTAAACGAACTGCCACCGCGAACGAGGATCTTCTTGTCAGCGGCGGAAAGGCACGCGACGGCGAGAAGGAGCAGAACCAGGGTCTTCTTCATGAGGGGTCTCCAGATGATCGTCGAATACGCAGGGAAGCATAGCACTTGCCGTTCGACTTCGGAACCGGACAAGCCGGCAGAGCCGAGATTCTGGTTGTTGGGCTTTGCGGTCTCTTAGGGTGTGAGATCGGTAGGAGCGTCGGACCGCGGTTCGGTGGAGGCCGGCGGCCTGGCATCCATCTCTTGCTGCAACTCTTCGAATTCCTCGGGCGAAAGCTGCACCGAGAGCCGAACCGCGTTGCCTGTCTCGGTGACCTCGGCGGACTCGCCAAAGTTGCGGTGATAGCGGCGCAGTAGCACACTCAACTGCGTTTCTTCATCTACCGGCGTTCCCATCTGGACGATGGACCGGATCAGCTCAGCCAGACGCGAGGCATCCTCCGGCGTGGCCGCGACGAACTCTTCGTGCGACTCAATCCAACCGTCAACCCAGCGTAACGTCGAATAGGCATGATCCACAAGAACCTCAAGCCGATCGGCCACGGCCCTCGGCCCGTCAGGCGCATAGGGATACTTCGGAGGCATGACCCAGGTCGCGGTCAACGTGCGTTCTCGTAGCGCAGTCAGCGTTGTTCGCACACGGAGCGGTAGGCGCGCGACTTTGTTTGAGCGGAACAATTCGAGCGCCGCCTCCACCGGGTCCGCATCCCCCAAAATCAACACAACCCCGCCCAAGATCGCCGTCCTGCGGCCTTTTTCCTCGGGGAAATGGAGAATGTCGACGTCCCTAATCCGTTCGATCCGGTCGGACCGCACCGCGCGGCCCCGCAGCACAAAAGGGTCCACATGCAGGATGTAGAGGCCGAAGCCCTCTTCTTCATCCTCCGGGATACCGAAAACCGAGACGACTTCCCGAACCGCCTCGATCGGATACTCTTCACCAAACGGATGATCCGGCCAACGGTTTTCCAAAGGCGTGCCGCGAAACTGCCGCGGCTTCTCGATCGTCACGATGCGGCTATCGGGTGGAACGAGATCGAGCAAGTCGACATCGGCCGCTGGGCCGGAAGCCGCAAGGCTGAATAGAAGGATGAGAAAAACGATAGGCACGGGGTGAGCCGCTAAATGAGCCGCTAAAGATAATACGTGCGGGACAGCGCTTTGGGTGCGCGCGAACTTGGCGTCCGGCGGCTCAATGCCGCGAACTCCGATCAAACTTCCAGCTCGCCGCGAACAATTGTCACGGCCTGGCCGCCCAGGTAAACACGTTCGCCGGCGACACGGACACGCAGTTCCCCGCCCCGAGCCGACGCCTGATACGTAAGGAACGTGTCCTTTTCGAGACGTTGCTGCCAGTAGGGACCGAGGCAGCAGTGCGAGGACCCCGTCACGGGGTCTTCGTCGATGCCGGCGGCCGGCCCGAAAAAGCGTGAGATGAAATCGTACGGAGCCGCCGATCGGCTGGTGACCACGATGCCGCGCGCGTCTACCTCCTTCAGCTCACGCAGATTCGGGCGGAGATTGCGGACGGTCTCTTCGTTCGCCACTTCCACGATGAAATCGAACTGATTCTTACCCACGTAGATGTACTCGTTGTCGGCGCCAAGGCCGTGCAGTAACTCGGGCGGCGGGATGACTTCGGTCTCCGCCGTGGCTGGGAAGTTCAACTCGATCCAGTCGCCGTCCTTGCGCGCGGCCAACAGTCCACTATGTGTTTGAAAGTGGAGTTCGTCGTCAGTGGCATGGCCTTCGTGATTCCACAGCACGTGAGCGCTTGCCAACGTAGCGTGCCCACAAAGCGCGACCTCCACGGTCGGGGTGAACCAGCGTAGGCCGTAGCCATCGTCGCTCGGCGTCAGAAAGGCGGTTTCCGACAGATGCATCTCGCGCGCCACGTTCTGCATCCATTCGTCTTCGCGTGGTTCGGACAGCAGGCAGATCGCCGCCGGGTTTCCGGCGAACGCCTTCGAAGTAAAGGCATCAACGTGGTAGAGACGAGTTTTCATAGAGAAATCCGGCGGTCCCAGGCCGGAAGAAACAAGTCCTTACTTATAGCGCAGACGCATCCCCGGAGCGCCCACTGTCACCAACCTCAACGTACCGCCAAGCTCTACCGAGAAACCACTCCCCATCTCGATCGAGCTACCGGCCCTCAAAGTAAGATTGCCAGTCGTATCGACGGCGTAGGCCGGCCCAGCGGTGATCGAAACGCAAGCATCATGCGTCTCCGAGCCGGTCACCGTGTCGTTCATGAGGGACACGTCGTTGGGGGAAGAGCAGGTGGCGGAGAACATAGCCGTGTAGGTGGTGTCGACGGCGGGCGTCGTCACCGTGTGTTTGGCCGCGCCGCCGTCCGACCACGATTGAAAAGAGAACGTCCACGGGCCCACGTTCTGGGGCGAAGGGGCGCCGATGGTACGCGGTAAACCGACGACCGAATCTTGGCTGAAGGGTGTTTGCGCCGCCTGCTGATAAAACTCGAGTTCCAGGTCAAAACCGGCCGGGGCGGCCGCCAACGTCAACTGCGAGACGGCGGGTAGCAGGTCGATAGAAGTGGACGACGAGAGTTCCGCCGCCGCGCCCAGTGGATCACCGCTGTCGGTGGCCGTTAGATGAACCCGATAAAAGACGTCGGTCGAATCCTCCCCGGAGGTCGGTATCGTGAATTGGCCCGCACCGATGCCGGTGATCGGCCCCAGAAACGGATGCGTGTGGGTGTCGTGGTGGAAAACTACCGTCCACGAGAGTCGTGCGTTCGCAAGACTCCCGTCCTCCGGGTCGCTGCCACTACTCGAAAAGGAGATCGTTTCTCCGGCGCTGTATTCGGTTTCGTGCGCCGGGCTGCCGATGACGACCGCGGGGCTGCGATTGCCGACGACGATTCTGAGCGGCACAGCCGTGTCCTCCGAATTGACCTCTCCCTGCTGATCGTCGACCGTCAGCACCACATCGTAGATGCCGCTGGCGGTGTAGAGGTGGCTCGGGTCGGCATCGCTGCTCCCAGGACCATGATCGAAATCCCACGAATAAAGCAGCGGATCGAGGTCGGGATCGCTCGACCCGGAACCAGTGAACTGGACGTTGAGATTGGGGAGACCGGAGACGGGAGTGGCGGAGGTTCGCGCCTTGGGTTGGCCGTTGGTTCCGCCCACATAGCAAACCTCACGTACTCCATCGCCTGTTGTCCCCACCCATGTCAGTCAACCGTCGGGAGAGACCACAATGTCGACGACCCCGTTGGCGTCCGGAACGAACATCTCAACGTCCACGAGCGCGCCGGTCGGCGTGATCCGACCGCGGCGGATCCAGTCGTCCACGTAGTCGCCAAAGAAATAGAAGCCCCTATACTCCTCGGGGAAGGCATCTTGGTCATAGACCGGGCCGCCGGTAATCGAGTTGCCGGAAACCGGTGGGGTCTCGCTGCCATGGCCATACGCGAAGATGGGAGCGGTCACCGAGCCAGCCGCTGGAGCCCGGTTACATGTACGGAACGGCGCCGACCCTTCAAAGCAGGGGTAGCCGTAGTCGGCACCGGCAAGCCCTACGTAGACCGCTTCCCAAGTTCCCTCACCAACATCGGCAATGACCGGAGCTCCCGACTCGGTGTCGATACCGAATCGAAACGGGTTGCGCAGGCCCCAGGCCCAGATCTCAGTCCGGACCCCTTGCTGCCCGACGAACAGGTTGTCGCCCGGGATCGAGCCATCAGGATTGATGCGAAGAATCTTGCCGCGCAAATCGCCGAGATCACGGGATAGCGGGTTGCCTGCGGCGTCGGTGTCGTTGTCACCGACCGAGATCAACAGAGTCCCATCCGGGGAGAAGCGCACCGTGCCGCCGTTGTGGTTGGTTGCGCTGTTGAGGGCGGGTCCTTCCAAGATCACCGACTCGCCGGAAAGTGTGAGACCACTCTCGATGAAGCGGGAGATACGCATCCTTGACGCTGCAGACTCGCCAAAGAGACTGCATGTGCCTCTCGCGGCGATGCGACGGATGTAAAAGAGAAAGACGTGGAGGCTGGTAGCAAAGTCGGGGGCAAAGGCAATTCCGAGAAGGCCTCGCTCGCCCCTGCCGTCGACACAGTCGAGGGTGAGCGCCGTGCTCACGGCGCCCGAGACGGCGTGACGCACTCGCACCCGCGCGGTTCCTGTACTCGTGCCGGTGCCTTTCTCTAGCACCCACAGGTTTCCCGTCCCCGGCTCGTAGGCAACCGCCGTGGGTCCGGCGGCTCCGTTCAAGGAGTCGCTCGATATCACCTGGGTCTCGGCGAAGCCCGGAGGGGGGTGCCGGCCGAAACAGTAAGCTCACAACAAACGAGCGCCAGCGTCAGGAAACTCCAAGCAAACGCCATTGCGAACGGATGTTGAATGCGAGACAAGCAGAGCACGGTGGGCTTATCCATGCAATTAATCGTACCCTTGGCCAAGGGAAGCGCTGGTGAAGAAGATCACAGCGCGCTCGGCTACCACCATATCAGGGAAGTCCACTATAGACGGGATCTCTTGTTGACGCTAGTCTCTGCCCCAACCTGCGGATCCGCTCCATCAGATCGCCGCAACGGCTGGGGTTCTTAGCGTAAACCGCCTCGACGGCACGCCGGAATGCCTCAGGGCATTGATCTTTTGACCTCAGACCTGGCCCAATGCAGGGTCACGGTTGTTTCGGCGACGTAAGTTACGCTGCCCGGCAACGCCTTGGACTTGTCTAGCTAGGCAGCTTCACCCGGAAATGCGGCGCGAGCGCCTCCAAGTTGTGCTCAATCTCCGCGACCGCCTCTTTCGACCACGTGTGGTCGCCATGCCGCGATTTGGTGGTCTTGAATATTCCTCGGCGCTTGAACATATAGTTGCGAACTCCAGGTATGTGGGCATCGAGGTTGATCACCAACATCAGCTTGCTGAACAGATCGCGGATCTCGTCCCGCTTACCCTTCAGGTGCAACTCCCAAAGCTGCGCATAGATGTCGGAATACATGGCGCCGGGCATCGTACCGTCGAATCCGTAGCGCATCTCGTAAGGCCAGCCGCGCCCGGCAGCCCCGCTGAAAACGCTCTTGATCACTTTGGGCCGATGCTTTGATAACTCGATGAGGCGAGGAACCACCGGCTTGAACTCCTCTTTGACGTAGCCGAAGTTGGGATACTGCTTCGCCATCTCGACAATGAACTCGACCGTCGGCTCGACGTCGGGAGCGCCCCCCGTCGTCTGGATAAAGACCGGCCGTTTCGCCAGCTTACACAGCGCGCCGTAGTAGGCCCGGTAATCATCAAGCGACTTAGCCTCTTTCGGAGGCATGGCAATCAACGCGTCGGGTTCGAGCTTCTCGGCGCGGCGCGCGAATTCGAGCATCTCGTCGATGTTGGCCGCCTGAACACCCAAAACCATCGCCGGCTTCTTGCCTTTGGCGGCCTTGGCGAGCGTCTCCATGCCCTGGAAGCGCTCCTCTTTCTTGAGATTCGGATACTCGCTCGCGAACTGCGGCCACACCATGCCCTGCACGCCGCAGCGATCGAGGAAATCCACCTCGCCCGCAAGGTCCTCGTAGTCGACCTCCTTTGCGTCGGTATAGGGGGTCGCCATGATGATGAACGCGCCCCTCATTGATTTGCCGGCGGCTCCGGACAGACGAACGGATGAGCCCAGAGCAGCGGCGCCCATCATGGTCATCAAACGGCGGCGGGAGTAGAGCGAGGTCATCTTAGAGTTCCTCCTGGATAGGCAGATCGCGATTGGCGAGCCAATTATACCCAAAGCTCGCGTGTCGTCCGGTTCAAGCCACCGACTGGTCGTGTCTCGGTTTGCCCCACTTCAAGCTGCTTTCGAAATGCCGATGGGGTCATCAGGTGATCTCCCGAGCGATGAGGGCTCGACATTCCCCAACCGCCTTCAGGCGGTTTCCGCGCGAAGCGCGTGTAGGCCGGCCATTGATGGCCGGTTTCCGCTTCCTCACACCAGCGCCAGGGAGCTTTAGCGTCCTTCCCCGGTACAGGCTTCAGTCGCTCAGTGAAACGCTTGCTGATTCGCGGTTCGGCTAACGGGAATCAAACTGAGACACTACCCACCGGCTTTCTACTGCCCAGATCTATACTGCCCAGATCTATACTGATAGTTCCTTGCCGCGTGGATCGACCCCAACGTCGGCGTCCGGGAGCAACTTTGATGGACCAGGAAGTCCAAGACGAGAATTCAACAAGGGGATTGGTCGTGGAGGCCAAGAACGAGCTGGGCGTCTTGCATCAGCTCACCGGGATCATTGCGCGCGCCGGCGGTGATATTACCTGGGTCGCGATTCTCGACAGCCGCAAGCCGATCGAGACCGTCTTCTTCGAGATCGGCGGCGTTGACGATCTCGACCCCATCATCGAGCAATTGAAGGAACTGCCCCAGGTCGTCCACGTCGCGGAGGAGCGCACACTCAAACGCGTCTTCGGCAAGCGCCTGATCATCATCGGCGGCGGCGCGCAGGTCGGGCAGGTCGCAGTCGGTGCCGTGGCCGAAGCCGACCGCCACAACCTTCGGGGCGAACGCATCTCGGTGGACACGATTCCCTTAGTCGGAGAAAAGGCGATCGGGGAGGCCGTCAAGGCTGTGGCGCGGCTGCCCCGTGCCCGGGCCCTCGTTTTGGCAGGCGCCCTGATGGGCGGCGAAATCGAACTCGCCGTCCGCGAAGTGCGCAAGAAGGGCCTCCTCGTCATTTGTCTCAACATGGCGGGCAGCGTTCCCGAGGCCGCCGACCTCGTCGTAACGGACCCGATCCAGGCCGGTGTCATGGCCGTCATGGCCATTGCCGACACCGCGTCATTCGACGCCCGCCGCTTAACCCGCAAGATCTTCTAACCCCGACGCATAGATCAAGCGGACTAAGTATTCTCAATCCAATCCAATCTTTGGTACTACGGTCTTAGCCTTCATTCCGTCCGGAAGAGGCGGTTCCGTAAGAGTATTCGCTCAGGCTAAAGCCGACAATTGCCGGGTTCCTTGGTGCCCTCATCGCTTCTGCTAATGATCCTCAGGTTCCATCACGCCACGGGAGAATCATGGAAGCCACAGCCGTCCAAGCCACAGTCGAAACCTAACCCGAACTCAAAAAGTTTGTTCCCCCTTCGCCAAACTCATTGGAGGAAGCCGGACTCTCCGAGGGCCTGATAGAGCAGTTAGTCCTTAAGAACCTCTACTTCCGAGGAGAGATCGTAGGCCGTGATCTAGGGAAAGCGCTCGGACTGAACTTCAGCACCATCGAGCCCGTCATCGACTTCCTCAAACGCTCCCGGCTGGTCAAGGTCAAGAGGTCATCAGGGATCGGCACCGTTTCCTCATCCTTAGGACTTTCCGACCAAGGACGTACACGCGCGAAGGAATACCTGGAAACCAATCAGTTGGTGGGGCCGGCTCCCGTACCCCTCGATCAATACGTTGAGGCGGTCCAAAGGCAAAGAATCAAGAGCGGTTGGGCGACACAGGAGAAGCTGCGCGAGGCGCTCAAGCACGTCGTGATCTCCGACGACTACCTCACGAAGATCGGCCCGGCGCTCAATTCCTTCCGCTCGATGTTGCTATACGGCAAGCCCGGCAACGGCAAGACCTATCTGGCCCAGCAACTCGTGCACATGGAGGCCGAGGCAGTCTACATCCCCTACGTGGTCGAGGCGGAGGGGCAGTTCATCAAGGTCTTCGATTCGCTTTACCATCACCGGATCGAATCAGAGTCCTCGGTTTTTCAGCTCACCGAGGAACCCACATTCGATCAGCGCTGGGCAAAGTGTAAACGGCCCTTTATCACAACGGGCGGCGAGCTTACTCTCAACATGCTCGACCTAATGTATATCCCAACCGCCAAGATCTACGACGCGCCCTATCAAATGAAGGCGAACAACGGCATCTACCTGGTTGATGATTTCGGCCGACAACAGATCACGCCGGCTGAACTACTCAACCGCTGGATCTATCCACTCGATGGCGCTGTCGATTATCTGCGCTTCCAGACAGGCACAAAAATTCAGGTGCCGTTCGAGTGTTTCCTAATCTTCTCGTCGAACCTCAACCAAAGGACCTAGGTGACGAAGCGTTCCTGCGGCGGCTTGAGTACAAGCTGTTCATGAGAAATCCGCCTACGAACGAGTTTATCCAGATCTTTCGCGACTACTGCCGCGGCATCAATATCGAGTGCAACGACGATCTCGTGAAGTACATGATCGAGAAGCATTATGAAAGCTGCGGCCGCAAATATCGCCGCTGCCATCCGCGTGACATTCTGCGCATCGCCCTCGACCTAATGAACTTCAAGAGCCAGCCCTACGCCCTCACCAAAGACCTGATCGACGAGGCGTTCGACCTGAAGTTCGTTGCCGATAACTACTCGGACGAATAATAGCCGCGTCCCCGACGCCCTACGGAGTTGCGGCTCCTAACACCCGATAGACCCTCATTGGTCCGTCCTCAAACACTCTCTCGAGACCCCAAGCGGCCGGATCGCTCTCGATCGCCGGCATGATCACGCCGTAGATGGCGCCCTCCGCCGTATTGCCGACAAGATAGTCGATGCCTTGCCGGCGCAGTTCTTCACCTGCCCAAGCACGCCCCTCGGCGAGACGCACCGGACGAAACTCCTCCGAAGACGTTGCTTCGAGCCTGTGCCACTCGCTGTGGCCATCGCTTCCGAAGTATTCAAACTTCGAGAAATGTTGGCTGGTAGGGTGAGTCACGACCATACGAGACAGCCGTAGAGATCTAGGAAAAGTCAATTCGATGAACGTGTTCGGCTGCACCGGCTCCCAGGTAATCCACGGAGTCCATGGGTTGCCGTCAAAGGCCCGTCTGGCGCCCCACGGAAACGGCTTCGCTCGGATCTCCCAATCTGCTTGCGGAACAACTTCCTCCTCGCCTGTAAACAATTGGATCTCCGAGAGGCTCCATTCGCTTGTCTCGTGAGATCCCTGCTGGACGATCCGGACCCCGCTAAGCTCCTGGCTGGGCCACTCGACCGCGAGCTTTCGTGACGGCCAGAAGTCATGCGACGAACCGGCCAGCAGCACACGCATCATGGCCTCGTTCCGTGCCCCCTGAAACGATACCCACAGGCGCGCCGAGAAGTAGGCCTCGGGCAACGGCTCAAAACTGAGAACCCGGGTCTCACTGTCGCCCACCTGAGCGATAAACTCCGCGGTGCGATACCACGGAACCCATCGCCGCAGATACTCGGCCTCCGGCTCGATGCGCAAAGCCGCGGCCCAGGGCGCGCCCTGCAGCGCCCACAGACCCTCGGGATGCCATTTCGGAATCACCGAGGGCCACGACATCGTGCCGTGGAAAGCCAGCAACGCGACTCCCGCAACAATCGAAGTGCGCCGAGGAAGCCGATAGAGCGCCAGACCCATCCCGATCGAAACGAAGACAAGTGCCGGCAGTAAGAATCGCGTGCCAGTGTTCGAGAACCACGGAACGACCGCCACAACCGCCGCCAGCATGAGCGGCCGCCACAACGGATGCCGCCAGGCCAACAAAAGGATCGGTGCAATCAGAAAGACGGGCCCAACGAGTCCCTGAAAATGGATACCGCGAACCGTCAGCTCAAGGGGCGCGGCAATCAGATTCTTGCGTCGGACCTCAGGATCATGTGAATAGCCCGCCAGTAGATTCCGGTATCCCTTTTCCCACGACACCGAAACATAGGGGTTCGGGAAGTACTTGTTGTAGAAGGGCGCTACCGGGTTGCCAGTCGTGATCGTGTTCTTCGCAAACCACGGGACCACAAAGAACGAAGCGACAAGCCCCACTAGCACAAGCCTACGGAGCGCTCGCTGCCCGTCCCGCAACCGCCGCCACGTTCCCCAACCCACCACCGCCATCAACACAGGGATGGCGAAGATCCCGGTGTACTTGATCGAGAAGCAGAACCCGCCCAGCACGCCCAGCACGCCCATCCATCCAGGCCCGCGGTCGCGCCACCAGACCGTTGCGGCATAGAACGCCATGAAAGCGAAGAACGCCAGCGCGCAATCGTTGTAGGCGCTCGTCGCGTCCGTCCCCACGACCGGCGCGCACAGATACAAGCCCGCGCCCACCGCCCCCGCGCGGGCCACGCCATAGCGCCTCGCAAAGGTGACGATGGCCACAAGTGTTGCGGCGAACAAACTGAAGTGGAAGAGCTTCGCCGCCGTGTGCCGCCCAAACGCGTAGGCGTAGAGATAGAGCATCTCCGAACCCTGCGACAGGAAGGCGTAGATGTTCGTCGTGATGCCGGGGAAACCGTGAGCGCGATAGGTGTGTCCGACGAGCCCGAGATGGTAGCCCACGGCGTCTGCCTGGATTTCGGGAGCCAGCGCGTGAGGAATATAGATGTACGCGTAGGCAAGGGACAGCGCCGCGAGCAGTCCCCACCAGATGCGGGCATCCCGCTCCGGGCGCGCAGCCGGACTCTCACCAAGTCCTCGACCCCAACGCCACCAAGCGCCCACGACGGCGGCTGCGACGGCCAGAAATACTCCGTCGTAAACCAGCCCCAGCGCACAGAGATAGAAGATCCCCTGGCTCAACAGCGCGGATCCCACGGCGAGAGAAAATACCCAGCCTTCCGCCCTGGTAAGCACGGGCTCCGAGCCAAACAATCGCGCAAGCAAAACTCGACCGAGCAGGGTAGCGACGAGCACGGTGAGGCCCGCGCCGAAGAGAATGCTTGCCAACGTGCTGGCTGCGTCAAATGACATCAGAAAGGATTCAGAACCGGAAACCGGCCGACGCGAGGAGATAGCGCGCATCTGCGTCGGCGATACGGCTCCCCTCGGGAAAGATCATGTCCAGCGTCACTTCGGTCTCGCGGTCCCAGGTGACTTCACCCTGAGCGAGCTTTTTTTCGATTTCGTACGAACCGGGTTCGGTGTACTCGGCTTGGTGAGCCGTTTTCCCGTCGAACAGAACTTTGATTGTGACGGCGCCTGCCTAGTTGCATCAAACGATCAGGAAGCATGAAGGCCGCGTGGAACCGCAACTCGCCCAGAGGAATGCTGTGGAAGCGCAACACGGCACGCTGCTCAGCCCAGCGGTGTCCATCAACCGCATCATCGCTTATGCCCGACACGATCGAGCGCGCGGCCTCCGGATGTTCCATCGCAACGTACGACTCCAGCGGAGGCGGGAGCGGTGAAGCGTAGCGCTCGCTCGCGTCAGGCGGAGAAACAACGACATCCGCGCCACAGGCCCACAGCGAGCAGAACATCGCGGCCGGCAACAACAAGAGAGTAAATCGGCGCACTCACCGATTATGCCGGATGAGACGGAATCGTGATGCAGCAACTCCAGCGCGACCGGTCGGACCGGGGTACAATGCCCCAGAAATGTCAAACCGCCAGCAGTTCCTCGTCCACGTCGCGCTAGCCGTTCTCATCGCTAGCTTCTTTTCCTGCAAGGGCCGGCAGCCCCTCGACCTCATCATCGAGAACGGATCAGTCATTGACGGCTCCGGCTCACCCGGCCGGGAATCAGACGTAGGTGTCTCCGGCGGAAAGATCGCCGTCATCGGCGACCTCTCCAGCCGCCAAGCCGAGCGGCGGATCGACGCCGCCGGACTCGTCGTCGCCCCCGGTTTCATCGACATGCACAATCACTCGGACCTCACGCTGGTCTACGAGCCGAACTGCGAAAGCATGATCCGGCAAGGGGTCACAACCATGGTGCTCGGCGAAGGCGGCTCCCAAGGGCCCCTCAAGCCGGGGAAGCAAGACTGGCAGACCCTCGGCGAATACTTCGCCCACGTCGAAGGCCAGGGCGTGGCGGCGAACATTGCATCGTACGTTGGCCAGACGCAGGTCTGGACCTACATCAAAGGCGCCGCAATGACGCCCGCCACCGACGAACAGATCGCACTGATGAAGAGTGAGATCGCCAAGGCCATGGAACAAGGCGCGCAAGGTCTATCGACCTCACTGCTGATGCCGCCGTCAAGCCTCGTCACCACACCCCAGCTCGTGGAACTGGCGAGCGCGGCCTCACAGCACGGCGGCATCTATTCAACACACATTCGCGACGAGGGCCACGGTGTGTTTGACTCGATCTCCGAGGCCATCGCCGTTGGGCGCGGCGCGGACATTCGCGTCGATATCATTCACATGAAAATAGCCGACAAAGCTCTGTGGCGCCGTATGTCGGAAGTCATCGCCATAATCGATAAAGCACGCGACGAAGGGCTCGATATCCGCGCGCACGTCTACCCCTACACCGCGGGACAGAACAATCTTCGCGCGATCATCCCACCCTGGGCGCACGACGGCGGCAACGAAGAGATGCTCAAGCGCCTGCGCGACCCGGCCTTACGCGCCCGCATGAAGAAAGACATCCTCAACGGCCTCCCCGGCTGGTACAACCACTACCTCGCGACCGGAGGCGGTTGGGAAGGCATGCTACTCGTGTCGTTCTCGCAAGAGCAGAACAAGCCGTTCGTGGGCAAACGCATGAGCGAGTTGATCGCGGCGCGGGGCGAAGATCCCGTTGACGTCCTCTTCGACGTTCTGCTCGAAGAGAACGGCAGCGTCCGCACCGTCTACTTCCATCACTCCGAGGAAGACATGCAGTTGGCGCTCAAGCAGCCCTACACCTCGGTGGGCTCCGACGGATCAGCAATCAGCCCCGAGGGCCCGCGCGGCAACATGCATCCACACCCGCGCTGGTACGGCACCTTCCCACGCGTCCTCGGCCGATACGTGCGCGAACTCAAGACGCTGGAGTTACCCGAGGCCATCCACAAGATCACCCTCATGAACGCCGAAAAGATCAACATCGCCGATCGCGGACTCCTCAAAGAGGGCTACTGGGCCGACATCACTCTGTTCGATCCGGAAACGGTCATCGACAAGGCCACGTTCGAGAAACCCCAACAGTATCCCGAGGGCATCCCGTACGTAATCGTGAACGGCGAGGTCACGATCAACAACGGCGAGCACACCGGCGCGCGCGGGGGGAAAGTCTTACGCGGGCCCGGCTACAAAGAAGCCGCCGAGTAGGCAAGGCGTGATCGGTTAGCAAAGATTAGATCTGACCGGAGCGGCTCTGAGCTTCTCGCTCAGTCTCAAGCGTCTCGAACCAAACTCTGAGCCGCAGGCATCAGCCTGCGATGACCAACTACCATCACTGACGGCCCCCGATACAGTCCCCACTCTTTCAGGAGTTGCCATCAAAGCACCCCGATGGCTCGGTCCAAAAGTAGTAGCCTGTCCCCGACTTTTCTCTTATTGCGCTGTCTCAGCCGAAGTGGGCACTCCAGGATGCCCCTATTAGATGCTCAGGGACGGTATGACTCGGTTCAAGCGCTCCTGTAGCCTCCGGTCCTTGCTTATTGGGCTTGTAATAGTGAACGTCATCTGGGACACGCCAAGCTCGTCAAGCACGTGCTGCCACAATCGCTCCATTTGGCCTAACAGTCCGTGTCTAAACCATTTAGGGGCAGGGATATTTTAGCGTAGACTGGTGCCATGGCAATGGGGACACGGGTGAAGCGGCGGCGGCAGCAGGGGCTGTTCTGCGCCGCTGATTTAGCCGAAGCACCGGGACATCCGT
>Ga0315336_1004441_pt1 | contig 16650 bp, 15 predicted proteins | sample ASW5metaG_FD_204512 | JGI IMG/M metagenome (GOLD analysis project Ga0315336, IMG submission 204512) | Ammonia-oxidizing marine archaeal communities from Monterey Bay, California, United States - ASW #5 | ecosystem: Environmental > Aquatic > Marine > Intertidal zone | place: USA: California...
CTTGGAGGCGATACTTCACTTCATCGGGATTGTCGTAGAATTTAATTGCCGCCATGGATTGATCCCAAACGCCCGTACCTTCTCCCGGTTCTTTGTGGTAATGCATTTGCCAATTGACGGTCGTGTCTTTCTTCAATACGCCTGCTATTCCATCCCCGTAGACAGTTGCTTCATTACCTGGCGCTATTCCACCCAACGGCATGGCAATAATATGATGCACTACTGAGCTTCCCGGACGGAATTCTACGGCTTTGATGAATTTATCTTCGCCGACCTGATCAAGACCAATTTTGGTAGTGAGGTTTACATAAATATCTTTGACGTCATCTTCAACAAAATAGGCTTCGTCCGTTTTGATGACCAAGTCAGGCTTACCAATAGTCCAACCGCTTTGTGCGTCCCAAACGCGGGCTTCCGGCGCTTCACTTGGATTTCCTCGAGAGGCACCTGTCTGTGCCCAATTGACGATTGTGTCGATTTCATCCTGTGTAATATTGCGTTCGTTTTTGAAGATGCCATCTTGCTCCGGCGCCGCATGCCAGGGTGGCATCGCTCCGGTATCCACAGCCTTCGCCATCGCTTTCGCCCAAGGACGGGTTTCCTGGAATTCTCCGAAGGCCATCGGCGCAACCATCCCGCCCAAATTCGCCCCGTTGGGTCGGTGGCAGGTTTGGCAGTTCTCTTGAAGGATCGGTAATACGTCTTTGTAGAACGTGGGTTTTTGAGGCGCGGCGGCAAATACTGACGAGGCAGTCAAGACGGCGGCGCCCAACAACAAACTTTTCGGCGGTTTCATGGTTTTTCTCCGAGGTTCGAACGTGATAAACAGATTGTATGCTCTTTAGAAAGTATAGAACTTCATGAAGGCCAGTGGGGAAAATAATTGCAACGGTTACGGGGCCTTGAATTCAATTCGATAAGTCGTTGGCAGTTAGGAAGTTACGGGCTCGTTTGATTGAACCTGGACCACCTGAGGAGGCTTGGGGAGCACTCTGTCGATGGCGAATACGGCGGTTCGATAAACGACCCATGCGCTCAGAAAGGGGAAAAAAAGCAGATCAAACATAATGATGAGAATGTAGTATAGAAAGGCCAGTAGGCTGAGTTGAAACGATTTCGATATGCTTGTCCCAATTGATAAAAGCCCGGTCTTAATTTCCTCCATACTTTCGTTAGGACTTAGGATGGATATTTGGTTCTTCAGTTCAATGAATCTTGTTTTGGATACTTCCAATTGGACTCCAAACGATTCAATCGTTTTAAGCTGCTTTTCTTTCAAGTGCATTGTATATTTCTCGCTTAGTACGTGGGTCGCCAACAATGACAACGGAGCCACGTACGCGAAAAGAAAACCAAAAATGATGCAGCGTTTCCCGAATCGGATAAAATCACTCCTTTGTTTGACAATAACCAGAGAGACACCAATGAGAGTCATGCCGATCCCGATGAAAGGGATTCCCAGAAAGAGCAATTCGGTTTCCAGAAGTAGCTTGTATGCACCCATTACCATGAATGCATAAAGAAACATCTCCCAGAAAAAATCAACGTAGTCGTAGGCCGGTTGAATCAAATCTCCAAGTTGTATTTCAAATCCAACACCAACCGTACTGCCTTCGATCATCGCCAGCGACGCTTTGATGGCCGAAATTGCCAAGAATGTCACTTGGTCCTGCATTAATGTTTCGTCGATTAGGTCGCCCGTATAGGTGTTCAGTTGGTCGTAATAGGTGAAATGAGCGACTTGGCGATGCGCAAATACACATACGATACCCAATCCAATCAAAAGAAAGCTGGCCGTCGTTCGGGCCGCCCAGGAATCCATAAACGTTCGAAATTTGGAAGTCAAAATCCATCACCCATTGTTGCTAGTACGTACAATACCCTAATCGGGGGAAGAAGTTTCCAAAACATAGATCTCCGGTAACGACCGGTATTCTTCGTTGTAATCCATGCCATACCCGACCACGAATTCATTCTTGCCTACTTCGTACCCCACATAATTTGGTTCGAATTCAATTTTTCTGTTTGCAGGTTTGTTGAGTAACGTACAGCACAAAAAGTCCTTTGCGCCTTGCTGCCGACACCAATCTTCCAGGCTGTGCGCCGTAAGGCCCGTATCAACGATGTCTTCCAGTAGTACTGGAACGCGCCCGTCCAATGGTGTGGTGGGCTCCTTGAGAATCCCGATGGTGCCGGTTGATTGGGTGTCTTCGTAACTTTTTGCCTGGATGAAATCCAATTCGTGCGAGATGGTGATCTTTCTCAGCAAGTCCGATCCAAAATGAATCGCACCTTTGAGTGTGATCAGAAATAGAGGGTTCATTTTTTCGAGGTCGTGGTTTAAGGTCGTAGCCAATTCATTAATGCGAGATTGAATTTGGGAGCCGGAAAATTTCGGTTCGTCAGGTAGCCGCATGGTGAACCTCAATTTTGTACGCCTTTGAATCATCCGCTCCCAATGCGGCGCGCTGACTGATGGCATGGCCAACGATCCAAATGATCTCGTCGTTCGCCGTAACCAATGGAATGGATCGGCGAATGGCGGGGGGGATACCCAAATCACTAAAGTAATCCTTCAACTTGCGCGTTCCATCCATTCCAAACGGTTGAAAGCGGTCACCGTTCTTGCGAGTACGGATTTCTACGGAGCCTTCCAGGCATCGCGTATTTACCAGTTGTCGTTGAGGCGTGCACTCTTCCTTGATTGCATGGTCGGAATGAAGTGGGAGACTTGAGATGCTGAAAAGTTGCCCCATTAATGTCGTTTCGCCCGGAATAGAAATTGGTGCGACTTGCGCGTTTCCGTTTTCCGATTTCGCGATCACCAGGGCGGATAGATCTTTCCCGTTACTTAATTGGCCGAACTGACCCAAGTCGAAATTTTTTCCGGCTGGTGCTTCGTCGATGAAACGAACGGCAGCGGCGATATGTTGGTAGTCGGGTAAGAGCCCCTTCTCTACCGCCCAATCATGGATGAGACGACGTTGAAGAGCCGGGTGTCCAGTCCGAAACGAATGACGATTGAGCAGCGTGTCTGATTTCATGCAGCGGCTTCGAAACGCTTCAAGTAACGAATCCATGAAATCGTTTTCCACACGCGCGATTTCGGCCAATTGCACGAGATGATGGGAAACATGGGGATTGTACGCTTCATGCAATGTTGGAATCAGCTCATGGCGAATCCGGTTTCGGAGGAATCTCGGATCTTCGTTTGACTCGTCTTCGATGTGGTCCAACTGATGATGATCGATATAATCCAATAACTCTATGCGATTTGAATTTAGCAGAGGCCGGATCACCGGGATGTTATCGTGGATTCGCATCGGCGGAATACCGGCGAGTCCTCGCGAGGAAGTTCCGCGAATGAGGCGCATCAAGACAGTCTCGGCCTGGTCATCCCTGTGGTGGCCTGTCGCGATGGCCTGACAGCCCTGCTCATGCGCGGTTTCTGCCAAAAATGCGTAGCGTTCTTTACGCGCAAATTCCTCGAACGAGTGCGGTGAATTTTCGGCCATACCCGGGATGTCGGCGGTGCCCAAATGAAAGGGTAGTTCCAACGAGGCCGCTGTTCTTTCGACCCAATTTGCGTCCCGAGTACTTTGGCCGTTCCGCGTCTGGTGATCGAAATGAGCGATATGAATGGTATACCCGAGTTCGATCAGTGCATGGGTCATCGCGATCGAATCTGCGCCGCCGGATACGGCCACGAGAATTGTGGCACCTATTGGAACCATATCGTGGTCGTTTACTAATTCGCGTGTATGGTGCAATAGAATGTGTTCAGTTCTGTCCATAAAAGGTGCCGATCCAAGAAAACTTCAGATCTCCATCATATCAAATTTTTCCTTGAAGGCGGATTAGAAGGAGGGAGGAAAGGAGACTATTTTTTCTCTTCTTTTGCGCATTTCGGACAGCGAAACTCGCCCAACCCATTGTATTTCCAATCTGCGGACTCGGCTTGGGGAATGATCGTGTTGCGGTCCATCCCTCTTACCTTTAAAGAATCAGAACAATCTTTCGCATCGCACGTCACTTCCTGGTGGATTTGATTGAACATCAGGCAACTCCGAAAATTTCGAGTGAGTATACCCAGTATACCAAAGAAGCGAGAAATCAAGACGAGTTTTTTTCGGCTCCAGCTCGATTAAGTTGTTATTAATTGAAAATCATTCAGGGTATAATGACGCGTTATGGATATGACTCGTACTTTAATATTTGATGAGCAAATCGTTGCGACGAAACTTACCGGACTTTTCGATGGGATGCGGTTCGTAGAGTTGGCGGTTGAAACTTACCTCCTGCCCGATCAGGAAAGAATTAGGGCCTATCTTTGGGATTTTGATGAGGTGGATTTTTCTTTATGGTCTGAGGACGAAATGGCTAGATTGATTCGGGCGCGGGGTGAAATGCGCGACCTTACAAGCGATATGAAACCTGCGATTTACCTTGCTGCGGGTGATATCAATTTCGGAATTATGAGAATGCAGGAACTGGGCGATCCGAATTCGGGCAAAAACTATCCAATTTACGTGTTTCGAAACCTTGAAGAGGCGGGTAAAACGATCGACGGAATTCTCGGGCAGAAATAAAATGGTAGCGGTGCAGGGATTCGAACCCCGGACACGTGGATTATGATTCCACTGCTCTAACCAACTGAGCTACACCGCCCCAAAAGAGTAAAGAGTATACCAAATGAATCCAATTCAGTTCCAGTATTAGGACTTTTTCAGTTTGGCGTTAACCTGGACAGCGACTGTTTCGGGAACAAATTGAGCGATGTCTCCGCCGAGCACGGCAATTTCTTTTACCAGACGGGAACTGATAAACATGTATTGCTCGTTCGGCATGAAACTGATGGTATCGCAGGAAGGCAGCATCTTTTGGTTCGTTGCTGCCATGGTCATCTCGTTTTCGAAGTCGGACACGGCCCGCAATCCACGGATTAAGGACACCGCGTTCACTTCGCGGGCTAAATCTACGATGAGGCCTGTGAAAGGTCGCACTTCCAACTCCGGAATATCGTGAGTGATTTCAGTAATCATCTCGACGCGTTCTTCATAGCTAAACAGATTATGTTTTTCCGTATTGTTGGCGATGGCCACAATAACCTTGTCGAAAATACGCGACGCTCTCCGCATCAAATCCAAGTGCCCGTGGGTGGGGGGATCAAAACTACCGGGATATACGCCAATGCGTTCAGCCATGATTAAACTCTCCTTTTACTGCTGCGGCCAGTGCCGCTTGATACACTTCTTTTACGGATGCCCCGGACTCACGGGCCAACGCAACACAATCGTCATGTTCGGGAGCGATGTTTTGAACCGTTCCTTCGTATGAACCCAATTTGATTTTAACATCACCCCAGGAAGTCGTGACCGTTTTCCATTCCCGGTCAAGGCATATGCGATCTTCCTGGCGCATGCGAATGCCCAACGTGCTCGATCCTTTGATCAACTGATCAATCACAGCGGCTTTGGATTCTTCATCGGTCAAAATACTTACTAAATGAGCAGGTCTGCCTTTTTTGCCCATGATGGGTGTAATGAACGCGTCCTTCGCGCCGGCAGTCAAAACTTCCTCTAGCAGTATAGGAAAATGTTCGGGGTTCATATCGTCAATATTCGCTTCGATTACGGTGACCGTCTCGGTCGCTTTCGCATTTCCAGAAGCTTGGCCCAACAGGACACGAACCACGTTCGGGCGATCAGGGATATCCTTTGTGCCGCTACCGACTCCAACGGAATTCGTTATCATTTCCGGCATAGGGCCAAAGGATTCGGCCAATTGGGCTATTAAGGCCGCACCTGTCGGTGTGACCAATTCACCGTCAACGTCTGCGCTGTAACTGGGTATGCCCCGCAACAACAACGCCGTCGCGGGTGCAGGTACCGGCATAATTCCGTGCGCACATTTTACGGTCCCGGATCCAACGTGGAGCGAAGACGAATGGATTGTGTCTGGTTTCAGTTGATCCAAGGCCAAATGGGTTCCGACAATATCAATGATTGAATCGACCGCGCCCACTTCATGGAAATGGACTTTTTGAATCGTGGTGCCGTGGACTTCCGCTTCACATTCTGCAACCCGTTGGAAGGTGTCCAGGCTCGCTTGTTTGACCGATTCCGGCAATTCCCCGCTATTGATGATGTCGACGATGTGGCGTAGGTGCCGATGCGGCTGATCGGTTGTTTCGTCCAGATGGACGTCAAATTTTGTGGCCATCGTTCCGTGCTTGTTGACTTTTTCGCAGGAGAGTTCGTACCCATCAACATCGAGAGTGGATAGTGACTCTTTAATCTTTTCGTAATCAGCACCGGCATCGATCAATGCGCCGACAATCATGTCTCCGGCAGCACCACAGAAACAATCGAAATAAAGTGTCTTCACGATCGGTCTCCTGTTTGGCGATTAATAATTGAAGCAGTGATGGCGGCGCCAAAACCGTTATCAATATTCACCACCGAAACTCCTTCAGCACACGTATTTAACATACCCAACAAGGCCGCTATTCCGCCGAAGCTCGCACCATATCCGACGCTCGTGGGCACGGCGATTACGGGAATGTCTACCAAACCGGCGACGACACTTGGAAGTGCGCCTTCCATTCCGGCACACACAATAAGTACATTGGCGGAGCTCAAAGCTTCTCTTTGGTTCAAAAGTCTATGCAGACCGGCGACGCCGATATCGTGGATTCGTTTTACCGTATTGCCCAGTGCTTCGCAGGTGATGGCTGCTTCTTCCGCCACTGGTAGGTCTGAAGTGCCGGCGCAGATTACGGCGATTTCTCCGGGAATCGGATCCGGCGTATTGACCGTCAAGGTAATTGCGCGAGCCATTTCGTGGTGTTCGGCTTCAGGATGGGCGGCGACGACAGCTTTCGCCACGGCCTCGCTGCATCTTGTAGCCAGCACGTTGCTTCCATGTTCTTTCATATGCGCAATAATCGTAACGACTTGGTCCGGGGTTTTCCCATCAGCGAATATGGTTTCTGGAACGCCTTTACGCAGCTGGCGGTGATGATCGATTTTCGCAAAACCCAAATCTTCAAAAGGCAGGTTTTTCAATTGGTCCATCGCGTCCGACGTCGGGGTTTTCCCTTGAGCGACTTCTTCTAACAATGCTTTCAATCGGTTTTGATCCACCGAAATTCTCCCTTAGCTAACGTTTTACAAACGAGTATCTTACGCTATTTCCTACACAAAAAAAAAGAACGTACCCAACCTCGGTTTAGGGAAACACGACCCAGGGGATAGCGTCTCTTTCCTCCAACGCATGCGCATAGCAGTGTGTGCTAGTTTTTAGAAGATTCAACGAAGGAGATAACATTGTGAATATAAGGGTCGTAGAAGACGGAGATTTCGAGGCGATTATGTGTCTCTGGCACGCCTGTGGATTGGAACATCCGAATAATGACTCGACGGAATCGATTCGGTTGAAGGTCGAATTTCAGCGTGACTTGTTTCTGGTAGGGGAGATTGAAGGGGAACTTGTGGGTACGGTGATGGCGGGGTACGAAGGCCATCGCGGATGGATCAATTATCTAGGTGTCCATCCGGAGGGTCAAAAGAAAGGTTTGGGACGCGAATTGATGGACGCAGCGGAAAAAAAATTACGTGCCTTGGGATGTCCAAAAGTGAATCTCCAAGTGAGAAGCACGAATACTGAGGTGGTTGAATTTTATAAGCAGTTGGGCTATTTGGAGGAGCCGAGAGTTAGTATGGGCAAGAAACTCTAAACAGTGAACGGAAAAGTACACTATTGATTACTTTGCCGAGCACGGGCAAGAGAAAAACGTTTACAATTTTACTGATTGCTTCTAAAATAGAAGATCTATGGGGGCGATTCGTGCCGAATATTTCTGACTCAATGCATGGTTTGCGGCATGTGTAGTTGAGCGTGAACCTACTGCGGAAGGATTGTACGTTTTGAAAGACGACTACAAAGTTACCGAAGAACAAAAGGCGGAAAGCCAGGAATGGCTGGATTCTCTCGACGACGTCATTGCGCGAGAAACCCCTGAACGAGTCCGTTTCTTGCTTCGACAACTTCAAACGCGGGCACATACAGCCGGCATCCGAATTCCGTTTTCTGCGAACACGCCGTACATCAACACGATTCCTGTCGAAGACCAACCCCCTTATCCCGGCGACATTGAACTCGAAAAACGCATCCGCAGTATCACTCGCTGGAACGCCATGGCGATGGTGGTTCGAGCAAATCGCAATTCGGACGGTATCGGCGGGCATATCTCTTCCTACGCTTCCTCGGCCAATTTATACGATGTTGGATTCCACCATTTCTTCCGTGGGCCGAACCATCCGTGCGGTGGAGACATGATTTTCGTTCAAGGTCATTCGGCCCCCGGGATGTACGCGCGCGCCTATCTTGAAGGGCGTCTTTCCGAGGAGCAGATCAACAACTTCCGGCGTGAAAAAGCCGAAGGAGGTGGGCTTTCCTCGTATCCCCATCCTCGGTCTATGCCAGATTTTTGGCAATTTCCGACGGTTTCCATGGGGCTTGGGCCGATTTCCGCCATATATCTTGCTCGATTTAATCGATATCTTGAAGACCGTGGATTGAAAGAACCCACGGACCAGAAGGTCTGGGCGTTTTTGGGCGACGGCGAAACCGACGAACCGGAATCGCTTGGCGCGATTACGCTTCCTGCCCGGGAAAAATTGGATAACCTGGTGTTCGTCGTGAACTGCAACCTCCAGCGTTTGGACGGGCCGGTACGTGGCAACGGCAAAATCATTCAAGAACTCGAAGCGGCGTTTCGCGGTGCTGGCTGGAATGTGATCAAAGTGATTTGGGGTCGGGATTGGGATCCCCTTTTCGATAGTGATGAAGACGGAGCATTGGTGGAACGGGCTGGTGAAGTAGTCGATGGCGAATACCAAAAATATTCGGTATCGGACGGCGCCTACATTCGCGACCACTTTTGCGCCGGCGACGAACGAATCTCAGACATTCTAAAACACCTTCCTGATGGGCAATTACAGCGATTGCGTCGGGGTGGCCACGATACAACGAAGGTGTACGCCGCGTTCGATGCGGCGGTGAAACACAAAGGGTCGCCGACCGTTATTCTTGCCAAAACGGTGAAAGGGTATGGGATGGGGGAAGCCGGCGAAGGCCGCAACGTAACCCATCAGCAGAAAAAATTGAACGAGGAAGAACTCCGTGCATTCCGTACTCGATTTGGAATACCCATTTCCGATCAGGAAATCGCGGAAGCGCCTCTTTATCATCCCGCGGAAGACAGCCGGGAAATTCAATACATCAAGAAATGCCGCGAAGAATTGGGGGGAGATTTACCCTCTCGCAATAGCGAATTCAACCCTATTGAAATGCCTGCGGCGGAATTATGGAACGAATTTTTCGAAGGTACAGGTAACCGTTCGGTATCGACGACCATGGCGGCGGTGCGTATCTTGACGAAACTCTTGGACGATCCCAACGTCGGCAAATTGATGGTGCCTATCGTGCCCGATGAAGCCCGTACGTTTGGGATGGAAGCTTTGTTCCGAAAAGTGGGCATCTATTCCCATGTTGGACAATTGTATGAGCCGGTCGACCGGGATAATCTCCTTTACTACAAAGAGCAGCAAGATGGTCAGATTCTGGAAGAAGGCATTAACGAAGCCGGTTCTATGGCATCGTTCATCGCGGCGGGGACGGCCTGGTCGACTCATGGCGTGAACACGATTCCATTTTTCATTTATTACTCCATGTTCGGCATGCAGCGAATCGGGGACCAGGTGTGGCTCGCCGGAGATATGCAGTGCAAAGGGTTCATGGTCGGCGGAACGGCGGGACGTACGACGTTGGCCGGCGAAGGACTCCAACACCAGGATGGAAACAGTCATCTCCTGGCGTTTACTGTCCCGAGTCTCATGGCCTACGATTTGGCGTATGCGTTCGAGCTTGCGGTGGTAATGCGCAAGGGTATCGAACGGATGTATGTGGATGGCGAACATATTTTCTATTACCTTACGGTAGAGAATGACAATTATCCTCAATTACCAATTCCTGAGGGCGACGATGTTGAAGAGGGCGTTCTGAAGGGGATGTACAAACTGAAGCCATCGGAAGCATCGTGTACGCATCGGGCGCAATTGTTTGCCAGCGGGGCGATTGTCAATGAAGCCTTGATTGCCGCGAAGATTTTGGAAGAAGAGTTTGACGTGGCCGCGGACGTGTGGAGCGTTACGAGTTATAAAGAACTGATGCGGGATGCGAAAGAAGTAGAACGTTGGAACCTGCTCCATCCGACGGAAACACGCAAGAGTTCGTTTATCACGGATTCTTTGCGGACCGAAGAGGGTGTCTTGGTCGCTGCGTCAGATTACGTCAAAGCCCTTCCTGCTTCGGTCTCTCAATGGTTTCCTCGTCGACTGGCGATTCTGGGAACGGACGGTTTTGGATTAAGTGAAGCGCGTGCTGAATTGCGGGATCACTTTGAAGTGGATTCACGCTTTATCGTCTTAAGCGCATTATCCGAGTTGGCTCGAAATGGGGATATTGATACCGGGGTGGTTGAGGGCGCAATCGAAAAATTAAAAATTGATCCGGAGAAATCTGAACCGGAAACGTATTGGGGCGGGAGCGAATAGGTATGTCTATCAATGTAATCCTCCCCGAATTGGGCGAAAATATTACCGGTGGAACCGTCACCGCAATTTTGGTAAATGTCGGCGATACGGTTGACTTAGAACAACCGTTACTGGAATTGGAAACGGATAAGGCCGTAGTTGAAGTCCCTTCCTCCGAGGCCGGAGTGGTCGCTGAGATCAATGCGAAAGAAGGCGAGAAGCTCAACGTAGGGGAAATCGTCGTCGTGCTGAATGGTGCGGCATCGAATAGTTCGGTTCCCGACGTCTCGAAGGAAGAAGTGGCCCCTGAGCCCGAAGCGCCAACATCACCAGAGCCTGCCGCTGCTTCCGAGCCGGATGAATCGCCTCCCGTTTCGCGTCCAGTCGTATCAAAAGAAGAATTGCCCCCACCGGCCGGAAAAACGGTCCGAGCGGCACCGTCTGTACGAAAGTTAGCCCGCGAAATCGGAGTAGATATATCCGTCGTTTCCCCAGAGGCTCCTGGCGGGCGAATTTCGGCGGAAGATGTGAAAAAACATGCGAAACAAATATTGACGTCGACCGCTGGACCCAGCGGCGGCGCTGCGACAGTGACTTCTTTACCGTTGCCGGATTTTTCGAAGTACGGGTCTGTGCGTCACGAAGAGATGAGTCAAGTCCGGAAAATGACGATGGAGAGCATGACTCGATCTTGGACGACGATTCCGCATGTGACGCAAAACGACAAAGCGGATGTTACGGAGCTGGAAAAATTTCGAAAACAGAAGGGGAAACAAATTCAAGCAGCCGGGGCGAAGCTTACGGCAACGGCCATCCTGGTGAAGGTGTTGGCGGAGGCCTTGAAACGGTTTCCCGAATTCAACTCGAGTATCGACCCGGCGAAGGAAGAAATCGTTTTCAAAGAGTACTATCACGTGGGCGTTGCTGTAGACACCCCTGCGGGTTTATTGGTGCCAAATATCAAAGATGTTGACCAGAAAAACTTGGTGGACATTTCTCTGGAATTGATGGGATTGTCGGAACGCGCCCGTGAACGCAAGACAAAACTGGCCGAACTGCAGGGCACGTGCATGACCATTACGAATCTGGGCGGCATCGGAGGAACCTCCTTTACGCCCATCGTGAATGCGCCCGAGGTCGCTATCCTGGGTGTTTCGCGTTCCGCGATGGAACCCGTATACATCGATGGTGAATTCCAGCCACGCATGATGATGCCCATGTCCTTGTCTTATGACCATCGCGTGATTGATGGGGCGAATGCAGCCCGATTTCTGCGTTGGATATGTGAAGTGCTTGAGCAACCCCTAACCTTGTTTTTGGATTGAATTGAATGAGTAAACGAGTCGTTGTTATCGGTGGCGGTCCAGCAGGGTATGGCGCGGCATTTCGGGCCGCCGATCTTGGATTGGATGTTACGCTCATTGACTTGGATTCCAATCCTGGAGGGACGTGTCTGTATCGCGGGTGTATTCCATCGAAGGCACTCCTGCATGTTGCGAAAGTGATTCATGAGGCACGCGATGCAGCTCATTTCGGATTGCATTTCGAGGCGCCGAAAATCGATTTGGACCGCGTTCGGGAAGCGACCCAGGAAGTTGTTACGAAAATGACGGGTGGTCTGGGGCAACTCAGCAGCGCGCGTAAAATAACGTTTGTTCAGGGGCGAGCCGAGTTCAAGAATTCCACCTCGGTCAATGTCACGTTGAAGGACGGCGGCCGGGAAATCATTACCTACGATGCGTGTATATTGGCCACGGGTTCGGTGCCGGCCACATTACCTCATTTGGATATCGGTTCCGACAAGGTGATGGATTCGACCGGTGCGTTGGCATTGGAGTCAGTTCCCGAACGCCTGCTTGTGATTGGCGGGGGCTATATTGGATTGGAATTGACGACCGTATACGCTGCGTTGGGTTCAAAGGCGACGGTGGTAGATTTCGCTCCGGAAATCCTGATGGGTGCTGACAAAGACCTCAAAAAACCTCTGGCTGACCGGGTGAACGAGATGTGCGAAGCGGTTCTGGTCAATACAAAAGTAAACTCAATAGAGGATACGGGCTCAACTATCAAGGCGATCCTCGAAGACGGAGACGGCAACACGAGCGAACACGAGTTCGATAAAGTGCTGGTGAGCGTAGGGCGAAAACCCAACTCGACCGATATCGGATTAGAAAATACGGACGTTGTGGTCGGCGATTTCGGGTTCGTGGAAGCGGACCGCCAAATGCGGACCGGGGACCCTCACATCTTCGCCATCGGAGATTTGATCGGCCAACCGATGCTGGCTCACAAAGGAACGGCGGAAGGACGGGTTGCTGCGGAAGTAATTGCCGGGGAAAAATCGGCTTTTGACGTGAAGTGTATTCCAGCCGTGGTGTTTACCGATCCTGAAGTTGCGTGGGTGGGCCTAACGGAATTGGAAGCGAAAGAGACCGGCGTCAAAATCAACGTCGGTAAATTTTCGTGGGCGGCTTCGGGCCGGGCGACGACCGTGGGACGCAACGACGGATTAACCAAGATTATCGCCGATCCTGAAACAGATGTGATTTTAGGCATGGGCATCGTCGGTGCCGGAGCAGGGGAACTTATCGCGGAAGGCGCCCTAGCAATCGAAATGGGCGCGAACGCCACCGATATTGCGCTAACGATCCATCCACATCCCACGCTCAACGAAACGATCATGGAATCTGCTGAACTCCTTCACGGCTCCAGCACGCATATGTTTAAGCCGAAGCGGAAAAAGTAAAAACAGCGTCGTGAAATTTTTGATCTTCCGGTTTATTGGTTCCCACAATCCCCGTACTGCGGTTGAAACGAACACCTTGAAATTCTACCGAAATTAAGCGAGTCCAGCCCGGATGGAAGAACTGGTTGCGGGATAATCCGCCCGTACTTTTTTCATGTGTTCGTACAAAATTTCAGCGGTGCGGTCAGCGTTGGCATGATCGGGGTTGATGCCGATGTCTTCTTCTTCGACGAACAGTAGATAGTTGACGATCGCTTCGAGCGATTCGTCGTGTTGAAGGAGATGGAATACCTGGGGAATATACCGTTCGTACTCGTCGCGAGAGTGCGGTTGATGGGAGATTCCTGCCGGGTCCCAAATGTAGTGAAGGACTTCGTCCACGCGTTTATACAAGTCTTTGTCCATGGCACTTAGGTTCTTATCCATCGTAAATCTCCTAATTGTCAGAGTTATACAAAGTTTCCCGTGTGTTCAGTATACGCCCAATTCCAAAATCTGGAAACCTCAAAATCTGAGATGTGTGAAAAAACGCCGCGTCATGCCCGTTAGGGCGCCACAAAGTGGCTCCGAGCGACATCCGTGATGTATACTCTTCCAAATCCCGTTGCGGGGATTCCCAAAAACAAGGTTGAAAGGGTCGAATTGTGTCTAAGGCAGTATTAGCTCTGGAAGATGGAATGGTGTTTGAAGGCCGTGCGGTGGGGGCTTCGGGTGAAGCCACCGGTGAATTGGTGTTCAATACTTCTATGATGGGCTACCAGGAAATCTTGACTGATCCTTCCTATACCGGACAGGTCATCACGATGACGTACCCCTTGATCGGGAACTACGGGGTGAACGAGGAAGACGTGGAATCCCGCAAACCATTCTGTCGTGGATTTGTGATGCGCGAATGTTGTTTCGAACCGAGTAATTATCGAGCGACCCAAAACCTGCCGGACTATTTAAAAGACAACAACATCGTCGCCATTGACGGTGTGGATACTCGAAAGATTACGAAGCACCTTCGCGAGTTGGGGTCCATGAAATGCGTCATCAGTACGGAAGATCTTGATCATGACAGCCTTGTCGCGAAAGCGAAGGCGAGTGCCGACATGGCAGGCAGTGATTTCGTAAAGGAAGTTACGGTGGATGAGCCGTACGAATGGAATCCTGATTTTGACGGCAAGTACAACGTGGTCGCGATGGACTACGGCGTGAAGTACAACATTCTTCGGTTACTGGAAAAAGTTGGCTGCAAGGTAACAGTAGTTCCTGCGACGACGACATTCGAAGAGATCCAGCAATACAATCCCGATGGTGTGTTCTTATCGAACGGTCCCGGAGATCCCGCAGCTCTGGATTATTTGTACCCAACGATTCAAGGGCTTGTTGAAAACGACACGCCCCTATTTGGAATCTGTCTTGGGCACCAAGTCATGGCGCACGCTCTCGGCGGCACTACCTATAAACTTAAATTCGGACATCGCGGCGGCAACCAACCCGTAATGGATAAAGCCACTGGGAAGGTTGAAATCAGTGCTCAAAACCATGGTTTTGCCGTCGATTCGAAATCCTTGTCTGACGATATCGTCGATGTTTCCCACCACAACCTCAACGACGATTCTGTCGAAGGTTTAGCGCACAAGACCAAGCCGGTATTCGGCGTCCAATACCATCCCGAATCCTCTCCAGGCCCCCATGACAGCGTCTATCTGTTCGAACGGTTTACGGATATGATGGACGAGGCGAAGGCTTAGTTCTCATCTAACGCCATGGATTCGATTAATTCGAGTACATCGGTTAAGTGCAGCAATTGATTGGTCATGTACTTCGCTGGATTCTTTTTGAGGAAATCATCGAGGTCGGGCGTGGACAAAATTGGTCCGGGGACTGGCGTGATGTCGTTTCCGGCTACCGCGATCATCCCGTGTTTTTCAAGGTAAGGCAGTGTTAGCCGTATTGCTTCGTCAATGTCGCCCAAGTCTTCTTCGTCGATCCAGGGGTAGTCGGTACTTTCTATGAACGACTTCACTTTCGTCGTTAGCCAGTCGGTGGAAAAAGACTCGGTGATGCTGTGAAGGCATCGGCTGTACAAGATGGCAGATATGATTTGAGGGACCGAAATCTCTACGTACCGGGACATCACCTCGATCAGATCCAGTTCGAAGGCGCGTTGCTCCCCTCTGGTTGAACCGGGTTCCAAAAATTGCGGTGGACCGAAAACGATGGACGTATGTTTTCGGACTGGATTGTAATTCCGCATGGTGGGTAAGGCGGCAATGGGTAAGTCGGGATTTTTCCTCATATGAGAATTCATGAAGAAGGAAGGCCCACCCGGTTCCTGGTATTCATCGCGATATTCCATCAACGTGCCGGATTTGGAGCGGGTTCGCCCTGGATACATGACGAAACTTTGACCCTCTGCGAGAAGGCCCAGAAAAAGCTTCATTTGGGACAACGTCGGTTTTTCTCTGTTGATGCCGTAGGTGCCTGTATAGGTGATGAATTCATCTGCGTCGAATAAAAACGTTTTCAGCGGCGTTCCTATAAAAAAGTCGTCTCGCATCATGGCGTTGAGGGCTACATGGTTATTCGTAGCGATTCGGCATGCTTCGTGGGCATACAACGGGTCGTCAAAAAGGAAGTGGTTGCCATAAACGATGAAGGGGTGGTCCAACGGGACGTTCTCGCCGCCTCTAACGCGAATGTAATTGTTCCATCCTGTAAAGATTCCGCACAAATAGGCGACGGCCCGGATATAGGACTCCTTTTGGGGCGGCTTGGCTAATTTAATTTTGGATGCAAAGTAATGGGCGAAGAGCAGGCCACATTTGCTAACGTATCGAATTGCGTTCATAGGCTGATATTGTAACGAGAAGGACCAATGCCGGGCAATGACGAGTGTTGTTTCTCGATGAGACACATCATTGATAAAAAAGGCATAAGGCGGTATCCTGATAGGGTATAGCTCGGTATGCATGGCTTCGGGTTGTACTGTGACCGATCGATGTAATGGAGAAAACCAATGAGTGACATGATATGGGATACGATTCGCGGTGAAGTGGAAGACCAGGCGAAATCCGAACCGATGCTCGCCAGTTTTCTTTATTCTGTGGTTCTCAACCACAGTACTCTGGAGGATGCTCTGAGCTTTTTACTAGCGACGAAACTGGAAAGTTCGACGTTGGGCGCAGCGAGTTTGCGAGACCTGATTGACGAAGCGTATAAGAGTGACCCGACCATTGCTAATGCGATTCGAGAAGATATTGCGGCGGTTTGCCAGCGAGATCCGGCGTGCCAAGGATATGCCAGTATTCTTCTATA